>Ga0210394_10002639_pt1 | contig 24229 bp, 20 predicted proteins | sample IncBWC12MmetaG_FD_160121 | JGI IMG/M metagenome (GOLD analysis project Ga0210394, IMG submission 160121) | Forest soil microbial communities from Barre Woods Harvard Forest LTER site, Petersham, Massachusetts, United States - Inc-BW-C-12-M | ecosystem: Environmental > Terrestrial > Soil >... | reverse complement strand
GCCACTCCGTCGAAGGCCAGACCGGTGGGCAGCGCGGCGCGGGCGATGGACGTGAGCTGTCCGGAAACCACCTTGCGAATCAGATGGTTGCCGCTGTCGGCGATATACACGGTTCCCTCGTGATCGACCGTCAGCGCGGTGGGATAGTTGAGCAGGGAGAGCGAAGCCACGCCGTCACCCGAATATCCAGGCGAGCCGGTGCCGGCCAGGGTGGTCAGAGTTCCGTCGGTAGTCATTTTATACACGCGGTGGGCGCCGAAGTCGGAGATATAAACGACGCCGTTGCCGTCGATGGCGATATTGCGCGGCGCGATGAAGGCCAGCAAGGCCGCCATGCTGCCTTCATTTTTGCCTCCCGCCGGCAGCGCGCCTCCACCGGCGATGGTCGAGATGATTCCGGAAGGAGAAATGCGGCGGATGCGGGCATTGCCGAGGTCGGCGATATAGAGATTGCCGGCGAAATCGAACGATAAGCCATAGGGAGAATTGAGCTGCGCGGCGGAGGCCGGTCCATTATCGCCCGAAAATCCAGCCGTTCCGTTGCCGGCGATCGTTCGAATGATGCCGCTGGGAGCAATGCAGCGTACGCGGTGATTGCCGGCGTCCGATATATAGATGTTGCCGGAGTTGTCGGCGGCAATGCCTTGAGCCTGGATGAAGATAGCAGAGGTCGCGGGGACGTTTTCGCCGACCCAGTCGCTACCGGCGATGGTGGAAATGGTGTAAGAAGCCCCGAATGCCTGGAGGGAGAGGCATAAGGAAAGAGAAAGAGTCCGCATATACCCTGCACAAGAGGAGTGCTACTAGCTCAGGGATTTTCTCAATCGGATTTTGTGAGAGAAATTGGCCAATCTCGTCCCGAGAAGGCAAGTAAGGGCCGTTCAAGCCGACGATGCGGCTTTCGCGCCAGAATTAGCGGTACGGGCCGTCGTCTCTGAGTATTGATCTTTCGTGTTCATGGACGATTTTAAGTTCATCCACGAGATTTTGGGCTTTCTCGATAGAGGCGTCGGTTTCTTCTTTCAATTTATCCAGGTCTGGTGGTTCCTCAGGGCGCACAAATCCTCCAATTTGGGATTGGATCGACTGGAGGGCGTAAGCGTTACTCAGTGGCGTTAATTTTTTTTGGCGCGTTCCATGCGGCACGTCGGGGAAATGGGGAAGACCGGCCAGCGTATCGTCCAGCGCAAATGACAGTCTTGCTAGTACATTGCCCAGAGAGTCCCTTAATGAATGGCGGCTCGGAAGTGTTTTCTATGATGAAAAAGTCCCCGGAATGACCGCTCCCGATGGTCGCGGTTCCATTAAGCCGCTGATAACAGGTGCTAGCAATATGGAACCGCGACCATCGGAAGCGGTCAATCTCCTGCTAAGGGACTGAGCCCCATCCAGTGCGGTCGGCTCGCGCCGGCACGACACAAAACAAAGGTAGTTTGAGTATCTCTGCATACAGTCTTGTTGCGCCACGAACAAAACCGGGTTAGGTCTATGCCAAACCCAGGAGGTAGATGACTCAATGTAGAAGTGCCCTAGGTTGTTCTAAGTTGAGATTGTGCCAAATCGGGCCGGAATTTCCCGTCGAGGACTGACTAAACTCTCGATGAGAGAAATGTGGGTTCTAATCTTCGCCGGTCGCTTTTGACCGCACTTCTCCTTTCCGGGGTCGCCTTAGGGCAGACCTCTTTGAATCTCAAGACACGAAAGATCCGGACCGACCCGGCGCAAATGGTGACCGAGGTCGAAGGGTCGAGCCCCTTGGGCAGCGGGCATTTATTAATGCAGTTCCACCGTCCGCCGACGGTCGGGCAGGTGACTGAATTGACCTCGCGAGGCGTAAACGTTCTGGCCGATGTGCCGGAGGACGGTCTGCTGGTTTCCGTCGCGGGGCCGGTCAATTTGAGCGGATTGGGCGTCCGTTATGCCGCTCCCATCCAGGCGTCGGATAAGATCAGCGCACTGGACGCGACGAATACCAGCGGTCATCTGCTGGTGGAGTTTTATCCCGACGTGAATCTGGATGACGCGCGAGGGCTGCTGCTGAACGCGGGCGCGGTGCTGACCGAGAATCCGGACCTGGGTCCGCACAACCTGATGGTCCAGTCGAGCGATATGGCGGTGGTGGAGAGTCTGGCGAAGTTGGACGCGGTGTCCTATATTTTCCCCGCGTCGACGGAACTGGTGCAGGGGATGGCGGTGAATCCGTGCGTAGGAGCGTTGACCACCAACGGCGCGACCACGCAATCGATTCCGACGTACGGTTATGGATGGGACGGGCCGGGGCTGGGGTCGGCCACGGTGTTCTATTATTACAGCAACGTCACCAGCCAGATGAACGCGGCGGCGGCGAAGGCGGAGATCGCCCGCGCGATGGCGCAATGGGCGGCCGTGGTGAAGGTCACCTGGGCGCCGGGAACCAGCGCGACAGCGAATCAGACGGTGAATATTTTATGGGGGACCTACGCGCACGGCGACGCGTATCCGTTCACCGGGCCGGGAGGCGTACTGGCGCACACGTTTTATCCGGCGAATCCGAATCCGGAGCCGATTGCCGGCGACATGCACCTGAACGATTCGGAGACCTGGAACATCGGCAAGAACGTCGACCTGTTCAGCGTGACTCTGCATGAGCTGGGACACGCGCTGGGGCTGGGCCATTCCGACAATCCCAACGACGTGATGTACCCCTATTACAAAATGAACACCGGCCTCCAGGCGGGCGACATCGCGGCGATCCAGACAATGTACGCGGCCCAGACGGGCTCGGGTCCTGCTCCGACGCCCACGCCGACGCCGACCCCGACGGGTTCGGCATTGAGTCTGACCGTGAACGCGACCGCGGCGGCCACCACGGCGTCGACGGTGAGCCTGACGGGCGCGGCATCCGGCGGATCGGGAGCGATTTCAGTATCCTGGTCGACCGCATCGTCGTCGGTGGCGGTATCGGGCACGGCAAGCGGAAGCGCGGCTGCGTGGGCGATTTCGAACATCGCGCTGGCGATGGGCGTGAACACGATTACAGTCACGGCGTCGTCAGGCTCGACGCACATATCGCAAGTAGTGACGGTGACCAGGCAGGCGGTTTCGACCACGCCTCCAGTAACCACCGGTGGGGGAACGGACACGACGCCTCCCACGTTGACCATCGGTTCGCCGGGCGGGACGACGGTTTCCACATCGGCGGCAACGATCGCGTTCAGCGGATCGTCGAGCGACAACGTGGGGGTGACGAAGGTGACGTGGTCGACGAACACCGGGTGGTCGGGAACGGCGACGGGGACAATGAACTGGTCGGCAACGATCCCACTCCTCGAAGGTTCGAACGTGGTGACGGTCCGCGCCTACGACGCGGCGGGCAACTCCGGCTGGCGCAGCGCGGTGGTATCGCGGAATTAGCTGCTACAATTTAAATGTTCGGGGCGTGGCTCAGCCTGGTAGAGCGCCTGGTTCGGGACCAGGAGGCCGGAGGTTCGAATCCTCTCGCCCCGACCATCTATCCTTCCCGTTTTCAAAAGCATGTAGCCGATTTACGCGACCTGACTTAAGCGATCAGAATCGCCACTGTGCCCAGTTTTGTGCCGACTCTGCGCCACTCGCGCCCGCTCCATCGCAGCCAGCACGGTCTGCGTCTGCGGGTGAATGTACCGCTTGGTCGTCGAAAAGTCGCTGTGGCCAGCCAGATAGCCAAGGGTGTACGGGTCCATATGCGCCGCCCAGCGGGTTAGGCAAGTGTGTCGGAACGTGTAAAGCGGGAAACTCGTGACGTTGGCGATTGTGTACGCTTTTGCGTGCGGTTTCTTCAGCGTCGATTTCTCGATATGCCCACTTTTTGTTGGCGCCTGGAAAACCCAATCTGAAGTCGCTGTCAGCTTGCGAGCCTCCATTAAGCGCAACGCCCGCTCGCTCAGCGGAATCGTCCTTCGGGCATTTTCAGTTTTGCCAAACGGAATATTCAAAGCGCCATCGCGGACATATTCCCAGCGAAGCCGAAAGGATTCCTCTGGCCTAAGAGCGCAGTCGACAAGAACCGTGGCAACGTCGCGTAGCAGGAACGGGTCTTTTGGCTCAATTGGCTGTTTGCCCCGCAGCCGCGCGCGGATGCCACCAAGCGCGCGGAAATATGCATCTTGAATTTGCACGCCCACCGCGGCCGCGCCTGCCAGATAGCGGTCCTCTTCGTCCGGACTAAGGACTCGATCGCGGTGCCGCTCTCCTCCAAGCATCTCTACTCTGGGAAGGCGCTTTTCGATCTCGTTCCACTCCTCGGCGAGTTTGAATATCCGTCGGAGGACTTCCAGTTGGCGATTTATGGAGGTCACTTGGAGACCGGCATCGAGACGCGTTCGGACAAAGGCCGCAATGTCCTGCACGGTGATCTTGTCCAGTCTGCAATTCGCGAGCCGGACGAACTCGGAGAGATTTTTGATTCCTGCACGATAGTAGTCCAGAGTGTTGCGCTTGCTGGCGAATCGCGCCTCGATGTAGGGACTGAATTTCTGTTGGATGAAATCTCTAAGCGTCGGGACCTTTGCGCGGTCGCGGATTCCCACTTCGCCCTTCGCCAGGGAAGTTTTGTGCGCGGCTTCGATTTGTTCGGCGACCCGCTTATTCGTCTGCTTGGTACTCTCCCGGATCGGCTCCCCGTCCCAGGTGAACTTGTACCACCAGACCTTGCCGCGTTTGTAGACCGCCATTTCTACGCGCCCGCCCTTTTCGCGGGCCATGACATTGGTCGCGTGGTCCAAGCGCACAAGTCAACCGCCGATCCGATCATGAACGGGCTGCCTGATGGCACCGTGGACAAACCCATGCGGCGCCGTTCCAGGTCCATTCAACCGGTCCGCAGGACGCGCAAAGATCTTTCCGAACGGGCAAATTTGAATCGCTGCAAGCAACCGCCGTAACCGCCTCTACCGCCACCGTCGAAGCGTGGACGATGCCATTTAAGGACTTAGCCGCCATATCTGCGGGTGGCGGTTGATGTTGGGGTGGCGGTTCATCCGCCACTGCGGTCTCCAGACCGCCACTTGGAGAGTATGCTGCATCAGATTGATTAGGCGGGCCTGGTTGATCGCTGGAGGCGGTTGTGGCGGTTGCGGCGGTCGTTTGCACGACTTCTGAAATGCTCATGAGTCGCTCGCCCCTCGCTCCCTTCGGATGAAACGTGATCTCGACACCGGTTTCCCTCAGGAACGTTGCGATCCGTCTCAGCCTGCTCGACAATCCGCGCGGTGTCTTCGGCCACGCCGGAGATTTTTTCGTCCCCTCGCTCGTGATGGATTCGAGACGCTGTAAGAGTCCCTTGCAGGTCCCCTCCCAGGGATCCACTCCATCGTTTGTAGGGCGCCCGCCCATCCATTCAAGGACTGCCGCTGCGACGACATCTCCTTCGAGCGTGTCTTCCACGGCTTCGGCCCGGTTTCCGCGATAGGCGGCGAGAAGCCCATCAGGATCTAATCCAAGGCCTGGCGCCGCGGCGATCGACCAGAGGGCAAAGTCGGCCATACGCGGTTTGCAGTCGAGCGTCACCTGCCCGATGCGCGAAAGGGCTACGCTTAGCGCGGTACAAAGTGCCCCCAGGATCTGAGGCCGTTCGTGTTCAAAACTTTGGTAAAGTTGACGCTCGTCCTTGCGATCGTTAGGTGCGATTCTTGGCAGGTGCAATATGATGGCGCGTTCGGCAAGGTCTGCCCGCTCCGCAAGATGATCGATCCCGTTCAGAATCACCGGCCTCATAGCGTCGAAGATCACTTCATCAGAATCCGTATACAACTCTCAGGTCGAGAACCCGCCTCCAGTCGCCAGCCGGCATAGGGCGTCGGACAGCCAGTGCTGAATGCCGGAAAGATTGTCGTAAGCGATGACCCAGGAATTAACAGCAGCGATGAGGAGATCCCGGTCACTTCGTGGTGGAGTCCGAACAGGCGCCACTACCGGATCAACCAAGCGTCGGAGTAGCTTCCCCATGGTGCTCTTGGCCGAGCCCTGCTCTCCCTGGAGTACAAGGATGGGGTACGGCCCGGTTGGTCGAATCGCCGCTACGAGCCAGGCCAGACATAGCATCCAGTTATCGTCGCTGCCGACGTTGATAAATTTTCGGAGAGGCGCGATCGAGCCGCCTTGGACAGGTCGAGGGAGACTCTGCATGCCTTTGGTCCGCCGGAAACGAACCGGCGGGTCCGGTATGATCCGCCAGGCACTCGGGCTAATCTCGACTACTTCCCACGCTGAATTGCAGAGGTCAATGTAAATCAGGCCACCGTGTTCAGCAACGCGAACCAATACAGGAATTTCGGGCGACTCGAACTGCGCTTTCGCCTCCAGCATTCCGATAGCTTCCTGCAATGCCTGCGCTTTAGGCGGCTTACCGGCGGATTGTTGGAACTGTCGCAAGAGCCACCGTGAAACCCCCTTGCTGCGCAACATCCATGTTTCGCGGTGTTCTGCAACTGGGAGATACCCGTAGGCTTCGCCGCCGGGAGTGCGAAAGAGTTCGACTTCATCGCACATTTCAACAAGCTGCTGCGCCTGGCTCGGCTCAGGATCGTTTGCGGGTGCCGATTCGCTCTGATGAAACAGATCCATTACTCTTTCCGGCCCCCATGCTGCCAGCAGATCGTCTACGCCGTTGATAAGAGTTCCTTGGCGGGGCTTCGGTAAGTTCACCCAGTAGACCTGTGCGCCGAGCCTCGTCAACTCGACGGTCAGATGGCGCCGGGCGGCGTTCACCTTTGAATTGGTGTGAACGTTCGCGTCGAAGACGATGTAGACACGGCGGCCGCTCCAAGTGAGGCGACGCAAGTCAGCAATTAGACCCTTTTCATCGCGCGCGGAACCATCCGGGCCCGGCACCTTGCCGATCTTGCCGCGGAAGGACCAGACGCCACTGAGTCCCACGGCAAGGAAACGCGGAAGATCGCCGCCACCCAAGTCGTGCCGCGACAGTCGATCCAGAGCGAGGGTCTTTTTTGCGCCCTCGGTGATTGTGATGGGAACGCGGACATCACTCAATAACTCGGGGCGCGTGCCCGGTGTGATGTAAAGCAAGTTTCCGCGTCCTGGCGGTCCGAGATACTTGTTCTGCTCCTTGGGATTTCCATCGGCATCGTATCGGATCTCCGGCCTGTCACGACGAAGGTAGTATTCGCGCGTGTGATCTTCGCCTGGCCACACGTACGCAAATGCGATGCCAGAGTACGAGCCATTGTCCCGACGGCCAACGATCTCAGCCCCCTCAGTGCCGGACACGCGACGGAGCTTTGCTTGCTCAGCCAGATCGCGCGTGATCCATGAGGATTCGAGCGCCTCAAAATCCGCTTCACTCAGCGGTTCGCCTCTGGTCGGCTCACTCATCGCGGGCTCCGCGTCGGGACTGCTCTGCTTCGGGCCGGCGCAGATGACTCTCAATGTGGGCACGAACGTCAGCTGGTCGGTAGCGAACTAAGGCTCCCAACTTGACATAGGGACAGCCCTGCCGCAAGAGGCGGTCGCGGCGCACGCTGGCGACGCTTCGCTTCGTGATGCGAGCGTAATCTTGCTCAGTGAGAAGGGATTCTAATTCGGGATCGTCGGTGCTCTCGCGTAGCAATGGCAGTGAATGATTCATCCCGAAATTTTCGGGCCGAACTACGGCAGAGGATCAAGTGGTAGAAAGAGGCTCTACCATGGTAGAAGTGGGAGAAAAATCAATTCTTCGGCTTTTTGCGAATCGGCGGTTTCTTCTCGGCCAAGAATCGCTCGAAATTCATTGTAGTTTGGGAACTGGCAGGAAGATCCCCTCTCAACCATTGGTAGAACTGAGGCTTATGAATGCCGGAGTTCTTCGCGCTGTAAATGCTCTGATTTGAAGGCTGACCTGTCGCTGCCCTATAGTCTGCGAGCAACTGTTGCCGGCGTGCGACGTCATCGTTAGCGTCGAGCCTGTGCTGAGGATCAATTTGGGAAAGCTGATCGCCAGGACTTGATGCTTCGGGTCCAGACGTAGATTCGATCTTTCGTTCAGCCGGTATAGACGGAGGCCTGCCTATCTTCTTGGGCTCAAGAGGGAGTTGAATGCGTTCAGTCTCCGATGCGGACTGACCAGTCGAAAGGCTCGACGTAGCCGTCTCGGCGCGGGGCTCCGTTACGGCGACCGGCGCCGCCGGCGATGCATCAGCTCCGGGAGATGAGATCAGCGCCGGGAAGTATTCAACGTGGAGAGCCTTGAAGCGAGCTGCGAACGAATCGAAGTCAGAGGCCAATTCCCGCCTGCCCGAGCGCAGCATGTGGATTGCGAAATCCGTGCAAAATTCCGCCGATGCGGTGAGAACGTCTTTGAATTCCCAGACACGGCGAGGGGTTATCGACAAACGATCAAGCCATCGGTCGCCAGCTTCCGGGGCGGGGAGCTCAGGGTTCTCGAGTGCTTGGATCCTATTGGCCAGTCGTATAATTTCCTTGCAAAGCGCATCACTTTGCTCCTGTGACAAACCGTTTGCGCCACCAATCAGTTCGTGCCGACTCAATGGGAAGAACAGGTCCACATGGATAATCGGACTGCCAACACGCTGCCGAGAAGCAATCGCTTCTGGGTAAATCGGGACTGGGAGAATTGAACCGCCCATTCTCTGCTGGGAAGGAACGAACCCCGGCGAAATCGCCTGCGCGGATGGAGATGGGCCGATGCCTTCCTCTTGCGGGCCTAACGCATCGGTGCGTAAAGTATTGAGAATCTGCTCAATAACTTCGATCGTCCTCTTACCCTCTTCGAGCGTAGTCGCAAAGTTCGCATCGCCACCCACAGCCAATAATGATTCGAAACTTAGGTGAGGATTCTCCAGTTTTTGAATCTCCAACCTCGTGGCCCGCAATTTCCAGAAGTTAACTAACGACGACAGTTCTTCATCAGCTTTCGTCAAACATCTGGACTGGAACGACGGGTGCCATTCGCTTTTCGCCCAAAGATCGGTCAGCTCCGATGCCACCACAGCTTTGATCTCGACGAGCCACTCCGCGATGATCTCTGAGGCGTCCTCAGCTGAAGCCCAAATCGCAAGGTATTCTCCGGCGATTTGCTCGAACCGCATTTTGGCCAATCCGACGGTATTTTTCACCAGTTTTTCTGCAATCGCCCACTCGTGACTTACTTGGAGGTCCCTGGCGCGCAGCTCGCCGTCGGCTCGTCGATTATCGGGAAGCTTTAGGCCCTCCTCTGGGAAGCCATGCGATCGAGTCAGTTCGCGCCACTGCAGATCGAGTTTACGCTGGATCGATTTATGTAACAGCGGCAGTTTGGTCATCGCGCTCCAACGCGGCAGAGTACATCCCCAAAACGGATACCGCATTCCGCCGACTCGAATCTCCCACCAGCGCGAACCCCGGCTAGTCACAGTTAGGCGCGCCGAGCAACAGATAACTCCATATATTACAGCATTTTGCAATCTTCCGAACATCTCATATAATCGGGCGTGAAAGGATCTGCGTTAATCCCCCGACGAGACTTCAATGCCGCCACCTACAATCACGAACCTCCATCGGATGGCAAAAGATATCCAGATGTGGCTGGTCGATCGGCTGATCCCGTGGGCCAGGAACCCGCGGACGCACTCTGATGCCCAGGTCGCGCAAATCGCCGCCAGCATCGCGGAGTTCGGATTCAACAACCCGATTCTGGTGGACACGAAGGCGGGAATACTCGCGGGGCATGGTCGTCTTCTCGCCGCGCGGAAGCTGGGGCTCACCGAAGTCCCGGTCATCGTTCTCGATCATCTGAGCGAAGCTCAGAAGCGCGCCTACGTCATCGCGGACAACAAGCTGGCAGAAAACGCCGGTTGGGACGACGAGATGCTTCGCATCGAAATCGAGGCCCTTCAGGACGAGAGCTTCGACGTGAGCCTCCTCGGCTTCGAGGACGAAGAACTCGCGCGCCTGCTTGCAGCTCAGGATGCTATCGAAGGGCTGACGGATGAAGACGATGTCCCGGAGCTGCCGGACAAACCGATCTGCCGGACCGGCGATCTCTGGGTGCTGGGCGAGCACAAAGTCTTGGTGGGCGACGCGACCAATCACGGCGAGGTTGTGCGACTGATGGCCGGCGATGTTGCGGACCTGGTCTTCACCGATCCGCCTTACAACGTGGCATATGAGGGATACACCAAGCAGAAGCTGACTATCAAGGGCGATCGAATGAGCGATGCCGAGTTCAAGCAATTTCTCGGAGCGGCTTTTCGCGGAGTGCGCACCGCGGTAAAGCCCGGCGCCTCGCTTTACGTTTGCCACTCATCGTCCTGGCAACGGGAGTTTCAGAATGCGCTTGAGTCCGCGGGCTTCGCAGTTCGGTGTCAGATCATCTGGGCAAAGAACACGTTCGCATGGGGCTTTGGCCGCTACAAATTCCGACATGAACCCTTGTTCTACTGTCATGTCACAGGGCAAAAGGACCCGTGGTATGGTGACAAAACGCAATCGACGCTGTGGGAAGAGAAGAAACCCTCAGCAAACCGCATTCATCCGACAGCGAAGCCGGTCGAACTGATTGAGCGCGCTCTGCTGAACAGTAGCAAGATGGGGGACATCGTCGCCGATCTGTTCGGCGGATCGGGTTCCACGCTCATCGCATGTGAGCGACGCGGACGCCGCACACGATTGATGGAAATCGATCCGAGGTACGCAGATTGCATTGTGCGCAGGTTTCAGGAGTACTCGGGGAAGAGCGCGGTGCTGGACGGCGACGGCCGGACATTCGAAGTAATCGCCGGCGAGCGCAAAGGCGAGGTGGCCTGAGATGCCCATTGCGGGGATTCGGCGGCGGTTGGCCACGCTTGAAGCAGCGGGCGCGTGGGCACGCGTAGACAAATACCCGCCGTTGACCACAGCCGAAATCGTGGAGATCGAGCGGCGCGCTCGCCACGGCGAGGAGCCGACGAAATTGGAACTGGCTCGGGTCGAACGTCAAAGCCCGATCATCGACGGAGCACTGCTGATGACCAGCTACGGCGGTCGGCTGTTCATGAAGTGCTATTTGGGAATCGATCTGGCCCAGGTCTAAAAATGGCAATCCAAACGTTTCAACGCGGCGAGGTGCAAGCGGATGAGAGAGAAGCTGTCCCGGCGCTTAGTACGCCTGGAGGAAATTCACGCCGCGGCTATTCGAGCGCAGGAGGCTGCCTCCGCGCCGCGCATCAACGTATGCGAAATGCTGCGCGAACATCTCAAGGCACATGGCTTCGTGCAGACGGGCAACGAGAGCCTGGCGGAGACGATGGCGCGTGCCTTCGGGATGAACAGCCAGGAGCTGCGCCACCTGATGGCGGGGCCAGTGGATGCGTTCAACGCGAAGTTACAATCGCTGTAAGTACGGCAACACAACGAAAAACGCCGCCGGGCGGGAGCCCAGCGGCGCGATGTGGCGGCGAACGATTCGGATCAGCCTTTGACGGAGTAGCTGCGCTCCCCGTCCTCGCCCTTGGTGGACGTAACGGTGAGCCCCATTTTCTTTCCGACCGTGCCAGAAAGAAAACCGCGCAGGGAATGCGGCTGCCAGCCAGTGGCTTTGAGCAGTTCCTTGGCGGTAGCGCCGCCCGGCCGCTTCAGCATTTCCAGGATCGTGGCGGTTTTGCTGCCCTCGCGGGCGTCGTTTCGTGCGCTTCTGGGCGCTTTCTTCTTTGGGCTGGCCTTCTTCCCCGCCTTACCCTTAGCGGGCGAAACGTTCGCGCGACGTGCGCCGCGGGCGGCCTTTTTCGTGGCCTTGGTCTCGGGCGCCGTTTCCGTTTGTTCTGTGGTCGAAATCATGTTTTCTCCTTGGGCGGTGATTACCGCGATCACATGAATTGCTCTGGTCCGCTGGAAACGCAAGTCAATTGTGTGAATCGCAAGGGGCGATGGTGTGGCGATGCTGCCGCGTCAATGTCGCCAGGTGTCAGTTAATGTCGCAGTTTGGCGAAAAATTAGGGGGTAAGCGGGAGGCGGCGATCCTGGCACTGCTGTCAACGCGGAGCGTAGAAGAAGCGGCTCGCACAATTGGCGTCAACGCCAGAACCCTTTACCGATGGATGAAGGAGCCGGCGTTCGATGCTGCTTACCGAGCAGGGAAACGGGCGGCTTTCGGTCAGTCGATTGCGCGGTTGCACCACCTGGCGAGTGCGGCAGTCTCGACGCTTGGCAAAGTCATGGTGGATGCAGTGACCCCCCCAGCGACCAAAGTACGCGCCGCGGACAGCATCCTGAATCACACGCTCAAAGCACTGCAGGATGAAGACATCGATGCGCGCTTGCGAGAGCTGGAGTCGGCCGCCGAAGCGAACAAGGACGGGAGGCGAAGATGATCAGGACTTCCCCCACGGTGGGCGAAAAGACTGTGGCGAGCGCAAGGCTATGAGCCAACTGACACGGCGAATCTGCCGGCTTGAGGATCAATTTGGAATCGAGGGCGGGAGTTCCAAGGGCATTCTAATCGTGGCATCGCGGGTGGGACTGCCCCTGGATGCGGACACGTGCGTTCAGATCCTCCGTGAATGCGGGTTCCTGCCCACTGGCCCGGGTTTCGGCCTCGTGAACCTCTGCAACATCCCGGATGGCCTGGATGGCATGGCAACCGAGAGATTTCTGAGGGAGAAGGGTATGGAGATCTGTGATCCCAGCGTTTCGCAGAATCATGATGGACCAACGGGCGGGGCCGGAGGGTAGGCAAAACGGGCACAGGTATGACTCGGATCCAACGCCGCCTGAAGAAGCTCGAAGGCGTCCTCACCGATCCTACGGGCTTGGTGCCGCACACGCAGAAGTGGCTCGAATACTGGGACCTGCAGTTCTATTTCTATCTGACCGGGCAAGATCCGACTGCGATCTGGTACAGCTCGATTGCGGCATATCGTGCAGTGATGAAGTACGCGGGCGACAGCGCGGCTTCCATGGTCGGCAGGTTCTGGGCGGAGACCAGGCAAGAAAGCGTGTCGAGCGAGGTCCAATGAATAACCTGCAACGCCGCCTCGCGAAACTCGAAGAACAGATCACGCCCGAGATCGTGCGCAGGGTATGGCAAATCGTGTACGTGGATTCAGATGGCAGCAGGCGCGAGGGAGAGAAAATCGAATGGCAGGCACCAAGGCCGGTTCATTTTACCGCGCCGGCCTTTCGGAAACACTACCGATAATACGAAACATCTGGCGGATGCTTTGCCCAAGTTCAACTTCCCACATGCGGACATCTGTGGGCGCAAGGCTGAAGGGCGGCCAACTTCCGGATGCGGCGTGATCCAGGAGTAATCGCGAGCCCGGCCAGATCGGCAAAGGGGCGCTCTAGTTTATGCTCGGGGAAGATTTGAGCGGGGCGGCCTTGGGTTGGTCCACGTGGAGACTAACGATATTGGATGTTGTGACAGGGCGGTAGTCGTTCAGCAAAAACTTCAGAGGCCTTCCACGCTCGATGACGCCTGCAAGGTGCGCCCGCACCGGTTCAGGGCAGTACTCCGGATGTCCGGAAATGCGGACCGCATCCCCACCGAGCCATTCGATGTAATAGTGACGGCTCTTGGTCTCTACATCGATGAGCGAGCCCGGACGCAGGTCCTTCAGATCCACGCCCTCTGCAGCCTGCGAAGGTGTAGTCATAACAGCCTCCGCGTATTCAGAGTGCAATCCGCTAACCATAAATTGTTTGTGTTTTTTCAGTCGATTAGAGCGGCCAAAGAGCCGCCATGCGGGAAATCTTGCTGGCTTCGGACACCCAATCCTGGGTCTCTATGCGCGGCCTCTTACCCGGTTCTGTCCAGATGCGGGGTCTTCCAGGACGTAAGTGCGATCTGTTGCCGAAACGCAGGCTCCCCGGCGAAGTGCGGCGCGACGCTCCCAAGATACGGCGTTCCGGGAAGTGGCCGATAATGCCACTTAACGCGCAGGCCGGCCAAGGTTCGTAGCGGTGTGGTTCCCGCCGAAAGCGCAACTAGTCTACGGCTTAATTATGTCCCCGCGCCAAAAGGACTTGAGATCTTCCCCGGCGCTCCGCGAGACCTCGAGATCGCCCGACGCGGCGGCGGATTTGGCCAGACCGAGCAAGGATTGAGCACGCTTCGGCGCGCGCGCCAAGGCACGTTGAAATTCATCACGAGCTTCCTTGGGACGGTGGGCAGCTAACAACGCCTCCGCGTAGAGTTCGTGCGCGGGCTTGATGGGGATCGGAGGGCCGAACTCAAAGCTGAGGGCGTCCTCTTCGGCGGCGGTTTGCGCGAGGAGTGGGAGAGCCCGCTCCTGCTTGCCCTCGGCGAGCCACAATTCGGCCTGCAACTGTTGCAGCATGATCTCGGCGGTCTTGCGGTCGGCCGACGACTCGGTGCGCATCGGCATGGAGTGGTTCGCGTTTCCGTTCGGCGACTCGGCGAGTGCTTGACCGGAGCTCGCGAGCCGCTTCTTGATGGTATCGAGGGCGTTGCGAGCGTCGTCCATTCTGCCGTTGCGCACAGCCACCAGACCGTAGCCATTTAGAGGCGCGACGGACTGGAGCAGCACGGGAGTCTGGGACATCGTGGCGGGGTTCAGGGTGTCATCCATTTTCCCGGTTTCGAGCGCGTAAACAACCTTCATCATTGAAAGGCCTCGCGTCACACCGGTGCCTTCGATATCGGCGATCACGGCGCGCGCCTGCGGATAGCGACCTTCCTGCAAGTAGGCGTAGAGCAGCCATTGTAGGGAATGGTAATTGCGCTGTTCCGGGCCCAGTCCTTTGCGCTTCATTCTTTCGTCGGCCACGGCAACCGAACGTATATTGGCGGACACGACGTCGTCCCACATCCCAAGCGCGAAGAATATATGCGAGGGCATGTGTTGGGCATGCGAGGCGGAGCCCGCTACGTCGGCATACACGCGCGCGGCGCGCAGCCCGAGCGGTGCGTGGACGGGATCGTCAAAGGCATGGATCAGATAATGGATGGCGCCCGGATGTTGCGGGTTTTTCGCATACACCTCCTCAGCCACGGCCGCGGCCCGCATGTACACCGGATACTGGCGTTCGAATTGACAGGTGCCAAGCAACGCCACTGCGTAGAGCGTGGCCGCTTCGAGATCATTCGGGTATTTCTTCATGAGCCTGCCCATCGCATCGGCGTAGGCGACATCGCGGGAGATCTTGTCGCCGTCGCCATAAAGGATCTCCACCGTTTGCAGATAGTCCTTCTCGCGACGGGTGGGTGCCTTCGCGGACCGGCCCTCGGCGGTAGGGGCAAGCCGCTGCAATACGGCTCTGGCGGCAGGGACGTCCTGCTCGACCCAAACCGGATGCGTGTGGGTGAGTGCTTCGCCCCAGTACGCCATCGCAAAACCCGGGTCCAGTTTGCTTGCGGTCTGGAATTCTTCCCGCGAGTCGGCATATTCGAAGCTGTGGAGCAGCAGCACGCCCTGGATAAAGTGCTGCTGTGCTTCTTTCGAGCCTGACGTCGGGAAATCGATGTGTCCCAGATTCGCCGGCTGGGCCGCGGCGGTCAGCGCTAGGACGGCAACCAGCGAGGTGAATCGAATTTTCACACACCCTCCATTTGGACGACATTCTAACATCGATTTCCGGCGAAGATGCATTAAGCGCGATCGCGGGAGGACGAGGCGAATACCGATCAATAGGAACTAGTGGCCGTCTCAGAGAATATCCTCCATGACTGTCGGGGTGCTGTTGGAAACGCTGAGCCCCGTCCCAGTTCTGATACGGAACCCCGACAGTCATGGAGGGGATAAGCGACGAGCCACTAGTGGAGAAAAGTCCCCAGGCCTACGCCAGGGAACCATGGAACCCCGACAGTTATGGAGGGGATTTCGCGATTTGCACTTCGATAACGATATCGCCGAGAAGTCCACTCGCATAGTGCCGCCGCCCTCCGCCGGCTCACGACTTACTTTGTTGACACGTTTCTTACGACCCCATGGATCGGCTGTGCACCGAAGTGCCCGGTTGCGGGTCCGGAGTACACCAGAGTCACGTTCGAAAATGAGACTTCCGACCCTCCCATGATGCAGACCTGGAGCGTGGATGGGCCCTTAGACTCAAAGCTCGCCGGCCCGCCATTCCCCGAGGTCGTGGCCGTACCGTTGACCACGAGACCAGAAACGGTGGTTGGAGGGTTGTTGGCGGGGCAGACGCTGGTGTCATAGCTGACCGTCACGTTCGTCATGCTTATGTGGTGAGTATGGGGGCTCCGCGTCGCCGGATTCGCCGGATCCACCTGGGTGGCGCCGGTAACCCCGTAATCGGACGTCTCCATCGCCATATCCGCCGAAAAATTGGCGGTGCCCCCTCTTGCCACGTCCAGCGTCCATTCGCCGCGCATTTCATACGGACCGCCTGATACCGTTGAGGGTGAATAGTCATGGATCGTGCCGCTAAAGTTCACAGGCCTGAGATCTTGAGCATAGGCCTGCACCAACGCGACCCGGGACAGTGCGATCGCCATCGCACAAGTTCCCGTAATGTGTCTTACTCTTCTCATTGTTCCTCCCCGTGATTGGATTGTCTTTTGCGAACCAATCCGGGAACCACAATGCGCCAGCGGAACTAGAAGCGCAAGCCCGGACAGGCATTAAGCGTGTTTCATACATTTGCACACCGATGAAAACAGGATGTATTCTCGATACGTGCCCACCGCGCGTACAGATACCGAGGCCGCGCGCCGGCAATTGGAACGTATCCTGGCGAGCCCGGGTTTCCTTCGGAATGAGCGGATGAGCCGCTTCCTCCGGTTCCTCGCCGAGCAGCATCTGGAAGGCCACGGCAACCAGCTCAAAGAGTCGGTCATCGCCGTCGAGGTGTTTGGGCGCAAGCCGGACCACGATCCTTCGCAGGATTCGATCGTGCGGACCGAAGCCGGCCGGCTTCGCGGCCGGTTGGCTGAGTATTACGTGGGCGAAGGAAAAGACGATGCGATCGTCATCGAGCTGCCGAAGGGCGGATACTCACCGATCTTTCGAGTGCAGGCCCCAGCGTCTCCGCCTGACAAGCCGGCGTTGCCGAAGAAGAAACACCGGAGCGTCTGGCTGGTGGCTTCGGCGGTCGCCATCGCGCTGGCGATCACCGCAATCCGCTGGGTTCAAGAGACGGAACGATTCTGGCGAAACCCCATCGGGGAAGTGGGATTTCAAACCCTGACCGACTTCGATGGAACCGAGCAGGCTGCGGCCGTGTCACGCGACGGCAAATTTGTGGCATTTTTGTCGAATCGAGATGGACATCCTGATGTCTGGGTCACGCAACCTGGCTCGGGACAGTTCCATAACCTTACTCGCGGAAGCGCGCCGGAACTCGTGAATCCCTCGGTCCGGGTCCTGGGATTCTCGCCCGATGCCTCCCTGGTCACGTTTTGGGCTCGCAAGCCACCCTACCAAGGCGCGCAGATCGGCATATGGGCGGTGCCGGTGCTGGGCGGCCAGCCCAGGCCATATCTGGAAGACACGGCGGAGTTCGATTGGTCGCACGACGGTTCGCGGCTCGCCTACCACACGCCTGCTTCAGGAGATCCGCTTTTCGTTTCGGACGGCACGACGCACCCTCGCGAACCAATCTTTACTGCGCCCGTGGGCTTGCATTCTCACTTTCCGTTGTGGGCGCCCGACGAACGGTTCATCTACGTCGTCTACGGCGTGCTTCCCGACAAACTGGACATTTGGCGTATTAAGCCGACGGGCGGAATGCTTGAACGGGTCACGTCACACAATGGGCGCGTGAGTCATCCCGTGTTGCTGAATCGGCGTACGTTGACGTACCTCGCCAGCGATCCCGATGGTTCAGGACCATGGCTGTACAGCATGGACGTCGAGCGCCGCATTCCTCATCGGCTCACCTTTGGTCCGGACCGGTACACGTCGCTGGCCGCCACGGCTGACGGCAAGCGCCTGGTTGTCACACGCGCAAGTCCCAAGAGCACCCTCTGGCGAATGCAGATTAGTGATTCAAGCACTGAGCTTCTGCCGCCAGTTCGAATCACGCTGACGCCCGCGACCACGTTCTCTCCCCGACTAGGACCGGATTTTCTTATATTCGTCTCTTCGGCCGGTACGAGCGAAAGCATTTGGAAGCGGGCGAACGGAGCAGACACGGAACTGTGGAGTGGTGACGGAGCGCAAATCATTGGCAGCCCCGGCATCTCCCCCGATGGCGGACATATCGCATTTTCGGTCCGTCAACGCTCGCAGACCCTGCTATATGTGATGCAGGCGGACGGAACCAACGCACGGGTGGTGGCCGATTCACTCGAGTTGCGAGGCTCTCCGGCATGGACGCCGGATGGTCGATCGATCACCTCGGCTGCGAACGATCACGGTGTACCGCACCTTTTCCAGGTGCCGATCGATGGCGGTCCGCCAGCTGTCTTTCTCCGTGACTACTCGGTAGATCCGGCATGGCAGCCCTCTGGTCGCTTCGTTGTCTACTCGGGACCTGACATTGGCGCGACGTTTTCAGTGAAAGCCGTGACGCCTGACGGACTCGCGTACTCTCTTCCGCGCCTGACGACCCTGACGCGGGGCGCTCGACACCTAAAATTCCTCTCGGGAGGACATGGAATCGCTTTCCTGAGAGGAGGGATTGAACACAAAGATCTCTGGCTAATGGACCCGGAGACCGGTACGGAGCGGCAGTTGACCAACATCCCAGGCGATTTCGATATTCGGGACTTCGACATTTCCCAAGACGGCCGTGAACTTGTCTTAGAACGCGTGCAGGAGCGCTCTGACATTTTGCTCCTCGATCTTGCTCGGCAGTGATGCGCGGGTAGCACCGTAAACGGACCAAGAGTAACGCGATCCGCGCGAGACCGGCGTTTTGGCTGAGGAACAGCTCTAATGCGCTCGGCAGCTGAGAAAACTACGGCAGACAGGCCCCACCCCTGACCGCGCCGATAATGCGTGACATCAGGCACTTTTCGAGCTTTGCAGCAACACATCAACAGGGATCATTTTGGATGCGTCCGTCTGCATGCATGGCAACTCTCCCACGGTGCGCCGAGACGGTCTCGACAATCAATCGACGCCGGGTGTATAATCTACTCGCGTCGAACATGGGAATCCCGGCTCGCGTCGTCGCCACTCCGTCGAGTATTTCGTCATGAAACCTATTGCTTGCCTTCTATTTCTGGGATTCGCCGCGGTCTGCGGCGGACAGAACCAGGAGCCTAAGCCGCAGAACGCGACTGCGGCAGTCGTGCGAGCGTTCGATACACACAACATCGTGATGCTCGGTGTGATGCACTCGTGCAAACAGGAATATGAATGGTTGCGTGAGCTCGTCACCACGCCCGAATTTGCCGACCGCGTGGACGACATTGTGATGGAGGCTGGAAATTCGCTCTATCAGAAGTCGGTAGACCGCTACATCGCAGGCGAGAACATCCCTTTCGCGCAGGTACAGCAGGCGTGGCTCAACTTGGTCAGCTTGTTTGGTCCGCCGTCTCCGGTGATCGAATCATTTTATAAAGCCGTGCGTGACGCGAACCTCAAGCGTCGGGGCAAGCACCAAATCCGAGTCGTACTCAGCGACCCTTACATTGACTGGGAAACGATCAAGAATCGGGAGGAGTGGGGCCCATTTGTGGGAAACCGCGAACCCTGGTACGCGCGTGTTGTAAAAGAGGAAGTCCTCGAAAAGAAACGGCGTGCCCTTTTGATCATGGGCCGGGGCCATTTTGTTCGCGAGAAGGGTCCGGGTAGCATCGAACTAGAGCTTCGTGCTGCGGGAGCCAGCACCTACTTCATCGTTTTTGGCACGAATGTGACCGGAGGATACGATGACCTGGATAAGCGCTTCGACGCGTGGCCCCTGCCAGCGATTGTCGACCTACGAAGCAACTGGGTTGGGGACCTGCCCGCAAGGCCCGTGCTGTCAGGGGGAACCGATCCCGCTACACCGTTCAAACTCGGCGACGCCGCGGACGCCCTACTGTACGTGGCTCCGCGGGATGCGCTGACTGTGCTTTCCATGACACGGGCGGAGCTAGAAGGCACCGCTTATGGAAAAGAGTTGGATCGGCGTATGATGATCATGGTGGGGCGGAAGGCTTCCCTGTCTGACACGTCGGAAAGTCCTTTCGCGCTTCGGCGCTCGGGCGGCACCCGTCCCTGGCAAAACACCTTGGACCAACTCGGGATCAGCATTAGCGATCCGTTGCCGGCCCGACCACCTGCTCGTTAAACTGCGTATTCCGCAAGCTTGAGGTCGCGCGGATCGGCGTGGCGATAGCGTTCTCCAAACCCGTCCACTTGAACTGTCCAACTTCGTTAGCCGTTTGAAGTCGCTCCTTCCCGGCCCGCGTGACCTTCCCGATGAATTTCCCCGACGGACTGCGCGAAAAGTGCCAGCACGCAAGTGACAGTCAGTTACCTAGCGGCCGATCTCTGAGAAGAGGCTTACTTTCAGAAGGGTTGGTGGTGTGACGTCGATTTGGTCGGCTATCTGGAAGTTTGAATTTTGCGACTCGTCCCTATCCATGCATTTGATTGAGTAAGCTTGTGGTGAATCGTTCAAATGCCGCTTTCTATTGGCGACAAACTCGGGCCTTACGAAATTCTTGCGCCCATCGGCGCGGGCGGAATGGGCGAGGTGTACCGTGCCACCGATCCCAGGATGGGCCGCGACGTGGCGATCAAAGTTTGTGCCGAGCGCTTCAGCGATCGCTTCTCCCGCGAGGTGCACGCAGTGGCGGCGCTCAATCATCCCAATATCTGCCACCTATACGACGTCGGACCCGATTACCTGGTGATGGAACTGGTGGACGGGCCAACACTGGCGGAAAGAATCAAGCAGAGGGCCGTGCTGCTGGAGGAAGCGCTGGCTATTGCGAAGCAGATCGCCGACGCGCTCGAAGCTGCGCACGAGAAGGGGATAGTTCACCGTGACCTGAAGCCCGGCAACATCAAACTGCGGCCGGACGGCACAGTGAAGGTGCTGGATTTCGGATTGGCCAAGGTGACGGAAGGCCCCGAATCCGGCGAGCGCACGGAGCACTCGCCGACACGCACGCTGGACGCTGCCACTCGAGTGGGCGTGATCCTCGGCACGGCGGGCTACATGCCTCCCGAACAAGCGCGCGGAAAGGCGGTGGATAAGCGCGCCGATATCTGGGGTTTCGGTGTCGTGCTGTACGAGATGCTGACGGGCGAGCGCCTGTTCGAAGGGGAGACGGTTTCGGACATACTCATCGAAGTGGCCACCAAGGAGCCGAACTGGGAGCGGGTTCCATGGAAGGTGCGGCGACTGCTGCGGCGCTGCCTGGAGAAAGACCCCAAGCTGCGGCTGCGGGACATCCACGATGTCTGGTTCCTGCTGGAAGACACGCCACAACAGGGAGCGGCCGGTGCAACTCCGAACCGATCACGGTTGGGAGTGGCGGCATGGGTCACCGCGGCCGTGTTTGCAGTGGCGCTAGCGATCTCGCTATTGGCTCTGTGGCGCGCGACGCGACCGGTGGAGCGACCGCTGGTGCGGTTGGATGTCGACCTTGGGCCCGAGGTTGCCTTGCCAGATTTTGTCACCGCTGGCACCCGCAATGTAGCCATGTCGCTGGATGGGGCGCGGTTAGTGTACGTCTCGGGCAACCCAACGCGGCTCTACACTCGGCGCCTGGAGCAGTCCAAAGCCAGCGAACTCCCGGGCACGGATGGGGCAGTGCGGCCTTTTTTTTCGCCGGACGGGCAGTGGGTGGGGTTCTTTACCAGCACGAATGGCAACGGGCTGAAGAAGATCTTTGTGGAAGGCGGCGCGGTGGTTCCGCTGACAGATCGGCTCTCCAACACCATCGGCGGAAGCTGGGACGCTGACGACAACATCATCGTGGGGGCGCTCGAGAAGGGGCTGCTGCGGCTTCCAGCGGCCGGAGGAGCGCCCACCACCGTTTTGGAGAGGGCGCCTGGACATTACCAGTACGTTTATCCGCAAATCCTGCCTGGGAGCAAAGCGGTCTTGTTTGTGAACCGGATGCCGGGCCCCAATGACAACAGCGTCCAGGTCTTCTCTTTCGCCGACCGGCGGCAGAAGACTCTGGTGCCGGGCGCTACGACCGGCCGCTATCTGCCGAGCGGCCACCTGGTTTATACCATTAGGGGAACCCTGTTCGCGATCCCCTTTGACCTGGACCGGCTGGAGACGCGTGGGACTGCCGTCCCGATTCTCGATGACCTTGCCTATGACACACTTCGTGGCGGCGTTGACATGGATTTTGCCGGGACCGGCACGCTGGTTTACCGCAAGGGTAGCGCCGTCACCGGCACGATTGGCATGTCGACCATTCAATGGGTGGACAACGCGGGAAAAAGGGAAACGCTTCGGGCCAAGCCCGGGGCGTACCAGAATTTTCCACGCCTGTCGCCGGATGGCAAGCGGCTGGCCCTGCTTGTGAGCGAGGGAGGAAAACGGGATGAATGGATCTACGACCTGGAGCGGGACACCGCTACGCGCTTGACTTTCGGTGGGTCAGGTTCCACAACACCGACTTGGAGCCCGGACGGCCGATACATCGCTTTCGGGGTTGCAGACAAGGGAATCTGGTGGACTCGCGCTGATGGGGCCGGCCAGCCGCAGCCATTGATGGAGAGCACGAATCTCCAGGTTCCGTGGTCCTTCACGCCGGACGGCAAGCGGCTGGCATTTTTCGACACCGGCGCAAATTTCCAGATCTGGACCGTCCCGCTGGAGCAGGAGGGCGGCCTGTGGAAGGCCGGAAAGCCGGAGCAATTTCTCAAGAGCCAGTCGACCGACACGTCGCCGGTGTTCTCGCCCGACGGGCGATGGCTGGCGTATAGCTCGAACGAGACGGGGACGGTACAGGTGTTCGTGCGGGCCTTTCCGCAGCCGGCCTCCGGGCAAGGCGGCAAGTGGCAGGTCTCGAACGACGGGGGCGGATTGCCACACTGGTCGCGGGGCGGACCCGATCTGCTGTACCAGTCCGGCGACAGGATCATGGCGGTAAAGTACACGGCGAAGGGCGACACGTTTGTGCCTGAGAAGCCGCGGGTGTGGCTTGCCAAAATCGGCGCGCGCTACTGGGATCTTGCGCCGGACGGCAAGCGCGTGGTGGTAGCGATGCCTTTGGACACGCGGCAAGAGCCGAAGGGCGAGCACGAAGTGACCTTCCTGCTGAACTTCTTCGACGAGCTACGCAGGAGAGTGCCCTTGGGCAGGTGACGATCACGATCTGGTAGCGGAAGGAACTTCCGTCAAAAGAATCGCTTAGGAGGGTCAGGGCGGCTGGTCGTATCCGAAGTTCGTTTTCTTCGCAACCTACGCTACTCATAGAGGAGCTAGGTTCATATGGTGCCGATAATGCGCCATATAAGTCCTCAAACTTCGACAACCGGATCTCCAGACAGCAACTGACAAGATAGCTACCTGGTACGCGTACACTTTCGCGGTACAGCGAGAGGTGGCGGTCGACTGTAAACCGCGCTACTTGTTCCGCATAACGGCCAGTTTAGCTGTCTGTACTTGCCCATCGCGCTCCCGGGAGACGTCGCCTTTGATTTCGTCGCCCTCCAGTTTGAGAACGAACTTCATCGTGGCCTTGTTGTTTGCCACTTCGAAGGTCAGCTTCCCATCTTCGACCTTGCCGTTCTGGATCTCGATCTGCTCCTCCGCCCGGGGACCTGCGGTCCCTGTCAGCTTCGCGCCCTCCTGCTTGAGGACGAGGTGCGCGGGACCGGGCTCGTCACCATCTGGTGTGAATGTACCTGTCCACGTACCGGTTACGTCCGCCGCTACTAAACCGGCTGCGGCCAATGTCAAAAGAAGAATGTGCTTCATCGGGCCTCCACCGAAATCGATACGGATCCCGGCCCAAATCGGTTCCAAGTTTTAGATTTCGTCCATCGTACTAACCTGCTAGTCCGGCAGGAGTCTTATATTTAATAGGAGGAATCACCGTGCTACAGGACCTTCGCTACGCGTTGCGGCAATTGCTCCGCAATCCCGGATTCACGGCGATCGCGGCGTTGTCGCTGGCGCTTGGAATCGGCGCCAATACCGCGATTTTTGGCTTGATCGATCGCGTCATGCTGAAGTTGCTGCCGGTGAAGAATCCTTCCGAACTGGCGGTAATCCGCGGCCAGTTTTCTTATCCGAGGTACGAGGATATTCGCGACCGGAACCAGGTTTTTTCAAGCGTGGCGGCGACACATGCACTGAGCGACATGACCGTCAGCATTCCGGGCCAGCCGTCCAGTCAGGCAGGGGGCGAGTTGGTGACGGGCAATTATTTTTCTATGTTGGGTGTGAACGCCGCGCTGGGTCGGACGCT
>Ga0210394_10002638_pt1 | contig 24250 bp, 17 predicted proteins | sample IncBWC12MmetaG_FD_160121 | JGI IMG/M metagenome (GOLD analysis project Ga0210394, IMG submission 160121) | Forest soil microbial communities from Barre Woods Harvard Forest LTER site, Petersham, Massachusetts, United States - Inc-BW-C-12-M | ecosystem: Environmental > Terrestrial > Soil >... | reverse complement strand
ATACCGTCGGGCGACTTGAGGTTCCGGTGTCATCATCGATGTATCCTGACGGCCCAAGCGTAAAGTTTATTCGTCGCCAGCTTCAGCTTCGATATTTTCGTCGAAGATTTCTATCAATGAGTAACGACTGAATCTCAGGCAATGGGAGGCGGGAACGGCCATCGGAAGGATCAACTCCAATGAATCGCGTGGGAGCATACGGAATCTCTTGGGGACAGGACTCCCGCAACCGGCACAGGGCCCGGCCTTCCTGAAAGATTGCGCCTCTGGACGGTGAGTTGGGAGTCGCGCGGTCAGACCCGGTTGGCGATCTAGGCATAAGGCGCCATACCGCTCAGATGTTTCGAGTAACTTGAGGTCAGGCTTGGTGAGACTCGCTCAGGGATTTAGTGACGGCTGAGCAGGATTCCGGCCACCGCGTTAGCCACATCCGGGGCGAGATATTGGGGCGGGATTTGCCAATTCGGGGTCTTCGAAGTAACCAAGGCAACCGCGTCCACGATCGCGTGCGAGTCGCAGCCTGCCAGCACGTTGGAACCGCATTCAACCGTCTCGGGCCGTTCCGTCACGTCGCGAATCGTCACGTTTGGCAAGCGCAGGATGCAGGTTTCCTCCTGAACCGTGCCGCTATCGGAAATGACGCAAAAGGCCGATTGCTCCAATCGCACGAAATCAAAGAATCCAAACGGCTCGCAAGCCACCAGTCCCGGCCGGTCAAAAGCAATCCGAAAGCGGGCCGCCATCGAGCGCGTCCGTGGATGCACGGAACAAATGATGGGCAGCTGGTATCGCTCATAGAGCCGCGCCAGCGCATCGAGAACGCCTTGCAGACGTTCCTGGACGTCAACGTTTTCCGCGCGGTGCATTGTCAGCAAGAAGAATTTTCTTTCACCGACGTTCAACCGGGAAAGTATGTCGCTCGACGCTATTTGGTCTTCGAAATGACGTAGCACTTCATAAATCGGGTTGCCGGTCACGTACACGTCGCGCGGCGCAAAGCCTTCCAGCAGCAAATTGTCGCGGCTGCGATCGGTATAGGGCATCAAAACCGAACTCAGATGATCGATGATGCGGCGATTCGCTTCTTCTGGCACCCGAAAATCGTAACAGCGGTTACCCGCCTCCATGTGATACACAGGTATCCCCAACCTTTGCGCGACGATCGCGGATAGTCCGCTGTTCGTGTCACCTAAAATCAGCATTCGATCCGGCCGGTGTTGGCTCATCACAGACTCCACGCCACACAGAATCCGGGCGACCTGCTCTGCGAAGCTGTGCGCACAGACGCCGAGTGAAACATCCGGTTGGCGCACATTCAGTTCGCGAAGGAACAGGCCGCTGAGCCGGTCGTCGTAATTTTGGCCGGTGTTGACGAGGATATGGTCGCATTGCTCGTCAAGAACCTCGATGACACGGCTCAAGCGAATGATCTCGGGCCTGGTCCCGAGGATAGTCATAATTTTCAACGAAGTACCTCGCTGAGATCGATACTCACATCCTCGATCATCAGCCGTTGGCCGCGAAGCAATTTAGCCGTCTCATCTAAACTGATAACACAGTCGGCCGAACTATATTCCTTCGTGAGGCTGCATACGTAGCCCTCGTCGTTGCGCAGCTCGGGCAGCATCGGCAAAATCGCGTAATAGGCGCCGCGCTCTACCGTTCGAAAAGCCTCCTCCTCGCTCACTAAAATTTCGTGCACTTTTTCTCCTGGACGAATTCCCATAATTCGAGTCTTAATCGGACGGTCCCCGATCAAAGCTTCCGCAACGTGGGTCACGCGCGCGGAAGGAGCCCGCGGGATGTAGGTTTCCCCGGGTGCTCCCTCTCGAACCGCGGCGAAGATGACATCCACGGCATCGTTCAAGCTCAACAGAAATCGCGTCATGTCTTTGGTCGTGATCGTCACGGGCCCGCCGTTGCGGATCTGGTCGTGAAACAGCGGAATCACGGAACCGCGCGAGGCCAGGACGTTTCCGTATCGAACACAGACGAAACGAGTGTTCGGACAACGGATATTCGCCTGGATGAAAACCCGCTCCTGAAGGGCCTTGGTCATGCCCATGGCATTGACCGGTTTGCACGCTTTGTCCGTGGAGACGCCAACCACGGTTTCGATCGGCAAGGAGTGCTCGTGAATCGCGCGGACGATATTTTCTGGGCCTTCGATGTTGGTCCGCACGGCTTCAAAGGGAAAGTACTCGCACGTGGGCACCTGTTTCAGCGCCGCGGCGTTGAAGACGATGTCGACGTCTCGGAGAGACTGGCTCACCGCGTGAAAATCGCGAACGTCTCCGATCCGAAATTCGAGAAGGCGCTGAAAATTGCGGAAGATGATTTCGTCTGTAGCGGAGAGCTTGTTCTGATACTCCATCCGCATGGCATGCTGTTTGGCTTCGTCACGAGACAGCACGATGATTTTCGCGGGATTGCCGGCGTCTCCGGCCAACAATCTGCCGACGAGCGTCTTCCCGAGTGAGCCGGTTCCACCGGTGATCAGAATCCTTTTCCCTTCAAAGATACGGGACTGCGAATTATTGCCACTTTTCATAGGGAGTGTCATCGCTCGCAAGTTCGGCCACAAGCGTGGGCCAGCCGGGTGTGACGTAGCCGGTCGCCTGCTCGAACTTGTCTCCTTTCATGCTTCTGTCACAAGACAGCTCTTCGTCCGGGACGATTTCGATATCGAGCTGGTACGCCTCGCGCAAGAATCCAAGCAGCTCGAACTTTGAAATGGTTGGGCTGGCAACCTGATAGAGGCCGGTGAGTTGCGGGAATTCGACGATCAACTGATCGACGATACGCGCCAGATAGTTCGTCGTGACGCCCGAGAACTTCGCGCGGGTATATCCGGAAATGCGTTTGTGATTTTGTCTCAGGAACCACTCGAGGAGCGACTCGCGATGTGCAAATTCCCGACCGATCATCGATGTGCGGATCGTGATCGCCCCCGTCCGAGTGACCTCGCCCAGAAACTTGCTTCGGCCGTACAAGTCCTGCGCGTCAGACTCATCATCCTCGGTGTAGTTTCCGCGCTGGCCGCTAAAAACGCAGTCCGTGCTGAAATGAATCAGCCGCCCGCCCCACGAATTGCAAATCGACGCCAGCTTGTGCGGCAGCAGCGCGTTGATTTCGATGCTGGGTATGGGCTGTTTTGCTTCGGGCCGTTGCTTAATGACTCCGACGCAGTTGACGACGGTCTTCGGCCTAAGACGGGATAGCAACCGCTGTAAAGCAGGCCAATCCGTAACGTCACAGTTTTCGATCACGTGACCGGTGTGGAACACCTCGACATTTTTGAGCGAATCATCGTGAACCAATCCGCGGATGGTGCAACACGTGTCGGAGTGCGATTGGCTCAGGCGCTGGAAAAGCTTGTGGCCAAGCATTCCCGCGCCACCCAGAATCAGAATTTCCATAGGAGGCACTGAATCAGTTTCGAGTGATTTCAAGAATCGACTGCCAGGTCCTTTGCGCGCATGACTGCCAATCGAAAAGCTGGGACCGGCTTTCGCCTCTGGCCGCGAGCTCTTTCATGCGAGGCGGATCGACGAGCAACACTGCCAGCTTTTCGGCCAGATCGCCGGGCGAACGGGGATCGAAATAGAGTGCGGCGTCGCCTCCGAATTCCGGCATGGGAGGATTGTGCGATGAGACAACTGGCCGGCCTGAGGCCAGCGCTTCGATCAGTATGTTGGGGCAGTTCTCGCATTCGGAAGCGAATATATTCACTATGGAATTGCGGTACAGCTCAGGCATTTCGGCATGGGGCAGGGCGCCCGTGAGCAACACGCTATCCTGCAGGCGAAGATCGGCGATCGTTTTTCGGACTAACTGGCCGTACTCGGGATATTCGGGGCCAACGAGCACGAGTTTTTCCCTGGTGACGCGTTTTTCCCTCAGCAACGCGAACGCCTTTACGACTTCGATCTGAGCTTTGTAATAGTCAAGAGTTGAAACGTAGAGCAAATACCCTTGCAGCGGAAGGCTTGCTGCGTGGGACCCTTTCTGCGAGGTAACGGGGCGCCTGAAGGTGCGCGCCAGTCCGTGCGGAATGGTGACGGAATTACCCAATCTGGCCCCGAGCTGAGCTTCGATTGTCATGCGCGCGTGATCGGAAAGAAAGATCACTAGGTCCGCGCTGCGCATGCTGTGTAGGAACGCGCGTTTCAATAGAAAGTTGCGGAGCCGCATGTACCCGGGTCGATATCGCCTGTTTTGCACGTCGCTGAAAGGGATCATGTTCCGAAACATCGTGACCGTCTTGCAACCGCGCGGAACCCGGCTCCCGATGATTCCGCCGGGACAAAACAGGACGTCCGCCCCGAATTGTGATAGCAGTGCCGGCAATCGGAACTTCTCCCAGACGGCCCGGAGGAAGGGATTCTCCAGGGACCAGCGCACGGGAATTCTTCGGATCCTCGGATCATCGCTCGGCAGCGTCAAGGTGTCTGGCGCAAGGACGTAGATCGTAATGGGAGCGCCGGGCGGGAGATGGTCGAGCAAGTTGGTGATGTAGGTCTGACCGCCGCCCTGGCGAGCGGACAGCGCGTTCATGAGAACGGTCATTTTCTTGGTTTCGCCGCTTTTCATGGCAAGGCTAGGCGGAGGCCGTCGCTTTCGAGTTCTCTGGCAAGCCATTGATGAAATCCATATGCACCAGCGCGGCCCAGAGCAATGGGTGCGCTTGCCGCGCACCCGAATTGTGGATTTTCACGAGCTCGATCAGGCGCGCCCGATCGAACGGAATGGTGTCGAAGTTCCGAGGATCATTGACCCCGTCGCACATCCAGGCGTTCAGCGGGCCTCTGAGCCAGTCGGCGATCGGCACCTCAAATCCCCTCTTGGGGCGGTCAAGAAGGCGGCGCGGCACGTAGCGATAGGCGAGCTTACGCAATAGATACTTGTTGGTACTGCCCCGCAGCTTCCATTTCAGAGGAAGCTTCATGGACCATTCAACTACGTCCTGGTCGAGCAGCGGTTCGCGGCTCTCGAGCGAGAAAGCCATGCTCGCGACATCCACTTTCTGCAGGTAGTCATCCGGAAGCGTGTAAAAAGTGTCCAGCCGCATGGCGATTTCGGGTGCTTTCAGCCCATCTGGCAGCGACCGCGCCGTTTCGGTGAACAGCTCGGTCATCCCGATCGTATGGCGCAAGACATCGTGCGTCAGCAGCGATTGGAAATCTTTTGCGATACTGCGGGCGAAGCAAAATCCCTTCACTGCATCGGGCTCGTGAAGCATGGCCGATAGAAGCTTCATCCTGTGCTGAGGGAGGGATGCGACTCCCCGGGCTAGGAGCTCTCGCGCCGGTCGAGGCAAGTTACAAAAGCTCTCAAGCGCGCGGGCGATTCGGTAGTAGTGATATCCGCCGAAAAGCTCGTCGCCGCCGTCACCGCTTAGCGAAACGGTTACATGCCTTCGCGCCAAACGCGACACTGCCATCGCGGGATAAGCGGAGCTGTCGAAAAACGGCTCGTCAAATTCCCGTGAGAAGAGGGGCTTCAGGGCCAGCAGATCGTCCACATTCATTCGTTCGCAGAAATGCGCGGTGCCCAGGTGCCGTGCCACGGCTTCCGCGTGCCGGCTTTCGTCGTAGGCTCGTTCCTCAAAGCCAATCGTAAACGTCTTGACGCGATGCGCGGAATTGCGGGCCATCATTGCGACCACTGTCGAACTGTCGATTCCTCCGGAAAGGAATGCGCCGAACGGTGCATCGGAAATCATCCGCGACCGCACGCTGCGGGCAAGAATCTCGTCGAGTTCGTCGAGCAGGTCCCCTTCTTTCCGCTTCTCCCACCCACGCTCCGGCACGACCTGGCGGAAATCCCAATAGCGCCGGATTTCCAGGCCGGACTCATCCGACACCAGCCAGTGCGCAGCCGGCAGCTTTCGAATCCGCCTGAAGATCGAGTAAGGCGCCGGAATGTAGCCGCTTTCCATGTAAAACCGCAGAGCTTGATCGTCAAGTGAGTCGCCCCAACTGGGACTCAGGCGAAGTAAGGCGCGCGGGCGAGAGGCAAACGCAAAGCAGTCCGACGAATGGTGATAGTAGAACGGCTTGGCGCCCATCCGATCGCGAGCCGCGAACATCGTCTGATTCAGGCGGTCCCAAATCGCGAAGGCAAACATTCCGTGAAATCGTTCGACGCAAGCCGGACCCCATTTCGCGTAAGCAGCGAGAATGGTTTCTGTGTCGCTCTGGCTTCGCCACTGGCACGAGCTTCCGCCCACTAGTTCTCTTAGCTGTCGGAAATTGTAAATTTCGCCGTTAAAAACGAGGACGTAGCGCCCGTCGGCGGAGATCATCGGTTGGTGGCCGGATGGCGAGAGGTCAATGACCGCTAGTCGCCGATGCGCCAATCCGACATTTTTACTGACCCACACGCCGGAGTCGTCCGGACCCCGCATGTGCAAGGTATCCGCGGCCTCACGCAGCAGGTCCGAGTCGACGTTTGACCGGAAATCAGTGATTCCAACGATTCCGCACATGGTGTGGTTCTTTTGTAAAAAAAAACGCCCGTGGATTAGTCGTTGCGGCCTTAGAAACCTTGAGCCGTCGAAGTCGAATCGAGGTCAGTTGGATTGGGTTGGAACGCACGAAAGAAGTTCAACGCCAACTTGCCGCACCACCAGAGCAGCAACATGCCGAGCGCACGAGGCAACAAATTCAAAGTCGTCACTCGAAACGTCTGGTAGGAAAAGACGGTTGCCCAGAGGTAAAACGCATAGCTCCAATAAGAGTGATTCCCGTTGACGTACATCCGCTGAATCGCTCCAAACGCCCAGCCGACCAGCAAGCCGCGCCAGATTACGTCGAACCAACCGAAGCCCACGATCGATTCGGAAATCGCGCCAAATGCGAAGCCGCCGCCCTGATCCGCATATTCCCGGTAAAAATTCTGAACGTACCAGTCAGAGGGATCGAGGTGAGCCGAGCGGAAAAGCTGATCGGGAAACAGTCGCGTCAGATCGACGAAGTAGATTTGCGGGAAGATCTCGTCGACTTTTCCCGCGGCCTTCAGCTGATCGAGGTCATAGGCGTTGGCGAACAGCGCGTCGAACTCGTTGCTTGATCCAAAAAAGGAGTAATCGCGCTCCTCAACGGCCGACGATATGGAGCGCGCAATCCCGAGGGAAACAAATAGAACCAGCAAGACCAATCCAAACGAAGACACCATGCGCAGGCTCAATCGCTTTACAAACGTGCTATAGGTGATCGCCAACGCCAGCAGCAGCACCATCATTCCAGTGCGAGAGCCTACGCCGAATACCGCCATGCCGACGAACTCGGCAAGCAGCCAGAGATAGATGTAACGCTTGTACTTCGTGTAGTGGAGGACCAGGTAGGCCATCAGCCCGAGCTGGAGCAGCAATGCGACGCCGATCATATGGTTGGCGAAGAACTGCACGGCCGGCGGCAAATTGCTGTAGAGCAGGTAAGTGTCACTGTAGCTGTCCGGCGTCTGAAGATTCCAGATTGCTTTCAGGGCCGCGAAAAACAGATAGGTGCAGGCATAAGCCGCCACGAGCACCCACAACAGTTTCCGGCTCATTCCGGTGACGGGCCGAGCCTCGGCAGGCTCAGGGCTGCGGAATGTTTGATAGGCGACGACGAAACACGCCAGATAAATTGCGTAGTACCAGAAGATCGGAGCCGCCTCGGCCGGTGATGGATTGGCCCGGTAGAGCCGATAATCGCTCAGCACAGAAAAGCTCAGACCACCAGCCAGGAACTCGATGCACGGAAAGAGGCTGTAGATGAGGACGATCCCGGAGTAGAAAACCCCTAGCTCGAAGAAGTTGAGACTCCGCCCACGCCTTCGAAGAACCCACAGGAATATCCACTCGACCGCTAGAATGAACACGAGTGGCAGCAGAACAGGCAGCGCCGAATTGAGATATTTAAACATGGAGGGATCGGACTCGAACAGGCGAACCACGCCGAGCAAACGGCGATGAAACTCGCCGTTGCGAGTCGCAGCAAGAGTTGGAGGTGGCGACACTTTGCATGTTTTCTTCCCGAACCTCTACTGACTGGGTACTAGATTCCGAAAATCCAACACCCAGCTAAGGAGTTGCGACCTGCGCAGTCTGGAGGCCGGCTCTGGATGTAATGCCGGCCGCGGCAAGCAGCGACACGGTCCAAGCTAGTCCGCAAGCGCCGGCAAGGCCGAAAGCTCCGCTTCGAGGTATAAAGACATACGCCAAGCCGACCAGCAGCAAATCTCTCGGCAGAATCACCGCGAAGAACGAGAACCACATCCGCTCTTGGCTCTGCAAGTGCTGCAGTATCGCGAGTGCGAGCACCTGCGGAAGGGCTGCTCCGAGCAGGACTAACAGGACGGGGTAGCCGCCGCGGAAGTCCCTGCCGAACAGCAACAGAAGTCCCGGTCCGGCCAGGGCCAACATCAGCGCTCCGGCAACCGCGGCTAGGCCGACAACCACGAGATTCAACTTAAAAATGCTCCGATAGTCCCCTGATTCGCCGAGTCCTTTGTGGTGGTTCAGAATCGACCAGCTAACAACGTAGGTGTTGTTTGGAATGAAAAGGACAGCCGTCATTAGGGCGAACGCTGCGCTAAAAAGCGCCATCTGTGAATAACCGCCGGGCTGCCGAACCAGAATCCCGTTTCCGATCCAGATCGCGGGAAGGTACGTGAGCCCGCTGATTGCCGCGGGCATTGCGAAATTCAACAGAATCGGGCGCAGTTGTGGAAAGGCCGCAATCTGAATGTGAATGTCCTGGCTCCTGCATTCCGATACAAGCACCTTTAGCAGCAACACGCAGCCAAGAATCGCACTCACCAGTAATCCCCAGAACGCCCCGTTAAGGCCAAACTTCCAGGTCATCAGGCTGCACACAATCAGATAAATCGTTCCGTAAACAATCAGACCGTGCGAAAGCCCGCGATAGGCTTCCAGCCCAGCCAGAGCGCCCATGAAAAGTCCGATCAGAACATTGAGGAAGACCACGCCGCTCCCGATCCTCAAGCCGAGCGAGAGCTCCGGCGCCTTGAGAATGGAAGTCGACAGCCAGGAAGCGCCCACGAACAGCCCAACCGAGGCCAGCAGAGCGACAAGCGCGACGATCGTAACAAGCATGCCGATGAGGCGCCCGGTTTTTTCTCTGTCGGAGGAGCGAAATTCCGCGACGTACTTTGTCACCGTGTAGCCGCATGCGAGCTGTGAGACTTGGCTCAGCATGACGAGCGTGCTGGCGACAATTCCGTACTTTCCGAATGTCTCGCGGCCCAGCAGGTTCGCGGCGATAATGCTGAAAACGAACGTGCTGCCCTGATTGAATACCGCGCCGATCAGGTTTAGCGTCACTCCCATCTGGAAACGCGAGCGGCGGCGCGGCGTTTCCGCAACAACCGCCTCGGGTTCGATTGTGCTAAGCACCAAGAGGAGCCTCCGAATTTGTGCTGGCCGGCAGGTTTTGCACTGTGTCTAAAGCGGACCGAGTCGCGTCAAAAGACCTATGAGCACCCGCGACGTTTCTACAACGGGCACGGCGGCGCTATTCGATCGTTATTACCACTCGAAGCCCGGTTATGTAGGCGGTACCGAGGAGTTTCACAATCTCTGCGCCAAGAACGTCGGCGGCGGAAAGCGTATTCTCGAGATCGGTGCCGGCCCCGCAAACCCGACGACCGCATTTCTTGCGACCATGGGAACTGTAGTTGGCGTGGACGTTAGCGACGAGCTCCGGGGCAATCCATTTCTATCCGAATCCTACGTTTGTAGCGGTTCCGCACTGCCCTTCATAGCTAAGTCTTTTGATCTGTGCGTATCGAATTATGTCTTGGAGCATGTTACCGATCCGGTCGCTCATTTCAGCGAGATCTTCCGGGTCTTGAAGCCCGGCGGGGCTTACTGTTTCCGCACCCCGAACCGATTGCATTACGTGGCGATAGCTTCGAGTCTGCTGCCGCACTCAGTCCATTTAGGTCTGGCTAACAAGCTCAGAGCATTGGGCAAACAGGCCCACGACCCTTGGCCCACAGTCTACCTTGCAAACGATCGAAGACGTTTGAATCGCTTGGCCCGGCATGCGGGCTTTTTGTCCGAGAAAATGGAAATGGTTGAAAAAGAACCTAGTTACGGAGCGGTACATTGGCTACTGTTCTATCCGATGATGGGGTATGAAAGGTTCGTAAATTCAACGGAACGATTAAGTTTCCTCCGCGCCAATATTTTTGGAGTATTCCGCAAACCCTAGAGCCGGTCCTAGCATCTACATTCTTCGGCCCTCGACCCGGTAGCGCTTCTTGACGGTTCAAGGAATTTGGGCGCAAGGTTCTATGTTAAGGGTTGTTCTTGAAGTTTGGTTTAGCAGAGTTGTCTCCCCCTAGCCCCGCAACGGATGTTTTGACTGAAATCCTGTAAGAGGTCCGCCGGTGACTAGTCGTAAAAATGTTCTCGTCTTGTGCTCCAACCGTCTCTTGCGGGAGTCTGTAGCTCGCATCATCGGGAAGAAGACCGACTTTCAGATCGCATTCTCGCGAGCGGGCAGCGACAGGCCCGATCGTGTCAGGCGGGAAATCGCTGAAAAATCAGCGGATGTGATTGTCGTCGACTCCCTGCAGTTCCTTCAAGAGGCGCCCTGCTCGGAATTCGGTGGCGCTCGGCACCGCAACTACCTGCTGGTCGCAATGGAAGACGACCAAAAGCGTTTCCTCACCGCGATTCGACTGGGGGCGTTGGGCTACGTTCTGCAAGATGCATCGGCGCTGGAGGTTGTGAACGCGGTCCGATCCGTGGCTCAGGGCGAAGGTGTTTGCCCTCCCCGATACGTGAAGTTGCTGTACGACTATTTCATGGTGCGGACAGCAGGGTCTCCCAACAGCCATGTCCGTTCCCAAGTTGGCCTTACCCGACGAGAGCAACAGCTCATTCCTCTCATTGAGCGGGGAATGACGAACAAGGAAATTGCAAGTCATCTCAACCTTTCCGAGCAAACCGTTAAGAACCACGTCCATCGCATACTCCAAAAGGTCGGCGTCGGTGATCGCCTGAGTGTCGTCGAGGCTGTTCAGACTCAGTCTCTGGGGATTTGAATTAATCTGAGGCGCTTGCTGTTTTCACGCGAACGATCTTCTTCCTAGCCAGGCTCTTCATCGGCGCCCTGCGGCCATCCGAGATCCGAGCCAGAGCACCGCAAAGCGCTGCTCGAAAATCGGAGATTATGATATTCACGTCCGCCAGAAGCGGGTTGTCACTTCCCCTGCCCAGTAAGGCGCAGTATCCCAGGCGGCGTTGGTTCTCGGCCATCAGATCAAACCGCAACTCCCAGCTTGATTCGCTCTTCGTGCTCCCCGCCCACAGCAATTGCACTTCGCTTCCATTCGCATATTGAACCGAGACGGAGGGCAAATCTACAAACGCATCGGCCGACGGATACGCGATGCGAAATCCGTCGAATCCCAGACTCTGCAGTGCATTCTTCAATAAGTCACAGAGGCGGTCGGCCTCCGTGCAGGCATCCAATGCCTCGATGGCGTGCCGCAATTCAACATTATTTGCCACCACGCGCTTTTGGAGGGCGATCCTTTGCAGGAGCCTCCGCACTTCGGAGAATTCAGCGTAACCCAGATACTGCACCCCGACCGCGACGCCGAACCCGATCAGGATCAGCACCAGCGCGATTAAAGTAGCGTCGTGGAGTACAACCAGGCTTAAAAACGCAAAACTGGCTGTGACGGCGTACAGAATCAGCACAGCGCCGCGCTGCGATAGCCCCCGCTTCAGGAGCTTGTGATGGATGTGATCGGCGTCCGCCGAGAATATCGATTTACCACCCAGAAAACGGCGGCAGATCGCCAACGTCACATCTAGAATCGGAAGTCCGAAAGAAAGCACGGGTATCGCGACCGCGATCATAATCGGCGCTTTTTCCGATCCCGCCAGCGCTAGGGCCGCCAGGATGAATCCGATGAACATGCTGCCGGAATCCCCTAAGAAGATTGAAGCGGGATGAAAGTTGTACGGCAGAAACCCCAGAATCACGCCGGCCAGCACGATCGTCAACATGGCCACGGCGAAATGCGGCACGAGCAGCGACATGGCGAATAAAACGATGGTCGAGAAAAACGCCGAACCTGCCGCGAGGCCATCGAGCCCGTCGATCAAGTTGAATGCGTTTGTGATTAAAAGCACCCAGATGATCGTCAGCGGCAGAGCAACAAGCGTCCTGAGAGAATGCCCTGCGGAGTAGAGGTCCAATCGCTGAACTCCGATGCCTCCCGCATAGAGCAGCGTCGCGGCGACTGCCTGTATCGCGAATTTCGCGTATGGGCCGATTCCTCGAATATCGTCGTATAGGCCCAGCAGAACAATAATCGCTATCGATCCGCACACGCACGCGATCCCGCGAGCGGGAACCGAAAAATGCAGGCCCCATGGTCTTGGCACCAGCATTGCCAGAAGCGCCGCCAAAACAAAGGATCCGCAAATCGCGATGCCTCCCACGCGAGGCACCGGCCTCTTATGTATGTGCCGATCGGAGGTTGGCTCCGACACCCAGCGGCGCGAATGTGCATATTCGCGAACCCAGGGGGTCAGGATCAGTGAAAGGACAAAGCTGACCAAAAAGCACAGGATGTATGCGAGTGCGATCATTCGCGTCTTATGCGTGCAGCTAGCGCTTGTGCGGGATCTCTTGGGAATGAAGCCGCGGAGAGATTCGGACGGGGAGCCTTTTCTGGACGCGCGCGGCGGGCGACTTCAGCGCATTCAGATGAGTGAACAACTGGCTCACCGCGCTCTCGACTGAAAACTGCTTCTCGAGCAGCCTGCGCGCGTTGGCGCTCATCGCAGCGGCCAGCTTGCGGTTGTCCGCCAGCTGCAGGGCCGCTCGCACCAATTGCTCGTCGTCCCCGTTGACCACGCAGAAACCGGCGCCGTTATCCTCCAAGATTCTAAAAAGATCGTTGCCCGAATTAACGCTCGCGAGCACGGGCAATCCCCAATAGAGGTAGCTCAGCAGTTTTCCTGGGACGTTATGCGTCGTCAATCGTGCGTCCAGCGAAATCAATCCGAAATCGAATTCCGAAACCATGGAAAGGTAATCCTGCTGGGAAACGCCGGAAACGATCTGAACGTTGGTGAGTTTCCGTGCGGCGATGGCAGCCCTCAATCGAGGGACTTCTGTGCCATCGCCCACCAGAAGCATGTGAATGTCCGACCGTGGGGCGAGTTGATCCGCCAGTCGCAGGATGTTGTCCATATCCTGCGCCACTCCGATATTCCCGCCGTATAGAAACACAGTCTTATCTTCGAGACCGAGGGCTCTCCGATAGTTCGTTAGCGGCAATCGCATTTCATGAAGCGACGTCCAATTGAACAAAACTTTCACGACAAAATTGCTCCCGGGAAATGAACGCGCAAAGTATCCGAGATTAGCCGGGGACTGGACGCCGATCACGTCCGCGATTTTGTATTGCCGCAGAGCCGCTCGCCGAAAGTACGCGTAAATCATTCCTTTCTTGATCAACCCTGCATCGGCAGCCCATTCGGGGAAAATATCCCTCAAAATCAAATATGCTGGGCAACCCCAGAGCTTCTTCAGCCTGCCGACGAGCTTCCCGAAGAAAATTGTCGGCGAATAGAACACAATCAGCTCGCAGCGATTCTGTTGTAGAAAATGCTTCGCTCCGCGCCACAGGTTTGCAGAAAGCCGCGCTTCGCGAATGGCCCGCTGCATTTTGTTCGCGCCTTTGATCCTCCTATTTTTCACTCGCACGACGGTGATCCCGTCGTCGGTCGCGATTTCAGCCGTTTGTGTGACGCAATCGCTCGGCGTCAGGATCACGGCTTGGTCGCCACGGCGGCAGAGCTCCACGGCAAGATCGTGCACGAGCTTCGCGCTCGACTTTGTGCTGGGATAATAGCAATCGACGAGGATCAAGATTCGCACGGTAGGCTCTGCCTGACGAGAGTGGGGGCGAGACTCAAATTCGCCTGCGGGAGGCGTCTCCGTTGCAGCGGCTGGCGACCCGCCGTTGGTGCGACGCGCGCGACGGGTTCCACATCGGCCGCATCCACTTCAATCGTCGCGGATTGCCGGATCAGCTCGATCGAGATGAGCAGGCGAAGCTGGCCCTTCTTGCGCACCAGCACGCCCTCTAGACCGGCCAGCAATCCCCGAGCGATTCGCACCGTCTGCCCCACCCCAAGATAGCGGTGCGGCTCGACAGCCGCACCCTGGCTCAGTATCCTGCGCAGGTTCTCGATTTCATCGTCGCCAATCGGCGCCGGCCGGTCGCCGAAACCAACGATTTGAACCACGCCCGGAATCAGCAAGACGCTTCGCCGCTGATCGAAGGAAATTCGCACGAAGAGGTAGCCGGGGAAGAGCGGCAACGATAGGCGCTTTTGCCGATCTTTCCAGCGCCGTAGGGCTCGGTAGGTCGGGAAAAAATGCTCGATCGACCGCTGGCGCATCTGGTTTACGCAGGTACTCTCGTGACGGGATCGCGTATAAACCGCGAACCATCGAGGAATCAAGCTGTCGACGTTGGGGATCTGGTCGGCCATGCTCACCTACGGCTCCGCCCCGTCACTTACAGGGCGTTTGTGACCTAACCCGCTTGCAATCATACGGTTACAGAAAGCTCTGTTACCTGTCGGCTTCCTTCACTCGACCCTTCTCCGGGTGGCCGGTCCCGTTGGTTCCCGAGCCGTTTCCTGAACGTTTGGTAGGAAAACTGGCTCGAATCGTCCCCATCACGTCGTTGACGAAAATCATTCCCGGTGTGCCGCGATCCAGTTCGTCCCACCGCGAGCGGCCCACAATCCAGACTCCCGCCAAGACCAGCGAGCACAAAGTTCCGCCCACAATAATCAGCGTGCGCGGAGGAGATGACCGGCGTTCGGGAATTTCCGGAGTATCCAGAACCTTGACGGACGGGAGTTCCTTGGCCTCCTCGACTTTGGCCAGCTCATACTGCTTGGTGAGCACTTCAAGAATCGCTTCGTTCACTTTCAGTTGGCGATACTTGTCCGCGTAAGGCACTCCGAGGATTGGCAACTGGCGCAGCGTGGGATAGGAATTCTCAGTCGCAGCGGCGGGATCGCTCGTATTGGGATTCTCCTCATACTTCCCCCCCAGCTTCGCGATCTGCGAACGAAGTTCATCAATCCGCGCTTTGGTCGAGCGCACGCGCACGTTGTTGTCGGAATAGATTTGGCGCAACCCTTCCAGTTCGGATTCCGCGGCGATCAGCTCGCCCTGTAGCTGCGCCGATCCTTCGACCATCGCTTTGCCCTGCGCCGTGATGTCGATCGCGGCGCTCTTGCTGGCGAACTGACTGAAGTTTTTCTCGGCGTTTTCCAGGTCCGCGTTCACGTGCTGCAGGCGATCCTCCAGAAACACGCGCTCCCGATGGGCCGCCGTAGTATTCAGCTGCGCCATCAGCAGATTCAGCTGATCGATGTAGGCGCCGGCGATGGCCGCCGCCCGTTTGGGATCGCGGTCGAACACATGGATCGTAATCACGCCGCTCTTTCGGTCTTCGGTGACGTCCGTGTTGTTCCCCAGCCGCTTCCTCGCTCCCTCTTGCGTACCTTTCCAATAAACGGATTTCAAATAAAAGGCGTCAACGACGCGGTCCTGTACGGTCCGGCTTCGCAGCACCGAAATGAAGAGCGACCCGCTGGTTTTTACGCCAAGAAGATCGCTAGCCATCGAGGTGAGGCTTCCGCCGCCATTCTGCCCTCCGGTGATCGCCGCCAGCACGGCAAGTCCCGCTCCGGTTTGAGGATCAGGCGGCATCAGCTGTGCGGTCGTCGTGTAACCCGCCGGAATTAGAAAGGCGATCAAGGCAGACGCAAATAGACCAATGAGCAACCAGCGCCACAAGAACTCCCTCTTCGCCCAAAGCAGCCGCAGCCTTTCCAGAGTGACGTTCCGCCTCGCGCTCTCGTCCCAGTCCGGAATGATGATGTTGGACGAGTCCGGTGAGGTCAGGATCACGCTGCTCGCGTTTCGTGTCGAGGTCTGCATCTGCGCCAGTCTTCTTCAACCGCCTATTTTTTCTTGTAGTCCGGCGAAAACCCGAATTCCACAATGGCCGTAACATTGTTCTGAGGCCCATGGAATAGAATCGGGTAGTGCGAAATGTGCTCGTACTGCAACTGCGTCTTCAGATAGACCCCCGAAGTCGTATAGATCTGGCTCGTCACACCGTAGTCCTGCCATGCTCCCCCGCCGGGAATGAAGGCGCTGCCAACTCCACTGTTCTTGTAGGTCGCTTGTAGCGTGTCGCGGGGGGATAGCGTGTAGGTCAACCATCCTTGATACGTTTCGCCGAGACGTCCCACGGTGTTCCCGAGGAGAAATCCATCGTTCGTATAGCCTTCGCGATAGCCGAAATTCCAGTAGTTCAAATCACCAATATTGGGCTGGCCGGTTCCAATCAGGGAGGTAGTTGTGTTCGCTGTCTCGAAATGAAAGTCGAGTTTTGGGATTCCGGGAAAGTGAGTGATGTAGAGCCCGGGTCGAAAAGCAGTGCGGCTCGGCGCGTAGAAGGGGAGAGGGTCGTCGTCTGCGTACCACTCGCCGTACAACACCAGATAATTCCCGACGTGGGGTATGTGAAAGGTCCAATCCACCTGCATATTCGTGTTGCCGGGAACGGAGTGTGGAGGTGCGCCCGACCCGAGGCCAAAGAAACTGTGCAGGAAGTTGCCGGGCGTCAGGGGATCCGCGCCGGAGCCTTTCCCTCCGATCGTGACCGTGCGCTCGAATCCGAATTCAAAGTTTGGGAACGGCTTCAGGGTGATTTTGTTTCCGTACATGAACGGGTTGTTGATGTATCTGTTGCTTTGTAGCCGCCCGAAAAACTGATCGATGGTCACCGGCCCCAGAACTCTCAAGACGCCCGGCAATCTCTCGGGTTCGGAATTCACCATCCTGACCATGTCGAACGCCGGAGCGTTGTCGCTCAACAGCAGCGAGCCTCCCGGCCCCGGTCCCCACTCCAAACTTTGCCGGCCCGCGAGAATCTGCCAATTGCTGACGTTCACCGCGACGTAGGCGTCGAGCAATTCCGGCCGATTGATCGGGTTGAGGGGTACATCCGGAGCTTCTGGAATCATGTCGCGAGTGGCAATAATGTTCAGGACAGCTTCGGAAGGCGCCGGAGCGCCCGGCGCATGTTGATACTCTGCGCGGACATATATCGCGATCGGTCCCGCCTCGGCACGAAACGCGCCACCTTCTTGCAGATTTGTACCCCGCTCGAATGGACGGCCGAAATCGTAGGAAACGGTTTGTCCGAAATGATATCCGTCGGTAAGTGCGGGACCGCTGATTGAAACGGTTCGCGTATAAGCGGATTCGAGATTTCCGCTCATGTTGCGCCCGCCATCGAGACGATCCAGTTCGTAGGCAAACTCGTCACGCAGTCGCATCACCACGCCCGCTGCGACGTCTCCCCTAATCTCGTGCTCCTGTAAATTCTCGGTCGCCTCTTCCACCAGGAGTGCAACCTGCATGCGCGTCCACGGCCGCAGCCCCTGCATCGCCGTGTGTATGTAGCCAAGCCCGGCCAGCCGGTCGATCGCCGGATACACCCAGCTGTCCAGCTCCACGAACGCGGTGCCCATATTCCGGCGTGGCCGCTGCTCTTCGATGTAAGAACGGGCCTGCGAAAAAGTAGGAAAGCTCGAACCTCCCAGCTCATCGTCATGATGCCTGCGGTACGCCACTTCGCCCGAAAGCCACCCGATCCCGGCGCCGATCAGCACGTCGGAAGGGAAGTGTTGTTTGGCATCGACACGCGCCGCGCTGATCGCTGAGGCTGCGCCATAAGCCAGTACCTGAGAAAGCACGCCGGGATACTCGTGCGCCACCACCGTCGCGATCGACCACGCCAAAGCAGCGTGTTCGGAAGGAAACGAATCGCCGCCGCTGAAAAAACTCCCCTGGTAATGGTCCTGCAAGGGGCGCTCGCGCCCGAGCGAATACTTCAGCGCGTAAACGACTCCCAGGCTGTCGATGGCCGCCTCTCCGGCCAATAGCCCCGTTTCCCGTTTGTGATCGTCGTGACTTATTTCGCCCAGAAGCCACAACCCTCCGGCTACTCCGCCCATCGCACCCGCGCCGAAGTTTGAAAAGTCGTTGCCGTACTTGATCCGACTCGGAGAATTCGAGAGGTGCTTGCTGAATTCCGTGTCTGTGGCGAAGAGCCCTGCCGCCGTCAGCGCAAACGGCATCATCCACTCTGCATCCGCAGGTCGCAGCCGCAGGGGGAATGTCCAAATCTGAAATTGATCCTGGGCGAGATGTTCTATGAATCGCGGCCCAAGTGAAGTGTCGTAAGCCGCTGAATCATCGGCCTGGCTGTCGAAGGATTTGTCCTTAGGCGAGAAAGCGTGCGGCGTGGGGCGATCGGGCAATCCCGTACGATCGCTCGAAGCAGAATCGACCGCCTGCTCCTGCGGCGTCGCCCAACAAATCGCGCCCGTCGCTCCGTTCGCCGCGATGAAAACCAGCCCAAGCAAAACCGCCCTCCCCCTGCGACTCATCCCAAAATCTCAGTAATGCGCCGCAATGAATGCGGCGCTTGCCACCGATGACGCTACTTGTGCCGCCAGGAATATCGTCTGCCATTGCGGTCCGCCGCCGACCGATCTCTCCGGCACCACCACCGAATCTCCGGGTTTCAACTCACCTCCCAGCGAATCCCCACTCCACAACCCGGCTTTCGTTCCCTCCACCGATCCATCCGCCCGGATCACGAAAATCGCCCTCCGGTTCGCAAGCTGCGTCGGTCCGCCCGATTGACTCAAATACCACCGTGCGCTCTTCCCGGGCCGCCACGAAACGGCCGTCGGGTTGTAAACTTGCCCGGTCACAGTGACGTACCCCGGCTTTTTGGGGATTTCGATGGAATCGCCGGCCCGCACCTCGAGGTCCTCGGCGGTGCCCTTCCACCGGCTGACGCTGGACGAGATGTGAATCGCCAGACGCCCCGAGGGCGGATTGGCGCTCAGCTCCTCGACTGCTGCCCGCCACTGTTCCAGCGCCAGATCCTTCGCGCGTTTCTTGTCCGGATCGGCTTCCGGCAGCATCTGCAGATCGGACTGTTCGCTCTTTAGCCGCACGAGCATTTCGTTTTGGTCTCTGGTCTCCAGGTCCCGTACCTGCACGCGCCGGAAGATCGCCGCGTACGGATACGCGCTCGACTGGAACCCGCCCGCTCGCTCAATCACACTGCTCAGCCGTTCTCCCGGCCGTATCCCAAACGTTCCGGGATTCTTCACTTCGCCCTTCACCGTAATCGACGCGCCCAAGTCGTTCCATCCGGGCTTTTCCCGGACCGTCAGCACGTCGCCGTTGTGAATTACCGCGGCCGTATCCGTGGTTCCGGTCAACGCCGCGTGAATCGAAACCGATTCACGTTGCGCGATTAGCTGCTCGTTCTCCCCGTACACGAAATGCGTCAGATCGGCGGTCTCGGTGTCCGCGCTCGGCTTCAGACCGCCGCCGATTCGAATCAAGTCTCCCACGGTCATATTCGTCGTCAGCGGATAGCGTCCCGGCCGCGCCACGTCGCCCTGCACGTAAACCGTGGCGGGATCAGCAGCCTCGGCGTTCCGGTGTATCAGCAGCCGGTCGCGCGGCTGCAGCACGATATCCTCGGTCGGATCGCCAGCCGATGCTTGGCTCAAATTGACACTGAAAATCTTGAACTTGCCGTCCGGCAAGTATCGAAACACCTGCGCATCATCCCTCTGCGCGTCCGGCGAAAATCCGCCGGCCAGATGAACTGCATCGCTCAGCCGAATCTGTCCCGAGGTCCGGTAGGTTCCCGGCTTCCGCACGTCTCCCAATACGGAAACGCTGGGTGGGTCCTCGAAGTCGAACCGGCTGAAGATTCGTACTGTGTCCATGGCATGCAGGGCGGGAGCCTCCGCCGGATTTGCCAACGCATCCGCTAAGTCGAAACTCTCAACCGTCGGATGAAAATCGGGCTCGTTCAGCCGGATGATCTCCGCATAATGCGAATCCGGCTCCGGCAACAAGTCCTTGTAAGACCCGATCACGTCCGTCACCCGCATGTTTTCGTGATACGAGTAGCGTCCCGGCCGCGTCACATGCCCGTCGAGATAGATCGCGTCCTGGTTGTAGGCCGAAATCGGAAACACGCGGATCAAATCGCCGTCCTGTATCTGGAACGTCTCGAGCCTGTTCGTCACCTCGGCTGGCGCCGTCCCGTCGGCAATATCCAGGCTCAACATCGTTTCTTTCTCATGCGCCACTAAGCGCTGTACCTCGATGTGCCGCAGCGCAGCCGAAGGCAGCAGTCCACCCGAAAGTTCGAGCACCGACGCCAGATTCGCCTCGTCCTTCAGCTCGTAGATCGAAGGCCGCCGCACCATCCCTTCCACCGTCACCTGCGGCCCTACCGGCGGCACCATCACTGTGTCGCCGTTGTCCAGTCGCACGATGTCGCCCTTTACCCCGTGCAACAGCAGGTCGTAGAGATCAACCGTCTGCACCAGTTGATTACCGCGATAGTGCTTCACGATGCGCAGAGAGCCTTTTGGCGTCGGCCCTCCAGCGGCAAACAGCGCGTTCAACGGAGTGGAAAGCGAACTGATGTCATAGGCCCCCGGATTTGCCACGTCGCCGACCTCGTAGACGCGAATCGTCCGCAGCCGCGCCAGCGATACTTCCGCTGACACATCTCGAAATTCCGTCCGCAGCAGCTTCTGCAATTCCTGCTGCAAGTCCGCGAGGCTTTTCCCGCTTACCAGCACCGGACCCACTTCCGGAATGCTCACTTGCCCCGCCCGGTCCACCGTGCGGAAAATTCGCTGCGACACGCCGCCCCACACATCGATCGCCAGGCCGTCTCCCGGACCCACCACATAGTCCGGTCCCACCGGCAGATCCATGGGGATCATCTGCGGATCGCGCGTACCGTTCTGAAAAACCTCCGATCCGAATCGCCGTGGCGTCGCCGGCCTCGGTACCGCCTGCAGATACATGTCGTAAAGCGAGGGGATGTCTTCGTACGGCGTCTTTTTCCGCACCAACTCCGCGGGTTGCAACATCGCGTTCTGCTGCGCGTGCAGGCTCGCCGATCCAACCGGGGCCACCGGAGTCAGTCCGTACGACGGATTCAAATTCGGCTGACCGGCCGAAAGGCCCCCGGCGCCCAGTACCGCCTGCTCGGACGCAAAATTGTCCAGCCCCAACCCACTCGCACCACGCCCGAGTCCCTCCTGTCCATTCGACATCGCGAACTCAGCATTCAATTGAGCCAGCGGGTCGCTTGAAAGCTTCTGCCTCATCGCATTTTCGTCGCCGCCACCACCGCTGTTGAGCCCGCTTCCCGCCTCGCCGCTCCATTCCTCCGACGGCTTGTTCCCGTCCTGCCCAAGCCCGCTCACATTGATCCCTATCGGAAAATTATTCTGGCCGTCGGAGCTTGCTTGCAGCAATCGCCCGCCGGGCATCGGCGGTGGGGCCAGCTCATTCGGTGGGTTCGCCGGATTCAGCGGTGGCGACGTTCCCCCTCCGATGGCCGGCGTTCCCGTGTTTCCCGTTCCTTGAGGTTGCAAAGGTGTGGTCGCGGGATTGTCCTGGCAGTCCGCGCCTGCCCGCGGATCGCAAGCGCTCGCTTTCTGCAGCTTCTGTAGATCACGTTGCCGCGAAGCCGCCAGCTCCTCCTGCTCGCTCTGCGCAATCCATTTCGATCGCTCCTGGATCAGCAGCGCTTGCTGCTTGCCCAGCGCTGATTGCGGATTGATTTCGGGTTGCAGATAGCCATAGCGCTGCACGATCTCCGTAGCAAGGGACCGGAACTTGCTGTCCGTTTCTAATCGGTCGAAGATCGCGTCATCCGTCAGGTCCGAATCGCTCACGACCTGCCCGTGATCGGTCGCGTCTTTCGCCACCCATTTCTTCAGTTCGACCATCAGGCCGGCGTCCTGCGCCAGCACCGCTTTCAGCTCCGCGGCCGACGCCGATACGTGGCTCATGTTCTCCCGCGCGAGATCGGATGACGAAACCGGTGCCGGCCGGCTGGACTGCGCAACCGCGGGTATCGCTCCAAGCGATAGCGCCAACGCAAGTAAACCGAAACCTCGCGGACGCGTTCGCGTCTTGGCTTTGGTCGCACTCCTACCCGTTGATGCATGCGTTGTAGCGGTCGTCATGGCAGACTCTCGGCGGACGAAGCGACGGACCGGATGGCCCCCAGCACTCCAGCTTCCGACGTTTCAATCGCCTGGGACTCGATATGAAGTGACGCCCAATAAAACATCGAGCAGTTTCGGTCGGTAGCAATCGCAATCACCTTCATCTGAGGATAGCCGCGCAATAACGCCTGACACGCGCGCGGAAGCCCCTTGGTTCGGTCCAGGGCCACAATCAACACGTCCGGTTGTTTGCTTTCGACCAGGCTCTCGAGTTCACTGTCCTGTTCAACCTCGCCGACTATTTCAAAGTCCGGCTGATCGGAAATCGTTGCCATTACCAGCTCGCGAATCAACCTTGGTCGGTTCGCCATCAAGACTCGAATGAGGCTCACTGAGGCCCTCCTGCGAGACGGAACCTCCTTTAGAAGGATGGAACCGCAGCTTCCAGGGCGCCAGATTCAAAGGCGATTCAAAAAGATCAACGAAACCTGGTTCGGCAAATCCCTGTAGTACGGCCAATTTCGGACTATGACGGGGACCAAAACAGTACTACTCAGGTTGAGGTCAAGCCGGGGGTACTTTCGATGAAACTACTTGTAATTTCGAACGTTGGTTTGGAAACGGACTGCCTGTAACACTTGGTTAACGCTGTTACTTCGGCGGACCGCCTCACAGGCATTCGTCAAGAGCAGTTAGTTCCGTTCCTCGCTTACAAGATTCATTTAGAATCGCTGGCCGCCGCCTCACGAAAAATAAAACGCCGGTCCGATTTCCCGAACCGGCGCGTGGAATTGACGCGGAGCTAGATAGGCTAGCGCTCGCTCGAGGACGAGTGCTCGCCTGAAGACGAGCGGCTGTCTGAAGACGGTCCTTGTGGCCCGCTATCGGACGATTCCGAGCTCGACGGATTTGCCGGATTCATCGCCACCACTTCGTAACTGCGCGTCTTCCGGTCCCCACCTTCGGGCATGGTGAGAATCAACTCCTTGTCTTTGACCTTGAATTCACCTTCCGTGCCGACGGGCAGAATCGTGGCATGCTTCAAATTCTTGGGCCGAATTTCATAGTCCATCTGATCGGTGCGTAGCAAGTATTGCGGGCACAGCTTCTCATCCGAGTTCACATGCGTGATGCCAGCGGACCCCCACAGAGTACCCAAGCCCGAGAGGCCGCGCTGTTTTGCGCCGCACGGAACAGCTTCCATTTTCTCCAGCATGCCCCGCTGAAGCCCCTTTTTCTTCTTATCATTGGCGCTTAGCGGCATCGTACAAACGACTACAAGTAGCATGATAAGTGCATTCTTGATATTCATACCGTTGCCCTCCCACCAGGAAAAGGCGCACGGTGGGAAGACAAACGGACTTCCCACCGCGGCGCGCTAACTGTAAGGCCTACTGCTTGGGTTTTGGAGTCGGAGCAGTGGACGATGTGGAAGGTCCACTTGAACCGCTCGGAGTCTTACTGCCCGTCGTTCCAGCAGATGTGCCGGAGCCGCTGCCACTTCCGCTGCCGGTGGTGCCGGAGCCGTTTGTACTGCCATTGGACATCTGCTGTGCGCCCTTAACGAAATCTTTCGGATTCGCCATCAAGTCGTTGCGGACGTCCGGGTGTGCCGTGAGGTAGGTATCCAAATCGGGACGGTTCTGAACGAATTCCCGATTCTTGACCTTGGACGGATCTTTATAAAGATCCCGGGCGATGTCCCTATGGTCGCCAAGGAATCCGCCGAAAGCGGCCATATGATCGTGCATCGGATCGCGATTGCCGGCGTTTTCCGCACGGTCAAAGCCAGTTTCCTGATGCATGAACGTATTCGGATCCCGCCTTAAGTCGTCACGAACCCCCGGATTGTTCTGAAGAAAGGTCCCCAGCGCCGGGTGGTTCTGTACGAACTCGCGGTTATTCGCAAGTGAGGGATCCTTTCGGATTTGCTCGCCGATTTCGCGGTGGCTATCAAGGAACCGATCAAATTCAGCAAGGTCTCCTCGATTGGCATCGCGATCATGTGCATCGGTGCCACGGTCGTGGTCACGATTGTCCGCATCGCGATTACGTGCATCGGCGCCAGGGTCACGATCGCGGTTGTCCGCATCG
>Ga0210394_10002637_pt1 | contig 24251 bp, 22 predicted proteins | sample IncBWC12MmetaG_FD_160121 | JGI IMG/M metagenome (GOLD analysis project Ga0210394, IMG submission 160121) | Forest soil microbial communities from Barre Woods Harvard Forest LTER site, Petersham, Massachusetts, United States - Inc-BW-C-12-M | ecosystem: Environmental > Terrestrial > Soil >... | reverse complement strand
AAACGACTCCATCTGGTCAGCAGGGGCAAGCGGCGAGCGCGACGGACATCGAGAAGTGGAAGGCGGAAAAATGGAACACGCCGGCACCGCCGCCCAAAGGCTACTACGAGAAAGTGAAGCCAGAACCTGCTCCGAAACGCGACCTTTCCGGAATTTGGGACGCAGGATTTCTGGACGGAGGAGTGCAGCCAAACGGCGCGTTCGAATACCCCGATGATCCGGAACATCTGGGGCACGACGTGCCTTACACCACCTTAGGCAAAGACGCGCGCGCGAAGAACAGGCCGGGAACAGGAGTTTCGGGGCAATTCCCGGTGGCAGAAGTAAACGATCCAGTGGACTATTGCGATCCGGAGGGGATGCCGCGCAACGACCTTTTCGAATTGCGGACGATCGAGATTTTTCAGAATGCAAGGAAGCTGGCGATCCTGAACCAAAACAACGACACCTGGCGGGTCATCTGGATGGACGGACGCGAACTGCCCGCCGATCCCGCGCCGAGATGGAACGGCTATGCGGTGGGCAAATGGGTGGACGATTACACGTTCGTAGCGAACTATATCGGAATGGACCCGAGAACGTGGCTGGATAACGTGGGCCGCCCGCATAGCGACGCGCTGAAGGTGGAGGAGCGGTGGCACCGGGTGAACTCCGAGATCATGGAGCTGACGGTGACGATTGACGATCCCAAGTTTTATACGCAGCCGTGGAAGGCGCTGGACAAGTACGTTCTGCACCGGCTGCCCGACACTTTCGATATGAGTGAGCGTATCTGCTCGGCGACGGAAATGGCGGAATACAACAAGCTGGTCGGCAAACCTGTCGACCCCACAAGCGACAATAACATAAGCAAATAGCTCGAGACGAAACGCACACAACATCGGCGCGGCCTGGGCTACAAGAAATTATTGGCCTTCGATGTTCACGGCGTAGTAGGCGGCGGTCTTGGTCGGAACTTCCTTCCACCAATGCGGCGTCTTGGCGGGAATGGTGATGACGTCGCCCTTGCTGAGGTGGTGGGTCTCGCCTCCGTCGATGGAGGTCGCCACCATCTGATCCGGGCTGGTGCGCTTTGCGCCAACCATGGTGCCGCCGGTTATGAAAGTGGCTTCCCCTTCCACCATGATGAAGATGTGGTTGGTGTGTTCGTGATACTCCACCTGACCAGCTCCGCGGCGGTTGGCGAGCACGATCAGGCCAGGATCGTTCACGATCGGTCCGCCTTTAGCCATCACTTCAGCCACTTTGTCGTGGCCGATGAAGTGAACTGCCGCCGGGACGCCACCTCCGACGGGAGCGGCAGCGGCGGTGAGGAAAACAGCCGTGGTTAAGATTGTGGCAAGGATCAGCAAGGATTTCATTTCCGTCCCCTTTCAGACCGAATTCGTTATTCCCAAATTTTCTGTCTTGGCCCGGCAGCATGCTACACCCGCAACGCCACGCTGCGCGAACATTCTGATTTCCCGGCGGCCCGGCAGCATGTGAGAGCAGTTCCCACACCACGGACCGGCTTGATCCCGTGCCCAGGCATTCGGGCCCGAGCTTTGGTGGTAAAATGCGCGACGTGAAGGAACCGCCGAAGGAACGATCAGCGCAGTCCAACGACCTGTGATGGTAGAAGCTTCAGATGACCCGCGGTTGAACGAACTTCGAAAACGAATCGAGGAATTGAATACCAAGGGCACACGAGTGCTCATATTCCTGAGCTTTGGTATCGCAGCAGCCGTTTTGCTTTGGTCGACCGACCTATTAAACGTCGGTCAGCAGGATTTTTTGCTTCGCGCGATGCGATGGTGGGTGCTGGCAATCGTGCCGACTGTTGTAGGAATCCTCCCGCTGAAGGAGATCCGAGAAAATAATCATCGCTGGTATGGCTTCGTTCGTTGGTTGAAGTTCGCGCTTTTGTGGCTTGCGATTATCTTTATCCTGGTCGGCACTACTTACTTCCTCCGCTGCATCGTGGGGGCAGAGCCGGTAGAGGATACGGAATCCACGATGCTGCGTTTCGTTCTAACGATGATGCTATCGGCGTTTCGAGCGCCAATTTGCGCCAGGGGCCTGTAACAACGGAGGTCGATCATGAAAACGCTATGCCTGGTCTGCCTTTTTTTGGTTCTGCCCGCCCGCGGGGCCGGCGCGCAAGAGCTAACTGCGCCGGATATAAAATCGAACCGGCCAACCCCTCGAACGGCTGATGGACACCCGGACCTCAGCGGATACTGGAAAGGCACGCGCGACACACATCCTGTCGGGAACATCGGGAAGGATTTGCCGGGCTTCAAGCTGCCCCTCACGCCCGCAGGCGAAGCTGCGCTGCAGCATAATCTGACCGCGACGATCGACCCTGAGAGCCTTTGCATTATTGGCGGCATTCCGCGACATAACGCGAGCGCGCTGCCGTTCGAAATCCTGCAAGGAAACGGCAAAATCGCCTTCCTTTATTGGTACAACTACTTTCGGGTTATTCCCATTGATGCGAATCGCAAGCATTCGAAAGAACCAGATGTGTCTTTCTTCGGAGAAGAGGTCAGCCATTGGGATGGCGATGCATTGGTGATCGATTCGGTGGGATTTAAAGACGAGAAGGTGTGGATCGATGAGAACGCAAATCCGCACAGCGATGCCATGCACGTGGTCGAGCGGTGGACGCGGCCCGATGGCGACCACATCCATGTGGAAACGTTGATCGAAGACCCGAAGTTTTATACCAAGTCATTCACCTATTCGCGCACGTGGGTGCTCGGACAGCCCGATGACGAGATTGCGGAATTTTCGTGCAGCGAGAACAATGCCGATGTGAGTCACCTTGGGTTCGGGCCTGGGCCGATTCGTCCCGACGGCACGCGCGGATACGTCGATCCTGGGGCTGCGGCGCCGAACCGGTAAGAAGCGAGGCTGAGTGGCTGAGAGCCGGTGTAAGCTTCAAACCTGCAAGCTTCAAAAAGGAGAGTGTATGCGAAGAATAGGTTTGGCGTTTGGTCTGCTCGTGGCGACGCTTATTCCCGCACATCTGATGGCCCAAGGAAACGAGGACAAGCCTTTTCCCCCGCACAAGGTGATTGGCAACCTGTATTTCGTGGGCACGGACACGCATTCCTCTCTTCTGGTTACGACGCCCGCGGGCAACATCCTGATCGACAGCACGTATGAGAGCAACGTGCCGTGGATTCGCGATTCAGTGGAGAAGCTGGGGTTCAAATTCACGGATATCAAGATTCTGCTGACCAGCCACGCGCATGTGGACCATTGCGAAGGCGACGCTCTCGTTAAACAAATGACCGGAGCCACGGTGATGATCATGGACCGCGACGTCCCGGCTACACAGGCGATTCGGCCGGGAGGAAAACCGCATCCGATCGACAGGATCCTGCACCATCTGGATCGAGTCACGCTGGGAGACGAAGTTTTGACGGCGCATCTCACTCCCGGCCACACCGAAGGCAATACTACATGGACGCTGAAGGCTACCGAGGATGGCAAAACTTACGATGTGGTGATTCCCGGGTCCATCGCTCCCAACGCGGTGACGCCTGTGGTGAACAACAAAACTTATCCCTTCATCGTGGAAGACACTCTTTTCACGTACAAGTATTTACGCATTCTTCCGTGCGATGTGATGCTGGGCTCGCACACGCCCTTCTATCACATGCAGGAGAAGTACGCGAAGATCGGCAAAGGGCCGAACCCCTTCATCAACGGCCAACAGGGCTGCCTGGCGGATATCGACGGGTGGGAACAGACTTTTAACAAGAGGCTCGCGGCGGATCAGAAGAAGGCGTCCGCAGCCGCAGCTCAGTAACTTTCTTACGGGCGAAAAAGTTGCATTATCGGAATGCGCTTACTCGGCTCGACAAGCGGATCCCCCTCACGCTAAAGCAAAGACTCCAGATCAGAGCGACATCCACTTGGACGCGAAGAAGTAGAAGAACGCCGATATAACTGTTAGGTAGGCGAGCATGACCAGCGTCCAGCCCATATTGTGACGGATCACCTGGCCCTCGCTGCGCACCAGTCTGCTGGTGGAGACACCTACGCTGGCCGTCTGCGGCGCGATGGGCTTCCCCACTTCGGCGCCAACGGAGTTGAACGAGGGCAGCAGCAGAATCGGCAGGTTCAAAAGCCGGCCGGTGAGCGCTTGCACCGGACCAAACATAGCGTTGGTCGCGGTATTGCTGCCTGAGAGGGCGACGCCAATCCAGCCGAGAATCGGCGCCAGGACCACGAAAAACACGCCGATCTTGGAGAGACCGTAGGCTAGCGAGTTGGCCATTCCTGTGAACACGAAAATATAAGCGAGCGCGAAAATGAAAAATGCCACCAGCAGCGCGCCCCACATTTGCTTGAAAGTCTTGGCAAAGACCTGACGGATGAGCTGCAAGCGCGGGCGCAAGATGAGCAGAAGCACCAGCCAGGAGGCCAAAATCGAGGTGCCTCCAGCATAGGGCGTGAAGTTGAAAACCGAGAGAATTGGCTTCTGGGTAACCGAAGAGTTGGCCGACACTGACCAGCGGAACCAACTCACCGCCGGGAGATGGGACCACGGACCGGTCCAGGAGACCACAACAGCAATCAGCACGATATAGGGGAACCAGACGGCGAGGGCTTCTGACGCGGAACCCAACTCCAAAGCGGGCTCGGACGGATTTCGCATATGCACCGCTTCCGGCGTAGCCAGGGCGGCACCACCGAATCCGCGAATCGTTTTGGGGCGCCAGACTTTCACCAGCAGAAATAGAACCCAGAAGGAAACGAGCGCTCCGCCTAAATCCGGAAGATACGGACCCAGGTAACGCGCCACAGGCCATTGGCCGGCGATATAGGAAAGCGAACCCACGATTGCCAGCGGCCAGGCTTCGATCATTCCTTCCCAGCCGCTCACCAGATAGATCAGCACCCAGGGAGGCAGCAAGGCCAAGACCGCAACGATGCTTCCGACGGAGGCGGAAAGCGCCATCAGCGGAAGCCCGGTCACGGCGGCCAATCCCAGAATTGGGGCTCCGAGCGCACCATAGGAAACTGGCGCATTGTTTGCCAAGGCGGCTACGCGGATGGCGTCGAGGTCCGCGATACCTAAGCCGACCAGAATGGGCACCACGACAGCCCACGGATAACCGAATCCGACTAGTCCTTCGAGCAGCGCGCCGAATGCCCACGCCAGCATGATGGTTTGAATCCGGATGTCGGCGGTCGCGTGGTGAATCATCCATTTCTTGAACCTGTCAAAAAGGCCCGTGAGGACGAGAGTATTAAAGATGATCAGGCCCCAGAAGGTGATCCAGTCAATGGCCCAGAAACCGGTGAAGCCGCCGTACAGGTAGGATTTGAGCGTATCGCGGACAGGCGCGTGCCACACCAACACGCCGAGAAGGATGGTGGTGACTCCGCCGAGGATGGTGGCGAGCCAAGCTGTGAGGCGCAAAGCGGCCAGCATGTACAGCAAGGCCGCGAACGGAATCATGGCAATCAGTACGGTCAGCCACAAATTCCCTGCCGGATTGAGCGTCTGCTGAAACATGTTTTGCCAATCTCCTTATGATTCCGTACAACAGCCAGACATGGGATCTGCGCTAAAGAGCCCGAGTGGTCAATCCGAGCGGGCAACGTTATATATTGCCGAGGCACACTAGTACAAGCAGCCTGTTGGAGACGACCGACAGTTCCTTGGCGGGCCTGCAGATATGTTAATCTCCCGTCTCTCCTCGGAGGCGAGGTTGGATGGATCGTCCGAAGATACTCGTCACTCACCGTTTATTCGAAGAACCGCGCGCGAAGCTTGCCGAGCATTTTGAGGTGGAATACTGGAGCGATTCAGACCGGCCGCCCCGAGCCGAAGTGCTGCGCCGCGTCGCTGACAAGGACGGCCTGATCTGCCTTCTGACGGAAAAAATCGACGACGAACTTCTCGCCGCCGCGCCTCTTCTGCGGTCCGTCGCCAATATCGCCGTCGGCTACGACAACATTGATGTCGACGCCTGCACGCGACGCAACGTGGCGGTCAGCAACACGCCAGGCGTGCTCGATGAGACCACCGCGGATTTTGCATGGACGCTGCTCATGGCCGTCGCGCGACGCCTGATCGAGGGAGACGCGCTGGCGCGTTCGGGCGAGTGGCGGGGCTGGAATCTCGATCAACTCTGCGGCGCGGACGTCTGGGGCAAGACGCTCGGGCTTCTTGGGTTCGGCCGCATCGGCCGTGCCGTGGCGCGGCGCGCCGGCGGTTTCGGCATGCGGATCATTTACAACGACGCGGTTCGAGCTCCGCGGGAAATTGAAGTGCAATTGAACGCAGAATACGGGGAACGCGACGACGTTCTTAAAGAGGCCGATTTCCTGAGCGTGCATGTGCCTCTGCTTCCCGCTACGCGCGGACTGATTGGCCCGCCGGAATTGGCGCTGATGAAGCCGACCGCATTCCTCATCAACACTTCGCGCGGCCCCGTAGTGCAGGAAGCTGCGCTCATCACGGCGCTGGAGCAGCGGCAAATCGCGGGCGCCGCACTCGACGTTTTCGAGCGGGAACCTCAGATCGGTCACGGCTTGCTTCGGCCAAATGTGGTTCTCGCGCCGCATCTGGCGTCGGCCTCACTCGAAACGCGCACTCGCATGGCTACAATGGCCGCCGACAATACCATCGCGTTTTTCGAAGGACGCCGGCCACCCAACATTCTGAATCCCAGCGTGTGGAAGCAATGAGAGGAGAAACGAATCATGCCCGCGGTAACTCGCAATAATCCCAAATTGACCCTGGAAGGGGCACAAACCATTCTCGCGGCTGCCCAAGCGCGCGCCGCCGAGATCAAAGTCCCCATGGATATCGCCATCGTTGACGACGGCGGCCACTTGTTCGCATTTGCGCGCATGGACGGCGCCAAACTTTCTTCAGTGGAAATCGCCATTCGCAAAGCGCACTGCGCTGCCATTCGTCGGCTGCCCTCCGCTCCCGCTCGCACCGGAGACGAAGTCAACGTTCTGCTCTCGCTTGGCCTTTCCGTGGCCAGCCAGGGACGGCAAATACCCTTGCGCGGCGGCCTCCCTCTGCAAGTGGATGGCGTGTGCGTGGGCGCCATCGGCGTCAGCAACGGTAGCGAAGATCAGGATGTAGACGTCGCACAGGCAGGCGTCCGCGCGCTCGAACGTGCCTGACCTGAAGCAACTCGCGCGTGACATTTTTCACGAAACACTAGCTGCACTCGATATTCCCCTGACCATGCGCCAAAAACTGGCGCGCAACGGATCGCAGATCCGGATGGATGACACTGCAATCGATCTGGCAACTTACGATCGAATTGTTGTCATAGCCATAGGCAAAGCATCGGTAGCCATGGCGCGGGGCTTTGCCGATCTTCTCGCTTCAGATTTTCCCTTTGAAGGCATTTTGGTCACACCGCACAAAAGCATCGCTTACGTGCGCGGATTTCGGGTTATGGGTTCCGGGCACCCGATTCCAGACGCCGGCAGCGTAGCTGCTGCCCGCGCCATCGTCGGGTTGCTTTCGCAATGCGACCCGCGGACGCTGATTTTCTTTTTGCTGTCCGGTGGCGGATCTTCGCTCATTGAATTGCCGCTCGATGCAAACGTTACTTTGGAGGATATTCAGCAGCTAAATCGTCTGCTGGTGACTTGTGGCGCCTCAATTAACGAGATCAACGTTGTACGCAAGCACTTCTCCGCGGTAAAGGGCGGGCGCCTGGCCGCGCTTGCAGCGGCGTCCATGAAAGTGACGCTCGCCATCACCGATGTGCCAACGGGATTCGAATCGGCGCTCGCGTCCGGGCCTACGCTCGCCGATCCCACCACAATCGCTGACGCTTGTCAGGTGATCGACAAATATGATCTTGATTTGAAGCTGCCTCCGTCGATTCGCTCGAAATTTACTCATCCTGAATCGATCCCGGAAACACCAAAGCCGGGCGCTCCCGCCTTTTCGCGAGCTCATTTCTCGCTTCTGCTCACCATGCACGACCTTTTCCATCACGCTCACCATGCTGCCGAGGCTCGAGGATTCGTTGCAGAGTGCGATAATTCAACCGACGACTGGCCCATCCCTGCGGCTTCGGAATACCTGCTCAGCGAAGTTGTCCGTCTGGCACAGGCGAATCCCGGCCGCGGTGTAGCCCTGATTGCGGACGGAGAACTCAGCTCACCTGTGCTCAGCAATGGTATGGGCGGCCGAAATTCGGCATTTGTGCTGGACTGCGTGGAAAAGATTGCCGGGAGGCAAATCGCCGTTTTAAGTGGGGGCACCGAAGGAAAAGACGGCTCGAGCCCAGCGGCCGGAGCCGTCGCCGATGGCAAAACCATGGAAAGGGCACTCGCGGCAAACCTACATCCGCAAGAGTTCGCGGCGCGAAGCGATTCTTACAACTTCTTCCATAAACTTGGGGATACCGTCGTGACGGGACCGACGGGAAATAATCTGCGCGATCTACGAATCTTACTTTCAGAATAACTGCGGGCTTCTTACAGAATAACGATGGGCTTACAGAATAATTACGGCGTGGCTCTCGTCTGTTGCTGTTCGATTTTCTTCAGCCGCTCGTTCATTTCCGCCAGATTCTGGTCGATCTTATCGAGGCGCTCGACAATCTGCTGATTGGGCTGCTGATTGGCGCCATTCCCTGCCGCGGGCGGATTTCCTGCGTTGTCAGCAGACTGCCGATCGCGTTCTTGAGCTTCGCCGGGATTTTTGATTCGCGCGATCTGTTGTTCGATCACCGGGCCGCCGCCGGAAGGGATGTCTCCGCTCTTGCGCAACGTCTCGAGAGGTTCAATGGCCGCCGAATCGCCGCGTTCGCCCAACGCATAGACGGCCGCAAGTCGAAGGTCGAAATCGGAATCGTTCAACAGTGCGATGAGGCGCGATTCGATCGCTTCATCCTTCTTTGCGATCTTCCCCAGGCTGTCAATCGCAGCAGTTCGCAACCGCATCGGCCTGCCCGGCTCGATCCACTCGAGAAGCTGGGGCGCAGCCTGATCATTGCCCAATGCGCCCATCGCCCGGAGCGCCGCGCGCCTGATCACATCGTCAGGTGAATCCATCCTTGCCGCGCTCTCGAGCGTGGTCATCGCGCCTTCCGCCTTGCGTTGGCCGAGACCCAACAGGGCTGCGGCACGCACGCGATATGCGGTGTCTTTATTGGCGATATCTGTCAGCTTCGTAACGAGTGCCGGATTATCGGAAAATTTACTGAGTTGCTCCACGGCGACTTCACGAACCCAGGGCTCGGGATCCGCGAGTCCCGGCAGAACCGCTTTCTCCGCCTGGGCTCCGCCAATCCTGCCGAGCGCGGTAAGCGCCTGGACCCTCACGCCCCAAAAATGATCGTGCGCGGCGGCCTCGCCGAGCGCGGCGATTGCGGCGTCGTTTCCTTTCATGTCACCCAGCGCCAGCGCCGCATTGACGCGGTCGGGCACGTCTTCGGCGTGCTGCAATTGATAGATCCACTGCGCGTCTGACTTATGAAATTCCACGGATTTCAGGATCTTGTCGCCCTTATCGAAGAGAACGAGCAGCGGCTCGGAATCGGCGGGAAACGAAAACGTTTCGTCGGCCTTGGAGACCGTGATGGGAAAGCTCTTCGATCCCGCGGATGTGGTGACAGCCACTTCTACTGGTACATCAAACAGCCCCACATGGCCACCGCGCACGTCCTGAGTTTGCTTCACTTCCATGCGCACTTGCTTAGCGCCCGCGTCGTAGGTGGTGCTCACCGCAAAACGCGGAGCGCCCGCACCGTAGATCCATTCTTCAAAAAAGCGATCGACGTCGACGTGGGTTGATTCTTCTATGGCTTTGATCAGGTCGGCGGTAGCCACATTCTGGAGCCGATTCGCTTCCAGATAATGCTGCAACGCGTGGAAGAAGACATCGTCGCCGAGCTGTTCCCTGAGCATCTCCAGAACGAGACCCGCTTTGCCGTAAATGTTTCCCGCATACTCCATCGAGTCTCGGAATTCGTGCGTGACAATAGGCACGTTAAACAACCGCCGCTGCCGGAAATATGCCGTTTGTGAACGCCAGCGGGAATATGCGGCGTTGTCGACGCCATACTGGTGTTCTTCCCAAAGCGTGGCCATGAACGTGGCAAATCCTTCGTTGAGCCACAAGTTCGCCCAATCCTTGGTGGTCACCAGATCGCCGAACCACTGATGGCTCATTTCGTGCGAGATCAGGCCGTCCGCGCCTTCCAGGCTCTCATGGGCGAGCTCCCGGTGCAGCAGGCTGCGCGCCGTCAGCGTGGTCGCGCTGGCGTTTTCCATTCCGCCCAGGCTGAACTGATCCACTGCCGTCTGGTCATATTTATCCCACGGGTAGGGCACGCCGAGCCGGTCGGAGAAAAAGCTCAACATCTCTGGAGTGCGCGCAAACGTTGGCTCGATGCGTTCCGCCTCACCGTGCGGGACGCGATAGTCCACGGGAATGTTGCGCCAGGTTTTCTTGCTCTCATCGAACTCGCCCGCCACCAGCGAAATCAGATACGTGGAGATCGGCTGCGATTGGCGCCAGGTCCACGTTTTCAACCCCGGCCCGGCATCGACAACGCTCTGGAGCTTGCCATTCGAGACGGTGACCCACTCGCGCGGCACCGTGACGATCATTTCCGTGGTCGTGCGGTCGTTCGGGTAATCGTAAATGGGAATGTAGTAGCGGGTGTCTTCGGCTTCGCCCTGCGTCCAAATTTCCTTAGGCTGCGACGGATAGCTCTTGTTCGGGAGAATGAAAAACACACCCTTCTTCGGGCTTCCCTGGTACCGAATCGTCACTTCATGCTTCTCACCGCTTTTGCTCGGCCGGTCGAGATCGACATGCAGTTTGGCGTCGTCGGTCGAGAAGTGCGCATCCTTGGCATCGAGCCGGGCGCTGAGAATCTTCAATCCAACGGAATCGAAGTCCAATTCGCGCAAGCCATCCTTCAACGTCGTGATCGTGTGCGTCACCTGACCGATTACCTGACGCTGATCCAAATCGAACCGCAATTCGATGCGCGCGTTCTGCAGGTGATAATCGCGGCTGCGGGCGAAGGGCTCGTCAGCGCGAAGCCGGAACGCGAGCACCGCGCCTAGAGCGAGCACCAGAATCGAAACAACGGCGATACGTCCGCGCCGCCTGATTCGCTCGACCTGCCGAGTCACAAAAGACCGGCCATGGTTTTCTTCGGTCATTCCACTCTCCTGATTTCCTTGCGTCCTCGCTCAGGCGCGCTGTTCGCGCAAATAGGCGTCTTCTTTGCGAATCCAGTCTTCCCGTCGGGGCGCAAAGAAGTCGATATCCACCGTATCCTCGAGCGCCACGGCCGAATGCGGGACATTAGCGGGAATGTAAAGGACTTCGCCGCCGCGAACGATTACCTCTCGGTCGTCAAACACGAATTTCAGGGCTCCCGACAAAATGAGCGAGAATTGCTCGCTAACATGAAAGTGCCGAGGTACCACCGCACCCGGCTTCATGAGCAGGCGCGCGACGGTTGCATTATCCCCATTCACCATTTGACGCGAGATGAGCTTATTCAGCTGCTCGCCTTCGAGCTTTTCCCAGGAAGTCTTCTCCATCTCTAACCCCCGTTTTGTACTGGCGCTATGATAATCTGCGCATCGTCGCCTGAAAGTGCAACCTCCGTCAATGCCCGCTGCTGCTAAATGACGATTCTCGCGAGAGCCGCCCGCCTCATCGCCATTTTCGTGCTTGCCTTCGAAATGCCGGTGCCTGTCTACTGGCTGATTCTGCACCAGCCGGTCTCATTCTGGCGTAAACACGTGCGCGCGGCTTTTCCGGTGGCGGTGCTGGCGGCCTGGGGAATCGTGGATTTCCTTCTTTACCGCTTCCGCTTGGAACTCTTTCGGCGGGACGGGATTTCCTGGCCTGCGCTTTTGGGGTTGGTCTTGATCGGCGTAGACGTCTTCACGTTCGTCAAATCCGAAGCCGTTCTGGGCGGCCGCCGCATCATAGGTCATTCCGAGCTGGCCGGCAGCCGCGAATTAATCGCTCGAGGCCTCTACACGCGCGTGCGCCATCCTCGCTATCTCGGTATGATGTCTGGCGTGCTGGGCTCTTGTTTGATCATCGCGTTACCGCCGCTGTGGGCTGCGAGCCTGGTCTGGCTGTTTCTGGCGCTGCTCACCATTCGCGCTGAAGAACTGGAACTTCACGCACGCTTGGGCCCCGCCTATGCAGCCTATACCGAACGCGTCCCCGCGTTACTGCCCTTCCGCGTGCGGCCGCGCGACTGGCGGGCGTCTCGGGGCCGCCACTAGTGTCTTTGACGCAATTCTCACCAAAACGTCGCGTGGCTTTCCAAGGCGAGCCAGGCGCTTTCAGCGAAGAGGCTGCCGTCAAGCTCCTTGGCGGGCAAATCGAAACTGTTCCCCGCGCGACGTTCGAGGCCATGTTTGCGGCGATCGCGGATGGCGCGGCCGACCTCATTCTCGCGCCAGTCGAAAATAGCCTGGCCGGTTCGGTATATCGGTGTTACGACCTGCTGCTCGAAAGCAAACTCAATATCGTCGCGGAAGTGATCCTGCCGATTTCCCATAACTTGATCGGCCCGCCCGGCGCAACCATCGATGAGGTGCGGTTTGTACAATCGCACCCCGTGGCTCTGGCGCAGTGCACGCGCTTTTTCGAGGCACATCCCACAATCACGAGGGTAGCCGCCGAAGACACCGGCGGAAGCGTTCGTGAAGTTGTGCGGGCGGGCGATCCCCAGCGGGCAGCGATTGCGAGCCGTCGCGCGGCGGAGATTTATGGCGGCTGCATCCTGCAGTCCCATCTCGAAGATCATCGCGAGAATTACACGCGTTTCGTCCTTCTCTCCACTGAGCCGGGCGTGCTCGCGGAAGCCAACAAAATCTCGCTGGTGGTCTTCCTGCTGCACCAGCCAGGCGCTTTGCATCAGGCCCTACAGCCGATCGCAGAGCATAAAATTAACCTCGTCAAAATCGAAAGCCGTCCAATCGTGGGTCATCCATTCGAATATTGCTTTTATCTCGATTTGATGGCCGCGCCTCAGGCGCCCGCGACAAAGGCGGCGCTGGACGACTTGCGACGGCGCACGAGAGAAGTGCGCATCCTCGGGTGTTACGTCGCCGCCCCGGCACCCGGGGCTTCGTAGCCTGCTTGCTGTCTACGTGCGATCGATTTCTTGGGGTGTTTTGCCGTTTTCGATGTGCCGCGTATAATCTTCAGACCGCTGCCCGCTCAGAGCGTGTGTGCACGCGAAGAGAGCGCGGGAAGATCACGAACTACACGAATCCATGACTTCCGCTTTCCTGCAATGCATCGAGCAAGGCTGCGAACGGCGCTATCCGCTGGACGCCAGAGAGCATTTGTGCTCGGCTTGTGGCGCGCTGCTGGACGTTCGATACGATTTCTCCGGAATCGATCCTAAGCCGCTCTCGAAACTGTGGCAGCAACGCAAAATGAGCGGCGCCGTCACCGACCAGAGCGGCGTCTGGCGCTTTCGCGAGTTACTGCCCTTTGTGCCTCCCGGGACCGGCGTCATCAGCCTCTCCGAAGGGCGCACACCGCTAATCGAGGTGAACCGCACCGGCGAATGGGCGGGCGTGCAGCTTTCCATCAAGCATCAAGGGAATAATCCCACAGGCTCGTTCAAAGATTTGGGCATGACGGCCTGCATTACTCAAGCCGCGATTCTTGGCAGCCGGGTGACCGCTTGCGCCTCCACCGGCAATACTTCCGCATCCATGGCGGCCTACGCCGCACGCGCCGGAATGAAGGCCGTGGTCTTTGTTCCCTTCGGGAAGATCTCTACTGCGAAACTCGCGCAAGCTCTCGAATTTGGCGCAGTGGTCATCGAGATGGGCGACAACTTCGATCAGGCTTTTCAGATGCTTCGAGAGCTCACAGACGAGCTCGGTCTTTACCTCGTGAACTCGCTGAATCCCTTCCGTCTCGAAGGCCAGAAAACCATCGTCTGCGAGATCCTTGAACAACGGAACTGGCGCGTGCCCGACTATTTGGTTCTCCCGGGCGGAAATCTGGGAAATGTTTCCTCGGTAGGCAAAGGCCTGCAAGAACTCCGGCAACTTGGCGTGATCGATAAGCTTCCGCGGCTCGTCGTGGTGCAAGCCGAAGGGGCTAGCCCATTTTTCACGATGATCTCCACGGGCGCCGACGAAATCGTTCCCGTTCAGCCGCGCACCGAGGCTTCAGCGATCCGCATTGGCAATCCGGTGAACTGGAAGAAGGCCCTTCGTGCTATTCGTTTAACCGACGGCTTGTGCGAGTCCGTCAGCGACGAACAGATCTTCGAAGCCAAGGCCGCATTGGCCAAAGATGGTGTGGGATGCGAGCCGGCGTCGGCGGCTTCCGTAGCGGGCATTCAGAAATTGGTGCAATCCGGCAAGATTGAAGACGGGGCGAACGTCGTCGCCGTCTTAACCGGTCACCAGCTTAAGGATCCGGAGATCGCCATAAAGCGGCGCAGTGAGCGCGAATTGGCTCAGCAAAGACTGCATGTCGAGCCTGACATCGACAAACTACGAGCAGCCCTTGAAAGCGTGATGTTGCAATCGGCTTGAGTTGCTTGCGGCCAAAGTGACCGGCTGAGGGGTATCTCTCTTAGGGATTCGCAAAGACCGCAATCGATGCAAGCAGCAAAGTTATTCTCGCCTCGTGAAGCTGCCCAAGTGCTGGGGATCAGCTACCCGACACTCAAACAGTGGATCTATAAAGGGAAGATTCGAACGGTCAAGACTGCCGGCGGCCATCACCGCGTCCCGGAGCAACAGATCGACAAGTTTCTGTATCACGCGTCCGAAAGCGGCGACGTCCGTGAACGGCGCAACAATTTCCGCAAAGTCAGCGGAAGAAATCAGCTGATCGGCCGCGTCACGGATATCAAAACCCAGGGCTTGATGGCGCAGGTAACGCTCTCGATCGGTGGTCAGCGAATTACTTCCATCATCACTGCGGACGCCGTTCGCGAGATGCGCCTTCAGAAGGGACAGACCGTCGCCGCCTTGATCAAATCGACCGAGGTAATGATTCTTCGGGTGTGAGCCGGCCCCTCATGAATCCATTGAGCAAACGAGGTAAAGGAGCAAGGCGATCCTGCGTATGCCGGTTGTTATTGCATCGGTCAATCATTCTGTGCTAATAGCGTGTAACGATGAGTGTTTCGGCAGCGTCCTAGTGTCTGTACGGCCCGGAGGAACTAATAGATGAGGCTTAAATCCCTAGTACATTTGGGTTTAATTACCAGCTTTCTTCTCGGAGGCATCCCGCTATTCGCACACCACGGAACGGGAGTGGCCTACGATACGGAAAAGACCGTTAACTTGAAGGGGACCGTAACCGAATGGATTTGGGCGAATCCCCACTGCGGTATTCTGTTCGACGTCACGGACGAAAAAGGTACGGTAGAGCATTGGGGCGCGGAACTTGGGAATCCTCACGCGCTCTCCATGTCTGGCCTGAGTAAGGATATTTTGAAGCCTGGCGACAAGATCACGATTTCCGGCCACCCCGCCAAATCTGGCGCTCCGCGTATCGAGCTACAGGAGTTTACGACCGCCGACGGGCGGACTCTGCCGGAGAGGGGCCGTAAGGGCAACGGCGCCAAACTGACAGACGAGCCCGGCCAGTAATCGGACCCAAATCACAAAGGAGTTGTGAAATGCGAAATCGCTTTATGGACCTGCTCGCGACGTTCGCGATAATGCTGGCATTCTCGGCCGTCACATTCGCTCAGACCTACGGCACCAAGGGATACTCTCCAGGGGCATGGAAGCCCGAGGAGTTACCAAAGGACTTGTCAAAGCCGAAGCCTTACAATTCACACGATTTTGGGGGCGTTTGGTCCTCCCCTACCCGGGCGGGTTATTTCGAAAGGCACGCCCTTAACGACAAGTGGCTGGACATAAAGGATAAGAGCATTCCGGACCAGATGAGGTCCCAGACTTATCCTCCCCCGATGACAGACTGGGCCAAAGCCAAATTCGAGGCGACCAAGCCAAGCTACGGTCCGCGGTCTGTTCCTCCGGGTTTGGGGAATGACGATGTTTCCACCTGCGACCCCATGGGCTATCCCCGCGACTTATACGAGGCGAACCTGCGGCCGTTTGAGATCGTTCAAGCCTCCGACAGGCTTTTGATACACATGCAGTATCACGACATATGGCGTACGGTCTGGACCGATGGGCGAGGACTGCCCAAGGACCCGGATGCCGCCTGGATGGGCTACTCCGTTGGCAAATGGGAAGGCGACACCTTTGTGATAACGTCGACCGGCTATGACGACAGGACCTGGCTCGATCATTTCGGCAATCCGCATAGCGAGCAGATGGTGCTTGTGGAGCGCTGGCGCCACCCTGACGCAGACACATTGACGCTCGACGAAACGATCACCGATCCCAAGGCTTATACGGCGCCATGGGTCGGTGAAACGATCACGTTCGTCCGGGCAAAGGCGGCGATCTTCGAAGAACTTTGCGTACCGTCGGAAGAAGGGCACTTCAACGACAAAATCAGGGATGCCGCCGTGGGGACAGCAAAGCCGTAAGTTACTCAGAACTGAGACGTTACGGCGGTATTGTACCGCTGAACCTTGTTTTGACTATGGGTTTGAACTGCAAATATAGGGTTAACGCCCTAGGTTCGCCGTCATAGCTAAGGATTCCGCAGAAAAATCCTGCGTTAAATCCCGTATTGCCAGCGCTTTCCGCTGCCGCTTATTGTCTACCTCACATGGGAGCCCATCCTGGGTGGGGCGCGCCAGAATGTCTCTGCACCGCGAGATTCCGTGTGTACGTGCAGAGGGTGCAGTATGCATGAAGCGGAGGTGAGGTCATATGGCACCTTTTAGAATCCTCTTGGCGGACGATCACGAAGTAGTGCGGGCGGGTCTCCGCGCCCTCTTAGAGGAACAAAGCGGCTGGGAAGTCGTCGCTGAAGCTGTCGACGGCCGCGACGCGGTGGAAAAGGCGACCAAACTGAAGCCGGACGTTGTCGTCATCGACATTGCCATGCCTTCGCTGAACGGACTGGAAGCTGTGCGGCAAATCGTTAAGACCGTGCCGAACACAAAAGTGCTCGTGCTCACCATGTACGATTCCGATCCACTGATTCAGCAGGTGTTGCAGGCCGGAGCGCGCGGATATCTGCTCAAATCGGATGCGGGACGCGACCTCGTATCGGCAATCGACGCCTTGCGCCGGAATAAGACCTTCTTCACCCCCAAGGTCAGTCAGATGGTCCTGGAAGGCTATCTGGACAAGGGCCCCAAGGAAAAAGAAGCCGAGGACGAGCCCGAAAGTCTGCGGCTCACCAGTAGGCAGCGGGAAATCGTGCAACTACTGGCCGAGGGAAAAAGCAGCAAGGAAGTAGCCGCGGTATTGGGACTGAGCGTGAAGACCGCGGAAACGCACCGCGCCAACATCATGCGCAAGCTCGATTGCCACTCAGTGACTGAGTTGGTCCGCTACGCCATCCGAAATCACATCATCGCCGCATAAACAACGACACCACGCGCAACAGCAGGCAGCTCCCTTAGAATTCGCGCTTGAGGCTGCGCGCGTATCCTCAGCGCATTTTCGTAGTACGATTGCAACGTGGGGACCAGAGTCTACAAAAGAAATATCCGGTTGAGCCCGCTCGTCGCAACCCTGGTGGCAGCTCGCCCTTTGCGAAACTCAAATCCTTAATGCTACCGCTCGAAGGCCTCAAAATCGTCTCGGTGGAGCAGGCGGTCGCGGGGCCGTTTGCCTCGCGCCAATTAGCAGACTTTGGCGCTCGAGTCATAAAGATCGAGCGTCGCGAAGACGGGGACTTTGCGCGCGATTACGACCACAAAGTACGCGGGCTGTCGAGCTGGTTCGTCTGGCTGAATCGGTCAAAGCAAAGCCTTACTCTGGACTTCAAACGACCGGAAGCCGCGGAGATCATAGAGAAACTCACCTCAGACTGCGACGTCTTCATACACAATCTGGCCCCCGGAGCCGCGGACCGTGCCGGACTGAAAAGCCAAGCCATGCTGGCCAGGAATCCGAGGCTGATCGTATGCGAGATAAGCGGCTACGGATCGGATGGCCCCTACAAAAACAAGAAAGCTTACGACCTCCTAATACAGTTCGAGACAGGTCTCGTTTCGATCACGGGAACGCCGGAGACGCCAAGCAAGGCAGGAATCTCGGTAGCCGATATCGCGGCCGGCATGTACGCGTTCAGCGGCATCCTGATGGCGCTCTATAGGCGCGAGAGGACGGGCCGGGGAGGCCTCGTGCAGGTATCGTTGTTCGACTCCCTTAGCGAATGGGTTTTGCCGGCGGCGTACTACGCAGTCTATGGCGGCACGCCCCCCTCGAGAACCGGGGCAGAGCACGCGTCTATCGCTCCCTACGGGCCGTACTACACCGGCGATGGAAAGCAGATCAACATCGGCATTCAAAATGAACGAGAGTGGCGGCAATTCTGCGCCTCGGTGCTGCTAAACCGGGAAATCGCGGGCGACCCCCGCTTCGATAGCAATTCAAAGCGTTCCGAAAATCGTAAGGCACTGCGAACCATGATCGCCGAGATTTTTCGAACCTTAACTCTGGAGGAGGCTCGGGAGCGTCTCGAGGGCGCGGGTATCGCTCACTCGCACACGAATTCGGTACAAGATCTGCTGGCGCACCCGCAGCATACCGGGAGAGGACGTGCGCGCAATGTGGCTTCGCCGGCAGGCTCCTTACAAGCCTTGTTGCCTCCCATCGGTCTCGATGGCGTAGAGCCTCGGATGGACGAAATTCCACACCTCGGCCAGGATACAGACGCAATCCTCACCGAGCTGGGATACACACCGCAGCAGATCCAGCAGTTCCGCCAAGACGCTGTGATCTAATCCGCCGATGGATTTTGGGTATCGAGAAAATCAGGCAGAAAGAAAAAGCCCCACCGGCTTTAGGGGGGACGGTGGGGCTAGGTACTGCAAGTCAGGGGTCGTCACTACGTGAGATAGCGGAACGCGCTTCCATGGACAAATGCTAATTCCGTATATGCGCGAACTAGAACCCTTAGCTACGAAGAAGGTATCGCCGTATGCACTCAGGCAGATGCGGCAAAGGGCTTGTGGGTGGTAAACAGCGGAAGGTCTGGCGCTAACTAAGCCGGGGCTTGACCAGGCAAGGGTGCGCAAGCAAGACGGTGCATAGTGGAAATCAGACGCGAGCCCATCTCTTCCTTGGGCAAAAAAGCGTTGGCGCCGCAGCGATCGGAAATCTGCTGGTAAGAGTTGCTTGGGATGGCCGTCACAAGTATGACGATCATCTTCGGCCACCTCTCACGAATGGCGGAAGTAGCTTCCAGGCCGTTCATGAGCGGCATGGCAATATCCATTAAAATCAGATCCGGCTGCAGATGCGCCGTGAGACTGATGGCCTGAAGACCATCGCAGGCCTCTCCGACCACTCGAATCTGCAGGTCGCCTTCGAGCAAATCTCGAACGGCCGAACGGAACTCGTGGTTATCATCGACAACCAGAACTCTGATCATCCCTAATTTGAACCCTAAATGATTTTACGGTCCCGCACTAAGGTGCTCCACCATTCGATGCTCCATGGTGCATGGAAAGACACCCTTTAGGGAGGGTATAGCGCGCCCTGAAGCACCGCCTGCTTCCTACTCAGATGGCTTTGACGTCCATGGCCCACGCCTTAGGATGCGGTGAATCCCAAACCATGATGCCAGAGTCTTCAGCCCATCCGGCTGAGTCCTCTTCCGAAGTAAAAAGTGGTGGGGGTTTGATCATCCCAGCCCACATTGCAGAATGGGATCGACCACTTCTGGACCTTGGTCGGCTCGAGCACGGGTTTACCCAGGGCTGGGCAGGAAAGGCAATAGGTACCTTCGTGCGTGCCGATCCAGATGAGGTTTCGATCCCATTCGATAAAGACGTTCTCTGTGGTCCCACGCCACCAGCTTATGTACTTGTCGATCTCGCCATCGCGGGGCGGCACGAACCAGGCGACCTCTTTCGGAGCGGTGGGATCGGAAATATCAAAAATGCGCACGCCCGCATTGAACCACGTCATCGCGACGATATTTGGCTTGGCGGCGCCGGGCTGCAGCCAGCAATGTGTGTTGTGCGAGCCGAATCGCCCGCGCCCGAAGCAGAAATCCGTGTAGGGGGCGTCCGGGGGAGCCGCGGGGCGAGGAAATAAGCCGATGATCTTTGGATTCCGTGGATCCTTCACATCGATGACATAGGGAGTGTGATAGTTCTCGCGGCAGTCGGCTTCCACAGACTCATGCGCGGCCACAACGAGATTTTGCAGCCGGGGGTGGGCCGAATCCGCCGTAATGGGCAAGCAGGTGTGGAACGGAATCGTGCCGAACGTATCGAATTCGTACTGCACGTGCCCATACGGCTTCGGATGCTTGATATCGGATAAATCCAAAGCGTACATGCCAAACGCGCCAAAACCGCCGTAGCCAACCGTGCCGCCGTCTTCCACGCGCTTGGGGACGCTTATTGCGCCGTGGTTGCCCGTCCAAGACGTGTGATCGCCGGCGAATCGATACTTCTTATATTCCGCCTCCTCGCCTAACCTTTGCCCCGGCACCCACCATGTCGACACCTCTTTCACGTTGGCGGGATCGGACATATCTACAATCATCAAACCATTGCTATACGGCCGCTCTAGATTCTCCAGACGCAACTGGTCGTCCCAGCCGCAATCCAGGTAGGCATACTGGCCGCCATCATAGAAATTGTGATGCGTGCCATTGCCCTTCACGCCGGTGTTGTATTCCTCCAGGAGCTTGGGATTGTGAGGGTCGGTGACGTCGTAGTTGCGAATGCCCCGGAGGCCCTTGTAAGCGAGAATTTTGTCGCGCAACTCCTTGTCGTATTGGCCGTGCGGATATTCGGGAACTTCCATTGTGAGCGGTTGGGCTGCGGTTACCATCATGATCCACTTCTTGAGCTTGGTGTTGTAGGCGACAGCGGCGAAGGAACTCTGCGTGACGTTCTTGTTCAACACCACAGGATTCTTAGCATCGGTAATGTCCACAAATCCGGCGCCGCCGGGTAACAATCGCTGCTTGCCTCGCGCCCACATGACGCACAGCGGCTCGCCGCCAGTAACCGTGACCCCGGGAAGGTGTGCGTGAATTTCCATGTTGTGGATGTATTGCTTGCGATCCAGGTAGGTGAGAGCGCCCATTGCGAGGGGAATCTCGGGCGGCTCACTCGAAGTATAAAGACCGGTGACCTGTGCGCGGGCCCCCTTCACGCCGGTGAGGCTTATTGCTGCAGCGCCGAGAGCGGCTCCGGCTGCATTCTTCAGCAGCGATCTCCTGCTCAGGTCGGCACTTTTCTGGGATCTCTTCTTTTTATTTTGAAAGATTTTGGAATCTTGGCGAGATTCGGACACAGATCACCTCTTTTTGGATTCGAGTTCGCCCTGCAGGCGCGCCCTATCGCCTGAATTGCGCAGCATCAGACCTTCATTGCGGCATTTGCATCACGAACGGCATTTATCATAACAGCGAAGAGCCTGTCAAAGAAAATGGGCGGCAAAATCTTTTGCGGGGCTCTTCTAGCGCGCATATCTCAGGCGCAAATTGCGGCAATCTAAGGCCCTGCACCCCGCTCGCTAAACAATTTTGTGCCTGCACCAGTGCCGAGTTTTTTCCATCTCATCTTTGGGGGTCGATGCTGGTGGGAAAGGACGCTACTCATGCTCACCGTATTGCTGGTTATTCTGATCCTGGCGCTATTGGGAGTGCTGCCGGCTTGGCCCTACAGCCACGCCTGGGGCTATTATCCAAGCGGCGGATTGGGAATTCTCCTGATTATCGTGATCATCTTGTTGCTGTTGTGAGAGCCGCGGCATAAGGTCTCTCACGCCGCCATTGCTGCTGCGCAAGGACGCTCTCTTAGCGGAGATTCCCTATCGAGTAGTTCAGCACGGACAATTGAGTGTCGTAGTCGTAGGCTGCGTTAACCTGCTCGATTTGCGCTTGCGTAAGATTTAATTGCGCCTGCGTGAATTCAACGATAGAACTCAATCCCAACTGATAACGCGACTGGGCCAGGCTCAAAGCCAACGTCGCCTGATTCACAAGCTGCTGCACCACAGATAGACGCTGGTATCCGGAGTTCGCATCGTTCCAGGTCTGGGTCACGTCTCGCACAATCCGATCGAGCAAGTCCCGATTATTCTGCTGCTGTGCGGTGAAGCGAGCGGACGCCTCGTTCCGAAGGGCTCCGAACAAGTGCCCATTGAAAATCGGTATCGTCATGTTGAATCCAGCGGCCGCGTACTGGTCATTGAGGCCGGAAGCGGTGGTCATTACGTGCAGCGGGATGAGACCGGCGGCGCCGACAGCGCTGATGCTCGGGAGCCACAGGTTGCGCTCCGCGGTGACGAAGGTTTGCGCCGCATTTACTTCCAGGCGTCCGCTGACGAGCTCCGGCCGGTTCATGATCGCTTGCTGGATCAGACCTGCAAGCTCAGTCGGAGGGCCGGCGGGTGGCCCCGGTTCCATCAATTGGTAGGTTTTCTGGTCTGCAAAACCGAGCGCACGGGTTAGCTCAGCATACGAAGTCTGAAGATCATTTTGTGCCTGAATGAGCAAGAGCTGGGATTGCGCTAGATCCACATTGGCAAACGACACGTCCAGTTGCGACTTGAGCTGATTTGCGGCCAACTGTGTGACTTGATCGGATACAAGCTGGCGCTCGCCGACGGTCTGCTGCGCGACACGCAGCAAAGCCTGAGCCCTCAACACGCCATAGTAGAATCTGTCGACCTGCAGCAGAACGTCAGCGCGCGAGGTGACGATGTTCTCTTCCTGAGCCTGCGCATGGAGGCTCGCGCTCTTCACCAGCTGGTGAGTGCGTCCAAAATCCGTAAGCAGTTGGTTGACTTGAAAGCCCTGGGCGAATTTCGGGAAAATCCGCGGATCGTTCAAAACTCCGGCGCCGATACGATTTGTATCGTTAGCTTCCGCGCCCGAGATGGCTCCTGTAACGGTCGGATAATAGGCGGCCCGAACCTGCCTGCGTTGCGCATCGGCTGCCGAGGCGAGGGCGGTTGCGGCTTGGATTTGTGGATGATTCTGAATCGCGATTTGTTCGGCCTGCTGCAGGTCAAGAGTCTGGGCAGCTTGAGCTGAAGCCAGAACCGGAAAGAATGCCGCTGCGGCAGAATAAATTAACAGCTGACATAGGATTCTCATTGCGCCTCCATTGCCGGCGTCTGCACTTGGAGTTGCTCTCGGCGGCGGTAGATCAGCAGGTATGCCGCAGGGACCACGAAAATCGTGAGCATGATCGAAGAGAGCAGGCCCCCGATAATGGCGCGCGCCAGCGGAGCGTACGCCTCGCTCCCTGCTTCGAGTTTGAATGCCATCGGCAGCAGGCCGACGACGGTAGCCAATGAAGTCATAAGGATCGGCCGCAGGCGAATGCGACAGGCGCGAGCGACCGCTTCCGCCGCGCCGTGGCCCTCGCCGCGAAGCACATTCGAAAAATCGACGATCAGGATGCTGTTTGAAACCACCATGCCCTGCAGCATCACAATCCCCATGAGGGATTGAATATTCAATGTGGTTCCCGTCAAAACGAGTGTAACGATCACACCGACGATACCCGTGGGAACGGCGAGCACGATCAGGAGTGGATCGATAAATGATTTGAATTGCGCTACGAGGATGAGATAGACAAGCACGATTGCGAGAAACAAGCCCAACCCGAAACTTTTGAACGATTCGTTCATCGTGACAACCAGTCCGCGCAGGTCGATTCGAAAATTGGGCGGCAATTTGGTGTTTGCGATCAACGTGGAAATTGCCTTGGATAGCTTGCCTAAATCCTCCCCGGTAGGAGCCACGTAAATGTCAAAGTTTCGCTCCAACTGATAGTGGTCGACTTCCGTGGGGGTCAGAATGGGTGTAACGGTGGCAACTTGGTCCAGATACGTCGGCAATTTCAAATTTGGCGCACGCAATGGCATAGCCTTGAGAGACTCGATGCTCTTTACCTGGTTTTCGGGGTACTGCACGGTCACGAAGTAGTTGTTCCCCGAACGAGGGTCCACCCAGTAGCTTGGGGCAATCATCTGGTTCGAAGTGAGCGCGGTGATCATATTGTCGATGACTTCCTTCGGCTGCAAACCCAATTCGGCGGCGCGGGCGCGGTTTACATCCACTTGCAAGCCGGGATAATCGATATCCTGCGGGATGAAGACGTCTGAGACTCCCGGCAGGCCCTTGATCTGCTGCACCAACTTCTGAGCAATCTGGTTGT
>Ga0210394_10002636_pt1 | contig 24254 bp, 18 predicted proteins | sample IncBWC12MmetaG_FD_160121 | JGI IMG/M metagenome (GOLD analysis project Ga0210394, IMG submission 160121) | Forest soil microbial communities from Barre Woods Harvard Forest LTER site, Petersham, Massachusetts, United States - Inc-BW-C-12-M | ecosystem: Environmental > Terrestrial > Soil >... | reverse complement strand
GGCCGCGCGCGTCGCCACCATGGTGAGCGCCGATCTGGTGGTGCTGTTGTCCGACGTCGACGGCCTCTACGACGCGCCACCGGGTACGACGTCATCGGCGCGACATATACCGCGCGTCGAACGCATTACGCCGGAGATCGAAGCGATGGCGGGCGCCGCCGGCTCGGGGCTGTCGCGCGGAGGTATGCAGACCAAGATCGAAGCGGCCAAGATCACGACCGGATCGGGGACGCACTTGGTGATCGCCTCGGGACACGTCGAGCATCCGCTCGACGCCATCGCCAAGGGCGCGCGATGCACCTGGTTCCTCACCGCGGGCAATCCGGTGACCGCGCGCAAGAAATGGATCGCCGGCTCGCTCGAACCCAAGGGCACGCTCATCATCGATGCCGGTGCCGTCGCCGCGCTACGGCGTGGCAACAGCCTGCTGCCGGTGGGGGTCGTGCGGATCGAGGGCGATTTCGCCCGCGGCGACGCGGTTATCATCCGCGGGCCAGACGGTGCGGAGATCGGCCGGGGGTTGTGCGCCTATGACGCCGAGGATGCGCAAAAGATCAGAGGCCGCCCGTCCGGCGACATCGACACGATCCTCGGCTTTTCCGGGCGGGCCGAGATGATCCATCGCGACGATCTGGTTGTCGGTCGGGAATAAGCGCGCCGCCCTGAGCCAGCAGGCTTCCGCAGAAAAGATGAACCCCGGCCGCTACTGCGACCGGGGTTCGACACCGGGTGATTGAGGGTGAGGGGCTGGGGGGCTTCGCCCGGCGTCTGACGATTAACGGCGCTGTTGGGGGGTGGTTCCGGCCTGTCCCATATTTTTTTTCGTCCCCCCGGCGGCGCTTTTCCCCCTATTTTGAGTTCCGTTGCGACTGCGCGCACGACGGTGAGTCCGCGGCGATGCGGGACCAGCAAAATTGCCGCTAAAATCGTCGGCGAGGTTGATGCGCCGGCCGTCGGGCAAGACCAAATAACGCGAAAATACGCACAAATGCCCCTCTTCGCCGCTACGTCCCTCAACCACAAAAGTTGTTCCGACCGGAAAACGCTTGGGCAGACGGTTCGGATTATGACTTGCTGACAAATGCATGACATCCTCTCTTTTGTGGGAATCCAAATGGCGAACGCCAGTAATTTCCCCGAAGTTCCTCGAATTCTGTGACGATTCCGCGAATGCTGTGGATTGCTGTGGGCATCTGCGTCGGGCCAGCGGCCTCGCCGGTTGCCTCGCCGGGGATGGCCGAACATGGTAGGAAGTTCCCGAATGCAAGACGGATCAATGCCATGAGGGCTCAATGAACGCCCCGCTCAAGGCGGTCGCAGGTTCCCGGAAGCTCGAACCCACGCTCGGAGCCACCATGCGCGAGATCGGCCGCGAAGCGCGCAAGGCCGCGCGCACGCTGGCGCTTGCCCCCGCCCCGCAAAAGAATCGGGCGCTCGCCGCTATGGCCAAGGCGATCCGTAGCGCACGGGCTGCGATCCTTGCCGCCAATGCGGAGGATCGGGCGGAGGCGAAGTCCGGCGGCGCCACCTCGGCTTTCCTCGACCGCTTATCGCTCGATGCCGAGCGCGTCGACGCGATGGCGGCCGGACTCGATGTGATCCGTAATCTCAAAGATCCGGTCGGCATCGTCATGGCGTCGTGGCGCCGGCCCAATGGCATGCGCATCGAGCGCGTGCGGGTTCCGCTCGGCGTCGTCGGCGTGATTTATGAGAGCCGGCCCAATGTCACAGCGGACGCCGGGGCGCTTTGCCTTAAGGCTGGCAACGCCGCGATTCTCCGCGGCGGTTCCGAGAGCTTTCGTTCGTGTCGCGCGATCCATGCCGCGCTGGTCGAAGGCCTGGTCGAAGCCGGGCTGCCCGCGTCGGCCATCGCGATCATCCCGACGCGCGATCGTGAGGCCGTCGGCATGATGCTGGCCGGGCTCGATGGCGCGATCGACGTAATCGTGCCGCGCGGCGGCAAAAATCTGGTCGGGCGGGTGCAGACCGAGGCTCGCGTGCCGGTCTTCGCTCACCTCGAAGGCGTCTGCCATGTCTATGTCGACGGCAAGGCCAAGCTCGGCATGGCCAAGTTGATCGTGCTGAATGCCAAAATGCGCCGTACCGGCGTATGCGGGGCGGCCGAGACCCTGCTGGTCGATCGCGCGGGCGTCGCGAAGCTCCTCAAGCCTCTTGTGACCATGCTGCTTGATGCCGGTTGCGAGATCCGCGGCGATACCGCCGTCCAGGCCGTCGATAGCCGGGTGAAGCCTGCAAGCAAGGCCGACTGGGGCACCGAATATCTCGACGCTATCCTGACTGCCGGCGTGGTCGACGGCGTCGATGCCGCGATCGCGCATATCGAGCGCTACGGCTCGCGTCACACCGACGCGATCGTGACCGAAGACAAGAAGGCGGCGGAGAAGTTCTTGCGCGAAGTCGATTCGGCGATCGTGCTGCACAACGCGTCGACGCAGTTCGCCGACGGCGCCGAGTTCGGCTTTGGCGCCGAGATCGGCATCGCTACCGGCAGACTGCACGCGCGCGGTCCGGTCGGCGTCGAACAACTCACGACTTTCAAGTACCGCATACGCGGCAGCGGGCAGACGCGGCCATACTCGTTCGCCGCTACTGTCGCGGATGGTTGGACGCAGGCGGCGGGCGATACGTGGGGAGGGGGCTCTTTCTGAAAGCCATGAACTGGGAGCTCGTTCCTGCGCGCCAGGTTGCCGCAAGGCCCGGCCGCCGCGGCTGTATCGCTTTGCCTCCGCATGCCCGAGGCATGCGCATCGGCCTGTTCGGCGGCACGTTCGATCCGCCCCATGCGGCCCACCGTGCGGCTTCGTTATTGGCGCTGCGACGGCTCGGTCTTGATCGGCTGTGGTGGCTGGTTACGCCGGGCAATCCGCTCAAGGACGTTCGCGGCCTCGCCCCGCTCGCTGAGCGCCTCGCCGCCGCGCGCGCCCTTGCCCATCATCCGCGCATCGATGTCACCGATTTCGAGGCCGATCTCGGCACCAGCTACACGTATGGCACGATCAGATACCTCATCCGGAGTTGTCCGGGCGTGCATTTCGTCTGGATCATGGGCGCCGATAATTTGCGCCACTTTCATCGCTGGCAGCGCTGGCGCGACATCGCGGCGCTGGTTCCGATCGCGGTGATTGATCGGCTGGGCCCGAGCCTTTACTCGACTGCGGGCGTCGCCGGTCAGGCGCTGGCCTGGGCGCGGATCCCCGAAGCGACGGCGACGATGCTGCCGAAACGAAGGCCGCCAGCCTGGATTTACCTGCACGGCCTCAAATCGCCGCTGTCGTCGACGGCGCTCCGCGCGGCACGTGCGTTGCGCAAACCGGGAAAGAAGCCCGCTAAATGACAGTTCCTTGAAGGCATGGTAGTTGAAACCGTTAACTGGGCGTGACTATCTTACGGAGCGCAAGCCCTGGATTCGGTGGCCGGGGCCGAAATGGAGCGATAAGGAAAGCCGATAAGCGAAATTTGGAGCGAAAGGATAAGCAACCCTGTCCACAGTTGTAATCCCCCGGGCCGAACGTCGCGCGCCCGAAGCGGTCTCCAGAATGCATCTTGACGCTGAGGAGATCCTCCGCATGGTCCTCGCCCGCCTCGACGACATGAAGGCCGAGGACACCCTCACCATCGATCTTCGGGAAAAATCTTCAGTCGGCGACTATATGGTCGTGTCCTCCGGCCGGTCGCAGCGCCATGTCGGATCGGTGGCCGACAGGATCGTCGAGGATTTGCATAAAGCCGGCGTTCGCGCGCGCGTCGAAGGCATGCCGCATTGCGATTGGGTGCTGATCGACGCGGGCGACGTCATCGTCCACGTCTTTCGTCCCGAAGTGCGGGATTTCTATAATCTCGAAAAGATGTGGCTGACAGGCCGACCGGCGCGGCGCGCAAGCTAGCTTGCGCGTAAAGGGGCATCACCGCAGCCCGTCATTCCGGGATCGGAATGACGTTAGGCAATCACACCGAAGCCGTGATCCACTGCTCTAGCTTTTGCTTCGGCTGAGCACCGACCTGCCGCGAGGCGAGTTGACCGTCCTTGAACAGCATCAGCGTCGGGATCGACATGATGCCGTACTTAGCCGCAGTGCCCGGATTTTCGTCGACATTGAGCTTGACGATCTTCACCTTGCCATTGAGCGAATTGGAAATCTCCTCGAGCGCCGGCGCGATCATCCGGCACGGGCCGCACCATTCCGCCCAGAAATCGACGACCACGGGCCCGCTCGCCTTGAGCACGTCCTTATCGAACGTTGCGTCAGTTGTTTTCTCGACCATGAAATACCTCGTCTTTTTAGGGGAATCGGCGGCCCGGGGCGATCAACCTATGAACCGCTCCTTTGGGCGTCAAGGCACCCTCACCGGAGCGTGACAGGCCTTCATTAGGGCTTTGCAAAGTCCCGCGACATCGCTGCGTCCATGGCCGCGGCTGGGACTTCGATCAGCGTGGGCCCGTTCGTAAAGAGCAGGGCAGCGCGGACCGTCTTTTCCGGATAGATACGCGCCAGCACGGCGCGGTAACGCGCCAGCTGCGTGACATACGGCTGAACTTCTTCGAGCTCATGCGGCAGCACGCGGTCGGTCTTGTAGTCTGCAATCAGGATGGCATCGTGAGTGACGACCAAGCGGTCCACCTGTCCGGGGATGTCAACTAACTCGCCGTCGGCGCGCACAATGCGACCGACGATCGGAACTTCGGCACGGCTGCCCGGCGCAAATACTTCGGCAAAGTTCGGCGCATCGAGAATGGCTAACACCTGCCGCGCAAGTTCGGCTTGCTCGGCGGACGAATAATCCTTTGCGGCGTCGGCGAGATAACGCTTGGCGGCGTCCTGGCGGTTCGCCGGCGGAATATCGGGCAGCGATTGCATCAGCCGGTGCACGATGCGCCCCCGTTCAAGTGCCTTTTGCCGCTCGGCGGCGGAAGCGCCGCGTGCTGCGCGTCCGATCTCTTCCTCAAAGGCGGATGAGGGCGCTAGCGGCGCAATGTGTGGCGCGACGGCCGGCACGGCCTGCCGCAGCCAGGACGGCAATTCTTGCGGTGCAGATGCGCTTTCTTTGCCCGCTTCGGCCGCCGCATCCGCCGAGACCGGCCCGGCAGTTTCCTTGCGATACCGCAAGACTTTTCCCTCGCCGTCGGCTGCCTCGCTCAAGAACGGACCAAGCGCGTCGCGCACCAGATCGTACCAGCAGCCATCCGGCCGCTTTCTTTCGCCTTCGGCGCCGCAGACGATCAGCCGGTCGGCAGCGCGCGTCATGGCGACATAAAGGAGCCGGCGATATTCGTGTTCGGCTTCGGCGAGCGCTTCCTGCCGGGCCACGGCGACAGGCGGTGCATCGTCGGCCTTGCGCCCCGCCCAGATCGTCGCGCCGCCGGTAAGCGTCAACAGCCGCGGGTGTCTTGGCCCAGCGGGCGGCGTCATCGTATCGGCCAGAATGACGATCGGCGCTTCGAGGCCCTTGGCGCCGTGCACCGTCATCACCCGCACTTCGTTGCGCGCGATCTCCATGTCGCGCTTCACTTCGGCGCGCGCCTCGCGCAGCCAGGCGAGAAAACCTTGCAGCGACGCCGTCTCGCGCCGCTCATAATCGAAGGCGAGGTTGAGGAACTCGTCGAGCGCGTCATTGGCTTCCGCGCCAAGCCGCGCGAGGAAACGATGCCGGGCGCGGCCGGCGCCGAGAATTTCCGCGTAAAACGCGAACGGCGTTTTGTTTCGGGCATCCCCCGCCAACTTGTCGAGACGCGCGTTGGCGTCGGCAAATCTGTCGCTTTCACCGGCTTTGCGCCGCAGCGCCTCGCGCAGCGACAGCGGGGCGCGATCCCAGGCGATCGCGAACAAATCGTCGTCGGTGAAACCGAACAGCGGGCTGCGCAGCACGGTCGCCAGCGCGAGATCGTCGGCCGGCAGCAGCAGCGCATCGGCCAGCGCGATCAGGTCCATGACCGCGATATGCTCGGTGAGCACCAGCCGGTCGGCGCCGGCGACCTCGACCTTCTCGTGCTTCAGCGCCCGGATGATCGCCTCAAACAGTTCGCCGCGCTGGCGCACCAGGATCAAAACGTCGCCGCAGCGCGCTGGGCGGCGCTCGATGCCGACCGGCTCGTAGCCGTCGACCAGCCGCCGCACCGTGCGCGCGATCCGTTGCGCCAGTTTCACCCGCGGGCTCGTTTCGCTCACGGTATCGAACGGCGCATCCCAGCCTTCGATCTCTGCGCGTTCGTCCGGCTCGACCGGTTCCCAGATTTCGACCTTGCCGGGCGGCGTGTCGGGCAGTGCGATGTGCGGCGGGAAGCCCGCGTGATCCGAGGTGACGCTCGGCGCGATGTCCCTGAACACGATGTCCACCGCGGCCAAGATGCTTTCGCCAGAACGGAACGAGTGCTCAAGCCGGCCGGGCACGAATTCAAGTCCGCTCGCCGCGTGCGCGCGTTCGAAGTAGCGGCGCATTTCCGCAAACTCCTTCGGTGCGGCGTTCTGGAACGAGTAGATCGACTGCTTTTCGTCGCCGACCGCGAAAATGGTGCGCGTCACGCTGCGCGCGCCGGCGCCGGCGGTGAATTCCGCCACCAATTGCCGGACGATCTGCCACTGCTTGTGGCTCGTGTCCTGCGCCTCGTCGATCAAGAGATGATCGATGCCGAAGTCGAGCTTGTAATGGACCCAGGCCGCATCGACACTGGTGAGAAGCTGCAGCGTCTTGTCGATGAGGTCGTCGTAATCCAGAAGCCCGCGGCGCGCCTTTTCGTTGTGATAACGCGTCAGCACCGCATGCGCGACCGTCAGCAGAGCGGCGGAGCGGTCGCGGCAGATGACGGCGCGGAGGCGATCCAGCAGCGCGCGGACGCGGCCTTGCTCCGCGCTCAGCCGTTCAAGCAGCCTCGCGTCCTTGATCGCTCTGGTCGCGATGGATTTGCGCGGCGAGCGATCATTGGCGGTGCAGAAAATATCGAGATAGGTCTCGACCCGGTCGGAGCGCGGCAGTGAGGCCAGCAGGCTAAAGCGCCGCGCCTGCTCGGCATCGGTCTTGCCGCCCTGAGCCAACGCAGCCGCGAGCGTGGTCCATTCATGCGGCGCGATGGAGGAACCGGCGAAGAATTCGTCTTCGATGCCGGCGCGATCCTCGGCCGGATCGAGGCCGAGCGCACGCGACAACGCAGCGATTGCGGCATCGACATCGCCCGCGCTCATCACCCAGGCGCCGACGGCGTCGCGCCGGCCGATCGCCACGCGGACCATGTCACGAAACGTCTGGTCGGCCGCCGCCGTCATGGCCGTGGCGAGCGCTCGGCCAAGGTCGCTTTCGGGTGCCAGCGCGCCGTCGAGCAACACGGCAAGCGTCAATCGTTCCAGCAGCTGCGTTTGCTCGGTCTCATCGAGCACGGTGAAGCGGGCGGCGACGTTGGCTTCGAACGGGAACTGATGCAGCAGCTGCGTGCAAAAGGCGTGGATGGTCTGCACCTTGAGACCGCCGGGCGTCTCCAGCGCGCGGGCAAATAGTCGACGTGCGATCGCCCGCCGCTCGGCATCGGGCGTCATCTCCGAGCGGGTGCGAATCGCATCGTCCAGCGCAGCGTCGTCGAGCGTGGTCCAAGTGGCGAGCGTGTCGAACACGCGCTTTGCCATATTGGCGGCGGCCGCCTTGGTGAAGGTGATACAGAGGATTTTCTCCGGCTCGACGCCGTCGAGCAAGAGATTGATCACGCGCTGCGCCAGCACATGGGTCTTGCCCGATCCGGCATTGGCGGCGACCCAGGCCGAAACGGCCGGATCGGCGACCTCGCGCTGCAGTTTCGTCACCGTCGGCGGAATGCGATCCGGCGTCCTCATTCGCCGCCCCCGACGTCATCGATCTCGCCGCCGCTGCGCGACCATTCCTTCACGCGCGCGAGATGGTCGTAATCGCCGTAATGCGTCCGCCACATCGGATGCACGAGCGACCGGTAGGGTTCGGTTTCGTCCTCGAAGCGCCGCGCCAGGCCAGTGAGTTTTTCTAGCGCGCGGTCGGCCTCACGGTCCGGCGTGCTCTCCTTCAGTTTGATCGGTTCGTATTTGCCAGGTGGCTCGCCGCCCTTCAGCAACACATAGGCGATCTCGGCGATGAAAGCATCGGCTGGAATGTTCTTGAAGCCACCCTTGCGCAGCATCGCGGCTTCCAACGTGAGTTGTGGCGCGAGTCCCGCCCGCACCTGCTTTGCACTCCGCGCCGCGCCAGTCTTGTAGTCGAGAATGACATAGCGGCCATCGGCGCAGCGCTCGACGCGATCGGCGATCCCGCGCAACTTGAACAAGCCGTCGTTCAGCGGAATGTCGATTTCACCGCGAATCTCCGCGGAAATCGAAGCAATGGCGGTGCGCCGTTCCACTTCCCACCGCGCGAACCAGTGCGCGATGCGCAGGAATCGCGGCCACCAGAAGGCGCGCGCCTCGGGAAAATCATCGAGCGCGGCGAAGTGCGGCTCGCCCATTGCGATGAGTTCGCCCGCCGGATCCGATGGCAGCTCCTTGGCAAAGCGCTTGGTGAATTCGCCGATGGCGGCGTGGATGATCGTGCCGCGCTCGGCGGCGCCGGGTTCAGTATCGACCGCATCGAGCGGCTTCAGGCGCAATATATGCCTAGCGTAAATCGTATAAGGATCGCGCAACCAGTCCTCGATCTCGGTGACCGAAAGGCCTTTGGGCCGCGCCGCGCGCGGCGGTTTTGGCGCCGGCTGTGGCGCCGGCGCGATCTGCTCCGGCCGGTCGAGCTCGTGTGCCCAGAAGAGATAATTTTCGCCGCGCTCGACGGCTGCCCGCCACCGCGCGCCGGCGACCGCGGCAAGGCGCTGGATGAAGCGGGACGGCACTGTCGGCGTGCCGGCGATCTTGGCGGCGTAGCTCAAGATCACTTCGCGCGCGCCGAGAAGCTGGGCGAAGTCGTGCGCGGAAAGGCCGATGCGGCGCTCCGGCAGATCGAGGCCAAGGTCGAGACGCATCGGGCGGCTGAGCCAGGCGTCGTTATTGCTTTCCGGCGGCCACGTTCCCTCGACCAGGCCGCCGAGCACGACGCGGTCACTCGCAGTGAGCCGTGCTTCAAGCGGACCGAGGATGCGGACGCGCAATCCCGGCTGCGGCGGTCGGCGCACGACGTGGCCCGCCAGCGCAGCGGCGAACAGTTCGACGTAATCGGATTTCTGGACAAGCAGACCTTTGGCGGCCTTGCTGGCCGCAAGCTCATCGAGCGCGTCGGCAAGCCTCGCCCCGGCAGGCCCGGCAAAGGCGGCCGCATTGCCATCCTGCTGCGACAGCGCCGCCAATACATCGCGGTGGCGGCCGGCAAGTTCGGCGAGCGAACGGAATTCGCGGCGGAGGCTTTCGAGCGGCCGGAGCGCGGCGGCGAGCTCGGCGACGAGCTCGCCGGCGGCGGCCAGTTCGCTGTCGGTCAGGTCGGTACGCGGGTCGGAATGATGCAGATCGACCGGTTCCTTGCGGCGATATTTGCCGAGCTGTTCGCGAAAATTCGTCAACGCCCGCGCCAGCCCGGCACTGCCGGCACGGGGGCGCGGCCCGCGCAGGACCGCACGTTCGAGCGTAGCGATCGCGTTCTGCTCGCCAAGCCGCAGCAGTGGATGCTTGAGCAAGGCAAGAAGCGTCACCGGCGGGATGCCATCGAGCGCTACTGCGGCGGCGAGCCGGGCGAAAATTCCGGCCGGCGTGTCAGCCAGCGCATCGCCGCCGGAATCCTCGGCCGCGATGTTCCAGCGCTGCAGCGCCGCCAGAACGCGGCGGCCAAGCGCGCGGTCGGGCGTGACCAGCGCGGCGGTTGTTCCGGCGTCCTGCACGGCTTCGCGCAGCGCGACCGCGATCGCGATCGCCTCGTCCTCGGGATTGGCCGCTTCGATCATGGTCAGCGTGGCGAGCGCGGCATCGGCATGCGCTTCGAATGCCGGGTCGGCTGATGTCTGCCGCCACAGATCAGTTGCCGCGGCGGGCCGCAGCGCTTCCGAGACGAGCCGCTCGCGCCCGCGCGCTGCGGCCAAAGGCACCACCGCAGCGCGGCTCATGCCGATGCGCGTGAGCAAAGCCTGCATGGCGAATTGCGGATGGCCCGCGACCGGCGCGATTTTCTTCTCCGCATTGCCCGCAATCAGCCGCCACGATGTTTCGTCGAGATCGGTATCGAGCCCCGGCAGCACCACCGCGCCGTGCGGCAGGTGTGCGATCGTGGCGATGAGATCGGCCGTCGCCGGGATCGAACCGGTGGAGCCGGCGGCAATCACCGGGCTATCCGTCTTGCGCGCAAGGCGCGCCGCTTCCGCCTTGATCAACAGATCGCGGCGCGTCACCGGCTCGATGGAGCCTGCTTCGCGGAGCACTTGCGGCCACGCCTCACGCGCGATCCGCAGGAATTTTAGCGTGAGCTGCCAATAGGCATCGAACTTGTCGGGCACCAAATCGTCGAGCCGATCCCACGGCACGCCCCGCGTCGTCATGTCGTCGATCAGCCGCGCCAGATCGTCGGCCAGCGCGCACGCCGCCGCCGGCGTCTGAGCGACGAGCGGACTGCCGCTGGTGCCGTGAAGCTCGGGCGATTGAGCCCACTTGGTGACAAGTTGGGTCAAAAGGAGCCGGCGTTCGAGCGGATCGAGAGCCGGCGGCAAGGCGAGCGCATCCGCGGCGATGTCGCCGGCAGCGGCGTCGGCAAACGCGATCTCGTCCTCATCGATATCGCCGATCGCGACGATGCGGGGCAGGATGGCGGCGTCGCCGTTGCGCGCATCGAGGAAGGCCTCGCGCATCAGCCGGCAGGCGCGGCGCGTCGGCAGATAAAGCGTTGCCGCGGCCAGCGCGAGCGGGTCGTCGGCAACGGCAAAGCCGAGCTTGCCGTTGTTCAACGCCTCGATCAGCGTCGGCAGAAACGGCGCCGACGCCGGAATGGTGAAGACACGCGAGGTCATAGCGGTGATCGATTCGCGATTTATTCGTCATTCCCCGCAACGGGCACCCCCATCGCGCTGGCGCGATGGAGGCCCCTGCGCGAGGACGACGATCTATTTCAAATATCAGATTCTAGACCATAGCCGCGAGCGCCGCCTCGGCGGCGGCGACGGCCTGCGGCGTGCCGACATGCATCCAGATGCCTTCAAGGCGCAGCCCGAACAGCCGGCCCTTTTCGCCGGCGCGGTCGAACAAAAGCGTGAGCGGAAAAGCGCCCGCAGGCGGCGCGGCGAACAGCGCGGGCGAAAGGATCGACGCGCCGGCATAGATGAAAGGCACCACCTCTTGCTCGCCGCGGCGGCGCAGCCGGCCGTCAGGTAGCATGGCGTAATCGCCACGGCCCTCGTAGCCCAGGCTGCCGGTGGTCGGCGCCAGCAGTAGGAGCGCATCCATTGTTTTGGCATCGAAGTTTTCGGCGAGCCGCGCGAAATTGGGTTTGACGCCGTCCAGCCAGAGCGTGTCGGAATTGACCAGAAAGAACGGCGCATCGTCCAGTTCCGGCAGCGCCTTGACGATGCCGCCACCGGTGCCGAGCAATTCCCCGCGCTCATCGGAAATGACGATATGCGGCTTCCGGCGGGTCGAGAGATGCCGCTCCACCGCATCGGCGAGGTGATGCACGTTCACTACGGCGCGCTCGACACCCGCATCGGCAAGGCGATCGAGCCCGTAATCGATGAGAGATTTGCCGCCGACCGCGACCAGCGGCTTGGGGATGTGTCCGTTATACGGCCGCATGCGCGTACCAAGGCCCGCGGCCAGCACTATCGCGCTTTTCGGCATCATCGCATTGCCCGCCCAGCGATCGCGATCACACGAATCGCAATATCATAGCCCATCCGGAGCGGGCACATTTGTGGCGTACCAGGCCTTGAGCGCAGTCAACGCCGGATGCGTCAGCGAACGCTGCAAGTAGTTCCATAGGCGGGGCATGTGATGCAGGTAAAGCGGCTTGCCATCGCGCCGGTCGAGCCGCGCAAAAATGCCGAGGATTTTCGTCGCCCGTTGCGCCGCCAGCGTTGCATAGACGCGCGTGAAACCGGCAGTGTCGAATTCCCGGTCGTCGCCTAACCGGGTACGGACATAGCGGCCAAGGAGCGCCATTTCCATCGCTTCCGGAACGTCGACGCGGGCGTCCTGAAGGAGCGAAGCGACGTCATAGGCTGCGGGTCCGACGAGCGCATCCTGAAAATCGAGGAGGCCGATCCGCGCGATGTCGTCGCGCTGCCCCAGCCATAACAGATTGGGCGAATGATAATCGCGCAACACCCACGTCGTCGGCGCGGCAATGGCCGGCAACAGCGCCTCGCGCCATAGCCTCACGAATGCCGCGCGTGCGGCTGCCGTGGCGGGGGCGCCGGCTCCGACCAGGTACCAGTCAAGCAGCAGCTCGGCCTCGATCAAAAACGCCTCCAGATCGTAGGGCGGCAAGCGATAATCGAGCTCTGACGTGAGCGGGAGCGTGTCCGGCAATTCCCGGCCATGCAGCGCGACGAGAAGATCGACCGCCGCGGCATAGCGCGCCTCGATCGGCGCCGGCGGATCGCCGTCGACGAGACGGTCGTCGCCGAAATCCTCCATGACGATGAGGCCGCGGTCGAGATCGGCGTACAGGATTTCCGGCGCCGACAGGCCGAGACTGCGCAAACCGCCCGCCAGCGCGACATAAGGCACGATGTCCTCGGCGAGGTGCGCGATCGCGCTATAGGGCTTGCCGTCGCGCACCGGGGGGCCATCGGGACGACGCGGTGCATTCATCAGGACGAATGTCCGATCGTTCAGCGTCAGCCGTTCGAAAATGCGTGTCGATGCATCGCCCTGCATTCGCCTGCGATAGGCTTCGCCGAGGCCGGATTCGTCGAGGAAGGCGCGGATGCGCGCGATGCGCTCCGCTCGCGGCGCGAAACTGCCATAGCCGACACAACGAACATTACGGACGTCAGGCCCGAGCGCAGCCGCGAGACTGAACGCGATGTCGAAGCGGTCGGGCGGCAGACATCCCGCAGCGCGGTCGGGCCATTCCATCAGGACCACTGCGCCGTCGGGCAGATCGTCGAACCCGAGTTCGGCAAGCTCGGCCGCTCCGGAAAGCCGGTAGAGGTCGGCATGAACGAGGGTGAAGCGCGGCGTTTCGTAGGCCTGCACGAAGGTGAAGGTCGGGCTCGGCACCTCGATCGTATCGTCGCCGGCGAGGTAACGGATCAGCGCCCGCGCGAAGGTCGTCTTGCCGGCGCCGAGGTCGCCTGACAGCGTGACAAGATCGCCGGGTTCGAGCGCCGCGGCGATATCGATCGCCAATCGCCGCGTCGCCTCTTCGTTCGCCAACGTCACGGTAAAGCTTGCGCCACCGGGGGTAGTCAGAAGCATCGCTACTCCGCGGCCGTCAGCACGGCGGGTCGGCTGAGCGGAAATGTACATGTCACGGTAGTGCCTTGTCCGACTTCCGAAACGATCATTACCGTGCCGCCGTGCAGTTCCACGAATGAGCGGACAAGCGAGAGCCCAATTCCCGGGCCGCGATGCTGTGAGCCGAGCGAATGGGTCTCAAACCAGTCGAACACTTTTTCCAGTACCTGGGCCGGAATGCCGGGCCCTTGGTCGGTGACCGAGAAAATCACGGCGTCGACGTTGCGTTCAACCGACAAAGTAATGGTCGCGCCGGCGGGAGAAAAGCTTACGGCATTGGCCAAAAGGTTGAAGAGGATTTGCCGCACGCGCAGCCGGTCGGCGATAAAGCTGCCGATGTCGGTCGGCGCGGCGATATTCAATGCGAGGCCTGCGCCCACCAGCCGATCTTGTACGCCTTCGGCGGCCGCTGCCATGGTTTCGCAGATATCGACCGGTCCGAGATTGAGCTGCATGCGGCCGGCGTCGATGGTCGCCAGGTCGAGAATGTTGTTGATGAGCGCCAGCAAGGTATTCGTCGATACCGTGATGTAGTCGAGATATTCGCGCTGCTTTTCCGCCAGTGGTCCGGTCGCCGGATCGCCGAGGAGGTGCACAAAACCGATGATATTGGTGAGCGGCGAACGCAGCTCGTAGGACACATGGTGGACGAAATCGATCTTGATCTTGTCGGCGTCTTCGAGCGCCTCGTTGCGTTCCCGCAGGGCACGCTCGACATTGACCGTATCGGTGACGTCATGGAACGTGACCAATGTGGCGCCGTCGGGCAGCGGCACGGTCGTGCAATCGACCACGCTGCCGTCGCGCCGTTCGAGGCGGCCGGGAGTAGCTTCGCGGCTGTCGATCGCGGTGACGACGTCACGCAATGCCTGCCAGGCGGGCGCATCGCCGTGCAGCGGTTGGCATAGGGCCGTGATCTTTTCGATGTGCGGCCGGTCGGCAAGCGCGCGAAGCGGCAGCCGCCACATGCGGGCGAAGGCGGCATTGTGCAGCCGCAACCGGCCGTCGCTGCCAAAGACCGCAACGCCTTCGGCGAGATTGTCGAGCGTTTCGCCCTGAACGCGGATCAGTTCCTCAAAACGCCGCTCAAGATCGAGGCGCTCGGTGACGTCGTGGAATAGGTAGGTGACCCCACCGTCCGGATTGGGGGTGGTGACGACGCGCAAAGTGCGCCCGTCGGGCAGATGCCAGGTATGTTCGTTGGCTTCGATGGCGCGATAAGCCTCGTGCAGCTGCGCCTTCCATTGGCGAAAATCCTGCTCCTCCGGCAGCTTACGCGCCGCGCGCAAGACCTCGATCACCGCCGAGTCGGTCGGGCCCTGATCGAGGAAGCCGGCATCGAGATCCCACAGGGCACGATAGGCGGCATTGTAGAACGTCAGCCGATGGTCGCCGCCAAACATGGCGACGCCGGTGGAAAGTTGATCGAGCGTGCGGCGATGCGCGTCGGCGAGGCGAGCGAGCGCGCCGCGCAAGGTTTCCACTTCGGTGGCGTCCATGCCGATTCCGGCGCTGCCGGTCTCGGTACGAAAATCGAGCACGTCGAAAGTCCGGCGGGCGCCGGCGACGACGGCGCGCAGCCGGCCGGCATAGGAGTCGCCGCTGATGCGCTCCTGCGCGATGTTTTCGCGCGCCGCGCCGTCGAGCAGCTCCAAGCGGCGCTCGATGGCGTCGGCGGGGCTCTTGGCTTCGACAGCGCGTGTGTACGCGGCGTTGACGAAGGTCAGATTCCCCGTCGCATCGCGCGTCCACAGCGGCGACGGCAATTTTTCGGCGAGCGCCCGCAGCGAGCCGAGTTCGGTAGATTGCCTCTCGTAACGGGCGATCAGCTCCACAAGCTCGCGCTTGATGCCGCTGGCGTCCTTAAGGCGCAGCACGGCGCGGCCGCCGACGGCGCGGCCTTGCGCCTCGATCGGGTGACCCGCGAGCGTGGTGAGCGTCATCGAGAACGCTTCGCCGCGCGCGCGCAAGGCGTCTACCGCATGTTCCATCGCGGCTGCTTTGCCGGCATCGAGCCAGCTGCCGAATGCAAGCACGCGGCGTGCAGCGGCGGCTACGCCCAAAGCGGCCGGATCGCCCTCGATGGTGGGCTCGTCGGAACCAGCCAGCCAATCCACGACGACCTGGGGTTCGGAAAGAATGACCGCGTTGGCGCGATCGACTTCGTCGCGGAGTCTCGCGATTTCGTCGTGCGACCACGCTTCCAATCGCGACGCGCGCGTGCGTGTACGCACCAGCATGATCGCGGTAACGACGGCAAACAAAACAACGCCGAAAACCAATGCGAGAAACGCGATCTCGTGCTGTCCGATACTGCGGTGCGCGGTCAAGACCAGTTCTTGCAGCGCCAGCGACGGCTGCTCGGCTGCGGCAGCGGAGCGTGGCGCAATGGCGCTGATGGCCGCAAGGAATCCGCCAATTCCTCGCGGGCGCCACCGATGCGCATAGCCCCGGCTCGTCCGGATCGTGTCCGGCATGCCCCTTCGCCTCTGCTGGCTGCCGCCATCTCGCCAGCGGATCCGTCGCGGGGGAGCCCGCGAATCGGCCGACTTTACTCTCAAGCGGAATCGCGCCGAAAGAGTCCAGATCGTGAACGGGAACCGCGGCGACGGCGCGACCTCCTTTGCAGGGCAGCAGAGGCGCCGAGGAGAAGAGACATTGGGCGAGGAAATTGGTTCGCCCATGGCTGTTTACCCATGGCTGTTTATCCATGGCTGTTTATCCATGGCTGTTTACCCATGGTTGTTTAACCATGGCTGTTTAATCGTGCTTGTTCGCAGCGTTTGGCGTCATTCCGGTGGACCCAAATCCGCCTGCCTGACGTTCAGTTGCGTCTAGACTGGTGGATTCAACAAGTGTTGCATGTTGTATGGGCGCGACTACTAACTGCGCGATGCGCATTCCTCGCTTGATTACGATGGATTCGGCGCCGTGATTTACAAGAATTACTTGTAATTCCCCGCGATAGTCGGCGTCGACGGTTCCCGGTGCATTCAGCACGGTCACGCCATGGTGGATAGCTAAGCCGGAGCGCGGCCGGATCTGGCCTTCGCTTCCGGCCGGCAGTGCGATCGCAACGCCGGTCGGGATCAGGGCGCGTCCGCCCGGCGCGATCTCGACCGGCGCGTCGGCCGCCACCGCGGCAAGAAGATCGAGACCTGCGGCAAGCGCGCTTTGATACGCCGGCAACGGCAAGTCCACCGCATGCGGCAAACGCATGATGCGCAGCTCGGTGCTCACAGTTTGTTTCCTTCGAGGCTAACGGCGATCCGCTCGATGAGCATGCGCGCGACGTCGTCCTTCGATTGCGGTGGCCAGGACTCGACGCCTGACGGCATGATCAGATGAATCGTGTTGCTGTCGCCGCCCATGATCCCGGTTACCGGCGAAACATCGTTGGCAAGGATCCAGTCGCAGCCTTTCTTGGCGAGCTTGGCCTTGGCATTGGCGACGACGTGATCGGTTTCCGCGGCAAATCCGATAACGAGCCGCGGCCGGCCGGATTTGCGATGCGCGATCGTCGACAGGATATCGGGATTCTCGATCAGCTTGAGCGTTGGCACCTGGCCTTGTTGTTTTTTGATCTTGGCCGCGCTCGGCTCGGCAGTACGCCAATCGGCGACGGCCGCCGCGAAAATGGCGACGTCGGCCGGCAGCGCCTTCTCGACTGCATCGAGCATTTGCCGCGCCGTCTCGACCTTAATGACGGAAACGCCGGCCGGATCGGACACGTTGACCGGTCCGCTCACCAGGACCACGTCGGCGCCGGCCGCAGCGGCGGCCGCTGCGATGGCGTGGCCCTGCTTGCCCGACGAGCGATTGGCGATAAACCGCACCGGATCTATCGGCTCGCTGGTCGGGCCGGAGGTGACAAGAACGCGCCGGCCGGACAGGGGTCCGGCGCCGTGTAACAGCGCTTCGGCCGCGGCGACGATTTCAAGCGGATCGGCCATACGTCCGGTGCCGATTTCGCCGCGCTCGGCCATCTCGCCGGAATTCGGCCCGACGACGCGAACGCCGTCGGCGGCAAGCTGTGCCAGATTGCGTTGGGTCGCCTTGGCCGCCCACATATGCGGGTTCATCGCCGGCGCGATGAGGGTCGGCTTGTCGGTTGCCAGCAAGACCGCGCTGGCAAGATCGTCGGCATGGCCGCCCGCCATTTTCGCGATCAGGTCGGCCGTCGCCGGCGCGACGATGACAAGGTCGGCATCGCGGGCGAGACGAATGTGGCCGACGTCGAATTCGCTCTGCGGATCGAACAGGTCGGTATAGGCGCGTTCGCCGGCAAGCGCGCCGACGGCAAGCGGCGTGACGAAATGCTGCGCGGCCGAAGTGAGGATACAGCGCGTTTGCGCGCCGCGGTCTTGCAGGCGGCGGATCAGATCGAGCGACTTATAGGCGGCAATGCCGCCGCCGATGATCAGAAGGACATTTGGGACTTCGGGCGCAGCGGCGACGTATTCGTTCTGTCTCGTTCGCTGTCCAGTCTTCTCGAAGCGGTCAGAAACTTCGTGGCCGGTGCTCTCCGCCGCTTCCCGTAAGATGACGCGCACCTCGTCTTCCATCGAGCGACCCTGCCGCGCCGCACGCAGCCGAAGCCGCTTTTTCAGTTTCTCGTCGAGCCGGCGGACGGTGAGGCTGGCCAATGGTGTTTCCTACAAGACATCAGGATATTACTAGCATATTGATTGCATTGCAATCAATGCCATCACCAGTGTAGGAATGCGATCCAAGCCAATAAAGCCGCGATCACCCACAGCGCCGCAACCGTCCATCGGCTGCGGCGGGCCTCGGCCTTGTCGATTTCGGCGATGGTCTGCGGCGACAGCACCAGGCCGTCGCGGGTGACCTCGTCGAGCTGGTCGAGCACGCGGGCGCCGCGCGTGAGCAGGCCCGGCGCGTTGCCGAGGAAACGTCCGACCTCGACCGCACCTTCGGCGGCGCTTTCCAATTTGCCGGCGGGACCGAGATGCCGCGTCATCCATTCGCGTACCACCGGCTCAGCCGTGCTCCACATGTCGAGTTTGGGATCCATCGAGCGCGCCACGCCCTCGACCACGACCATGGTCTTCTGCAACAGCAGCAATTCCGGCCGCGTGCGCATGTCGAACAGGCCGGTCACCTCGAACAACAGCGTGAGCAGCTTCGCCATGGAAATATCTTCGGCGGCGCGGTTGTGGATCGGCTCGCCGATGGCGCGGATCGCCTGGGCAAAATCCTCGATCGAATGTCGCGGCGGCACGTAGCCGGCCTCGAAATGAACCTGGGCGGTGCGATAATAATCGCGGGTGATGAAGCCGTGCAGGATCTCCGCCAGAAACAACCGCTCCTTGGCGCCAAGCCGGCCCATGATGCCGAAATCGACGGCAATCAGCCGGCCGTCATCGTCGACGAACAGATTGCCGGGATGCATGTCGGCGTGAAAGAAGCCGTCGCGCAACGCGTGGCGCAGAAAGGTCTGGATCAGGGCGCGCGCGAGTTGCGGCAAGTCGAAGCCTTTGGCCTGCAGCCGCGCGCGGTCTGACAACGGCGTGGCGTCGATCCATTCCAGCGTGAGCACTTCCTTGGTGGTGCGGTCCCAGTCGATCGCCGGCACGCGGAAATCCGGATCGTCCTTGGTGTTCTCGGCCATTTCCGAAAGCGCCGCCGCTTCGAGGCGGAAATCCATTTCGACCATGACCGAACGCCGCAAAGTGTCGACCACTTCGACAAGCCGCAGTCGCCGCGCCTCGGCGGAAAGATCTTCGGCGTGCTGCGCGGCGAAGGTGAAGGCTGTGAGGTCGGCGTGGAAGCGCCGCTCGATGCCGGGCCGCAGCACTTTTACGGCGACAGCGCGCGGCTCGGTTGCGGATGCGACCGTTGCCCGGTGCACTTGCGCGATCGAGGCGGCGGCGACCGCGGCACCGAAGCTCGCATAGATCGAGGCGACCGGCCGGCCGAACGAGGCGGCGACAGCCGCTTCGGCCTCGGCTTGCGGAAACGGCGGCATCTGGTCCTGCAGCCGCTCGAGGTCATGCGCCAATGCGGCGCCGACAACATCCGGCCGCGTTGCCAGAAACTGTCCGAGTTTTACATAGCTTGGGCCGAGCCGGCTGAGCGCCGCCGACAGCCGCGTTTCCGCGGCGTTGGTCGATCGCCGCTCGAAAAGACGCGCAATCCGCAACAGAGGGCGCGCCGGCACCGGCACCATTGCCGGATCGACGATGCCGAAAACGCCTTCGCGGGCGAACACGAAGCCGGCGCGGCCAAGGCGGACGAGATGCGCAGGAGCCGAAATCACAAACGCCAGCCGCAATGCAGCGCTACGATGCCGCCGCTCATCGATCGGAACGAAACCCGGGCAAAGCCGGCCGCCCGCAACATGGCAGCGAAGTCTTGCGGGCTCGGGAAGCGGCGGATCGATTCCACGAGATAGCGATAGGACTCGGCATCGCCGGTGACCGCACGGCCGAGCGCGGGAATGACGTTGAACGAATAGAAGTCATAGAGCCGGTCAAGACCGGGCACATCGATGGCCGAGAATTCGAGGCACACGAATTTTCCGCCGATTTTGAGCACGCGATAGGCCTCGGCGAGCGCTTGTTCGATGCGCGGCACGTTGCGGATGCCGAATGCGATGGTCGCGGCATCGAAGCTCTTGTCCGCAAACGGTAATGCTTCGGCATTTGCTTCGGTGAAAGTGATCCCCCTGCCTATCCCTTCCCCGCGAGCGGGAAAGCGCGTGGCGGCACGCTCGCGGCCGATTTCGAGCATCTCGGCATTGATATCGCAAACCGTCACCCGCGTTTCTGCGCCGCCGCTCTCGATCACCCGCAAGGCGACGTCGCCGGTGCCGCCGGCGATGTCGAGGAGCGTAAAGGGGAGATTTTTCGGCGGATTGATCGCCGTGACCAGCGCGTCTTTCCAGGCCCGATGCAGCCCGAACGACATCAGATCGTTCATCAGGTCGTAGCGGCGCGCGACACTATGGAAGACGTCATCGACCAGGGCTTGCTTGTCCTCAAGCGGCACCTGCCGGGCACCGAAATGAGCGGTCTCTACCATCGCCGATCCTCTAAGCATAAGCATAGCGCGGCGCCGTCAGTGACGCTATGTGTTTGAAATTAACCATGTTGCCGCGCCAAAGCATGACCCCGAAAAGTGGCTACCGGTTTTCGGTAAAGGTCATGCGCAAATAAAATACCGGATGAAGCGATGCCAGAACTTCCCGAAGTCGAAACCGTGCGTCGCGGCCTTGCAGAAGCCATGGAAGGCGCACGCCTGGTCAAGGTCGAAGTCCGCCGCGGCGACCTGCGCTGGCCGCTGCCGAAGGATTTTGCGCGGCGGCTCAAAAACGAGACCGTGACCGGCATCGGCCGGCGCGCCAAATATCTGCTTGCCGATCTTTCCTCCGGCGATGTGCTCTTGATGCATCTCGGCATGTCCGGCTCGTTTCATGTCTTCCTCGAAACAGACCGGCAGCTCGGCCGCTATCATCACGAGCGCGCAAAGCATGTCGCCCACGATCACGTCGTCTTTCACATGTCGTCCGGCGCGAGAGTGACCTTTAACGATCCGCGCCGCTTCGGCTCAATGAAGCTTGTGGCGCGGACAAAGCTCGACGACGAGCCGCTGCTCAAAGGACTCGGCCCCGAGCCGCTCGGCAACGCATTCGATGCCGCCATGCTGGCGCGCGCCTGCCAGGGAAAAAAGACGAGTCTCAAGGCGGCTTTGTTGGATCAGCGGGTCGTCGCCGGTCTCGGCAATATCTACGTCTGCGAGGCGCTCTATCGCGCGCACCTCTCGCCCAAACGAATGGCGTCGACGATTGCCGGCAGAAAAGGCCAATCGAACGAGCGCGCCGAACGGCTGATCGAGAGCATCAAGGCGGTGCTGAACGAGGCGATCAAGGCCGGCGGCTCGTCGCTGCGCGACCATCGGCGCACCGACGGCGATCTCGGCATGTTCCAGCATAACTTTCGCGTCTACGATCGCGCGGGCGAGCCGTGCCGGACGCCGGGCTGCGGCGGCGTTATAAAACGCATCGTGCAGAACGGCCGCTCGACGTTTTATTGTCCGGTATGCCAGAAATAGTCGGGGAGAAATCGTCCATGAGCAACGACAACATCGTCGTCGAAACCCGCGGGCGGGTTGGTGTCATTCGGCTCAATCGTCCGCAGGCGCTCAACGCGCTCAATAGCGCGCTGATGCGCGAACTTGCCGACGCGATGGACGGCTTCGAGGCCGACCGCAATATCGGCTGCATCGTCATCACCGGCTCGGAAAAGGCGTTCGCGGCCGGCGCCGATATCAAGGAGATGTCGGACAAGGCATTCACGGAAGTCTTCCTCGGCGATTTTGCCGCGAATTGGCACCGCGTCGCGGCGGCGCGCAAGCCGGTAATCGCCGCGGTCGCCGGCTTCGCGCTGGGCGGCGGCTGCGAGCTCGCTATGCAATGCGATCTCATTATCGCCGCGGACAACGCCAAGTTCGGACAACCGGAAATCAAGCTCGGCATCATCCCGGGCATCGGCGGCACGCAGCGGCTGACCCATGCGGTCGGCAAGGCCAAGGCGATGGATCTCATTCTCACCGGCCGCATGATGGACGCTCAGGAAGCCGAACGGTCGGGGCTCGTTGCGCGCATCGTGCCGCTGCAAAACCTCGTCGACGAGGCGCTCAAGGTCGCCGAGACGATTGCGTCGATGTCGCTGCCGTCGGTGCTGGCGGCGAAAGAGGCGGTCAACCGCGCCTTCGAGACCTCGCTCGCCGAGGGGATACGCTTCGAGCGGCGCGTCTTTCATTCCCTGTTCGCGACGGCAGATCAGAAGGAAGGCATGGCGGCCTTTATCGAAAAGCGGCCTGCCAAATTCGAGCACAAATAGTCCCGGCGCGCTCCGTTCGGACCTATTATATTCCCGACATGTTGACGGCCGACGAACTGGAGCGTTATGCGCGCCACATCGTGCTGCGCGAAGTGGGCGGGCCGGGCCAGGCCGCGCTCGGCCGCGCCCGCGTGCTGGTCGTCGGCGCCGGAGGGCTCGGCGCGCCGGTGCTGCTTTATCTCGCCGCCGCGGGCGTCGGCACGCTTGGTGTCGTCGACGATGACGTGGTGGCGCTGTCGAACTTGCAGCGGCAAGTGATCCACGCCACGCCGGATATCGGCGTGCCGAAGGTCGATAGCGCCGCGGCGATGATCCAGCGGCTCAACCCGCATGTCGTCGTAAAGCAGTACAATACCCGGCTGACCGCTAAAAACGTCCTCGAATTGATTGGCAACTATGACATCGTCGCCGACGGCTCCGACAATTTCACCACCCGCTATCTGGTCTCGGATGCCTGCTATTTTGCCAAGAAGCCGCTGGTGACGGCCGCGCTCGGCACCTTCGACGGTACGCTCACCACGATCCGCGCCCATGAACGGTCCAAAGAGCGCGGCGCCGACGGCAAGCCCAATCCGACATACCGCTGTCTGTTTCCCGAGCCGCCGCCGCCCGGCACCGTGCCGGCTTGCGCCGAGGCCGGCATTCTCGGCGCGCTCGCCGGCGTGATCGGATCGATGATGGCGCTCGAAGTGATCCGGGAGATTGTCGGCTTCGGCGAGGGCCTAGTCGGCCGCCTCGTCATGCTCGACGCGCGCGCCATGCGCTTTGAGACCTTGCGCTATTCCTGGGATCCGGCGAACCCGCTGTCCGGCGAGCATCCGACGATTCACGACCTATCAGCGCACGCCTAAAAGGTCACCGGCTTTGCCGATGATAGACGCTGTTCGGCCGCATATCGGTGGCGGAGGCCACGCGATTCGTCATGTTGAAGAAGCCGGCGACCGCCGCGATATCCCAAATATCGCGATCGCTGAAGCCGGTGCGGCGCACGCGTGCGCGGTCCTCCTCCTCGACGAGCCACGGCTCGGCGGTAAGTTTGGCGGCGAAATCGAGCATGGCGCGATGGCGCTTCGACAAGCGGGCCGCGCGATAATTCATCGCCATTAATTCGCCGAGCGGCGGATCGCCTGACAGCTGCCGAACGGCGGCGCCATGGGCGACCAGACAATAATAGCAACGGTTATGCGCGGATACCGCGACCGCAATCATCTCGCGTTCGAGCTTGCTCAAGCCCGACGGCGCCAGCATCAGGTCGTTGTACATGGCGACAAAGGCGGAAAGCTTCGCCATGTCGAACGCGTAGGCCTTGAGCACATTCGGCACGAAACCGAGCTTCTCCTCGCATTTGGCGAAATAGGCTGCCATGTCGGCGCTCAGCGGCGCCGGTGGAAGCTTTAGTGCCGTTATTGTCGTGTCGTCGTCGACCGCCGCATTCGGGTGCGCTTTGCTGGCGGAGCTAGCGGTTTTTTTGCTGCGCTTGGCCATGATGATGACTTTCGTTGCGCCGCTTCTTCGGCGGCAATCGTAACTATATCAGGTGCACGAAATGACGCCGCGGAGCGGTAGCGGATACGCCCGGTGAACGAGTAATATCTCAAAAAATCGAGCGAGATAGGGGAAACATGAACGTCCAGGATATCCCCCGCGGCGACGACGACTATGCCGGCGTGGCGCTAATCGACGCAGCCGCGGCGCTCCTAGCCAAGCGTGCGCGCGGCATCCCCGACGGTTTTGTCGCCAGACTGTTCGGCCTTGCAGTGCCGGAGGATCTCGAACGCTACAGCGCAGACGAGCTTGCCGGCATCGCCGAGCGATCGTGGTCGTTCCTCGCTGAGCGCAAAACCGGCGTGGCCAAGATACGTTTCGAGCCGATTGCCGCGCCGCACGGCATTTCCGTGCTTGAGATCATCAACGACGACATGCCGTTCCTGGTCGATTCCGTCGCCGGTGAACTCAATCGACGCGGTCTCGATATTCGCTTGTTCGTTCACCCGGTGTTTGT
>Ga0210394_10002635_pt1 | contig 24254 bp, 21 predicted proteins | sample IncBWC12MmetaG_FD_160121 | JGI IMG/M metagenome (GOLD analysis project Ga0210394, IMG submission 160121) | Forest soil microbial communities from Barre Woods Harvard Forest LTER site, Petersham, Massachusetts, United States - Inc-BW-C-12-M | ecosystem: Environmental > Terrestrial > Soil >... | reverse complement strand
GTAGCTCCTGAAAGTACGAGAGCGGCGATTTCCCAAGGACCGCGTGCAGTCGCCGTGCCAGGGTTCGCTTGCTCGCACCAGCCGCTTTCGCGGCGCCCTCAAGAGTAAACCCTTGCGTCAGACGACCGCGCGCCCAGCGCTCGAATCGTTCCACCAACGCGTCCGAGTGTGCAAGATGATCGGTAAGGACATAGGCGGATTGTGAAGGCCGCGAGTCCACCACTAGATACTTTGCTGTCAATGCGGCAAGCCGCGGGCTCTTCTGGCGAATCAACCAAAGCGCCAAATCCATATGGCTCAAGGCTGCGCCGGCGGTAACCACTTTCCCAGAACTTACGATCATCCGCGACTCATCCAAGTGCACGTCTGGGTAGCGTTTTCGAAACAGTGGCGATAACCACCAGGTGGTGGTCGCCACCTGATGATCGAGGAGCCCGGATTCCGCCAGAACGAACGTGCCGATGCACGCAGCCGCGCTCATCGCTCCGCGATCGGCCCACTCGCGCAGAATCTCGACGGCGTCGCGCACGTCGGCTCTTGCCAGTGCCGCCTGCAGCGGCGCGGGCATCTTGAATCCGGGCGCCGGCACGATGACACAATCTGGGACACCGCAATGCTGTGCGGCTCGCACGGGAACGGTGAGACCCTGCGAGGTCTTCACGAGCTTGCGTGTACCCACGATGGAAATATCAAATCGTTGGGCCGTGAGACCGGACATCTCCGCGAGCTCGTTTGCTGTCTGAAATGCATCGAGGACTGTGGAAAGCCCGGTGTCGAACACCCCGTCCAGCGCAAGCACATTGATCATCATGGCAAATATGATATCAACTATGGCGCTCCTGCCAATAGCGAATTCGCTTACCCGCGCCTAAGGTGCTACCTGTCATCAATCAAACACTTCGGAGACGCCATGTATTCAGTAGCATTGTTTGCAAGGTTGGAAGCTAAACCAGGCAAGGAAGCCGCGGTTGCGCAGTTCCTTAAGCAGGGACTTGTGATGGCCAATGCAGAGGCAACGACACCGCTGTGGTTTGCTCTGCGCTTAGGTCCTTCGACGTTTGGTGTGTTCGACGCCTTCAACGATGAAAGTGGACGTCAGGCTCATCTCAATGGTCCAATCGCCAAAGCGCTCATGGGGGTGGCTGCCGAACTCTTCGCAAAGCCGCCGGCGATTGAATCAATAGAAGTTCTGGGTGCAAAACTCCCTGGACGGAACTAATTCTCAGGTTGCGGTCCGTCCCTCATGCAAGATCGCCGAGCAGCATCCATGCCTTCCCACAACCATGCAGTATTGGAATTCCAGGTCCGCAAGGATAATTTTGCCGAAACCCGATTTGTGGAGGCGACTGCAATGCCGCTGGGCGACGGACAGGCGCGCCTGCGACTCGACTTATTTGCCATGACGTCCAATAACATCACCTATGCCGCCATGGGCGAGGGTGAATTGGGTTATTGGGATTTCTTTCCAGCGAAACAAGGCTGGGGACGGCCGCCCTGTTGGGGGTTCGCAACGGTGGAGGCGACGAACTCGGAACGCGTGGCGATTGGCGCTCGGGTGTATGGCTATTTTCCGATCGGCACCCATTTGGATGTGACTCCTTCGCGTGCGACGCCCAACGGCTTTTTCGATGCAGCGGAACACAGAAAATCCAAGTCGCCGGTCTACAATCAATATCTGTTGACGAGTGCCGATCCAGCCTATGACAGTGATCGCGAAGCCGAACAGTCGCTGTTTCGGCCGCTGTACACCACCGGCTGGTGGGCGGCGGACTTTATCCATCACACCGCTCCTCTCCCCGGCACGGTAATACTCACAAGCGCCTCGGCCAAAACCGCATTGGCCACGGCACATCAACTGAAATCACTTGGTGGCGCCAAATTGATTGGCCTTACGTCGGCGCGCAACCTTGAGTATGTGCAGGGGACCGGTCTCTATGACCAGTCTGCAACCTACGATAACGCAGTCGACATGGTGTTGGAGGGAACAGTCGTATATCTCGATTTTCTTGGACGCGCGGAAGTGACCGCGGCGTTGCATCGCGCCCTCGGTGATGCGTTGCGGCGCAGCGTCATGATCGGCGCGACCGACTGGGCCGCTAAACCCGGCGGCATTTTGATTCCACAGGCCAAACTCGATGGCCCGCAACCTGAGTTCTTCTTTGTGCCGGGCTATGCGGCCGAACGGATCAAGCAAGAAGGTCCAGCGCTACGCTCCAAGATGATCGTGGATTTGCGGGCCTTTTATGCGATTTCGAATGAGTTTGTTAACCCAACGCGATTATCCGGACCAGAAGCAGTTGAATCCTCCTGGCAGCGGCTTTTGAAGGGTCGAGTTCCGCCTACTGAAGGCCTGGTGCTGAATGCGTAGGACGCCATAACGGATGTATGATTCGCAGACAGGCCTGAAATCTAGTGATGACCACCGAATCGATGCCCTCCAGCGCATATACGGCATTGGACGGTGACTCATTTCGTCCAAGCTCATTGACGCGCGGCCCATGGCATCCCGACCATCAACACGCCGGTCCACCAATTGCGCTCATGTGCCGGGCCATCGAGAATAAAGCGCTCAAGATGGGGCTCACGCATGTCTCGCGGCTCACCGCCAACTTGCTGCGCCCGGTGCCAATTCGCGACCTGGCAATCGAGGTCATCACCAACTATGTTGGGCGAAACAGTGGCCATTTTTCCGCTCGGCTCAAGGCGGACGACAAAGAGGTTGCGCTCGTCACGGCACTGGCCCAACGCGAAAACGCTGTGAAGTTGCCGGATAGTCTGCCCGACCTTTCCCTGTCGGGTGCCCCGCGGCGGCCGGACGATTCGCCGCCAGCCATCTTCCCTTTCCACGGAAAACAGGTCGGGTATGCCGATCTGGTCGAGACCCGGATCGCGAGTGGCGTGTTCTTCAAGGGTCCCTGTGCGGTTTGGTTCCGTTTGCGCCACCCTTTGTTGCAAAGCGAGGAACCTAGCGCGTACCAGCGCGTTGCTGTCGCCGCTGATTCGGGCAATGGTATCAGCGCAATACTCGATCTCGGCCGGTACAGTTTTCTGAATTTGGACCTGACGGTCAATCTGCTGCGCAAGCCCATAGGCGAATGGATTTGTCTTGAGGCGCGAACCTATCTTGGTCCAACCGGCTGTGGCCTCGCCGAATCAATGCTCTACGACCTTCAGGGCCTTATCGGCAGGGCCACGCAGAACCTCGCGATCCGTGCGCGCGACTGATTAGATCAGCGCGGGGGGCGCCATCGGCGTCGTCGTTCAACGAGAGCAGGTATGTAATACTCAATATAATCTGCCTGCTCTATTGACGCCCACTGCGATTGTTGGAGGCTAAAGACCGTGACAAACTCGAGCGTTCAAACTCGCAGGGACACACTCGCGAACTCCTTGCTCCTATCTCTTCTTTTGAGCGCCGCATCGGTGTCGCAGAATCAGGTTTTCCACAGCGCTCCGGCTTCGGCCAAGACTGAGAGAAATCCTTACCAGGGTCAAAACGCAGCTTCGGGCAAGACGGCGTTTCAACTCAATTGTGTTACGTGCCATGGCCCGGCAGGAGATGGCTCGGGAAACATACCTTCGTTAGCCAGTGGCGCGTCGCAAGGGGCAAGTGACGGCGAACTTTTCTGGTACATCACCAAGGGTGACGTCAACAATGGCATGCCCTCCTGGCAAGCATTGCCCGAACAGCAGCGATGGGAGATCGTCAACTATATTCGAGTCCTTGGCGCTGCCAAGCCGGGCTCCCCGCGGATACCCCTATCATCCGACGAAGCGATTAGCGTGGGAATCAACGCGCCCGCACCAAGGCCGCCGTTTACCGACTACCGTTTTGAGAAACCTGGCACGAATCGCAAGATCACACTTGAGGATTTGCCCGCTCCGCTCGCCACGACATCGGCCGGCAATAGCCCTCAGGTGGTAGCGCGCCCTGAAAACGCGTGGCCGGTGGTTCCCGCTGGATTTAAGGTTGATCTGTACGCAACCGGGCTCGATCAGCCGCGCCTCATCCGCACTGCGCCGAATGGCGATTTCTTCGTCGCGGAAAGCAGGTTGGGTGAAATCCGTGTTTTCCGCGGGATCACAGCCGCGGGCAAGCCGGAACAGTCAGCCACGTTCGCCACGGGATTGAAGCGGCCTTTCGGGATCAACTTCTACCCGTCAGGCGCCAATCCGCAATGGGTCTATGTCGGTAATACCGATTCGGTGGTGCGCTTTCCCTATAAGAACGGTGATTTGAAAGCACGCGGTGCGGCCGAGCACATCGCAGACCCGCCGAGTGGCGCTGGACATTGGACTCGGGACATTCAGTTCGCGCCCGATGGCAAGAAGATGTTCGTGTCGGTCGGATCGGCCTCGAACATCAACGATCCGGACACGACCCCCGAGGAGAAGGATCGTGCCGACATCCTGGAATTCAATCCTGACGGTTCAGCAATGCGTGTGTTCGCCTACGGCATTCGAAATTGTGTCGGGCTGGCGATCCAGTCGACGACAGGTGCTTTATGGTGTTCGGTCAATGAACGCGACGGACTGGGTGACGACCTCGTTCCCGACTACATTACTCGTGTGCGGGAAGGAGGCTTCTACGGATGGCCCTGGTGGTACATGGGCAATCATCAAGATCCACGCCACGACGGCAAGCATCCTGAGCTGAAGGATAAAGTGATAACGCCCGATGTCATCCTCCATCCGCACAACGCATCGCTGCAACTGACCTTCTATGACGGCAAACAATTCCCCACTGAGTATCAGGGCGACATTTTCGCCGCCGAACACGGCTCCTGGAATCGATCGGTGCGGGTCGGATATGAGTTGATCCGGGTGCCGCTCGACAAGTCTGGAAACGCGACCGGCGCATACGAGGACTTCATGACCGGTTTCGTGGTGGATAACGGGCATGTTTGGGGAAGGCCGGTTGGAGTCACGGTGGCTCCGGATGGTTCGCTGCTGGTGACTGACGACGGATCCAAGTCCCTCTGGCGGATCAGCTACACGGGGACGCCGGCTACGCCCGCTCCCAGCAACCCCAAGTTGACGCTGGCAACGGGCTCCGCGCAACCCACAGCTCGGCTGGATTAAAGGAGACGCTATGCTGATCCGCAAATTCATAGGTGCAGCCGGCTTGTGCGCATTGATCGCGCCTGTAGCCGATGCCGCAACCGTGCTGCAGGAAGGCCTGGCCACGCCGACGGCGATTGAACCTGCCGGCGATACGCTCTGGTACGGTGAGCGCGCAGGCGATCGTGCCCATTCGATGCCGCTGCCCAAATAAACGCCTGGTCTTCTGGCTGTCGCGAGAATTCCCCCATCTCAGTCAAGCGCGCTGACCATCACGTAGTAACCGTCCGGGTCCCGGAGCGCAAACTCTCTTGTTCCTGTGGCGGGGTTTACTTGGGTCTCCTGCTCCAATGCGTTTACAAGTGAGCGAGCCCTCGGCAGCGCTTCGTCGAAGTCATCCACACGGAAGAAAAGCAATAGTCCATTCCCGGGAGGCGCCTGGTCGGGGCTGCTCAGGGTTGGGTGTCCGTGGGCGCCCCACTGGTGAAGGCAAAGCAGTACAGTTCCGTCGGCGTCCAGCACTTGCGCGAAATCGTCATGGGCAGGCGTCGTTGCCCTCTGACCGAAGAGCGATTGATACCACTTGAGGCTACGCGCGACATTGTCGACGCCAATGATCGTCCACGTACGCTTCATGGACCCCTCCCCTGGCTAACAGGTAAAAAAGACTGTGCCCGCAAAGCGGGCTTGCCGGCAATTAGGAGCATGTAAGCCGTAAGGCCCGCGACAAGGGCAACAGGAACCAGCGACCACAACACCTGACTCGGCCGGAGCCCCGTGCCGAGCAGGAATCCGATGGCCGCAGGACCGCAGATAGCTCCCAGTCGGGCGACGCCCACCGCCGCGCCCGTTCCTGTGCCGCGGCTTAAGGTCGGGTAGTACTGCGGGGCAAGACCCGCCAGCGTGAGGGACGCGATCTGCACCAGCGTCGCGGGCACGGCGACTGCTATGAGGGCCATGGCGAAGTCGTGTCCCACTTCGGCCAAGCCGATCAGGCCGACTGCGACCCCTGCGTAGCACCAGAGCAGCAGCCCGAAGCCGCGCCGCTGCCGCATGAACCAGCCGATGAGAATCGGGCCAATCACACCGCCGATTCCGATCGGTAATCCGACCGAGACTGCATCGGTCTTGGAAAAGCCCTTCAGATTCATGAGTGCCGGTGTCCAGTTCACCAGCACATAGACGATCACGGATGTGGTGAAGTATGAGATCCACAGCCACAGCGTTGTCAGGGCACGCCCGCGACCGAACAATGTAGCGAGGACCCCTTCCGTACTTCGCGAACCGGGCTCCGCCGTCCGAACCTTGAGGAACTCGCGGGACTCCGGCAGAGCGAACGCCATGATCGACGCCAGTACCAACGGCGCGAGGCCACCGACGTAAAAGTTGGTTCGCCAGTCGCCCTGCTCACCGCCCGCGATTGCGATCAGCGAGGCGACGGTGCCACCGGCCGGCAAACCGGCCATCACGAGGGTCACGTTGAACACGCTGCCGGTCTCGCCGGCGGCTTCCGATGCCAGCGCGATCACATTGGATATGGCCGCGCCGATGCCAATGCCGCAACAGACACGCACGCCGATCAGAGCTACATAGCCCGGAGTGAACACCGTTGCTAACTGGAAGGCCCCGATCACTGCGACGGCGATGAGCAACGTGGTCTTGCGTCCTAGTGCATCGGCGAGCCGACCTCCCATCAGGGCACCGAGGAACATGCCGAGCGGCACGCCCGACAGCACTAGTCCAAGATGCTGCGCAGAAAGATGCAGCTCAGGCGCAAGTTTGGGTGCGGCAAGGCCCATCGACGAATTGTCGAAGCCCTCGAGTGCGGAAGTGAGGAAGCAGAAGGCAAGGGTTATCGCGGATGCGGATCCTCGCTGCGCGTCGTGATCGGTCATGGCTTGCCGGATGATCTCGCGGCGTTACGCGCAGCGGTGCGAGCGGCGAATTCCTCGCGGGTGTTGGTCAGCGGGAACGGCGTCCTCGGAACCTGCACGCCGAGGAAGGCGCAAAGCGGACCCCAGCCCTGGCTGACCTCATACACGAGCAAGCGCTGCGATGGAATAGTCCGCTCGACCTCGACGCTGTGGCGACGGAAGTAGTCGGTCATGAAAGCACGGTCATGGATCCCGCCCTGATAGGGACGCAGACTGTGCGCGAAAAATCGATCGAAGGGAGGCTTGGGGTTGAGGCTATGGGAGTCGGGCGCAAAGACGCTCTTCTGGGTGGACTCGAACCAGGTGTCGGGATCGCGTACCGAGTGCAACACCTTGGCTTGCGGATAGTATTCGGAGAGCTCGCGCCAGAACCGGCATCCGGGAGCGTCGATGGTCGAATTGTAGCCCTCGAACATCGCCTCCCAATCCGGTCGGCCCTCGAATGCATCGATCCAACGAGGCACGCTCTCGGGATGCTCGAGCACCTCTTTCATGTGATGACAGGGGCCGAACCCAAGCTGTTCCAGTGCCAATTTCAACGACAGGGTGCCCGTGCGGCCGAGCCCCGATCCAATCACGCGCAATGCCACGGCGCTCTCCCATCGCGATCTCTCGCCCCGCGCGACACCCGCGGATCATCGCATAGTGAAACTTCTTGTGCACCCATGGCCCGAGATGGGCATCGCCGTACGAGTACCTGTCGTCAGCGCACAGCGCCAAAAACCTTTGAGACGATCGCGCTGCCGGCTGCTGCCGGATTCTGACGGATCGCCCTCTCTTCCTCGCCGATCATGAGATATAGACCATCCAACGCTTTGTGTGTGACGTATTGGTCGATGTTCGTGGCATCGCCTTTGATCAGACCCAATTTCGCTCCTTGCCCGGCAACCTCGTCATATTGCTTTGCCAGACCCACCCGATCGGTTGCTTGCTTAACGATTGGCAGAAACTTGACCGTCAGGGGACCTTCGGTCTTGCTCTTGAAAAACTCAGTTACCGAGTTGTCGCCGCCGGTGAGGATTCTCTTGGCATCATCCAGAGACATGGTCTTGACCGCATTAACCAGCAGCTCCTTGGCTTCGGGTACCGCCTGTTCAGCTGCCTTGTTCATCGTTACTACGAGTTCGTCGGCATCCTTGCCGCGCCCCATCAAGCGCATTACTTTGGCAACCTCGTCGAGCGCGGGAGGCAGCGGGATTTTGACCTTGGGATTGTCCAGGAATCCGCCCGGAACGCCCAGCTTGGAAATCGCCGAAGTAGCGCCTTGATCGAGCGCCCCCTTGATACCCCGAGCAGCGTCCTGATTCGTAAGATCCGCAAGGCTTAGCGCGAACGCAGATCCAAGAAGTACGCAACCCAAAAGCCCGACTAAAGTCATTCGCACATTCGAAGGATTCATAGCCACCTCTATGGGTAGGCGTAGTGTATTCATTATGTTTACTCATTGTCATGCATCGGATTCGGCTGCTCGCTTACCGCGCTGCGGCACGCAACCATATGACCCACGGCGGCGGGTTGCGGCGGCGTTTTCGATTCGGCATGCTGAGTTGCCTTCTTGGGAGTTCGTGCATGGGGATTGAGCCACCGATAATCGCGGACCATCGACCTGACGCGACCGACGTCGCGAAGAATCAGCTCTTCGTCTCGCTCTACGGCGATCTCAGGCGGCTGGCGGAGCGTCAACTCCGCGGCAGCGAAGCCGCATTGGTCAGCCCGACGACGCTGCTTCATGAAGCCTATATCGGGATGGTCAATCGCGAGGCGCACTTCCCGGATCAAGAAAGATTCATGGCATATGCGGCGCGAGTGATGCGCGGCCTCATCATCGATCTTGTGCGTGAGCGGTGTGCACTCAAGCGCGGCGGGGCCTATCAGATCACCCAGTTGCCGACGGAAGTCGAGGAATCCGAAGAGCGCGCGACCGACCTGGCTCAATTGTCGGACGCCCTCGATGAACTCGCGGTCCGCGAGCCGCGGCTTGCAGGAGTTGTGGACCTGAAGTACTTCTGCGGGTTTACGTTCGAAGAGATCGCCGCACAGCGCGGGACCTCGCCACGCACCATCATGCGCGATTGGGAAAAGGCTCGCCTGATACTCTTCCGAGGATTGAACGAGACTTAGCGAAGCCTACGTCGAGGGAGCCCGATGCCGAATCTGTCGGAGGAGCAATGGCGCGTCTTCAGCGATTACCTCGATCGCGCTCTGGAGTTGCCGGAGTCGGAGCGTGCGCGTTGGTTCGCCGAGATCGCATCTACGCACCCTGAGATCGCCGCCGAGATTGAGCGGGCGCTCGCGGTGCGCGATCGGAAGGGCTATGCCGAGTTCCTCTCCGACTCTCCATATCCCACCGCACCGATTGCCGGCGCGACCCTCATCGGCCGCCGCGTCGGCCCATACCTCATCGAATCCGAGATCGGTCGGGGCGGCATGGGCAGCGTCTGGCGAGCCCGCCGAGCCGACGGACGATTCGAAGGCAAGGTCGCGATCAAGTTCGTCCATGCCTACTGGCTCGGCCGGGCCGGAGAGGAGCGATTTCGCAGCGAGGGCCAAATGCTCGGCCGGCTGGATCATCCCAATATCGCACGTCTTATCGATGCCGGGGTCATTGACGATTCGCAACCCTATCTCGTACTCGAATATGTCGAGGGAGAGCCGATCGACGCTTACTGCGATCGTCTTGAACTTGGCCTCGAAGCACGAGTCGCGTTATTCCAGGGCATGCTTGCGGCGGTTGGCCACGCGCATAGCCATCTCATCATTCATCGCGACTTGAAGCCGGCCAACGTCTTCGTCACCCGCGAAGGTACGGTGAAGTTGCTCGATTTCGGCATTGCGAAGCTTCTCACCCAGGACGGCGACGCCGCCCTCACCCAAACCAGCAATCAGGCGTTGACTCCCCAGTACGCCGCGCCGGAGCAGCTTCTGGGCCAGCCCGTTACCACTGCAACCGACGTATATGCACTCGGCCTCGTGCTCTATGTACTCTTGACCGGTACGCACCCGCTCGGCGGCAGCGCGCGTTCCACGCCCGAGCTGATCCAGGCCGTCGTCAACGAGGAGGCGCCCCGTCCCTCGATGGTCGCGAGTGCACCGATCTCGAGGCGCCGCGCACTCGAAGGCGACCTGGACACTATTCTCGGCAAGGCGCTCAAAAAAGACCCGGCGGAGCGTTACGCCTCCGTCGGCGCGTTCGCGGAGGACCTGCGGCGCTTCCTCGCGCACGAGCCAATCAGCGCCCGGCCCGACACGGTGCCCTACCGGGTCGCAAAATTCGTGCGCCGCAACCGAGGCAGCGTGATCGCAGGCCTGCTTGTTGCCATCGGTCTCATCGGCACCAGCGGCTTTGCGCTGACCCAGATGCAGTCGGCACGCGCGCAACGCGACCGCGCAATCGAAGAGGCCAAAAGGTCAAATGCGCAAGCCGATCTCACGGAATACATTCTGGACGACAAGCTGAGCAGGCTGTCCCCCGATGCGGAGAAACAACGTCTCGATCGGGCGCGCCAGTTTCTGGCAGCTCGATTCCATAACAATCCGCTCCTGGCGGCGCGCCTCATGATCGAGATGTCGGGACGCTACATCGACATCGGCGATTTTCGAACCGCCGCCGACGTCACCGTCGAGGCGGAAACGATCGCGCATCGCTTCGATGATGCGGAAATCCCCGGGCAACTCGCCTGCCTTCGCACGGAAGATCTTGCAATCGCCCGCAACTTCACGGCGGCGCGCGCCCAGCTTGAGCAGGGCCTTGCGCAAATGCGCAGGCTCAATCCGGTTCCGCCGGGCATTGAGGCGGAGTGCGCCACCGCCGAAGCCTTCGTCGTGCAGGAGGACGGAGACTTCGCCCGCGCCGTCGACCACCTACGCACAACCGTTGCGAATCTCGATCGAGCCGGAATGCATGGATCTGCTCGCTATCTCGCCACGTCGAATGATCTCGCTCGCGCCCTTGCGATGGCGGGTCTGTACCATGAGGCGTGGGAAATCTGGAACCGCAATGTTGCACTGATGAGCGAGATGGGGCGCGCGGACACCAATGCTTACCTCGCGAATATCAACGGCGTGTGCTCGGCTCTACGCAATGGCGGACAGCCAACCAGGGCCATTGCGTACATTGACGCCGGCACCGCCAAGGTACGCCAAGATGCGGCTTATGCCGATATGAGCGCGAGCATCGAGAGTTGCTGGGCCCTGTCGCGCCTCGACCGGGGGGAGCCCCAGCAGGCGGAGCCGGCCATCCTCGAGGCGGCGAGCAAGGCCGAGCGGGGAGGCATCAGCTATCAGGCCGCGGTACTGCGGGCGTCGGCCGTGACTGCCGCCCTTGCGCGTGCGGACCTCGCCACTGCAAAGGCCCGCTGGGCGGAGGTCTTGCCTGATGAAGAGCGCCGGCTCGCAGCGAATGAGAAAGGAACCGAAGTGGTCCGCTTGCTGTTGGTAAGCGCACGGCTCGACATTGCCCGGCACCGTCCCGACGAGGCTTTGAAATCGCTCGAACGTGCCGCGGCCTTGATCGCGTCGCGCCAGCAGAGGACCAACCCTGACGCACGCGAGCTGGAAGCGTTGCGAAGCTCGGCACTGCTGGCAGAGCAGCGCTACGTGGAAGCCGAACAGCACGCGCAAGCGGCGCTCGAGCTGGCGCGGATCAGTGCAGTCGACCCCAAGTCCTCGTCATGGATTGGTGAGGCGCTGGTGCTCCGCGCACGCGCTGAAGCGGCCGCCGGCCGCAAGGCCGCCTCGGCCACCGCCCAGGAAGCATTGAGCCACCTCGTGGCGAATCTTGATCCTGCGCATCCGCTCATTGCACAAGCGCGAGAGATAGCGTCGAGCGTTGCGCCTTAGGCGCACTCTTTGCCGGCACCAGTAGCGCGGCCGCTTACGCGTCCCCGCTCTCTGTCACTGCGCGCGTTCGCTGGTAACTGTCACGCAGTTCGCGTTTGAGGACTTTGCCGATGTGACTGCGCGGTAAGGCGTCCAGAAACACTATGGTTGAAATGCGCTGCACCTTGCCGAGACGATCGTTGACCGCTTGGCGCAGCTCCCCGGCAGAAATTTCTTTCCCGGGGTGCAGCACCACGAACGCCACCGGCGTCTCTCCCCAAAGCTCGGAGGGCACGCCCACGACCGCCGCGTCGGCTACGGCAGCATGCTCGCGCAGTTTTGCCTCCAGATCCGAAGGATAAACGTTGAAGCCCCCCGAGATGATCATGTCTTTCTTGCGGTCCATGAGAATCAAGAAGCCATCGTCATCGAAACGTCCCAGATCGCCATTGCGAATGAAGGGTCTCCCCAGCTTGTCATGCCACATCGCCTCGTGAGTTTTTTGAGGTTGATTGTGATAGCCCTTCATCATCGAAACAGAAGCGCCGACGATCTCGCCCACCTCCCCGGGCGCGACTTCGTTGCCGTTATCATCAATCAGCCTGACATCGGACCAGGGCCAAGGCTTGCCGACCGTGTGTAATTTGTGGGGGGTTTCGTGAGCGAAGAGAACGGTCGCGCCGCCGCCCTCCGTCATGCCGTAATATTCGGTCAAACCTCCGGGCCAGCGTTTAAGCACGTCCGCCTTCAACGCGGCACTGAAAGGCGCACTGGTGCAAAACTTCATTTGAAATGCCGATAGGTCGAACATATCGAAATCCGCCACGGCCATGATGCGCGAATATTGCACCGGCACGAGCATCGCATGCGTCGCGCGATATCGCTCAGCGAGCTGAAGAAAAACTTGTGCATCGAATTTCGCCATGAGTACCACGGTCGAGCCGCCGCCCAAGGCCGGAAACAAACTGACCAGCGTTGTATTCGAGTAAAGACCGGTCGAAATGATGGCCACCGCATGCTCGCCGTACCCAAACGGTTCAGTGGCAGGGGCGAAAGGCGTGCGCATTGCGTGTGGCTGGACGATGCCCTTTGGTGCGCCCGTCGTACCCGATGAATAAATGATATTGAAGGGCCACTGGGGATCGATCACCACCGGCGCCGGCGCTATGCCCTGCTCCGCCATCCATTCGGCGAGAGGCATTCCGATGTCCGATGCGTCTAGCGATATCCAATCGGCGGCGATCTGCTGCCGTAGTGGCGCCAGATGCACGCCCATCGCTCGGTCGATAAACAGCAATTTTGCGGCGCAATCCGCAATCATGCTCACAAGGCTCTCGGCCGTGGCCGATGGCGCGAGCGGCGCAGTCACCACCCCGGCGCGCAGCGCTCCGCAGAACACCTCGACATATGCAATCGAGTTCAAGGCGCAAATCGCGATCACATCCTGGGATTTACAGCCGGCTCGTTGCAATGACGCGGCGATACGATCCATCGCCTGATCGAGTTCGCCGTAGGTCAGGATGCGGTCATCTTGAATCAGTGCAGGATGATTCGGCCGCATGGCGGCAAAGGCGCGAATGCGCTCGGGCAAGCTGTTAAATACCAACTCAGGCGGATTCGATTCGCCCATGCTCAGTAAATCTCAAACAGTCCGGCTGCGCCCATCCCGCCGCCGATGCACATGGTCACGATCCCAAGTCTGGCGCCGCGGCGCTTGCCCTCCATCAGCAAATGACTGACGCAGCGGGCACCTGTCATGCCGTATGGATGACCTATCGAGATCGAACCCCCGGACACGTTGTACTTGTCAGGATCAATGCCGAGTCGATCGCGACAGTACAGGCACTGCGAAGCAAACGCCTCGTTGAGCTCCCACAGATCGATGTCCGTGGTTTTAAGCCCACTGCGCTTCAACAGGCGGGGCACAGCAAATACGGGGCCGATGCCCATCTCCTCCGGTGCGCAGCCGGCCACGGCAACTGCGCGGTAAGCACCGAGAACCGGTAGACCGCGTCGCTCAGCCAGGCCGCGCTCCATGAGCACAACTGCGGCCGCTCCGTCCGAGAGCTGTGAGGCGTTGCCCGCCGTCACGTACCTGCCTTGGCAACCTGCTGACCTCCTTTGAACACCGGTTGCAGCTTTTCAAGGTCAGCCATGGTGGTTTGCGGCCGATTGCCCTCATCCGCGCTGATGGTGATCTCGCGTTCGCTGATGGCGCCGGTGACCTTGTCGACCACAGTCATCTTGGTGCTGACCGGAATCAGCTCCCGATCAAAGCGACCCTCCTTTTGCGCTTGGGCGGTGCGCTGCTGCGACTGCAGCGCATAGGCATCTTGCGCTTCGCGACTGACGTCGTAGCGGGCAGCCACGATTTCCGCAGTTTCCAGCATGGTCATATAGAGCTGCGGCATGTGCTCGCGCAGCCAAGGATCACCTGCTCGATAGCGATTTGCTTTTTCGTTTTGTACCAGCGAGATCGACTCAACGCCTCCGCCGACTACAACATCCATGCCATCGTCGATGATTTGTTTAGCTGCGGTTGCGATGCCCATCAGACCCGAGGAGCAGGCACGCTGTACCGTCATCCCCGCAACCTGGATGGGTAGCCCTGCACGTAAGGCGGCCTGACGGGCAATGTTGTGGCCGGTCGAACCCTCGGGCATCGCGCAGCCCAATACGACGTCCTCTACTTCAGCAGGATCTACCCCCGACCGCGCAACCGCCGCGCGTACCGCGTGCGCGGCCAGTTCAACGCCACCGGTATTGTTGAAAGCACCTTTATAAGCGCGGCCAATTGGGGTGCGGGCGACTGAAACGATAACTGCTTCGCGCATGGCTAGGTCCTATCTGGGAAGTTGCCATCACTGTAACGCGCATCCTCGGCCGGCGCGAGAGGCTGCGCAGTGCAGCCGGAAAACAGCGAATTCTGACGCCGTTACCTGGACAATCGGCACCGCTTCGCGCGAAGCTTCGCGATACCGGATCTGCGAGCTTCCGTCCGGCCTTGAACAATCATACGGAAGGGTAACGGAATGGGATTACTCAAAGGTAAAGTTGCCATCGTTACAGGCGCGGGCGGCGGGTTGGGCGCCGCCTATGCCAGACTGTTCGCACGTGAAGGGGCACGGCTCGTCGTCAATGACCTCGGCGGCGCCCGGGATGGTTCGAGCACCGATCAGTCAGCGGCTCAAAAGGTCGTGGATGCGATCAATGCCGAAGGCGGCGCTGCCGTGGCGAACAGCGACGATGTTTCGAGCAGCGACGGTGGCACTCGCATCCTTGAAACCGCACTCAAGGCATTCGGTCGCATCGACATTTTAGTGTGCAACGCCGGCATTCTTCGCGACAAGACCTTCGGCAACTTGTCCGAGGCGGATTGGGACGCCGTCATCCGGGTGCACCTGAAGGGCGCATATTGTTGCACCCGTCCTGTTTGGAATTGGATGCGAGAGAACAAGCAGCCGGGAGTGATCGTGCTGACTTCATCGACCTCCGGATTGTTCGGCAATTTCGGACAGGCAAACTATGGCGCCGCCAAAGCCGGCATTTACGGATTGGTGCGGGTGCTTGCCATCGAAGGCCAACGCTACGGCATCCGCGTCATGGGATTGGCGCCCGCTGCCTTGACTCGCATGACTGCCGATCTTGCTTGGGGTCAAAGCGGCCCGGGCCGCGATGCCATGAGCCAGCCTGAAAACATCGCTCCGGCCGTTTTGTACATGGTGTCCGACCTCGCTGCCGATCACACGGGCAAAGTGCTAGGTGTTTCGCACGCCGGCGTGCAAGAGATCAAGATGTTGCACACGGGCGGCTTTGCTCCGGGGCGACCCCACACGGCGGAAGAGCTTGCTGAGCATGCGAAGCAGATCTTTTTCCCCAGCTGATGCGCATCACGAGCTTGAGGCAATAACTTGAATCTGACCCCTGCACCACTCGCGCCGCTGAGCGCCGACGAGTTGTTGACCCCTGAGGCCGTGACGGCGGATAGCCTTGCCTTTCCCGGCCTACGAATCGAAGAACGCCGTACATTCGGCGGGCTTCTCGTGGCCCAAGCGCTGATTGGCGCCAGCTCCACCGTGCATCAGCGTCCCGCACATTCATTGCACCTGCTGTTCTTGACGCCCGGCGCTGCGCGACAGCCGACCACGGTCAAGGTCGAGCGGCTGCGCGATGGCCGGCGATTTTCTGCTCGGCAAGTGCAGCTGCTGCAGTCCGGGAAAACATTGGCGTCCGGCCTGGTTTCGTTTCATCAAGGAGATGAAGGTCCGTCTCATCAAGTGCAAATGCCGGATGCACCCGATCCCGACACATTGGAGGACCAACGGGACCTGCGGCGGCGCAATGCCGAGCTTCGCGGCAAGCCAGCTCGGCACTTCATTGCCGAAGAATTACTGGACAGCCGACCCGTTGAACTTCCCCTCGATCGCAGCCAGGGCGTTGAAGGCCGGCGTTTTCACTGGTTTAAGACTCGCCAGACGCTCACTGGGGGCCCGATACTCCACCAGGCAATGATCGCATTTGCCTCGGATATGGGAATGGTGCATGTCGGGCTGCGCGTGCATCATCAGCTAGGCGACAGTCGAGCCATTGATGCCGCCAGCTTGGATCATGCCATCTGGTTTCATCAGCCGGCACGCGCCGACGAGTGGCTGCTCCAAGTGCAGCGCAGTTCGGTCACCGGAAACGGCCGCGGCTGGTCGCGAAGTTTCATATTTTCTCGCAGCGGCATCCTGGTAGCTACCGTCGCTCAGGAGTTTCTGGCTCGAAATGTGAAATGAAGGCGAGGGTATCATTGTGAGCTCTTCCGTCCCGGGAATCAGAACATCAATAAAAACAATTATTAACACGACTTTTAGCGATTTTACTTAAATAACGTCAATTGCTCCGTCTCGCGCGAATTTTAGTCCCGCGATCACTTGCAAGGCGGACTTATTAATTGTATTGAGCAACTGCTGTTGGCAGAGGAGTACGAGTCTAATGCTCGAGACGAGCGACGTCCTGGTACTCGCGCGGCTGCAGTTCGCATTCACGATCTCGGCCCATATCATCTTCCCGGCAATCAGCATCGGGCTCGCGAACTATCTTGCCGTGCTCGAGGGCCTTTGGCTGGCAACCGGCAGGTTGGTTTATCGCGAACTCTTCTTCTTCTGGTCGCAGATTTTCGCGGTCGGTTTTGGCATGGGCGTCGTCTCCGGGGTCGTGATGAGCTACGAGTTCGGCGCAAATTGGGCAGGCTTCTCCCGCATCGCCGGCTCGGTCAACGGACCGCTGCTCACCTACGAGGTCCTGACGGCGTTTTTCCTCGAAGCCGGTTTCCTCGGCATCATGCTCTTCGGCTGGAAGCGCGTGGGTGCGCGCCTGCATTTTCTCGCGACGATCCTGGTCGCCCTGGGTACGTTGTTCTCGGCGTTTTGGATCCTTGCCTCGAACAGCTGGATGCAGACGCCTCAAGGTTTCCACATCGTCGACGGCAGAGTTGTGCCGCTCGACTGGCTGAAAATCGTCTTCAACCCTTCATTCCCGTTCCGGCTGGTTCACATGTCGCTTGCGGCCTTCATTGTCGCAGCAACCATCGTGGCGGGCTGCGCCGCGTGGCATCTACTCAACGGCCGCCGCGGCGAGGGCATCACGAAGTCATTCTCGATGGCAGTCGGCATGATCCTCGTGGCCGCGCCCATCCAGATGATCGTCGGGGACGCGCACGGCCTCAATACGCTCGAGCACCAACCTGCCAAGATCGCTGCGATCGAAGGCCTCTGGGAAACAGAGAAGGGGGGCACGTCACTGAATCTCGTCGGGTGGCCAGACATGCGGGAGGAGCGAACGAAATACGCCCTATCGGTGCCACATCTGGGCAGCCTGATCCTGACGCACACCTGGGGTGGCGAAATCCCTGGCCTGAAGGAGTTCGCGCGCGAGGACCGCCCGGATTCCACCATTGTGTTCTGGAGCTTCCGCATCATGGTCGGCATGGGCCTACTTATGCTCCTGCTCGGCGTGCTCGGACTGGTACTTCGCTTGCGCAACGAACTCTATGACACGCGCTGGTTTCAACGCTTCGCCCTGATGATGGGGCCTTCGGGTCTGATCGCATTGCTCGCGGGCTGGATCACCACCGAAGTTGGACGCCAACCCTGGGTCGTCTACGGTGTGCTGCGCACCGCGGATGCCGCCTCGCCTTTGTCTTCGCAACAAGTCGGGACGTCGTTGTTGATCATCATCATTGTCTATTTCCTCGTTTTCGGTTCGGGCGTCTACTACATGTTGAAGCTGATGGCGAAGGGACCGGATGTTGGCGACCAGGCGGCCGACCAGCGGGGCGATGTCGGCACCGGCAGTGAACGCTTCGGGCACCGACCGATGTCGCGCGCCACCGATCCGATCGATGAGTGAGGCACTCATGACGATCGATCTTCCAACTATTTGGGCAGGCATCATCAGCCTCGGCGTGTTCCTCTATCTGCTTTTGGATGGCTTCGATCTCGGCATCGGGCTTCTATTTCCGTTCTTTAATCGCGAAGGCGAGCGAGAGGTCATGCTGAACACGGTCGCTCCGGTCTGGGACGGCAACGAGACCTGGCTCGTGCTCGGCGGCGCTTGCCTCTACGGAGCATTTCCAGTCGCCTACTCGACATTGCTTCCGGCCGTCTACCTTCCGGTGATAGCGATGCTTTGCGGCCTGATTTTCCGCGGCGTCGCGTTCGAGATTCGCGCCAAGGCGCGGCGCACGCAGAACCTTTGGGATCTCGCCTTCATCATGGGATCGGGAACGGCGACGTTCTGCCAGGGCATGATCCTCGGCACGCTGCTCCAGGGCATCAAGATCGTCGAAGGCAGATTTGCCGGCGACGCATTCGGCTGGCTGTCACCCTTCTCGGTCTTCTGCGGGCTGGGGCTCCTCGTCACCTACGCGACGCTCGGCTGCGGTTGGCTCGTCATGAAGACCGATGGCGATCTGCAGCGGCGCATGCGGATGCTACTGAAACCTTCGTCGTTGGTACTGCTCGCAATCATTGGAGTAATCAGCCTGTGGACCGTGCTCGGTCAACCAGCCGTTGCGCAACGTTGGTTCGGCGGACACAATTTCGTTTATTTCGCGCCGGTACCGCTGCTCGTACTGGCCTGCGTCGTCGGCATTTTCCGCTGGGCGGATTCCCGCCATGACGCGCGCGCATTCATCTTGATGGAGGCCATCATCTTTCTCGGCTACAGCGGCTTGCTGATCAGCATCTTTCCGAACATCGTGCCGCCGACCTTAAGCATCTGGGCTGCATCGGCACCTCGCTCGAGCCAGATTTTCGAACTCGTCGGTGTTGCGATCATGCTGCCAATCATTCTTTTCTATTCGGCGCTGTCTTACTGGGTGTTCCGCGGCAAAGTGCGTCACGGCGACGAGGGCTATCATTGATGAAAAGCGTGCCAGAACGATCTTCGCTGCGGTCGCGGCTCGGCTGGTTTGCGCTGCTGTACCTCGGTGGCGTACTGGCGGCGTTCATATTAGCCGCCACCCTTCACGTGCTGCTACGCGCGCAACTTTAGAAATCCAAAAGGCAGATTCACATCGCAGGCGCTCGAAATATTCTCCAAAGAATTGCACGAATGTGCCGGAATTTGTAGAAATTGCGCAAACTTGACTTGTCGCCAACACGTGCCGATCATTGAGTCCCCGCAGATGTCGGTCCTAAAGGTCACTTCCAGAAAGGGTCTTCGATGGACAAGAAAGCCAGCAACCGGATTGGAAGACGCGACCTGCTTCGCGTCGTAGCTTCAGTCGGAGTCCTCGCCACGGCGCTCACTGCGCGGGGCGCTTCAAGCGAACCCGGAGCCCGGACTCAACCCGACCGGGGAAAGCGCAAGGCGCAATATCAGGGCAATTCCCAAGAAGTTCAGACGTTTTATCGCGTCAATCGATACCCCAAGAAATGAGGGGCGACCATGCTCATCAAAAGGTCGGACTCCCCCGCTAGCCTAGATTCCGTCGCCCCTAACCCCGCGCGTCATAAGGACCTAGGGCTCGATCGGCGCACCTTTCTTCGCCGCTCGGGACTGGTCGCAGGAAGTTTGGCGACCCTCGGCATAAGTCAGGTTGGCAGCATTCGAAAAGTCAAAGCGGGAGAACCGCCGCCCGCCGGCGCCACGGTGAGTTTCCGCAAAAATATTTGCACCCATTGCTCGGTGGGTTGTTCGGTCACTGGCGAGGTGACAAACGGCGTGTGGACGGGGCAGGAACCTGTCTACGACAGCCCCATCAATCGCGGTTCGCACTGCTGCAAGGGCGCGGCGGTACGCGACGACGTGACAGGGGATCGGCGGCTGCGATATCCCGTGAAACTCGTCAACGGTCAATGGATTCGGCTCCCCTGGGCCCAGGCGATCAATGAAATCGGCGACAAGCTGGTGGATATCCGCCAAAAGGCGGGGCCGGAATCGGTCTATTGGCTGGGTTCGGCCAAATTCACCAATGAGGCGGCGTACTTAAATCGCAAATTCGCTGCGTTTTGGGGCACGAACAATTCAGATCATCAGGCCCGCATCTGCCATTCGACCACGGTCACCGGTGTCGCCAACACCTGGGGCTATGGCGCGATGACCAACAGTTACAACGATATTCGCAATGCCCGCACCATTATGGTCATGGGCGGTAATCCCGCCGAGGCCCATCCAGTTTCGCTGCAGCACATTCTTGAAGGTAAGGAACTTAACCGCGCCAACATGATTGTGATCGATCCGCGAATGACTCGCACCGCCGCGCATGCGACCGAATATGTGCGCGTCCGGCCCGGCACTCACATCCCGACGATTTACGGCATGCTCTGGCACATTTTCCAAAACGGCTGGGAGGACAAGGAATTTATCCGCCAGCGCGTGTACGGCATGGACGACATCCGGACGGAGGTCGCGAAATGGACGCCTGCGGAAGTCGAGCGCGTCACCGGGTTGCCGGAGGCACAGGTGAAGCATGTGGCCGAGCTGTTTGCAAAGGAGCGGCCTTCGACTTTGATTTGGGCCATGGGCCAGACCCAGTATACGACGGGAACGGCGAACGTCCGAGCCAGTTGTTTGCTGCTGCTGGCCACCGGCAATGTCGGCCAGATCGGCACAGGCGCGAATATATTCCGCGGCCACACCAACGTTCAGGGCGCGACCGATTTAGGGCTCGATGTCACCAGCCTGCCGCTGTATTACGGTCTCACCGAAGAGGCTTGGCGGCACTGGTGCCGGGTGTGGGAGGTGGACTACAACTGGATGTTGACCCGCTTCGCCAGCAAAACCTTGATGGAAACCCCGGGGATCCCCAGCACGCGATGGTTCGACGCCACCCTATTGCCCAAGGATGAAGTCAGCCAACCGGACCGCGTTCAGGCGATGTTCGTGATGGGACATGGCGCCAACACCATCACGCGCATGCCCGAATCGGTCAAAGGCATTGAAGCCCTGGAACTGTTGGTGGTGTGCGACCCCTACCCGACTACATGGTCCGTGCTCTCGGGCCGCAAAAATGGCACCTATCTGTTGCCGGCCTGCACTAGTTTTGAGATGGATGGATCACGTACCGCCTCCAACCGTTCGCTGCAATGGGGCGAGCAGATCGTCGAACCGATCTTCGAATCGAAAAACGACTACGACATCATGTACATGCTGGCGACCAAGCTCGGCTTCGCCGACTCGATGTTCAAGAACATCAAGGTCGATCAGGGCGCGGTGTCGGCAGAAGACATTCTGCGTGAGATCAACCGCGGCGGATGGTCCACCGGCTACTGCGGGCAATCCCCGGAGAGGCTCAAGGCTCATATGAAAAACCAGGCCAAGTTCGACTTGGTGACTCTGCGGGCGCCCAAGGACGACCCGGAAGTGGGCGGAGATTACTACGGTTTGCCGTGGCCCTGCTGGGGCACACCGCAGTTCAGGCATCCCGGTACGCCGATTCTTTACAACACCAACCTGTCAGTTAAGGATGGCGGCGGTACATTTCGCGCGCGTTTCGGCGTCGAGCACGTGGTCAAGCGAAAAGTGATGCAGGGCGGTAAGGAAATCGACGCGGACGTGCATGAAAGCATTCTTGCGGATGGCTCCTACTCAGTGGGTTCGGAAATCAAGGACGGCTACCCGGAGTTCACCTTGGGGGTGCTGAAGAAGCTTGGCTGGGACAAGGATCTGACCACGGCGGAATTGACGGTCATCAAACGAATAAATCCCGATAAACCGGAAACCGTGTCCTGGTCGACCGACCTGTCCGGCGGGATTCAGCGCGTCGCGATCGAGCATGGTTGCAGTCCTTATGGCAACGCCAAGGCGCGTGCCGTGGCGTGGAATCTGCCGGATCCCATTCCGACGCATCGCGAGGTCATTTACACCTCACGGCCCGATCTCGTCGCGAAGTATCCAACGCTGCCGGATGCGAAGCAGTTTCGTGTGCCGAATCGGGGCTTCACCGTGCAGAAATCTGCCGTCGACAGGCTGGTGGTCAAGGACTTCCCCTTGATCTTAAGTTCCGGCCGCTTGGTTGAGTATGAGGGCGGCGGCGAGGAGACGCGTTCGAATAAGTGGCTGGCGGAATTGAAACAGGACATGTATGTGGAGATCAACCCCGCTGACGCGAAGGAGCGCGGTATTGCAAGCGGCGCCTGGGTTTGGGTGACGGGTGCGGAAAATAACTCCAAAACCAAAGTCAAAGCCCTGGTGACGGAGCGCGTCGGCAAGGGCGTGGCTTGGATGCCGTTTCATTTTGCCGGTTGGTACGAGGGCGTCGATCAGCGCACCAAGTACCCGCAAGGCGCCGATCCTATCGTGCTGGGGGAGAGCGTCAACACGCTCACGACTTATGGGTTCGATCCCGCCACCGGCATGCAAGAACCTAAGGCCACGCTCTGTCAAATCAGAACGGCGTGAGGAGAATCCCGTGGCGCGAATGAAATTTCTCTGCGATGCCGATCGCTGCATCGACTGCAATGCTTGCGTGACCGCCTGCAAGAATGAGAACGAGGTTCCGTGGGGCATCAATCGCCGGCGCGTGATCACGATCAACGACGGCAAGCCTGGAGAGCGGTCCGTGTCCATGGCTTGCATGCATTGTACCGACGCGCCATGCGCGGCCGTGTGTCCGGTAAGCTGCATATTTTCGACTGATGACGGCGTTGTGCTGCATTCCAAGGATTTGTGCATCGGCTGCGGCTATTGCTTCTACGCATGTCCATTCGGCGCACCACAATATCCGAAACTTGGCAATTTCGGCTCTCGCGGCAAGATGGATAAATGCACCTATTGCGCGGGCGGTGGCGGTAGGGAGGTGTCGGGAAGCATCGAAGAATACAAAAAGTATGGCGCGAATCGCCTGGCGCAGGGAAAACTGCCACTCTGCGCCGAAATGTGCTCGACTAAATCACTGCTGGCGGGCGATGGCGAAATCATCGCGGAGATCTACAAAGAGCGGGTCTTGAAACGCGGCTATGGCTCAGGGGCGTGGGGCTGGATGACGGCCTATAAAGAAGGAATCGCGTCGTGAGTCTGCCCTCCTTTAAAATTCTCGTCGCTGTATTCGCGCTGGCTGTTGCCGTCTCCGCGATTGCGCAGGAGCAGCGCGCCCCAGACGGCGCCGCAGCGCCCGATGCGAATGCGGTCAATGAGCAACAGCTATTGCAGCAGGAATCGCGGATCGAAGGACGCATCGATATTCCGGACACGCGGGCACGCGTACTGATTCAGCCGGCGGGAAGGCGCTGGGATTATTTCCATGAAATGACCCTGCATCGCGTCGGTGCAATCGTCATCCTCGGTATGATCGTGCTCCTGGGACTCGCTTTCCTCATCTTGGGGCGGCTGCGCATTACTGCGGGGCGCTCGGGAAAGAAAATCAAGCGCTTCAGCGCGTTCGAACGGTTTTCGCACTGGCTGACCGCGGTGTCTTTCGTGCTGCTCGGCCTCACCGGACTCAACATTACTTTCGGCAAGATTGTATTGCTGCCGCTGATGGGCGAGAGCGCCTTCAGTGACCTGGCTCAGTTCGCGAAATATGTTCATAATTTTGTCAGCTTTGCCTTCATGTTGGGCCTCGTCCTGATCGTCGCACTCTGGATCAAAGATAATATTCCGCGCCAAGTGGATATCGACTGGATCAAACAAGGCGGTGGTTTCGTCAAGGGGAAGCATGCGCCCGCCGGACGCTTCAACGCCGGCGAGAAAGCGGTTTTCTGGAGTGCTCTGGCCGCGGGCGCGGCCGTATCGGTGTCGGGACTCCTGTTGCTCTTCCCGTTTTACGGCACCAACATTGCAGCAATGCAGGTTGCCCAGGTGGTGCACGCCCTTATCGCCGTTCTGTTCGTTGCCCTCATTCTTGGGCATATTTATATCGGCACCTTGGGTATGGAGGGCGCATTCGAGGCCATGGGTACCGGAGAAGTCGATGTGAACTGGGCCAAGGAACATCACGATTTGTGGTACGTC
>Ga0210394_10002634_pt1 | contig 24257 bp, 21 predicted proteins | sample IncBWC12MmetaG_FD_160121 | JGI IMG/M metagenome (GOLD analysis project Ga0210394, IMG submission 160121) | Forest soil microbial communities from Barre Woods Harvard Forest LTER site, Petersham, Massachusetts, United States - Inc-BW-C-12-M | ecosystem: Environmental > Terrestrial > Soil >... | reverse complement strand
CTGGTAGGCCAGTTCGCCGTTGACGTCATAGACTTCCGGCACGGAGTCGAACCCGACGAGCTCCCGCAACGACGCCAGCGCCTGCACTTTGGCGAGCTGCGCCGCGTTGAGGTCCATCTGGAACTGCAGCAACTGCAACTTGATCTTCAGCAGGTCGCCCTCGCTGATGGCGCCGGCCTGAAACTGCGACTGGCCGATATCGACGGTCTGTTGGAAGCTGGCGAGGTCCAACTGCGCGAGTTCCAGATTGGCCTTCGCCAGCAACGCCGCGATGAATTGTTGCGCGACGTTGCTCGTCAGCGTGCGCTCGTCGTCCGAAACGGTTGCGGTCGTGACGGCGGTCTGGTCTTGCGCCGCCTCCAGCCGGTGCTGGCGCTTCTTGCCGCGTTCGAAGAGGTAGCCGATCCCGAGATCGAACTGAGCGCTGTTGTTGAGATAAGTGCTGGAAAACTGGCCTGGCTGGAAAATAGGCAGGAACTGCGCGTCCCAGTTGATTGTGGGATTGGGGCGCAAGTTGGCCGTGATCTCCTGGGCCCGGCTCTGGTCTATGGTCGAGCGCGCGGCCAGCAACGTGTGGTTGTGCTGCAGCGCCAGCTCGATGGCGCGCTCAATCGTGAGGCGCGCTTGCGGAGCAGGTGCTGCCGCCGGGGCCTGAGGGGCCGGCGGAGCCTGTCCCGCGGCAGCGGCAGCCCATAGCAGGGCCAACGCCATCGCCGCAATTGTTCCGGCGCGATGGCCGGCCGCGCAATTATTAAGAACACTCATATTCGTTTGCCTCGTTGCATCCCTCCCTAAGTCAAGCGGGAGGCGACAGCGTTAGAGAATGGCAGTTTGGAGGGAAGGCTTGTCCGCGATTCGATCGGTCTGAGCGCCGACGGTCATCCCCGACCGTTGCGAGCATGGCCGCTGTCGCGGGCAGCGTAGGCTAAGCGGTGGGGGGCGCGCGGGCCGCGAGCTGGGGCGCGTAAGGACTTGGAACGAAGGAAGGATCGAGCGGCGCGGGCAGTAAACCGAGCCGTTCCAGGGCCGAAACGCGGTGTCCTTGCGCCGCGGACTCGACACCCTGGTGACTCAGATGGCAAATCGCACAGTGGGTATCGTTGGAGGAGCCCTCATGATGGTGCAGGGCCTCGCCGGCGGCCGTGGCGAACACCAACAGCGCTAGAACCGCCGTTGCGGTAACCAGATAGTGGCTTATTCTGCGCACTTTCGTCCGTACGTAAGGGTGCTTCGCGTCATTCAGCCTAGCACGGATGAAAGACGCCGGAACACTGTTTTTGGTTGCGTTCCACATTTCCAATCTGTTCGATCGCGGGCCATCGGTCTTTACTCCGTCCCCTGTTAACTAGACGGCGCGGTCGCGCGTCGAGCGTGTTTTGCCGGACGTCTGTTTTTGGATTACTCTCGATAGACGACCATGCAGCGAGGAATGCGATTTGAGGGCCGGCCGATCTGGGCGGAGATTCGCCTGGGCGCGCTCACGCGCAATCTCCGCGCGATCCGGCGGCACGTAAATCCGCCGGGTACGCCGCGGAGCGGGCAGCGGAAGATTTTGGCGGTGGTCAAGGCCAACGCCTACGGCCACGGCGCCGTGCCCGTCGCGCACGCACTGGCCCGCGCCGGAGCGGACTGGTTCGGCGTCACTTGCTCGGCCGAGGGAATCGAGCTTCGCGAGGGCGGCATACGCAAGCCCATCCTCTTGCTGACCGGTTTTTGGGCGGGCGAGGAGAAGCGCATCCTCGAGCATCGCCTGACGCCCACGGTCACGCGTTGCGAGCAGCTCCGCCTGCTCGAACGCGCCGCGAGGCGCGCGCGGCGCGGCCCCGTGGCGTTCCATGTGAAGATCGACTCCGGCATGAACCGGCTGGGCATCGCGCCCTCCGACGTGCCCTGCCTCGCGCGCACTTTGGCGCATTGCCCGCACTTGCGCCTCGAGGGAATCTTCACGCACTTCGCCTCCTCGGAAATATTCACGGACGACAAGACGGAGCGGCAGCACAAGGCATTTGCGGACGCGCTCGAACATCTTCGCACGCTGGGCGTCGAAGCTCCGCTGATCCATCTCGCCAATAGCGCCGCCGTCGCGTCGCGCCCCGCCACCTGGGCTACGATGGTTCGTCCCGGCTTGGTCCTCTACGGCTACCACCAATCTTACGACCCGCCCGAACGCGACGCCCGAGCAGCCGAGAAGGTGCCGCTCCATCCGGTGCTCTCCCTGCGTACGCGCATCATCTCCTTGCGGGATGTTCCCGTCGGGCAAGGGGTCGGCTACAACGGCCGGTGGGTGGCTACGCGGCTATCGCGCGTTGCCGTGGTCGCCGCGGGTTACGCTGACGGCTTGCCCCGCGCGTTGACCAACCGCGGCCGCATCATCATTCGCGGCCAGTTCGTCCCCTTGGTGGGCACCATCTCGATGGACCTTTCGGCCGCCGACGTCACGGACATACCCGACGCCGCCATCGGCGACGTCGCTACAATCTATGGCGACGACGGCGCCGCATCCCAGCCCATCTCCGCGGTGGCCCGTCTCCTCGGCACGGTGACTTCCGACCTGTGCTGCGCCATAGGGCAGCGGGTCCCGCGCCTGTACTTGCCTTGAATCTCCGCGCCTTGAAGCCCTATCTCGGGTGAGAGAAAACGCTAAAGCCGACGCGGAACTCGACCGTGTTGATGCCGGGATTGATCGCGCTGAGGCCGGCGTTGGAGATATGAAAAAACCGAATCTCGGTGTTCCAATTGTGCCCCTCGAGTTTGCGCCACGGAAAACGCAGACCCACCGCCGTGGTAGCCATGAAATTAAACGCTGTGGTTCCCGGAAGCATCTGATGATTGCTGAATAGGCCGCCGCCGTCGAGTTCCCAGTAGGGCGACAGACGCCGGCGCGTGACGAAGTTCCATTTGCACACCACCGGATCGAAACCGGCGCCGTAAACCCGCCGGCGAGCGGTCGAGACCTCAACCAACGGCAGAACGTCTACGCCCAACTCGAGCCGGCCGCGCAGCAATCCAGGACCGTGCGCGTCGGTCAGCACCCGAGCGTAACGCAAGCCCATCGTCCACACGTTCGCGATGGGAAGGGGCCGGAGAATCCGCACGCCGTAGCCACGGCCGCCCCAAACCTGCCATTCGCTGGCGCCCTTTTCCGGACCGTCGTCCTGCGGCACGGTGGCGGCGGCATGCGTATCTGTTACCTCACCGAACGCGGACCCTGCGCCCTTCTCCGCTTGCGCCCTCGCGCCAGGCGCGCCTAAACACGTCACAACCACGACCGCCGCGATAGCTCTCCACATGAATCGCCCCTGGCAGTGAGCCAACGGTCCATTCTCGACCTCTCCGATTGGATGATGGAATTGCGTTCCGGCGGCACAAGAGATCGCGTCTAGGTAGTTCGCTGGTGTTTCGAGAGGGCCCGATCTTGGCCGCGACGCCCTCGGAACCGCAACTGCGATCCGCGGCTTGACCTTCGTGTTACACTTTGTTTAGGGGGCCCTGTACCTGCAACTGTTCCGGACTAACTTGATCCATACATAAATTCATAACGCCAATCTGCCGGAACACTATTTTATCCAGTGATCCAATTTATGCCGTACATACGATCATTTATGAGGTCTCATAATGGACGACACCCATGCCCGTTCGGGCCAGAATCTCGGATTTCACCAGACTAATTCCAGTAGCAGCAACAATTCGCACAGGGAAGTTCGCTTTGGCACCTGGTGGGACCAGTTTGTAGTCCGGCTGATCTTCGCCGTAGCGTGCGTCGCTGCCGGCTACCATTTCCATCCCTTCGGTTTGCGGCCCTTGGTGGCAGGCTCGGTGGGATTTCTGTTCTCACTGGCCGTGTTTCTATTCGAGGTGCGCCTCCAGCGAGCAAGTTTGCGCCGCTTGATCGGCGCCGCCGTGGGTTCGATTCTCGGCATCCTGGGCGCCTACTTGATGGGCTTGGTCCTGCAGCATACTTCCATCCCGGAAGATTCGCGATCATTTCTGGGCGTCGGACTGTTGCTTGTGATGACCTACATCGGCCTGGTCGTCGGCGCCAACAAGGGCGACATGCTCAACTTACAGGCGCTCGGGGGCCTGTTCGGCAGCGAGCACAGCAGCCGCCGCCAGCCCAAGATATTCGATACCAGCGTCATCATTGACGGGCGGGTTGCCGACGTCTGCGAGGTGCATTTCCTCGAAGGCGTTCTGCTCCTGCCGCAGTTCGTGCTGCACGAACTGCAACTGGTCGCCGATTCAGCCGATAGCCTGAAGCGCCAGCGCGGCCGGCGGGGACTTGAAGTGCTTCAGCGCATCCAGAAGATGCCTCACCTCGAAGTCGAAATCGCCACTGACGATTTCCCGCACATCGCCGACGTGGACATGAAGTTGATCGAACTGGCCAAGCGCTACGACGCCAAGATCATCACCAACGACTACAACTTGAACAAGGTGGCGACGCTTCAGGGAATCGACGTGCTCAACGTCAACCAGCTCGCGAACGCCTTGAAGCCCGTCGTACTGCCCGGCGAAGCCATGCGCGTCTTCATCCTCCGCGAGGGCAAGGAGTATAACCAGGGCGTCGCCTATCTGGACGACGGCACCATGGTCGTCGTGGATGGTGGCCGACGGGCGATCAACAAGACCGTGGACATCAGCGTAACCTCGGTCCATCAGACCACCGCAGGCAAAATGATCTTTGGGCGCTACGACGACCGCTCCGAGCCCTCGCGGCCAGCCTCCACGCCGCCGGCGGAGGCTGGCCTTCGTCCGGCCGGCGATGTCCCGGCGGCGGAGCGGCCCCCGCGCTCGATCGTGCCCGACCCAACCCAGTCCTGAGAGGCCGAGGCTTGCCAATCGGGCAAGGCCTTGCAGGCCGCGCTTTTCGCCCGCTCACAGCTGTGCTAGCATCTAGCGGTGATGGTCCACCTCGTCCGATGAGTTTCCCCGGGAAACGGCTTCGCTGGCTTCGCGTCGGCGCTCTTATGGCTGCGCTCGCTGCCATCATGCTTTTGGCGAGCGGAGCCTCTTTCTGGCATACCGATGCGCCGGGCTCCGAGGCTACCTGTCAGTTCTGCCATGTAGCCCACATGCCGGTGTTGCCCGGCACGGCGATGAGCGTCTTGGTCACGCCGATGGCATTGTCGTGGGTTGTGCCCCCTGAGACTCGGATTACTCACTCGGCCCCTGTCGGGCTTGATTCCCCGCCTCGCGCACCACCTGCTTAACTAGGCTCTCGTCGACAGGTATGGCGCTAACTTGCCGTGCCTCTCCTTTTTTCGTCAACCCACTAACACTTCCGCGGGCGCTGCCGCGTTACAGCGTGAACCGCGCTGGGTTTGAGGGTGCCATATGTCACAGTTTCGAGCTGGGCCAAGTCGTCGGCAGCAGAGGTCGTTGCGCTGGTTCCGCCTGGCGTTTCTAACGGCGGCATTAGCGGCTGTTTTGCTCGTGGCAAGCGGGATTTCGCTCTGGCATACCGATACGCCGGGCTCCGAAGCCACCTGCCCGATCTGTCACGTCGCCCACATGCCGGTCCTGCCCGACACGGCGACGAGCATTTTGGCTACGCCAATCGCAGTGGCCAGGGTCGTTCCGGCAGGAACGCAAATCGTACACGCGGCTCCAGCCGCGCTTGATTCGCCTCCTCGCGCGCCGCCCGCCTAAGCTCCTCCTTACATGTCGCGCGGCTCCCTGCTTTGCCGGGTTCGCCGCAGCCCCTCCGCATCACGACGTGTCACCACTTCCGCGGGCGTTGCGCTTAGTCGCACTTCGCCACGCGCACCGGCTTTCCAAGGAGGCCACATGCAGGTTTTACGACTTCGAAGAAGTTGGTTCTCATTCTTGCTCGTACTATTTGGCGTCTTTCTTTTTACGTACCCGGGCTTGCTCCACGCGCAAACAGGCACTGCGGGAACGATTTCAGGGGTCGTGAAAGATCCCTCCGGGGCAGCCATGGCCAACGCCGCGGTCGGGATTACGGATCCGGTGAGCGGCTACCAACGCACGTCGAATACCGGAAGCGCTGGGGATTTCAACTTCCCGAACGTCCCGTTTAATCCGTACCACCTGACAGTTAGTGCCCCCGGTTTCGCAACCTATACGCAGGACGTCGACGTGCGTTCCGCCGTTCCCGTGAAGCTGGAAGTCGCTTTGCAACTCGGCGCCGCCTCGACCAGCATAACCGTGACCGAGAATGCCGCGGACATCCTGGAGGTGGAACCGACCGCCCACACGGACGTCGACCGGGACCTGTTCGATAAACTTCCGCTCGAAAGTTCTTCCTCTTCGATCAGCTCTCTGATCACTCTCGCCAGTCCCGGGGTCGTGGCCGACTCAAACGGTCTTTTCCACGGGCTCGGCGATCACGCCGAAAATTCATTCTCCATCGATGGTCAGGCGATCACCGACCAGCAAAGCAAGGTTTTCTCCAACCAGATTCCCGAGGATGCCGTGCAGTCCATGGAGGTCATTCAGGGCGCGCCGCCCGCCGAATATGGCGGCAAAACGAGCCTCGTCGTCAAGGTGACCACGCGCTCGGGCCTTGGCCTCACGCAGCCCACGGGCAGCGTAAGGGCTTCTTACGGGAGTTTCGGTAGCGGCAACCTTGGGTTCGATTTGGGATTCGGGGGCGCGAAGTGGGGCAATTTCATCTCAGCAAACGGCTTGCAGACCAGCCGCTTCCTCGATCCCCCTGAATTCGCCGTGCTTCACGATAAGGGCAACGAGGAAAACATTTTCGATCGCGTGGACTACAAGCTTACGAATGCGGACACTCTTCAGTTGGACCTGCAATACACGCATTCCTGGTTTCAGAATCCAAATTCGTTCGATAACTTGAATTTAGCCGATCCTCTCAGCGGTCTTCCCATCGCCAACACGGACCAGGTCTCGCAGATCAGGACCGTTAACGTCGCGCCGACCTGGACGCACGTGATCGGTACGACCGCGGTCTACACCCTCGGCGCCTTCGTGCGTCAGGACCAGTTCAACTACCTCCCCAGCGCCAATCCCTTCTCCGACCTTGGCCCGCTCCAGACGGAGTCCGTCAGCCAGAGTCGCAAGCTCACGAACTTGGGCGCTCACACGGATATTTCTTACGTGAAGGGCATCAACAATCTGCAAGCGGGGGTCACCTACGAACAGACATCGCTCACCGAAGGCGACGACTTCGGAATCGTCAGCCCGACCCTCAATTCGCCCTGCGTGGACTCCGTTACCGGCGCTCCCCTTCCCGGTTTCACCAATCCATCCCAGTGCGTCGGCGCCGGCGATCAGCCCAATACCGCTTCGAACCCGAATGCGAATCCCTTGAGCCTTTTCAGGCCCGACCTCCTGCCGTTCGACTTGACCCGTGGAGCTACCGGCGGGTTGCCTTTTCATAGCCACGGAGACATCAAGGAGCTCGCGCTCTACGCCGAGGACACCATCACAAAAGGGCCCTGGTCCTTCAACCTCGGTTTGCGAGGAGACTTTTATAACGGCCTCTCCACGGCTCGCCAGGCGGAACCGCGTCTTGGCATTGCGTACAAAATCAATCCGAGCAATACCGTCCTGCGCATTTCCTACGCGCGCAGTTTGGAGAGTCCGTTCAACGAGAATCTGCTTCTCTCAAGCGTGGGATGCGATAACCAGGCCGTTTCCGACCTTTTCCTGAATGCCACCCTCGTGCAGTGCGTGGCAGCGCCGATTAATCCGGGCTACCGCAACGAGTTCCACGCCGGCCTGCAGCAGGCCTTCGGCAAGTATTTCGTCCTCGACGGCGAATACATCTGGAAGTACACCCACAACGCTTATGACTTCAGCATCTACGCCAACACACCCATCGCTTTCCCAATTGAGTGGACCCGCTCCAAGATTCCCGGATTTACGGTTCGCGGCACCGTGCCGAACATCCACGGCCTATCGGCGTTCGTGGTTCTCTCACACGTTTCCGCGCGCTTCTTCCTCCCGCAAATCGGCGGGCTGGGAATCGTCCCGCTTGCCCCCAGCGTTTTCCGCATCGACCACGACGAGAATTTCGAGCAGACCACCCACGCGCAATACCAGCCTTGGAGGCGCGGGCCCTGGTTCGGCTTTAACTGGAGATATGACAGCGGCCTTGTGGCTGGTGCGACACCCTGTTTTGCGGCCACCGCAACCTGCTCCTTTTCGACGCCCGTGGTGAATGGGGGATCGGCGGCGTTCATTCCCGGCACCACAACGCCGATGCCGAGTGGCGATGTGGCCTTGGTGAATGCCATCACCGGCGCGCCCCTGACTGCCGACCAGGAATTCGAGGGCGGGTTCACCTGCAATGGTAAGCTCGCGGCGCCAACTCCGTTTTCAGCTCCGCTTGCCGTCTGCCCTGCGTCGCAGTTCGGCTCCGTCTACCTGAAAATTCCTCTGCCGGGAACCGAGAACGACGACCACAATCCGCAGCGCGTCTTGCCCCGCAGCTTGTTCGACGCCAGCGTGGGCGATGACGATATCTTGCCCTTCGGAAAAGACCGCTACAAGTGGAGTCTGCGCCTTACGGTCATCAACCTAACCAATAAAATAGCGTCGTATAACTTCCTGTCAACCTTCAGCGGCACGCACTACGTCACGCCGCGCACCGAAACGGTGGAGTTGGGCTTCCACTTCTAGGGCAAGCGGTGCGGCCCGCGCCGGACGGGACGTCCGGCGCGGCGCCTCGCAAAACCATGTTGCTGCGGCGAGGCCTCATCGCCGGTCTCAACGGTGGCTGGAGTGCAAGAAATCAGATTTAGCGACGTTCGTGCCGCGAGGCGCGTCCTCGATATGAAAGGACGGGTCGCCGCTGGCATCCTGCGAATGCCGTACGACGAGCTTCGCAAGGGCGAACGGCTTGATGCGGCCCTGGCAGCTCCGCATGTGACATCGGCCCGGCGAATTATCCAACTCGCCGAGCGCGCGGGGGAAAGCCGCAGCGTGCATTCCTCTTTTGCGAACTCCCGCCTCCGAGCGGTGCTGCCTTTCAGAAGGCCCACCTGTCCGAACTGTCGGCACTCACTTTACGTGGCGTGCACCCAGTACACGGTTCGGCGCGGCGAATTCTGGTATTTTCGGTGCCCAAGTTGTGGCCGTCGCTACTGGTCGGCGGACGGGCGGGCGCATCCGGTCAATCCCAAAGGCGGGAATTGGCGGATGCTGAAGGGCCGGCCGCGCTGCAAACGGTGCCGCTTGGAGTGCAGCCGTAAGGCTCGGCACTACTGGGAGTGTCCGAAGTGTCGAAGAAGATATCGCAGCGTCCGCGGCCGCGCGGTGCCAACCGTGCCCGGCGGTCGCGCCATTGTGACTCTGCCGTTTCTGCCGACTCGGCGATGTCCCCATTGCGGGAACACGCGCGTCGGGATTAGAGCGCGCCCGCACCCGCCCAAGGTTCGCTACTACTACTTTCGCTGCAGCTCCTGTGGGAAAAACTCTCGGTTCGACAAGAATGTCGGTGGTTTAGTTCCGCTGGAGCCGCGCGAGAAGCCAGCTCGTGCTCGGCACGCCGGGAGTCATAACCGCGGGACCCATTCGTGAGGCGCCGGACGTCTCGCCGGTAAGGTTGGGCGAAGCTATTCCTCGTCGGAGCCCCAGCTGCCCGTCGCGGCTTCTTCAAACCGCGTGAACTTGCCGAGAAAAACAAACGGAATGCGGTCCACGGGTCCGTTGCGTTGCTTGGCGATGATCAGATCGGTTTGCGCGCGCTCTTCGTCGGTGACCTCGCCTTTCTTCTTGAACAGGTTCGGCCGGTGAATGAAGAGCACCACGTCGGCATCCTGCTCGATGGCGCCCGATTCGCGCAGATCGGCCAGCTGCGGGTGCCGTTCCTCCCGGTCGGGCGCGCGGGTCAGCTGGCTCAGCACCAGCACCGGGACCTTCAGTTCTTTCGCTAGGCCTTTCAGCCCGCGTGTGATGCTGGAGACTTCCTCGTTGCGGTTTGAGAATCGCCCGCGCGCCGCGATGAGTTGCAGGTAATCCACCATGACGAGGGAAAGCCCGCGGTCGCGCTTCATGCGTCGCGCCTTCGCCCCGATTTCGGTGACCGTCGCCGAGCCCGAATCGTCGATCCACAACGGAGCGTCGGATAGTTGCCCGAGCGATTGCGTCATTTGCCGCCAGTCCTCGCGCGACAGGTGGCCCGTGCGAAATTTGTGCGCGTCCACCCGCGCCTGCGACGCGAGCAGGCGCATCAGCAGCGACTCCTTCGACATCTCCAGGCTGAAGATTGCCACCGGGGCGCGCTGGTGCAGAGCGGCGTTCTCCGCGATGTTCAGCGCCAGCGCCGTTTTGCCCACCGAGGGCCGCGCCGCCAGAATGATCAATTCCGAAGGTTGCAGCCCGGAAGTCAGGTTGTCGAGCTGCGAGTATCCGGTAGCCAGCCCGGTGATTCGCTTGCCCTCGGTAATGATGCGCTCGAGCCTCTCGATATTGTCGTGGACCACCTCCTTCATCGGCACCAGGCCGGCGCGAATGCGATCTTCGGCGATCTCGAAAATCGAGGATTCGGCGCGGTCCAGAATCGTGTCGGCATCCTCTTCCGCTTCGATCGCCGTTTGCTGGATGGCGTGCGTCGCGTGAATCAGGCTGCGCAGCATCGCCTTCTCTTTGACGATTCGCGCGTAATGCTCCAGATGGGTCACGCGCGGCACCCCGTCCACCAGTTGCGCGAGATACGCGGCCCCGCCCGAGGCCTCCAGCTCGCCCTTGCGATGCAGTTGGTTCGAGAGCGTCACCAGGTCGATGGCCTGCTGCGTCTCGCCAAGCTCGATCATCTGATAGAAAATCCGCCGGTGCTGATCGAGGAAGAAATCTTCCGGCTTGAGCTTTTCGATCGCCGCGTTGAGCGCGTGGTTATCGAGCAGGATGGCGCCAAGCACGCTGCGCTCGGCTTCGAGATTCTGCGGCAAAGGCCGCTCGAGGGTCGTTTCGGAAGGCATTTAGTTTCGCTCTCTGTTCGCCCAGCCTATATTCGCCCAAAACATTCCTGGTCGCAAGAACCTTCTGCGGCTGGTATGGGCTGGGCGCGCAGGCGGCGAGCGGGCGGAACGCAGCGATTGTGCGAAGCCCTCGCAGTTAAATCAATTCAAATGAATGTGGAAATCTATTCGAGGCGTGCAAAACTTCGCCGCTGCGGAATGCCTGTGGGAAAGCTGTGCGCGAGAGTAGCGCCGCGCGGCGCCGCCCGCATCACGGCGCGCTAGCCCTCGCGAATGACCACAACTTTGAACGCCGCGTTCACGTCGTGGACGAGTTTCACGGCGACCGTGTACTCCCCGACCAGCTTGATGGGATCGGCGAGTTGCATGCGTCGCTTATCCACCTCAAAGCCCTGCGCGGCGAGCGCCTCGGCCAGGTCGGCCGTCGTGACCGAGCCGAACAGCTGGTCGTTCTCGCCGGCCTTGCGCGCCAGCGTCACGGTGACGCCGTCCAGCAACGCGGCCTGCGCCTGGGCTTGTTCGCGCTCCGTAGCCGTACGCTTATTGAGCTTGCCGCGAATTTTCTCGAGAGCCTTCAGATTGGACGGCGAAGCTTCGAGCGCCAGCTTGCGCGGCAACAGGAAATTGCGCGCGTAACCCTCGGCGACGTTCACCACTTCGCCGCGGGCGCCCAGCTTCTCGATCGTTTCTTGCAGAATGATTTGCATTGGTCTTCCTCGCGAAAGTCGGGTTGGCTAGAGCTCGGTCGCAAACGGCAGTAGCGCGATGTTTCGCGCGCGTTTAATGGCCACGCCCAGCCAGCGCTGGTGCTTCGAGCATGTGCCCGTCATGCGGCGAGGCATGATCTTGCCGCGATCCTGTACGAACGGTTGCAGCATTTCGACCTTCTTATAGTCGATAAAATCGATTCTCTCGACGCAGAACCGGCAGACCTTCTTCTTCCGGAAATACTGGCGTTTGCCGCCGCGGCGCGGGCCGCCTGGCCCCGCGCCTCCGCGGCCTTCGCGCGGAGGACCTGAATGGGACGGCCTGGATGTCTGGGGATGTTCGTCGCTCATGATTCTCCTCTTTGTGTTTGCATCGGATGAACGCGCGCGTGCTAGCTTGCTGCCGCCGCCGGCTCAGCCGCCGGGCCGGGACTGGGGCTGGGGGTCGTGCCGCCGCTGGTGCCGCCACCAGCACCGCTAGTAGCGCCGGCGGTCTTGCGTGGTTTCTGCCGGGCGCGGCGCTCGCGCTTGCCGACGAGCTTCTGCTGCCGCTTGAGCTGTTCGTCGAGCCGCACAGTCATGTACTTGATCACGATGTCGGTCACGCGCAGCCGGCGCTCGAGCTCCTTGATCAAATCTCCCTCGGTGCCGCGCAGCACCATCAGGACGTAGTAGCCCTCGCGCTGCTTGGCCACGCGGTAGGCCATCTTTCGCGTGCCCCACTTCTCAACCTTCTCGACTTTAGCGCCGTGCTTTCCGACGGCTTCCTCGAGCGTCGCGATGAGCTTGTTGATTTCCTCTTCCGGCGTCGCCGGCATGCAGATGAAAACCAGATCGTACAGACGTTCTTCCATGTTTCCTCGATTCGTCGATCGGCTGCCTTGCTCGAAATCCCGGTCGGCTAGCTTTCCGTCACATCCGGCGGAGTCACGCGCCGGTTGAATTCGTTCATCGCGCGCGCCGTACCGTGGGTCAGTATCAACTCCACCGCAACGGCCGCATCCTCGGTCATTTTTGCCGCGGTCTCGAGGTCGGCCTTGCCCATCGGCCGCAGCACGTACTCCGCGAGATCGCCGATCGCGTGCTCGGGCTGTACGCCCATCCGCACGCGCGCAAATGCCAAGGTGCCGATCGCGCCGATGACCGACTTGAGGCCGTTGTGGCCCCCGGCCGTGCCCTCCTCGCGGATGCGCAGCATTCCCCAGGGCAGCGCCACGTCGTCGTACAGCACGACCAAATCTTCGGGGCCGCACTCCAGGCGGCCCAGCAAATCGCGAACCGCGAAGCCGCTCAGGTTCATCATCGTCTGCGGCTTGGCCAGGGCCACTTCCTGTCCCGCGAATTTGCCCAGCCCCACTAGCGACTTTGCCTCCGGCCTCTGCACGCGAATGCCGGCTCGCTCCGCGATCTGATCCACCGCCAGAAAACCCATGTTGTGCGGCGTCCAGGAGTACTCCATGCCTGGATTGCCGAGGCCCACGATCAAGCGCATCGCCCCGCCCGCCGAACCGCGATCCGCAACGCCACGCGAGCCATCGGCCGCTCCCGGCGCCGGTTACTTCTTCGGCTTTTCCTCGGTCTCGGCGCCTTCTTCTCCCTCTTCGGCTTCCTTCTTGCCCTTCTTGATGACTTCCGGTTCGGCCGGCACCGCGGCTTCGGCCGCCACAACTTCGGCCGGCTTCTCCTCTTCGGCGCGCAGCGCCACCACATGGGCGATGACGCGTTGCGGGTCGGTCACCAGGCGCATTTTCTCCGCGTCCAACTGCAAATCTCCCGCGCGCAGATGTTTGCCGATCATCAATTCGCTCACGTCCACGCGGAACTCGCCCGGAATCTCCGTGGGCAAGCATTCGATCTCCACTTCGCGCGTAACCATTTCGAAGATGCCGCCTTGCAGCTTGACGCCCTGCGGCTCGCCGAACGTATGCACGGGCACCTTGACGCGCATGCGCACATCCATGGCCACGCGCAACAGGTCCACGTGCAGCAACGAGCCCTTCACCGGGTCCACCTGCCAATCCTTCACGATTGCCGGCTGCTCGCCGCTGGCCAGCTTGACCTTGAAAATCGTGTTGTGCCCCGATTCCGATCGCAGAATCGTGCTCAGCTGCTTGGCGTTTACCGAAACCGTCACCGACTCGCCCGTGCCCCCATACAGCACGGCGGGCACCTGCCCGTTCTTGCGCATGCGCCGCGCCGCGTTCTTGCCGCGGTCACTGCGCTCGGTGGCTTCGACGATGACTTGCTCCATGGCTCTTCCCCTTTTAGTGAAACAGTTCGCTGATCGACGTTTCCTCGTGTATCGATCGGATGCCCCGTGCCAGCAGCTCGGCCACGCTGAGCACCTTGATCTTGGGCACCTTCCGCGCGGCCTCGCATAGCGGCACCGAGTCGGTGACCACGACTTCGGTAATCGGCGAGCGGCAAATGCGCTCGACCGCCGGGCCGGAAAGCACGGCATGCGTGCAGGCGGCGTACACCTCGGTGGCGCCTTCTTTGAGCAGCGCCTCGGCCGTCTTCACCAGTGTTCCGGCCGTGTCGATGATGTCGTCGATGATCAGCGTCGGCGCGCCGCGCACCTCGCCGATCAGGTGCATCACTTCGCTGACGTCCACGTCCACCCGCCGCTTGTCCACGATGGCCAGCGGCGCATCCAGCTTCTTGGCAAACGCGCGCGCCCGCTCCACCCCGCCCGCGTCCGGCGAAACCACCGTCACGTTTCTCAGGTTCCTCTGCTTGAAATGTTCCACCAGCACGGGCGACGCATACAAATGGTCCACCGGCACGTTGAAGTAGCCCTGAATCTGCGGCGCGTGCAGGTCCAGCGTCAGCGCCCGGCTCGCCCCCGCCGTCTCCAGAAGGTCCGCGACGAGTTTCGCCGAGATCGGCACACGCGGCTTGTCCTTCCGATCTTGCCGCGCGTACGCGTAATACGGTATCACCGCGGTGACCCTCCACGCCGAGGCGCGCTTGAACGCGTCGATCATCAGCAACAGCTCTAGCAGGTGCCGATCCACCGGCTCCGAGCACGGCTGCACGACGAAGACGTCGGCGCCGCGCACGTTCTCCAGAATCTGAAAGTAGATCTCCCCGTCGCTGAAGCGGCCCAGTTTCGCTTCCCCTGGGCTGACGCCAAGATAAACGCAAATCCTCTCGGCGAGTTCCGGCGACGCGCTGCCCGTGAAAATCTTGAATTTTTCGTCGGTCAAGTTCGAACCACTCGTCCCGAGCCGCGCCTCAAGCCGGCCCGGCCGCGCTCCCCCTACCCCCTAGGGCGCGGCGATACGCTCGTCGTGACAGCGTCGTGCAAAGGAAGACCCGATCTTCCGGGAATTCTCGCGCAGCTCGGCGCGCCTGCGCTGGGTTTCGGAATACTCCGAACACCGCCGAACCGCTACCCGCCAGCGCGGCTTCCGCGGCTCCTTGCTGAAGCAGTTTCCGCCGCAGACGGCCAAGGCGGGGATGCCGCGCGAAGACGGCCGTCTCGAAATCGTTTGAGACGCCGGCCCCTTGCGGGCTCCAGCATAGAGCGCAGAAACTCCATAGTTTAGAGACCGGAGCGTGCTTTGTCAATCGGCGGTCGAGCCAGGCGTAGGCTTCTCGCGTGCTCACAGCAATGTCCCGCGGCGACACTACCAGGACCGTGCGGCGCGGCAGATTGGGTAGCGGATAGACCTCGTCGCCGCGGCCAGTTCCAAGAGCGCGCCCCCCGAGCAGGAAAAATGGCACGTCGGCCCCCAGCCCGGCGCCGATTTCAAGCAGGCGCTCCAGAGGCAAACGGCGTCCGGTCAGGCGAAGCGAGCCCACCAGGGCGGCCGCGGCGTCGCTCGAGCCGCCGCCCAGACCGCGGCCCACGGGAATGCGTTTCCGCAGCACCGCTTCGAACCCGCCGCGCAGCTTCAATTCGTGCCGGAGCGCTGCGAGCGCGCGCCAGACCAGGTTCTCCCGCAGCGGACCCGCGGCCAGCGTAGCGTCGCCAGCGACGCTCAGCTTGATCTCTTTGCCCGGCGTGCGCGCAAGCTGCAACGTGTCGTGCAGCGTCAGCGATTGAAATATGGTGCGCAGCTCGTGATAGCCGTCCGCGCGAAGGCCCAGCACGTCGAGGCGCAGGTTGACCTTCGCGAAGGCGGGGACTCGAACGGTGTGCATGCCGCCGGCTACTGCGTGTTCGATTCGGTGGGCTTCTGCTGCGCCACGCGACGTTTCAGGTTGGCGATCTTCTGCTGGAGTTCGGTTACTTTATCGGGGTCGCGGCTGGAGGGCAGCGCGTTCTGCCATTCGGCCAGCGATTTTTGCCACTCGGCTGCGGCCATGTCGTCGCGGCCGGTCTTGGCGTACACATCGCCCAGATGGCTGAGCATCGTGGGGTTGTGCGCCTCGCCCTGCAAGGCCATGCGCAAGTACGTTTCGGCCTCGGCGAACTTGTTTTGCTTGTAGTAGGCCCAGCCCAGGCTGTCGAGATACGAAGCGTTGCCGGGGTCTTCGGTCAGCGCGCGTTGCACCAGCGCAACCGCTTCGTCCAGCCGCAACCCTCGGTCGGCGAGCATGTATCCGTAATAATTGAGCACCGCGGCGTTGCGCGGATTGATCGCCAGGACGCCTTTGAAAACCTGCTCGGCCTGGTCGTACTTCTTCTGATGCTCGTACACCGCGCCCAGAGAGAAACCGATCGTCTCCCGGTCGGCGGGCCGCGTCACCAGCTTTTCCGCCGAGCGGATGGCCGCCTCCGCGTCCGCGTAGCGCTGGCACTGCTCGTACACCTGCGCGATGTCGATGTCGATTTCCAGGTCTGCCGCCGACTTGTCCAGCAAAGTCCGCAACGACTGCGCCGCCTGGTCGGGCTGGTTGTTCTCGCCGTAGAGCAACGCCTGGTTGATGCGCAGATTGCGGTCGTTGGGATACGCGGCGAGCGCTTTCTGCGCTTCGTCGAAGGCGTGGGACAGATCGTGGGAGGCGCGATAGGCGTCGATGATCAGCAGGCGCGCGCGCCGGTCTTCTTCCGGACCCAGGTCCACCATCTGCCGGAATGTACTGATCGCGGCCGTGTAGTTCTCCTCGTCGCGATAGAGCTGGCCGAGCAGTTGGTAAAGGATCGCCAGCGTGCGGCGGCGCGATGGGTCGGCCGAGGCCTGTGCTTTCACCGCGGTCACCGCGTCGGAAAGCACGCGGATGGCATCTTCGTAGCGGCCCTCCGCTTCGTAGATCGTCGCCTCGTTATAAATCACCTCGAGGCTGCCCGGAGCCCGCAGCTTGGCCTGCAGCACCTCTTGCTCGGCTTTATCGAGCTGGTGAAGCTGCCGGTAAATCTCCGCCAGGTGCAAATGGTTGTTGGGATCTTCCGGCTCCATCTGAGCCAGCTTCTGGTACTCGGCGAGCGCGGCCTGATATTTCCCGGAATCGAAAAGAGCCTCCGCCAGGCCCTGATGATGGTCCGCCTGGTCCGGATCGAGGTCCACGGCGTGCTGATAGGCCTCTTCGGCGCGGTCCGCATCGTGCAGCTGCATGTACGCGTCGCCCATTTGTTGGTAAAGCCCGGCGCTCGGCGCGCGCTCCAGAATCTGTTGGAGCAGGGCGATGGCCTCATCGGACCTGTCTTCATCCAGTAAAAGCTGGGCCAGTTGCCCCACGGCGCCCTCGTTGTCCGGATCGCTCGTGAGCACGCCGCGGAGCACCTTCTCCGCCTGATCGTGCTGGTTGCTCAGCCGGTAAAGACGCGCCAGCCAGATCGCCGAGTCCTCGTCGGAGGGATCCAGGCGGATGATTTCGCGGAACTGCTCGATGGCCTGCGCGATCGTGCTGCTCTGGTCGGATGCATTCGACAGATCGCCGAGCGAGCGAACGTAAATCCGCGCCAGCAAGCGCCGCGCGGCCAGATTCGTCGGGTCGCGGCGCAGGATGTCTTGCGCCGACGCGATTGCCTCCGGGGTGCGCTCCGAGACGAAATACATCTCCGCGAGATGCTCCCCGATCACCGTGCTCGAAGGGTCGAGCGCGGCCGCCTTCTTGTAAAAGTCGATCGCCCGGTTGGCATCCTCGACGCGGTTCGTGCTTCCGTATTCCTGCTCGCTGACGTGCCCCATCGTCAAATCGAAGTAGATCTCCGACTCGCGGTCCGCGGCGGCCGATGCGGGAGCTTGTGCGGGCGCAGTCTGGCGGGAAGGAGCTTGGCGCGCTGCCGGCGCGGCCCAGGCCCCTGTCGAGACAACAACGAGCAAAGCTACGGCGGAGGGTAACTGTATCTTCATCGTGCCCCCGGATGAAGAGATTATCCCATGCCGCCTGGAATGGGTCAAAGCGCCTCCGGTGCCATTTCCACGCGAGCACGGTCCGGCCGGACCACGCCTGGCCCCTGTCGCCACTACAATGATGTTAGATGCGTTGAACGACGCCAAAAGCTTCCGCCCAAGACGGAAACGGCCGCCGGAAACGATTCGTTCCTTAGTGCCGGAAATGGCGCATGCCGGTGAATAGCATCGCCAGGCCGAGGCGGTCGGCGGCGGCGATGACGTCTGCGTCGCGCACCGAGCCTCCGGGCTGAATCACCGCCGTCGCACCGGCGCGAGCCGCCTCCTCGACGCCGTCCGGAAAAGGAAAAAATGCATCCGAGCCCACGACGCTGCCCGCGAGCGACTCCTGCGCCTTCATCACCGCGATTTTGACGGAGTCAACCCGGCTCATCTGGCCCGCGCCCACACCTACCGTGCGCCCGGCCCGCGCGAAAACGATGGCGTTGGACTTGACGTGCTTCGCGACTTTCCAGGCGAAGAGCAGAGCTTCATGCTCCTCGCGCGTCGGCGCGCGCTTGGTGGCAACCTTCAGTTCCGCTTCGTTCAGGGCGCGCGTGTCGCGATCCTGCACCAGCACGCCGCCCGAAATGCGTTTCAGCTCCAGGCGAGCGTTTCCCGCGGGCTCGTCCGCTCCGATTTCCATGAGCCGCAAGTTTTTCTTTCCGGCGAATGTTGCGCGCGCCGCGGCATCGTAACCCGGTGCGATGATGCACTCCGCAAAAAGCTTCGCGACTTCCTCCGCGGTCTTCCCGTCCAGCGGGCGATTGAACGCCAGCACGCCGCCGAAGGCCGAAACGGGATCGCAGGCCAGCGCTTGTCGGTAGGCCTCGACGAGAGTTGGCTGTTCCGCTGTGCCGCTCGGGTTGTTGTGTTTCACGATCACCGCGGCGGGTTGCGCAAACTCTTGTGCAAGGGCCCAGGCGGCGTCGAGGTCCACCAGGTTGTTGTAGGAGAGTTCCTTGCCCTGCAATTGCCGCGCGCCCGCAAGCCCCGCGGCCTCCTGGCCCGCGGGAATGTAAAGAGCGGCCTTCTGATGCGGATTTTCGCCGTAACGCAGCTCTGCGCGGCGCGATAGCGCGAGATGTAAACGGAGAGGAAGCGGCGGGCGTTCGCTCAACGTCACCGCGTCGCCCGCAACGGACAGTCGCTCTAGCTCGGTCGCGATGTTGGCGTCGTACCGCGCCGTTGCCGCAAACGCCTTCTGCGCCATGCTTAGGCGCGTAGCCAGACTCCAGCCGCCGCGCTGCGCGAACTCGGCGGCGAGCGCCGGATAATCGGCCGGATCGGTGACGACGGTTACGCTCTCGAAATTCTTGGACGCCGAGCGCACCATCGCTGGGCCTCCAATGTCGATGTTTTCGATGAGCTCTTCCACGGACAAATTCGGCCGCGCGGCCGTTGCCTCGAACGGATAGAGGTTTACGACCACGAGATCCACCGGCGCGATGCCGTGCTGGCGGGTTTGGTCGCGATCCTCGGCGCGGCCGCGGCGAAACAGGATGCCGCCGTGAACTTTCGGGTGCAGCGTCTTCACGCGGCCGCCGAGCATTTCGGGCCAGCCCGTCAGCTCGGCCACGTCGCGAACCGCGACGCCCGCGTCGCGCAGCAGTTTGGCCGTTCCTCCCGTCGACACGATCTCCACGCCCGCTCGAGCGAGTTCCCGCGCGAACTCCACGATTCCGCTTTTGTCGTACACGCTGACCAGCGCCCGCTCGATCGCCACGAATGCCTCCGGGGAAAAAGCTGGTTATTGTACCGTGCCGAGGATGCGGCGTTGTAGCGCAAAACGCGCTGTGCTGTTTGCGGTGGGTCTTGAACGAGAGCGCAGCGAGAACGGAACGAGAGTGAAGCCTCAGGACTTGACGCGCGCTTTGAGGCTGGCTTTGCCGCCGTCCACGCCGACCACGAATTCGATTTCTCCGCCGCCCCGCTTGCGAAGCTGTTCGACCTGGCGCAGCAGGAACCGGTCGAACTTCTCGCGCGACATCTGCTTCGTCGATTCACCCGAGCGCTCGAGGCACGCACGAAACGCCTCGTAGATCTGGTCCACTTTTTTCGGCTCCCGAATCGGGTCGGTGCAGGCGACGGTGATCGCAGGCAACTCCGCCGCGCTTTTCTTACGGCGTTCGGCCTCGATGGCCCGCGCGGCAGCGCCGAAGTGTCGTTCCGAGCCGCCCTCCTCGCGCTTTCGCAGCCGCTTGCGGAAAATATCGCGATACCTCGCGTAAGTCTGCGTCAGATTGAAGTAGCGGAACCGCTGGCCGTAATTCATGGCCGCGCCGCGGTCGCCGTGGCGCTTTATCATCAGTTCGAGGCGCCATTCGATGTCCGTGGGCGGCCGCTTCTTGCCCCCGCCGAAGAATTGCTCGTACTCGATTTTGAGCTGGCGGATGTCGCGCTCGAACTGATTGAGCTCCTCGTCGAGAGGGTCGATGGTGATTTTGATGTCCATGGCTGCCCTGGACGCTTCCTTTGCGATACTAGGAGCCGAGGCCGCGAGCGTCAACGCTCGTCTCGCGGCGGGGTGCTGATCGGGCACCGGACGCGCCTTTTCGGCGCTCGCGACGAGCGAAATGTTTTCGGCAGCCTCACTCGGCGTGCCCGGCGGCCTTCGCCGAAGCCATGATTGCCTCGATTTCATCGATATTTCGCGGCAATCGCGCGGTCAGCATCCGGTAGCCCGTCGCCGTAATCAGAAAATCGTCCTCGATGCGCACGCCGATGTTTTCCTCGGGCAAATACACGCCGGGTTCGACGGTGACGACCATTCCCGGTTCGAGCGGCCGGTTAGGATCGCCGGCGTCGTGCACCTCGAGCCCGATGTGATGCCCGAGGCCGTGAATAAAATAGCTGCCCAGCGGCCGGCCCTCGCGGTCTTTGCCGTGCGTGTTCAGGTAGTCGTAGGCGATCTGGTAGAGGCTGTTGGGACCGCTGCCGCCGAGCGTCATTCCCGGCTTCAGCTTGGCAAGCGCGGCGTCCTGCGCCCCGAGCACGATCTGGTAGATCTCGCGCTGGCGCGGGGTGAACTTGCCGTTCGCGGGCAGCGTGCGCGTGATGTCGGCCGTGTAGCCGGAGTACTGCCCGCCGACGTCCAGCAGCACCACGTCGCCGTCCTTGATTTGGGCGTTCAGCTCGTTGAAATGCAGAACCGTGGAATGAAAGCCCGTGCCCACGATGGGGGCGTACGCTTCGCCTTCGCACCCGCCCGCGGCGTGGATTTCGACCATCTTCGCGGCGACCTGATATTCGTAGAGGCCCGGACGGACCATGCGCATCGCGGCGAGCTGCGCGTCCACGGAAAGTTCGATGGCCTTCGAGAGCAGCGCGATTTCGCCACCCGATTTGATCTGGCGCATCGCTCCGAGGGCCGGAGCGGCGTCGCGCAGCGCCAAGCCGGGCGCCGCTTGCGTCAGCCAGGTTGACGACTCGCGCGCGTGCGGATATCCGGTGTCGTCCGCGTGCGGCACGATGGTGTAAATCTCATGATAGCTTTTCGCCAGTTCGGCCAAGCGCGCCTTGAGCTGAGGATACGGTTGCACGGCCGCGAAACCCCTCTCCCCGACGATTCCGGGATCGGCGGGGCCCATGCGCGGGCCGTTCCAGCGTTCCTCGGACGGGTCGCGCGGCGGAAGGAAGAGTATTTCCTGCGGTCCCTTCCAGTCTTTTCCGGCGGCATCGGGCGGCAAGATCAGCAGCGCCGCGCCCTCTTCGTTGTGCCCGGTTAAGTAGTAGAAATTTTCTTCCTGATTGAAGACGTAGGAGGGCGAGGAGTTTTCCTTTCCGGTGTAGCCGAAGAGCACCACCGGAGAGCCCAGTTGCGCGGCGAGTCGCGCGCGCCGCTCGGCATAGACGGGGTTCGGCTCGCGCTCGCGAGCCCCAAGCGCGGCCGGCAGCGCCAGCGCGAGCATCGCGCAAACCAGCGTCGCCGCGACTGCCTTGCCAAAGGATGTGCGTGGGTTCATGGCTCGTTCAGCTTTTCTCGGGCGACGCCAGCCGCTCCAAAGCCTCGCCGCCCAAACGGAAAGTGGTCCATTCCTCCATCGGCACGGCGCCGAGGTCCTGGTAAAACTCCATGGCCCGCTCATTCCAATTGAGCACTGACCATTCGAGCCTTCCGCAGGAGCGCTGCCGCGCCACCTGGGCCAGGTGAACCAGGAGAGCCTTGCCGACTCCCGCGCCGCGATGCTGCGTCTCCACGTACAGGTCCTCGATAAACATGCCCGGGCGCCCCAGAAAACTCGAAAAGCTGTAGGAGTAGAGGGCAAAGCCCACCGGTTCGCCGCCGGCAAAGGCGAGGATCGCTTCGGCGACGGGACGCGGTCCGCAGAGGGCTTCGCGCACGTCCTGCTCGGTGGCGAAGACTTCGTCGGCGATGTCCCCATATTCCGCCAGCTTGCGGATGAAAGCGAGGACCAAAGGAACGTCTGCCTCCGTCGCGGGCCTGATTTGCAGCGAGCTCTTTTCGACGCCGGCTTTTCCGGTTGCAGTCTCTTCGGTTCGCATGCTGCGATTGTCGCAGATGCCGGCCAAAGAGGCCACCGCCGAGCGCTCCTTACCGGCGACCGCACCCGGCAGATCGCCGCTAGCGGCGATGCCTTCGCGGACGATGGTACCGGCTACCACATGTACGTCACCAATTATGAGTACGTTAGCAAGGTGATACTTCTTGGACCACCTCGGCAACACGCGCATCATGACCGCGGCCGGGGGAACCGTGTGCTTCGATTCGGAGTATTATCCCTACGGGCTGGAGATGAATCACGCTTCCACGTGCAGCACCAATTACAAGTTCACGGGATATGAGCGCGACGCGGAGACGGGCCTGGATTACGCCTTCGCGCGGTACTACAATTCCAGGCTAGGTCGTTTCATGTCCGGCGATCCGCTGGCCAGCAGCGCCGACATCACCGATCCGCAAACTCTGAACCGCTACGCCTACGTGCGCAACAACCCCGTGAATTTCGCAGACCCGACTGGACTATGCATCGCTAGTCCCACTTGCACGACAACGACGGTCGTCGTGACGGCTACCCCCATCGACATCACGCCTGTTCTTTATAGGTGGTGCGACAACGCGGATACGAGCGAGTCTGATGTGTTCGATCTGGAGACGCCCATCTTTTGCCTCGGCATGTATGAGAACATTTTCGGAGGGACCGGGGGAGGCGGGGATGGAGGAGGAGGCGGCGGAGGTGGGGGAGATGTCGGCGGGGGAACTACGCCGCCGCAAAAGCAGTTCTCGGACTGCAATAGTAAGAACGGGGATACTGCGTCCAGAGCCAATCTTAACCTTGCGGGCTACCAAGCCGCCGATCAGGCAGCTGCTACTGCAGGTGTGGACACGAGCGAAGTTCTCGCCTTTGGGAAAATGAAAGCTCTCTGGGTGCGATGAATGTCGGCCAAGTAGGACCCGCGGGGGAAGTGGGATCCGCGCAGCTTACACCACCGGCGGTTGCCGACTTGAATAGAATGGGGCAACTCCCTGCTAACTGGAATACCAGCCTGCCCGCCAACTTGACGGCGGCGGCTCTCTACTATGCGGATATGTCAAACGTGTACGGCGTTCCCGGGGTCCGCGCAGCAGCCGCGTACAACGCCGGGCCGCGCAGGTACCAAAATATTCCGGCCGCCACAAGCTATCAGAATAGCTTTAACACGCATAACGCGGCTTTTACCGCCCTCGTCAACTGCATGCGTGGAGGGAGTTGAAACGATATGAGGATAATTTCAGTCGTATGCGTTTTTCTGGGTCTCTTGAGCGGACCTTCCCTCGAAGGAGGGAGCCCAAAACTTTCGGCTCCAACGTATTTTATCAGCGTCCGGGCACGCACTTGCGACCCCACGGAGGTCAGGTTCAGCGGGGCCTCCAACCTGCCTGCGGGGGCCAAGCTCGCGATCAAGGTGAGCGATGCAAACCAGGACGCATGGCAGGATTATTCTGAGAACGTGTACACTCTGGTCGACACAGAAGGGTTCTTCGAAGGAGTTGTTCATCCTAAGAGCGGCACGGAATTCCATCGCAACTTAACGCTCATTGCGGATTTTTCAACGTACCAACCAAAGCAGAACGAGGACGTTCTCGCAACGACTGGACCAAGAGGCGAGAACCTTGGTGGACTAAAGAACCCGCAGGTTTACCAGATGTCTGGATCATATTTCCTGCTGCAGGCACTTGACCGTGTCCCGTTTTGTGGAGAAGGGCTGAAACCAGAGCCCCACTAATATGGCGTTGCCGCAAACGCCGGGATCGCCACAGAAGCCTCAGACACCTTGGTACCAGAATTCTTGCATCACAGGAGCTCTCGAAAAGGGCGCCTTGGCTGTTGGTATTGATGCGGTAGGGGTGTTTTCTC
>Ga0210394_10002633_pt1 | contig 24270 bp, 21 predicted proteins | sample IncBWC12MmetaG_FD_160121 | JGI IMG/M metagenome (GOLD analysis project Ga0210394, IMG submission 160121) | Forest soil microbial communities from Barre Woods Harvard Forest LTER site, Petersham, Massachusetts, United States - Inc-BW-C-12-M | ecosystem: Environmental > Terrestrial > Soil >... | reverse complement strand
TGGATTCCAACGCGAACAACGTTGCGGCAGCGTTCTCCAGGCTCGATTTCTTTGTTGTGCAGGATATTTTCTTCAGTACTACGTGCCGCTTCGCCGACGTGGTTCTCCCCGCCACCCCCAGCCTGGAAAAGGAAGGCACATTCACTAGCACCGAGCGGCGCATCCAGAGGTTGTACCAGGTGTTCGAGCCCATTCCGGGCAGCCGGCCAGATTGGAAGATTACCCGGGATATCGCCAAGCGTCTTGGCGCCGACTGGAATTATGCGCATCCCTCCGAGATCATGCGCGAAATGGCCTCGCTCACACCACTGTATGCGGGAGTGAACTATGAACGTCTCGAGGGCTACAAGTCCCTTCAGTGGCCCGTTGCCGCCGATGGAAGCGATCAGCCTTTGCTCTACACGAAGAAGTTTGATTTTCCGGACGGCAAAGCGCGGCTCTTCCCGGTGTCATGGTCGGGGCCGGTGGAAAAGTCAAACACAGAATTCGACCTGCATCTGAACAATGGGCGTTTGCTTGAGCATTTCCACGAGGGCAATTTGACCTACCGAGTCCCGGGCATCAAGGAAAAGACGCCGGACGTTTTCGTCGAAATTTCGCCGGAACTCGCTAAAGAGCGCGGCGTCCAGAGCGGTACGTGGTTGTTGCTCATTTCCCGCTACGGACAGGTTCGCGTGCGCGCATTGGTAACGGATCGCGTCAGCGGACGCGAACTCTATATGCCGATGAATTCCACCGAAAGCCCCGTGAATCGCCTGACCAGCAGCATCACCGATCCGGTAACTCACACGCCGGCCTTCAAGGAAACTAGCGTGCATATGCAAATCTTGCCCGAGATCGGCGAAAGTCCTCTGCCGCGCGTGAACCCTCGTTTCGGCCATCCCACACCTCAGGACGGCGTCGAGGTCGAGCGCAAATGGAAGCGCGAGGACTATCGCCTTCCAGGAAGTCGGCTCGTTCAAATCCAGCAGAAATAAAAAAGGAGCGAGAGCCATGGCCAAGCCAATCCCTTTGCAGTTGCCTGCCCGCGATCCGCGCGAAGAGCTGCGCTCACGGCTGGACAGAGCGCCGCTCGAACACGCGGAAGCGTTGCTCGCCGGATACGAAGTGTTGCAGGGACTTCACGATGAGGGAGTACTTGAACTGCTTCGCGGACTGCTAGGGTCCGGCGGCAAAGTGTTAGAAACCGCTGCCGAGGCATCGCGGGCGCCTGAGTCAGTGCGCGCGATCCGCAATCTGGTGATCTTAGGAAAGACACTGGGAGAGATCGATCCCGACCTGCTGGACGGTTTCGCTCTGGCCCTTCCTGAAGCGATGCGGGAGGCGAGGGCGCAAGGGAAAGAGCCTCCCGGCTTCTTCGCGATTCTGAATAAGTTCCGCAGCAAGGATTTGCGGCGCGGGCTCGTTGCCGTGAATAGCTTACTCGAGGCATGGGGGAAAGATTTTTTCTCGGAAGCGCACTCTCAGTCGGAAAAATAAGCGTGTTGGCAGGGGATATATGCAAAAAATGAATCGTTGGGCGATCGCTGCAGCCGGGATTTTTTTGCAAATTGCATTGGGCGCGGTTTACGCGTGGAGCGTTTTCCGCATTCCGCTTGCGCGGGAATTCGGATGGAGCATTCCAGAAGTCACGTTAACGTTTACCATCAGCATCTTCACGCTGGGGATTGCGGCTTTCTTCGGCGGCCTCTGGCTGAATCGACGCGGCCCGCGCGTTGTCGCACTGACCGGCGGCGTCCTCTATGGAGTTGGATTCTACCTAGCCACCTTCTCGGATCGTGGGCTTTGGTGGTTGTATCTGAGCTATGGAGTAATCGGCGGAATTGGTTTGGGCTTCAGCTATATCGTACCGGTTGCTGTGCTCGTTAAGTGGTTCCCGGATCGCAGGGGATTGATTACCGGTATCGCGGTGGGAGGCTTCGGCGCCGGGGCTTTAATCACCGCGCCCTTGGCGACGCGGCTCATTCAGACCGTCGGCGTGCTTCACACGTTTGCCTATCTTGGCATCGCGTTCTTGATCGTCACGGTCATTTCGGGTTCGTTCATGCAGAATCCTCCGGAAGGCTGGAGGCCTGAAGGATGGAGCCCGACTGCATCGCAAGTTTCCCAAAGGGCGAGGCGAGACTACACGTTTGGGGAAGCCTTGAGGACATGGCAGTGGTGGGCGCTCTGGCTCCTCCTTTTCTTGAATACTTCAGCGGGCATCTCGGTGATTTCCCAGGAAGCACCACTCTTTCAGGAACTGGGGCGTGTGAGTGCGGTCGTAGCCGCGGGCATGGTCGGCGCGGCTAGCCTCGGCAATGCATTGGGGCGAGTGTTTTGGGCATGGGCCTCCGACTTCATCACGCGCAAGGCCACCTTCTTCGTGATGTTCCTGATACAGGCTCTGCTCTTCTGGTTTCTGCCGAGCACTACCTCCGCGGGGATACTGACTGCGATCGCCTTCGTTATTTTGCTTTGCTATGGCGGCGGATTCGGGACCATGCCTGCATTCGCAGCCGACTACTTCGGCGCCAAGAACGTTGGCCCGATCTACGGTCTCATGCTGACGGCCTGGGGGTCTGCCAGCGCATTCGGACCGCTCCTAATCGCCTACATGCGCCAGGCGAGCGGCACATACCGCGGTGCGCTGCATATTATTGCCGGCGTGATGCTTGTCTCCGCTCTCCTGCCCTTGTTGGTGTCTCCTCCCCAAAGCGCTTCGACGCCGGTGGAGTCGCGTTTGCCGTCTCGCATTGGTACGACACCTGCGCACTGAGACATTTGGATGGCGCCATTCAGAGAATTGTGATGAATACGATCAATTTCGAGACCGCCGTTCGGACAATTCTCTCCACGGTGCAGCCGCTGCGACCGGAGAACGTCGCGCTCAGCCATGCGCTTGGACGTATCGCCGCGGCACGAATAGCCGCCGATGAAGACGCTGTGCCGTTTCCGCGCTCGGCGATGGATGGCTACGCGGTGCGCTCAATTGAATGTGCCTTAGCGACGCAGGACCATCCGATCGACCTCCCTGTAGTCGGGCAGGCGTTCGCTGAGAAAGGCGAATCTATTCTCGGACCTGGAACCGCCATAACCATCACGACCGGCGCACCCATGCCGCGCGGCGCCGACGCTGTAATCCCGCACGAACGCACAGAGCGACTTGGCGCCTCGGTAAGAATTTTCGCGCCCGTGGCGGCGGGCGGTTCGGTGTTTCCTGCCGGTGAAGACTTTCGCCGCGGCGATGAACTCGTTGCCGTGGGCGAGGCACTGAATCCGGGAAAGCTGGCGCTCCTGGCTTTCGCCGGCAAACCTTCGGTGCGGGTATTTCGGCGTCCGCGAGTCGTCGTCGTTTGCACTGGCAACGAGCTCGTCGACGTGGCGGACACACCGGCGCGAGGCCAAGTGCGCAACAGCAATGCCGTCGCGCTCTCCGCGCTCGTGCTCGCCGCTGGTGGAGAACCTCGGTATGAAGGTGTCGCTCCGGACGATCGCGCCGCCCTCGCGGCGATACTCCAACGGGCGCAGCGCGACGCGGACCTGCTGATCACCACCGGTGGCGCTTCGGCGGGAGAGCGCGATTTTGTCAAGAGCGTACTCACCGAGTTAGGCGCCGAGTTTCGATTCAGCCAAGTACAAATGCGCCCGGGCAGGCCATTCGGCTTCGCCGCATGGAGTGGCGTGCCGGTGTGCGTCCTTCCGGGCAATCCCGCAGCTGCCTTCGTGTGCTTTCACAAACTGGTGGGACCGGCTCTTGCACGCCTCTCGGGCCGCTGCAGTACTGAATTGCCAAGAGTTTGCGCCCGGCTTGACGCAGATCTGCACGGTCGTCCCGGGCGCCGCTACTTCGTCCTCGCACGCCTTCATTGCGACGCAGAAGGCTTCATAGTTAGGCCGCTTGCGAATCAATGCTCCGCGCTCGTGCGCACAGCGGCAGATGCGAACGCAATCGTTACCGTCCCTGAAATGACGGGTGAATCGGTCGCCGGACTCAGCCGCGGGAAAATGGTAGAAGTAGAAGTGCTCGATTGGTCTAGTGTGTTCAAATATTCATGCGAAACCATTTTTGCGAAGGATGCAGCGGCCTGAACATACCAAGGAGGCTCGTCATGAAAGTGGGCATCGTCGGAGCGGGCGGCGTCGGCTCCGCTACTCTTCTCTCGCTTGTCATGCGCGGAGTTGCGTGCCAGGTCGTGGTGCTGGACAAGAACCATGAGCGCGCGAAGGGTGTCGTGGCCGATCTTCAGTATGGCGCCACCCTCTCTCCGGCGGTGGAACTTCTCGCTGGCGACTATGCCGAACTTGCCGGCGCCGTGCTCGTGATCGTCACAGCGGGCGTCAACGAAAAGGCCGGCGGGGCGACGGACCGCAGCGATCCAGCCGGAAGGCTGAAACTTCTTGACACCAACGCGGAGATCTACAGAGATCTCGTTGCCAGAATCGTTGCGGTAGCGCCTGAGGCACTGATCCTTGTTGTCACCGACCCTCCCGATCCTCTGGCCGACGTTGCTCGCGGGCTCGCCGGCCATGAGCGCGTACTGAGCACCGGCACCTTTCTCGACACGCTGCGTTTTCGTTTCCATCTCGCCCGCAGGTTAAAGGTGAACCCGATCTATGTCGAGGCACAAGTCATTGGAGAGCACGGCACGTCCCAGGTTTTCCTGTGGTCTTCAGCACGCGTCGGAGGCAAACGCATCGCCGAGTTGCTTGACCAGAGTGGTCAGTCCCTGGATGAGTTCCGCAGAAGCGTGGAGCAGGATGTCCGCTTCGCAAATATCACAATTATCGAAGGAACCGGCGCAAGCCAGCTGGGGATTGGTATGGTCACGGCGCGCATTGCTGAGGCAATCCTGCGCGACGAGCACGCGGTCATTCCGATTGGATCGTACAATCCGCGATACGGCGTCACCATTTCTCTTCCAAGCGTGCTCGGGCGCCAAGGCGTAACCCAAATACTCGAGCCGGAAATGTCAGAGGAGGAACGGCAGGGATTCCAACGAAGCGCGGACATCCTACGCAATTCGGTGGCGCGAATCATTCAATCGTCCGGGCCACGTGCTGCTCGCCAGGGCGGTTAAATTTGATGCTTTGAATTCAAGGAGGACAGTAATCATTTTCGCATCCACTCAACGTCTAGACTCGATTCACGGTCGTTTTATTCCAACGCGGCGGGTATCGCCGGCGTTTGTATATCTATTGTGGTATAGTAACATACAAGGTACTCAAGTTAAAGGATTCCCGACAATCCAAGAAGTCGAGAAGGCCGACAAAGAGCAACTAGCTCGCTAGTATCGCTTCCTGCCCTCGGGCGAAAAGATCATGAAGCGGATCGCTGAGCGATTCGAGAAATTGGGCGGCACGACTGCCAAACTCAGCAAGAGAATTGGGATGTAAGAGAACCACAATCGCATGCTACATTTTCCATTGTCGTGCTACGGGGTAGAACTTCGACGGGAGCGAACCGATTGCGCCTCCCGAGTTTTCCACAGGCAGGCTTGCTTGTGTTGAAAAATATGTTAAATGTTGGGTCGTGTGCCAACTTGTTTGGCGTTTCGACTCGCCTCAATGCCGCTCTCTCGCTCGCAGGAACATCGGATTCCTGAAGAAAATCGGATTCCCGAAAAATAAATTTCAAAGCTTGACGCTCGAGCCTGGTGACTCGCACCGAACTGCCTGTTCCCGATCGCGTAGCGCAATTATTCCGGAATGCTCATCCTCCATTAACGGTAACTTTTCCTGGGAGAATCGAATGAGAACTACCTGCTTGCCCGCGCTCGTTTCGGCGCTAGTCCTTGCCCTGATTTGCGTTGCTCCCGCGCCGGCTGCGACCGGCGCCCGGTCCGCGCCGATTGGCGCGATCCTGCAAGCAACGCGGGACAAGGGCGAGATCGACAGGGCGTCCGAGGGAACCACGATCTACGACGGCGACTCTCTTACGACGGGCGGCACGAACACCATGCTGGCGCGATTGGGCGGGCCGCAAATGTTCTTGATTTCCAATTCGGCCGTCGTGGTTCATGGCATTGCGAATGGATTTTCGGCAACTCTCACGAGTGGAACCATCGCCGCTTCGGCGGGCAAAGGTCAAACATTTCAATTGATGGCCGATGGGCTCACGGTTCAGCCGTTCGGCGCGGCGCCCGCGGTCGCGCGCATGACGCTCATCAACGCCACGCAAGTCGAATTGACAAGCGAGAAGGGCGTGCTGCAAGTTTCGATGGGTGATGAAACCGACACGATTGAAGAGGGGAAATCGTACCGCCTGGAACTTGAACCCGAGGCCGAACCGAACAGCGCTCAGTCTGGCAAGGGAACCACCCCCGCCGGAAAGAACCGTTTCAAAAAAATTGCGATCATAGTACTTTTGGGGGCGGCGAGCATTATCACTTGGCGTGCGCTGGTGAGCCCCGACGCGCCGTAGCGTCGGCGATTTCAATTCATTTCCGCGCGTTGCGCCCAAGCGCGGAACGGCGCACGAATTTTTGCGCATGGAGAATTGAAATGCGCCCTACACCAATTTTCGCAATCTCAGTACTAATTTGGACCGTCGGAATGCTCGGCGCTGCGTCGCCCAATCAATCCGCGTTGATGCCAGCTCGTACAGAGTCAGTGGCAAGCGGGATCGTCGGAGCTGAACAATCCTCGGTCCCCAAAGATCGCGGCAAGAAAACCCCTCAGACGGACAAAAAGCCGGCGAAACAACAGGCTCAGGCCCAGGCTTTCACCGGGATCGTCGAATGGGAATACAAACCCTTGTCCTGGGATTGTGCCGTCCCGAACTGCGATCATTTCGCGTTGTACGATGACGCGACGAAGGCCAACTATGAGATTGATGACGCCCGCGCTGCCCTGCCCTTCGAAGGAAAGAGGGCGAAGGTAACGGGCGTCCTGGACGCCAAAACCAGCACCATTTATCTCCGCTCGATCGAGGGTGTTCAGTAGAAAATCAGAGCTTGTCTTCCCGAAATTCCTCCCTCAATACTCCGGGATTTCCGTCCCGCCCTCGTTCACCGCATACCTGAAACAAAAAGCGATGCCATGCGTAACAATAGGCGGGCCGTCCGGATCCATCCTTCATTCATTGAGCTGCGTGGCGTTGCCAAGACGCCGCGTGACAGGAGCTGCCGTGAAAAAACTGTTCGGGATCGCCGTCAAAGTGATCGGCGGAATCATCGCTCTGCTCGCGCTGGCGGTCGTCGCGCTCAATGTCTACCAATCCGCCCGGCCCGCCGCCAAAACCATGAAACCGGCGGGCATCATCACGATTCCCGTGGCATTTCGATTTGGGCGGCCCTTCATCGATTACATGACGATCAGCGGCTCGCGTCTCTACGCAGGCTACGCAAGCCGTGGCATGGTCGGCGTCGTGGACACCGCCACGAACGCGACCCTCGCAACGATCGATGGGCTAACGCGAGTTCACGGGATCGCCGTCGTCAAGGAACTCGGCCTGGGGTTCGCCTCTTCCAGCGGAGACAATGTCGTGGGCGTATTTGATTTGAAAACAAACAAACTTTTGCAAAAGATTCCAGCCGGGGAGGATCCCGACGCGATCATTTACGACGAAACGGCGCACTTGGTCTACGTCGGCAATCATGACGGCAAGACGGGTATGCTGATCGATCCCTCGACGCTGAAAGTCGTCGCCACGATTCCGCTGGGCGGCGAGCCGGAATATCCCCAGGCCGATCCGCAAACGGGCCTCATCTATCAGAATCTCGAAGACACGAGTGAACTGGTGGTGGTCGATCCTGCGAAACAATCGGTAGTGAAGCGCTACAAACTCGAACCGGGCGAAGGCCCTACCGGCCTCGCGCTAGACGGGGCGGACCATCGCCTCTTCAGCGCCACGATGAGCCGCAAACTGATCGTGATGGACACGGAGACGGGCAACATCGTCGCGGTTCTTCGGATCGGCGCGGGATGCGACGGCGCAGGCTATGATCCGGGATTAAAGCGCGTTTACACCGCAAACAGCATTGGCACGATGACCGTCATTCAACAGGATTCTCCTGACCGGTACCGGGTGCTCGAAAATGCCCCGACGCACTTGGTCGGACACTCACTCGTCGTGGACCCATCTACGCATCGTGTCTACGTCGCCTATTTTGGAAGCATGGCCGCATACGATCCCGTGCTCTGAATCCGGCCTAAGTCGAGCTCCGCTTCAGGGCCTGAAGGCCGATCCCATCCAAATTGCTTTTCGTCCGATCTGAAGGTCGGACTTCCTAGAGTTAAGACGCATCCTTGGGAACCGAACCAACTTCACGATGCACAGAGATTGGACTGAATTCGTCAGTTACGCTACTCTGTCAGGGTTCTGAACCATTCCGGGGTAGTGCAATTGGTAGCACGCCAGCCTTTGGAGCTGGTTATCCTGGTTCGAGTCCAGGCCCCGGAGCCATACCTTTTCGTTGTGTTTTTGTCGGCCCACGATGAATACGCCCGACCTGGCACTTGGCGCAGTGTGGTACCTCGTCTTTCTTTTTTCGACGACGTGCCATGAGGCGGCGCACGCGTTCGCTGCGAAGCTCGGCGGTGACCTCACCGCGGCCGAGGGCGGGCAGGTGACGCTCAACCCGATCCCGCACATTCGCCGCTCGCCGTACGGGATGGTCGTGGTTCCAATCCTCTCTTTCGTGGTCGGTGGCTGGATGATCGGCTGGGCCAGCGCGCCGTTCAATCCGCAGTGGCAGCGCGAGCATCCGCGCCGTTCGGCATGGATGGCCCTCGCGGGCCCCACAGCAAATTTCGTGCTTGTGATTCTGGCGGGCATCGCCATCCGGATCGGCCTCGCCGCGGGATACTTTCGGGTGCCGGAGTTTTTCCGCGGCTATTCCCGCGTGGTCATGCCGGCCGGGTCGGCCGAACCCGCATTTCTCACTTCGGGCCTCAGCATCCTTTTTAGTTTGAACGTGCTCCTCGGAGCGTTCAATCTGCTGCCGGTGCCGCCGCTCGACGGGCACGCCGGGATCATGGTGTTGATGCCGGAAGGCGCGGCGCGGCGCTACCTCGACTGGGTGAGGCAGTCCAGTAACTTTGCCCTCATCGGACTTGTGATTGCCTGGACTCTCTTCGACCGAATCTTTCAGCCCATTTTCCTCTTTGCGCTGCGAAGCTTGTACTCCGGCGTTCACAACGGCTAGCTTCCGCCATCATTTTTTGAAGGCTTGAAACGACCCGCGAACGCAGCCTCCTGTTTCAAATTTGCACAGTCGTCTCAATTTGTTCATTGGGCGCGTTCGCGCTGTTCCGGCCGAATCCGCATAACCCCTTCTATTTCAGTGTCCGCAACTTTTTCGCGTTCTGGCCCCTCGTCTGCAATGGAAGGGGCAGGATCATGGACACGCACGATGGGCAACTCAAATAACTCTCGCGGCGACTACCGGATTGAAATTCCCGGCTGGGGCCTGGACAGCGGATTTTTCGCCGAGAGAACTGACCTTCTTTGGACGAGTGATGGCGAGAAGCGGGTACAACTGCATCGCGCGCTCGCGGAGGGCTCCATGGTCTTTATCCGTCTGCTGAGTTCCGAGCCGTCGAATGGATCCGTTCCCGCGGCGTATCAGGTTGAGGATGTTGTGCCCATGGATCGAAACGGGCGATGCCAGATGAGGCTCGCACAGCTGCACCCGCATTCGAAGCAATCTTCTTCGGGGCAATATGCATCTAAGAAAGCAGAGGATGGATACGGCGAATGCAACGCAAGAGATACATGCACGGAGTTGGAACACGAGGAGATACTCCGATGAAGCCCGAAACGCTTGAAATCACGACCGAAGATCGGCTCGCCACGGGCGACGAAGTTCGCCGCGCCGTCTCGTTCAGCAATGAGCGCCTGCTCGAGCTTTGCCGCAGGCAGGGAAACTACTGCCACACGGATTCGGACCTGGGCGGAATTGTCCGGTATCCAGCGGAAGAGCTGGAATTCTTCTCCTACCTCAGCGAGGCCGACGACAGCGTCATCAATTAGATTTTTATAGTTTTCTGACGGTGTCCGCGTGCGCTTGCAATTCGTTTTTGGCACAGAAATCACGCGATTCTCTCCAAATTGGAACGCAACCTTCGAACTGATCCTCGGCTCGTGCTTTTCACAATATCGCTTCATATGGCCCGATGCAGGGCCACGTCTATCCGACTCCGATTAGTTGATTGATCGCTGAGGACTTACCGGCGATTCCCACCTTGCACGAATCGCAGCGGTAAGCGTGGTAGCGCGACGAGGGCAGGCCGGCTTTTTGGCAACGCCCTTGCCAGTGATCCACCATGAGCACTTTGACTGCACCTCCAAATGTGGCGCGCCTCGTCCCAGGCAGCTCGGAAGACTCAATGACGGTTTGCGTGCTGGACGATGAAGCGGGCATGGTCGAAATGTTGCAGGAATCGCTCCGGTGCCTGGGATTTTCCTCGATTGGCACGAGCGATCCCCAATATGCGCTGGAACTGGTCGAGCAGGGGCGTATCCGCGTGGTGATGTCCGACATCAAGATGCCGGGCATGGACGGTTTGCAATTTCTGGAGCAGGCAATCCAGCGAGATCCCGGGGTGTACGTCATTTTGATGACGGGCTACTACTCCATCGACAACGCCATCGCGGCCGTCAAGCGCGGCGCTTACGACTATGTCCCCAAACCCGTCGACCGGTCGCGTCTAAAGAAGTCATTGGACGAGCTGGCCGAATCCTTTCACAAGCGGAAACGCATTCGGACCCTTGAGCAGCAACTGCTGAGCGACCTGGAATTCCACGGCATCGTGGGACGCAGCCCGGCCATTGTGGAAGTGTTTGAAATGGTGCGCAAGGTGGCGCGCCATTACACGAACATTCTGCTGGTGGGCGCGACCGGGACCGGAAAGGAATTAATCGCCAAATCGATTCACCAGATGAGTCCGGTCGCGAATCAACGCTTCGCGGTCTGCAATTGTTCTGCGATGGTGGATACGCTGCTTGAAAGCCAGCTCTTCGGACACATGCGCGGCGCATTTACGGGGGCCACGGACACGCGGCCCGGGCTCTTCGAGTACGCGAACGGCGGGACGGTGTTCCTGGACGAGGTCGGAGAAACTTCGCTTCCCATGCAGGCCAAGCTTCTGCGGGTGATCCAGAACCGCGAAATTCAGCGCGTAGGTTCACCGGAGCTGCGCCACGTGGACGTGCGTCTCGTAGCTGCCACGAATCGCGATCTCCGCGCCGAAGTTCTGGCCGGACGGTTCCGCGAGGACCTGTTCTATCGGCTGAGCACGATTCAGATTCGCGTGCCCGCCCTGGCCGAGCGCGTGGACGACATTCCTTTGCTCATTCAATTCTTTTTAAAGAAATATAATGAAGCCTACAGCAAACAAATCAAGGGTCTAACGAGACGGGCACAGACGATCCTGTATCAGCACAGCTGGCCGGGCAACGTTCGCGAGCTGGAAAACGTGGTCTCCTGCGCGTGCCTGACGTCGGTCAATGAATTCATCGACGTGGACGACTTGCCTGAAACAATGCAGAAGCCAGCCGGCCACACTGGAAACGGTACCGACACCTGGCGGCCGCTCCCACTCGAAGAGGTCCGGCGTCAGCATATCCGCCGCGTCCTCGAAGCGTGCGAGGGAAATCGCGTCCGGGCAGCGCAAATGCTCGGGATCGGACGCACGAGCTTGTACCGGTTCCTGAAGCGCAGCGAGAAGAAGTCATCGAACTCGGCAAGCCCGTAGTCCGCGACTCCGGCGTGATGCCGCTCTCGTCCCTCTCTGGCGCGTTTTCTCATTTTGGCATGCTGGGCGATTTCGTCCGGGACTAAACCGCGTATTTTCTCGGGCTCGAAGCCTTGTTTTTGGCATTGCGCGTGCCCGAGAAAGATCGGATGAGCGAGGAACGACAGTGGCCGAGGAAAATAGTAAACCGCCCATTTTTGTGATCGAACGCCGGAGAGAAGAGAAGCGAGTCGTGGCAAACGTCTCGGTTGAAATCACCATTGATGGAGAGGGCGGCCCATTCACGGAACGCACATTTATTGAAGATGTGAGCGATCTTGGCTGCCGCTTCACGACCCGGGCGCCGACGCACCAGGGCGACACGGTTTCCTTGAGGGTAGTCGGACCTGGAGGGAAAGGCCTTTTCGATGAAGCCCCGCACCTCTATAAAATCATGTGGGTGGCGCAAAACGGACATAGCTCCACACTGGGCGCCCGCTTGATCAAGGGTGAAAAGTCGCTCGACGTCGGTTCTCCGCCGGGCGCGAGCGAGCAGAATCACGATTCCAAATGACGCGCGGGACAATCGCTTCGTGCGGGCGTGAGATGGCTCCCGGAGAGCGATCCGACGGGCGCTTCCTCCCTAGCGTACCGAGCCTTGACATTCCCCCAAGACAATTCGCACGTTTCAACGCCGCGGCAACGAATCGCGGGAAAAGCTACAAAAGAAATTCTCTCTCCGCGATTTTCTGCGATCAATTTCTCTCAGACCCTCTAGCTATTCGCGTCAGCCTTTTCGCCGGCTCCGAAGCTCTCGGCCACAATCGGCGCGTGTATTGTGATCTATCAACCCGGACCGCGCGTGAGATCCGCGGGATTGTGCGCCGGGCGCCGCAAGAGTATATTGCGGCCTTGTTCGGAGCCCCCAAATCAAGCACTTCATGGAGGAGGAGTTCCTATGAAATCGAATCCATCGACAAGGCTATTCACGCGGAGAGACCTGCTGCGCGGCGGCGCCGCAATCGCCGGCGGAGCGTTCGCTGCGCGGTTTTATTCCCCGGCGCTCGCGCGCGCGGCGACGGCCGGGTTTCCGCAGGAAAAATCGGCGGCCGATCAAGTCGCCGCCATGCGCGCCGAGTTCGGGGGCATGCCGATTCAATCCCAGCCCTTGACGGATAGCCTCACGCTGCTTTCGGGTCCGGGAGGGAACGTGATCGTCCTGAACGGCGCGGACGGAAAGCTGATGGGCGATACGTTCGTTCAGCCGGCGTGGCCGCACCTGAAGGACGCGTTGGATGCGATCGGAAAAGCGCCCGTGAAGACCGCGATCGACACCCACTGGCATTTCGATCATTCCGACAACAACGCGTCACTGCGCGCCGCGGGCGCGACGCTGGTGGCTCACACTAATACGAAGAAGCGCATGTCCGAAACGCACACGCTGGCCGTGCTGAACCTGACGTTTCCGCCGTCTCCGGCAGCGGCGCTGCCGCAGCAGACGTTCGACCAAAGCCATAAGATCATGATGAACGGGGAAACCGTGTCGCTCGTGCACATCCCGCCCGCGCACACCGACTCCGACATTTACATTCATTTTGAGAAAGGCAACGTATTGCAGACGGGCGACGTTTTCTTCAACGGCATGTTCCCATACATCGATGACGGAACGGGCGGCAGCGTCAGCGGCACGATTGCCGGGACGGAAAAGCTCCTCGCGGCGGGCGACAATAGCACGAAAGTCGTTCCCGGCCACGGCCCGCTCGGCAGCAAATCCGATCTTGCAAAGTACCGCGAGATGCTCATGACCGTGCGCGAGCGGCTCCAGAAATTGAAGACCGCCGGCAAAACCGTTCAGGAAGCGGTTGCCGCCAAACCCCTCGCCGATCTCGACGCGGCGTGGGGCAAAGGGCTGTTCAACAGCGACGTATTCGTACAGATCGCGTATCCGGCGCTGTAGGGTCGGCGCGCAACGTTTAGTGCGGTTGGTTTCGTTCTTTCGGAGATTGAAAATCCGCGTGTGGAAGGCCCTCCGCGCGCGGCAACCGCGGCCGTCTTTCGCGCCGAAGCCGGCACCATTAGGTTACGGGATGAGGCCGGGGCCGCTCGAAGATCCAGTCATTTCGGCTATCGCCGCGCGAGTTGGAAAGACGTCGGCGCAGGTGCTGCCGGCTTGGGCGGTGCAGCGCGGAACGGCTTTGCTTGCCACATCCAGGACTGCGGCCCGCGCGAGAGAGAATTTCGACATCTCTCGCCTTCCCGAAGACGCGCCTGACGAAATCAATCGAATTTCAGACCAGACAGAGGCTGAATGAAGTGGTGAAAACCGGCGTTCCGGGTTTCATTCCACAGCGGAGATGAACATGGAAGCGAAACCGCAGCCCGAGCAGTCGATGCAAGAGGAACAAATCCGCACGGCCCTGAATAGGCATTGGCGCGCGTCGGCGGTCGGCGATGCAAACGCGGAACACGATATTTACGATGACGATGCCATTTGTGATTATCACCAGTCGGGCGAGCGAATCCTCGGGCGAAGCAACTTGCAGACCTTGCGGAGTCATCATCCCGGCAAGCCGTCCGGCTTCGAGGTCAAGCGAATTCTCGGGCATGGGGATCTCTGGATCACGGAATACACTATCACCTACCAGGGGCGACTGGCGTACACCGTGAGTATTATGGAGTTCCACAACGGCAAGGTCGTCCACGAAACACAGTATTTCGGGGATCCCTTCGAGGCGCCGGCATGGCGGAAGCAATGGGTTCAGCAGATCACGTGACGCCGCGCTGAGGATGAGGAAATTTTGTTTGGGGTAGCCGAACGTAGACGCCAGAACGGCCCGGAAGATTTTCGCGTGCTTCATTTTGCTTCCTCCTTAGATGTTTTCTGTGAAGGCTCTTGACCGGAATTTCCGCTTTGAACCTGTGACTCGCGCATCTCACGCTTGGCTGACGACCGGAAACCTGGACAAGCGGTTGCGGCCCACGCTTCGGGGTTAACGCTGTGCAGGACTGTGCCGCAATCCAGCGGAGAAAAACATCACGAGATGGAATGGTTTTTCGTTACCACTCCAGGGACAGCCTGGGGTACCTCCTAGGGAAGCTCAAATTCCTCCCCCTGCAGTTGTGAAATGCGCGGCAAATCAATTCGAGAGGGCACAGATCAAGCGGGAGGAGCCAGTGACTTGTTTGGGGGCGTTAGGTTCATCGGGTTTCTTCTTCCAAATCCGTCGCTGTGTTAAACTGCGATTGCAGCCGCTTCAGAGTGGACCGGCTGCCGATGCGTGGAACTTCGGGCTCCGTGCGACGAAGTCCCGCGAACCCCGCCAGGCCCGGAAGGGAGCAACGGTACCGGGATCGCTTCGTGTGCCGCGGAGTACCCGAAGTTCCTCTCATCTCACACCGGCACGAACAACGGTGAAAGGCGATTTTCTCTGCGGCTCTCCGTGCTACGCGGTGTTTTCTGTGTTGCGGTTTTGCGATTCGGAATTTCAACGCAGAGGTCACAGAGGAGCACGGAGAAGCTTCGCAGACGGTTTGAAGGAGCCCGGGTAAGCACCGAATGAGCTACCAGGTCATCGCTCGTAAATGGCGCCCGCAAACTTTCGCCGACGTGGTCGGTCAGCAGCACGTCACACGCACGCTTTCCAACGCTGTCGTGTCCGGACGCGCGGCGCACGCCTACATTTTTTCCGGAGCGCGCGGCGTAGGCAAGACCACTACCGCGCGCATTCTGGCCAAGGCGCTGAACTGCGCGAAAGGCCCGGCCGCCGAGCCCTGCAACGAGTGCGACTCCTGCCGCGAAATCGGCCAGGGAAATTCCCTCGACGTGATTGAGATCGACGCCGCATCGAATCGCGGCATCGACCAGATTCGCGAACTGCGTGAGATGGTGCGCTACGCCCCCGCCGGAGGCCGCTACAAGGTCGTGATCCTCGACGAAGCGCACATGCTCACCGACGAAGCCTCGAACGCCCTGCTGAAAACGCTCGAAGAACCGCCCGACAAAGTGATCTTCGTAATGGCCACGACCGAGCCAGAAAATCTGGCCGATACGATTCGTTCGCGTTCGCAGCATTTTCATTTCCGCGCGCTTTCGTTTGCCGAGATTTCGTCTGCACTGGAACAGATTTGCCAAAAAGAAAATCTCTCCGCTGAGCCGGGCGCGATTGCGGTGATGGCACGTGCCGCCGATGGCAGCCTGCGCGACGGCCTCTCGCTTCTCGAACAGGCGCGCGCCTACAGCGGCTCGAACATCACCGACGCGCAGGTGCGCGAGTTGCTGGGCGTTGTCCCAGGAGAAATTCTGGACGAGTTAACCGGCGCGATCGAAGAGCGCTCAGCCGAGCGCGTGCTTTCGCTCGTGCATCGGCTGCTCGCCGAGGGGCAAAATCTCCAGCATTTTTGCCGCGAAGCCATCGGCCATTTTCGGAATCTGCTCGTCGCGCGCGTTTGCGGCGCGGATTCCGAGCTGATCGCCGCGCCCGCCGATGAGCGCCCGCAGATCAACAGGGCGGCCGAAGCTTTCAGCGAGGAAGACCTCACTCGTTTTTTTCAGATCTTGCTCAACACGGACGACGATTTGCGCCGCAAGCCGGATGCGCGGCTGCATCTGGAGATGGGCCTACTGCGCATGGTGAACGCCGCGCGGCTTGCTCCGCTTGAAGAAGTCATCGCCGAGTTTGAGGGCGGAACGCCCGCGCTTCGCGCGCCGGCTCGAACATCGAGCGCTCCCGCACCCTCTTCAGCCGGCGTGCGTTCAAGCGCGCCGCCGTTTTCGGCCGCGACATCGCAATCCGCCGCAACCGCGGCCGCTCCGGCGCGAGTACAAGCCGCGCCGATCGCGCGCGCTGAATTTCCGCCTCTCGCCTCTGCCGCGAGCGTGGAGAGAGAACCCGCCGCGCGACGCGTCGAAGCTGCCCCAGCGCCCGCTTCTGCTTCCACCTCCGAGCCCGCGATAGCCTCGAATTCTCCGCTCGCGGGCGACGGCATCGCCGAGACCGAAATCGCTTCCATCAGGGACGCCATCGTCGCGCAGGAGAAATTTCTGGGCGAGCTCGTGGGACACGCCTCACGATGGGAGATGAGCGGCGGCGAAGTTCGCTTATTTTTTCCGACCGAGAGCCGCGCGCTCGCCGAAATGCTTCAGGCGCGCGATCCCCTGGAACGTTTGCGCAACGTCGCGAGCCGTATCCTCGGCCACGCGGTGCGAGTCTGTGTTAAACGGGAGGCCCTGCCGGTGGGAGGAACTTCGTCCAACGGCACACGCGAGTTGCGCGCCAAGTTCGAGCAAGATCCGATCGTGCGCGCGATGCTGGAACGATTCGGCGGTCAGATTTCCGACGTGAAACGCCGGGGCGAGGAGTAGACCATGGAAGTGAAAGCGCTGCAGCAGATTCTCACGCAGTTTCGACAAATGCAGGAGGGACTGCAGAAGCAGGTCGAAACGGTGCTCGTGGAGGCCTCGGCGGGCGGCGGCATGGTCAACGTCAAGATGAATGGGCAGAAGCAGCTCACCGACATTCGCATCGACCCGGAAGTCTTCACCGGAAAAGATCAGGAACTGCTGCAGGAACTGGTGCGCGCCGCTGTCAATGAAGCGAGCCGCCGCGTGGACGAAGAGCTCTCGAACCAGCTGAAAGGCATCGCGGGCGGAATGCCCGGACTGGCCGGAATGAAAATTCCCGGTTTGTTTTAAGCCGCCCCCTTTGGGAAATTTTTTGAAACGAATATTGCGAGCGATAGGCGATTCGCTGACCCGTCCTACCTTGTCACGGAACAATCCACATGCCTGATTTCGCCGAGCCCGTCGAGCGGCTGATCGATCAATTGAAGCGGCTGCCCGGCATCGGCGCGAAGACCGCACAGCGGCTGGCGTTCCACATTCTCCGCAGCGACTCCGAAAGCGCGCTGGCGCTGGCCGATGCGATCCGCGACGCCAAAGTGAACATGCGAATCTGCTCGGTGTGCAACAACATCACCGACGTCGAGCCATGCCTTTATTGTTCGAGCTCGACGCGCAGCCGCAAAACCATCTGCGTCGTCGAGGAACCTCACAACATTATGGCGATCGAGAAGACGCGGCAGTATGGAGGCCTCTATCACGTGCTGGGCGGAGCGCTCGCGCCCCTGCGCGGCATCGGCCCCGATCAACTGCACCTCAAGAGTCTGATCGAACGGCTCAAGGGCGGCGCGGTCGAGGAAATCATTATCGCCACCAACCCGAACGCCGAAGGCGAAGCCACCGCGATGTATTTATCGAAACTCCTCAAGCCGCTCGGCGTGCGCGTGACGCGCATCGGCGTCGGCATCCCCGTGGGCGCCGACCTCGAATACGCCGACGAAGTCACCATGATGAAAGCGATGGAAGGCCGCCGGGATTTGTAGGTCGGGCGTTACGACGTTCCTACTGCAACGCCAATGCGGCGCTCGCCATCGAGTCTGCCTTCGACATTTCCTCAAGCGCTTCTTCGCTTCTCCCCATCGCTGACAGGATCGTGCTCCGTGTCACGTGTGCGATGGGCCGGTTCGGCGCGACCGCAACGGCCGCTGCCGCCTCCGCGAGCGCCGCGTCCAATTTTTTCTCGTTCATCAATCGCATCGCCAGATTTTCGTGCGTCAAAGCGGAAACCTGCGAAAGATCGACTTTGCCGTCGTAGACGAGAATCGAATCGGCAATGAGGGCCGAGGGCGGCGTTTGCTGAAACGAAGAATAGGGATTCACCCAATCCGCCCGCCAGAACGTTCGCGTCACTTCCGTGGCGCTGAGGAACACGGGGCCATCGACTTGCGGCGGAACGATCGGCATGGGCAATTGCACCAGATCGGTGAACGCGGTTGGCAGCGGCTTGCACGGTATCCCATAGTATGAAACGTCGACGATCAAGGAACCAAAGTACGCGAGCCAGCAATTCTTGATTTGATGCTGGTCGATGTACTGCTTCATCGCCACCAGCCCCTGGCCCCAGTCGACATTTGAGTCCGCCAGCATTTCATGCGTCTTGGCGGGACCGCCCCAAAGCTCATTCGCGTAGGGAATGTAGTTTGGAAATGCCCGAAGCGATGACGCCGCGTGAAACCCAATGAGAACCCCAACCAAGACAGCGAGCGCGCGGTGACGCCGGCCCAATTCCCAGGCCGCAACGGAGACTAGAATGATCAGGTAAGGAAACATGGGAAGCAGGTGGCGTATTCCGTAGTTGATCCCCGAACACATCGCAACAGTGAGATAAATCCAGGCTGGAATGAGCAGAAAGAGCACTTCCCGCCGGAATCGGTTGTCCCGGAGAGCGGCGCTCAACGGCACGAGGCAACAAAACACGAGGAATGCCAGCGTGCACTTCACGATAAACACCGACGGAAAGTAGAACCACTGCGCCGACGAATAGTATTTTCCAAAGATCACCGTGGGAATCGTTCCCGGCGAGGAGATGTCCACGACGCCGAACAGGTAAGATTCCGGAAGCAAATGCCAGCGCGCGATCTGGAGGACAATCTCCGATTTCGTGTGCCCAATGTCGCTGGCGAATTCCGGCAGAGAGGGGGTCACTCTCTGCCCCAGCGGGCGAGCCGAGTATCGAAATCCGTACATCGACCACAGCACCACGAGGGAAAGCGCTGCGATCGCAGTGATCGAAGAGAATTGACGAAGCGCCCGCTTCGCGAGCTCGGGAGCGAACTTCCGAGTCGCGGGGTCGCGCAACGGCAGAAGCTCAGCCAGCGCGAGGCCCACCAGCATTGGAAAAAGGAGAATTCCGGAATGCTTGGCGGACAAACAAATGCCCGCGGCCAGGCCCGCGCCCGCCAGCCTGAGCGCGGACGGCCTCTTCAAATAAAAATAGAAACTCGCGATACCTAAAAAAATCCCGAGCGTCACGCCGATATCGGTGGTTACAAGAGCGCCGTGAGCCAGAAAGTTGGGTTCAAAAACCAGTATCGTCAGCGCGAGAAACGCGGGCCCAGCGCCCCACATCGAGTACGCCACAACGAAAACTGACAAGGCCAGGCAGATCGTAAACGCGGCCGCGGCCATTCTCGCTCTCCACAACAGCATTTTCGCGTCGTTGCCGTACAGAAAATCGCGGCCGGCCGCGTACTCCACCATCTTGAAGTCGGCGTCGGGCAGCGAGACTGGAACTCGAAGCGGCAACCGCAACAGAGGCAACGTTGCGACGAGCTTGACAAGCGGAGGATGTTCCGGATTCGCGCCGAAATCGAAATTTTTCCAGTACCGGTAGCCCGCGAAAATATGTACGGCCTCGTCAAAGGCCTGGGATTGTTGCCGCGCGGACAGCGCCAGCTCCGCGGCCATCACCGCAAGGAGCAGAGCGGCTCCGATCACGATTCCGAACCTGCGCCATGCATCTGATTTTCGATCAGCCATACGTCGCCAGTAGAGGGAGGCGATAGCAAATCGCTCGCCGATTCAAACGTAACACGGCCGCACCGCGGGCCGGGCTGGTTGGAGGGCTAAGTTTCCTGCGCGGAACTTGCGCAAGAATGGGTGTTCAGGGGAGGGACGCCTCTGCCGCGTGCCACCACAACTTCGGGGCGAAGATGATAGAGTAAATAGGAAGAGAGTGATTCTCGTCCCGCGAACCGGGCGGGAATTTCCATCTTAAGGATCAACGCTTGGAAAGCGAACAGCAGAAGCGGCTGCGCGCGTCGCGCCGCGCCGTGATCAAGTTGGGTACGGGCATCGTGACGAGCGCCGACGGCCAATTTAACGTCGTTCACCTCAGCTCGGTCGCCCAAACCATCGCCCACCTGAAAAAGGAGGGCCGGCAAATTGTCCTCGTATCCTCGGGCGCCGTCGGCCTGGGACGCGGGCGTCTCGGCCTGCATCGCGACCGGCTCAACGACATGGTGATGCGGCAAGCGTGTGCCGCCGTCGGACAAAGTTTATTGATGCACGAATACGAAAAGCTCTTCGGGGCACACGGCGTCGATCTCGCGCAGGTGCTCCTGACCGAAGGCGACTTCGTCGACCGCGGCCGCTATTCGAATCTTCGGCAGACGATGGAAGCGCTACTGAAGCTCGGCGTCCTGCCCATCGTCAATGAGAACGACACCGTCTCGACAGCGGAGCTCGATTACCTGAATATCCGCGCGGGCGAGCGCATCTTCAGCGACAACGATCGCCTGGCCGCGCTTGTCATGAGCCACATTGAAGCCGACGCGCTCGTCCTCCTGACCGACGTGGACGGGTTGATGCAGTTTGGGCCTTCCGGATCGAAGGGCGCGGGCGCCAAAGTAATCCCATTGGTCGACGAGATCACTCCGGAACTGAAATCGCTCGCGCTCGGCCCCTCCGAAGGTGGCCGCGGCGGCATGCTCACAAAACTCGACGCGGCGGAAATCGCCATGCAGGCCGGGGGCGTTGCCGTCATCGCCAACGGCACGAAGCCGGACGCGCTCGCCAAAATTTTTGAAGGCGAGCCGGCGGGCACGGTGTTTCTCTCGAAGACGCGGATGGCGGGCAAGCGGCGCTGGATTGCGTATGCCGCCGGAGTCCGCGGGCGCGTGATCGTCAACGCAGGCGCGCGCGAGGCGCTGACCGGCGGCAAAGCGAGCCTGCTGGCTTCCGGCGTCGTCGGCATCGAAGGAGAATTTGACGCCGCGGAAGTGGTGAGCATCGTGGACGCGGAAGGGCTCGAATTCGCGCGCGGAATTTCGGACTATTCGCGCGGCGACGCACAAGGCCTGATTGGCAACGGGTCGCACACGCCAAGAGGCACCGGAGCTTCCGGCAAGCGTGCAACCGTCCTCGTAAAGCGCGATAATATTGTGTTGCTGGATCGCAAATGAGCGTCGTCCAAAAACAACTCGAAACGTCCGACATCCGCCCGCTCATTCGGCGCGCGCGCAAAGCCGCGCATGTACTGGCCACGCTGTCAGGCGAGCGTCGGAACGAAGCGCTTCTCGCCGCAGCCAACGCGATTGAAGCGCGCTCCGAGGAAATCTTGGCCGCGAATGAAAAGGATTGCGCGGCGGCGCAGAAAGCGGTCGAACGCGGTGAACTCTCTCGCGCCATGTTTGCGCGGTTGCGGACCACGGAGCGCGGAATCGCCGAGATGGCTGCGAAAGTCCGCGACGTTGCGCGCTTGCCCGATCCGTTGCATCGCCGGCTCGCGACGACGGAACTGGACGACGATCTCGTCCTCCACAAGGAAACATGCCCGCTCGGCGTTGTCGGTGTCGTGTTCGAGTCCCGGCCCGAAGTGGTCGTGCAAATTTCTTCGCTGGCTCTGAAATCGGGAAACGCGGTGTGCCTGAAGGGCGGCGCGGAAGCAGCCGAATCGAACGCCACACTCGTCTCGATCTGGCGCGATTCCCTCTCCGCATTCCCGGACATTCCCGTCGATTCGGTGGTCCTGATTCGTACGCGCGAGGACGTGGCGCAAATTCTGACCTTGCACGAGGAAATCGATCTGATCGTGCCTCGCGGGTCGGATTCATTCGTCCGCTACGTCATGGAACACAGCCGCATCCCCGTGCTCGGCCACGGAGAAGGCGTCTGCCACGTCTACGTGCACAGCGACGCGGACCTGAGGAAAGCGATCGACGTCTCCTACGATTCCAAGGTTCAATACCCGGCCGTGTGCAACGCGATGGAAACGTTGCTGGTCCACCAAGACATCGCGCCGGTATTTCTGCCGCCAATGATCGAGGAGTTTCGCAGAGCCGGCGTCGAAGTGCGCGGCTGCGCGAGAACGCAGGAACTGGCGAACGGCCACGAGGTCATTCCCGCGACGGAAGAGGATTGGAAAAAAGAATATTCCGACCTCATCGTTTCGATCAAAGTTGTGGACGGAGTGAACGAGGCGATCGAACACATCAACCGCTACGGCTCGCGGCACACCGAATCGATCGTGACCGAGTGCCACGACGTGGCGTCCCGCTTCATGGAATTCGTCGATGCGGCCAACGTCTTCCAAAATGCCTCGACGCGATTCTCCGACGGTTTCCGATACGGTCTCGGCGCGGAAGTAGGAATCAGCACCGGAAAGCTGCACGCCCGCGGGCCGGTGGGCCTCGAAGGCCTCACCATTTACAAATACAAGCTCTTTGGCAAAGGGCAAACCGTCGCGAGCTACAGCAAAGGTCAGCGCACGTTCAAGCACCGAACGATCGAAAGCTGATCCGTCAACCTTGTTGACCATGAGGTAGAGCCCACCAAAACCCAGACCCTTCGAAACCCGCGAAGGGTCTGCCACCCGGAAAAGCGAAACCCATAACTCGGCGTTGACGTACTGGAGTGGTATCATCCAACAGTCATGAGTCGTTAAGGGGAAAAACCAGGGAAGGGCGCGCCACCCGCCGTGGCCGTATCGAACGACTTGGAGGGTATATGCTAGGTGTGCCGAAACGCGTCCGTCGAGTTTACCTTCTGCCAATCATTCACCTATTGGTATCCTTGATGAGTATGATCGGGATGATCGCGCTGAAGCTTTCATTCCTGGGAGTAGTATGGGGTTTTATAATGCTAGCGGATCTCCCAATCTCACTTGTCGCATATTTGGTAGCTTGGAAGTACAGTTGGCTTGCGGCTCTATGGATCATAGTGGTTGGCACGTTGTGGTGGTATCTGCTGAGTCGTGGAGTTGAGTTCATTTTTGACATATTCAAAGATCGGGGCACAGTAGTGCGGCCCTTGATACCTAGGGGCGATGTGGACGGCCCCGACCGCCAGAACACTGGCCGGCCGACTCGGTAGTCATCCGTGCCCACTTTAACCGGCCGGGTGCGCCAGCCTTTGGGTTAGGTTTTTCGTGGGTGGCTGAAGAAAGCAAAGAATAACCTGGGATCGACTAAAATCTAAGGCGGTGCGCGCGTCTTTACGCGGGTGGCGCATCCTTCGCGTCGTTCGCGAAGGGTGCGGGTTTCTCTTCGATTCCGCACTCTTACACAACTCCGCAAGTGAACGATCCGACCGGGACCTACGCCTTCGCCTACGGCAATTTCTACGCGGGCTAAAAGTGTTGCCGGCCGGCGAGGCGCCGGGGGTCGCGGGCACTACCGCCAGCGGAAAAGTTTCAGCGCAAGCGCGAAGCAAATCACCATCCAGAAGACAATCACTCCCATTTGCGGAAGGAGTTGCGCGAGATTCAATCCTTGCAGCATGTTCGCGCGCAACGCATCGATCACCGCGGTCAGCGGCAGCGCCTTGATGAACGGCTGCATCATGTCCGGAAATTTCCGCGACGAGAAGAACACGCCGGAGGCGATCCACATTGGCATCATCACCAGGTTCATCAGGCCCGAGGCTGCTTCAATCGTTTTGGCTCGCGAAGCGAGCAAAAGCCCGAGGGCGCTAAATGAAAATGATCCCAGCAGGCACACCGCGCCCAGGTCAATAAGGGAGCCTCGCAGAGGCACGTGGAAAAGATAGACGCCGAATCCGACGAGCACGCCCACTTCCACCACCAGCAACAGGATTCGCGAGAGCAAGAACGAAAGCAAATAATAGGGCCGGGGCATGGGGCTGGCGATCAGCCTCTTCAAAAGCTTCTTGCGCCGCGCGTCCACGATCGCGAATCCCATCGACCAGATCGCGCTACCCATCAAGTTCATTCCCAAAAGTCCGGGGATCAGAAAATCGATGTACCGCGAGCCGGT
>Ga0210394_10002631_pt1 | contig 24276 bp, 16 predicted proteins | sample IncBWC12MmetaG_FD_160121 | JGI IMG/M metagenome (GOLD analysis project Ga0210394, IMG submission 160121) | Forest soil microbial communities from Barre Woods Harvard Forest LTER site, Petersham, Massachusetts, United States - Inc-BW-C-12-M | ecosystem: Environmental > Terrestrial > Soil >... | reverse complement strand
CCGCGATTATTACCGGATCGAGGATGCCGAGGGGCGACGCTTCTGGCTGTTCCGCGCCGGGCTGCCCGGCTCGCCGCCGCCGCGCTGGTTCGTCCATGGCCTCTTTGCCTGAACCACCCCTTGCCCCGAACCACCCCGTGCAATGACAAGCCAATACGCCGAGCTGCAGGTCACCAGCAATTTCTCGTTCCTGCGCGGCGCCTCGCATCCGGGCGAATTGGTGATGACCGCGGCGGCGCTCGGCCACCAGGCGATCGCGATCACCGACAGGAACAGCGTCGCCGGGCTGGTGCGCGCGCATCATGCGGCGAAGTCGGTCGGGATCCGCCTCGTCATTGGCGTTCGGCTCGACCTCGCCGACAGCACGAGCCTCCTCGCCTACCCCGTAGACCGCGCCGCCTATGGGCGCCTCACGCGTCTCCTGACCCTCGGCAAGCGGCGCGCCCCCAAGGGCGAATGCCGTCTCGACTACGCCGATGTCGTGGCCTATGGCGAGGGTCAGATCCTCGTCGTGCTGTCGCCGGAAGAAGGCCTGCCGCCGGAGGAGGGCGATGTCGCAGAATTTGTCGCCCATCCTTCATTAGTAGATCGGGTCGCGGCGGATTTTCCCGGCCGCGCCTATCTCGCCGCGTATCATCTCTATCGCGGCGACGATCTGAGCCGCCTCGCCCGCCTTGCGAGGGTCGCCGAAGAGAAGGGGCTGCCGCTCCTCGCGATCAATGATGTGCTCTACCACATCCCCGAGCGGAAGAAGCTGCAGGACGTGCTGACCTGCATCCGCGAGCATTGCACGATCACAGAAGCCGGGTTTCGCCTCGCCGCCCATGCCGAACGCCATCTGAAGTCGGCCGCCGAGATGGCGCGCCTCTTCCGCGGTTATCAGGACGCGCTGGCGCGCAGCCTCGAAATTGTCGCGCGCTGCCGTTTCAGCCTCGACGAATTACGCTACGAATACCCCGAGGAGCCCGTCCCTGACGGCATGACGCCGCAACGGCACCTCGCCGCGCTCGCCTGGGAAGGTGCCGCCGAGCGGTTTGCCGTTAATCCCCCTTGCGGCGGCTGCATCGCGGGCGGTGCGTCCTTCGAGACGACCGCAGCGCGGTCTCCTCAGGATGACGAACTATCAGCAGGTGGCATCAAAAACCTTCGTCATCCTGAGGAGCGCTCGAAGAGCGCGTCTCGAAGGACGCACAGCGCTCGTCCCAACTGCGATGTGTCCGGCATTCCGCAAAAAATCCGCGACCTCATCACCCACGAGCTGGCATTGATCGAGCACCTCCAATACGCCCGCTATTTCCTGACTGTGCACGACATCGTCGCGTTTGCTAGGAGCCGCGGCATCTTGTGCCAGGGGCGCGGCTCGGCGGCTAATTCGGTGGTGTGTTATTGCCTCGGCATCACCGCGGTCGATCCCGCCCGGATCGATGTGTTGTTCGAGCGCTTTATCAGCGCCGCGCGCGGCGAGCCGCCCGATATCGACGTCGATTTCGAGCATGAGCGGCGGGAAGAGGTCATCCAGTACATCTACGAGAAATACGGCCGCGACCGCGCCGGGCTCGCCGCGACGGTCATTTGCTATCGCACCCGCAGCGCGATCCGCGAGGTCGGCAAGGCCTTGGGCCTTTCGGGCGACATCGTCGCCGCGCTCGCCGGCATGGTGTGGGGCTGGTCGAGCGAGGGAATCGCCGACCGGCGGGTGCGCGAGGCCGGGCTCGACCCCGAGGACCGCACCTTGCGCCAGGCGCTCGACCTCGCCGGCGAGCTGATCGGCTTTCCGCGCCACCTCTCGCAGCATGTCGGCGGCTTTGTCATCACCCGCGGGCCTTTGTCCGAGCTGGTGCCGATCGAGAACGCGGCGATGGAGGACCGCACCTTCATCGAATGGGACAAGGACGATCTCGACACGCTCGGAATTCTGAAGATCGACATCCTGGCGCTCGGCATGCTGACCTGCATCCGCCGCGCCTTTAGCCTCATCGAACAGCATTACGGCCGGGCTTACGATCTCGCCACGGTCCCGGCCGAAGAGCCGGCGGTCTATGAAATGCTGAGCCGGGCCGATTCATTGGGCGTCTTCCAGGTCGAGAGCCGGGCCCAGATGACGATGCTGCCGAGGCTGAAGCCCCGCGAATTCTACGATTTGGTGATCGAGGTCGCGATCGTGCGCCCCGGGCCGATCCAGGGCGACATGGTCCACCCCTATCTGCGCCGGCGCGCGGGGAAGGAACAGGTCGAGTACCCCTCCGACGCATTGCGCCAGGTGCTCGGCAAGACGCTTGGCGTGCCGCTCTTTCAGGAACAGGCGATGAAGATCGCGATCGTCGGCGCCGGGTTTGCGCCCGAGGAGGCCGACCGGCTGCGCCGCGCGATGGCGACCTTCAAGCGCAATGGCGAGATCCATCTGTTTCGCGAGAAGTTTACGAGCGGCATGCTCGCCAACGGCTATTCGACCGATTTTGCGACCCGCTGCTTCGACCAGAGCGAGGGGTTCGGTACCTATGGCTTCCCCGAAAGCCACGCCGCGAGCTTTGCCCTCCTCGTCTATGTCTCGGCCTGGATCAAGTGCCGTTACCCCGAAATCTTCGCCTGCGCGCTTCTGAACAGCCAGCCGATGGGTTTCTACGCGCCGGCCCAGATCGTCCGCGACGCAAAGGAGCACGGCGTCGAGATCCGCCCGGCCGATGTGAATTTCAGTGATTGGGACTGCACGCTGGAGGAGCTCCCAGATAATAACCCTCTCCCCCACCGGGGGAGAGGGGGAAAATTGGCATTGCGTCTCGGCTTGCGCCAGATCAAGGGGTTTGCCGAAGCCGATGCCGAGCGTCTGGTTGCGGCGCGCGGCTCCGGTTACGCCGATGCGCGCGATTTGTGGCGCAAGAGCGGGCTTGGCCGCGCCGCCCTCGAACGCCTCGCTGCGGCCGATGCGCTGCGCTCGCTGGATCAGTCCGTGGGCGGCCTTGACCGGCGCCGCGGGCTGTGGGCGCTGAAGGCGCTCGGCGACGCGCCCCTGCCGCTGTTCGCCGCACAAGAACTCGCTCCCCCCGCTGAAAAACGCGCCCTCTCCCCCACCGGGGGAGAGGGCTTTTCCAAGGAGAGCGAAACCCGTGCGGCGGCGCTGTTGCCGCAGATGCCATTGGGCGAGCATGTCGTCGAGGATTACGCGACAACAGGTCTTAGCGTGAAGCGCCACCCGCTCGCCTTCCTGCGCGCCAAACTGGCGCGCGAAGGCCTCGCCGCCGCCGCCGATCTCGCCACCCTGCCGGTCGGAGGGCGCCTGGCGATCGCCGGGCTCGTCTTGATCCGGCAGCGCCCCGGCAGCGCCAACGGGGTCGTCTTCATCACCCTCGAGGACGAGACCGGGATCGCCAATCTGATCGTCTGGCCCGCTATCCTCGAACGCTTCCGCCGCGCCGCGCTCGGCGCTACCCTCCTCTATTGCCGCGGCCGCCTGCAGCGCGAGGAGAGCGTCATCCACATCGTCGCCGAGGATCTGCGCGATATGACGGCTCGCCTGGGTAGTTTGCGCGAGCGCACCTGCACCGGGTGCGAGCCCCTTGGGCGCGAGCGCACCCGCGACAGCCCGCTCCCGACGCCCGAGAAGCCGCCGTTCGCGCAGCGCGAACGGATCCCCGGCTACGATCCGCGCGACATCGTCATTAGGAGCCGCGATTTCCGCTGACCGCTTCCTTTGCCAACGGCTCGGGCTCGCGCCGCAGCGCCTCGTCGATCCGCGCCCGCATCCAGCCGAGCGCCTCCAGCGCCTCGATCGCCAAATCCAGCCGCGGATCGAGGGCCGCAGCACTCAGATACGCCGCTTCGGCCGCTTCGATCTGACCCTGCAGCCTCAGGGCGTGGCCCAGCTGCAGGTGCGTGTCGGCATGCTCCGGATCGCGGCGCAGCGATTCCTGATAGGCCGCCACCGCCGCCGCCAAATCCCCCAATTCCTTGAGCACGTGTCCGTATTGCACCCAGATCGCCGGCAACTCCGGCTCCTCGGATAACGCCTGCCGGTAATAGCGGGCGGCGAGCGGCCATTGGCCGGCATTGCGGGCCCGGTCGGCCCGCGCTATCCCCGAGCGCAGCCCGTTTTTCCGAGCAAACGGGAAGCGCGGAGCGCCCTCGCGCCGGGCCCAGCGGGTCAAGAGGAAAAATGGCCGTGCCGCCTCGTGCGTGAGGAAACCAGCGGGCGACGCGGGCATCAACGGCTGGGGCCGCACGAGGGCGGCGTCGAACCCGGCGCCGTGCCAATTCTCCCACAGCGCCCGATCGAGCGGGTTCTGGCGGCGCACCGCGTCATGCAACCCGGCAGGCATGGCCGCTTCCGTCAGCGGCTCCCATTTGATCTGCTTGTGCCATTCGCGCGCGGTGTTGCGCGGCCGGGCAATCGCCGGCACCTGGAGGTCGGGCGCGAGCGCGGCGATCACCCGGTCGCAATCGGTGTAGTCGCCGACGAACCAGAATTGCCCGAGCGCCCGGTTGAGCCGCCGATACTTGTCATCGTCGGACATCGCCATCAGGCGCGGCCAGGGAATTTCAAGCCAGCGCGCGAGCAGCCAATGGGCGATGAAATCACGCGGCTGCGCCCGCAGATGCACCGTGAAGCCGTAGGTGCCGAGCCCTTTGGCCAGATGGTTCATCATCCGGTAATTGTAGAGCGAGAGCTGGAGGCTGAGCGGCTCGCGCAACAGCACGATCCGGCGGATCTCGCGCCCGGGAAACTGCCGTTCGAGCGAGGCGGCGAGGTCGTGACCGGCAACGGCACGCACCAAGCCGGGATCGCCCCGGCCGGCGCGGCGGTGCCGGCGGCTGAACGAGGATAGCGGGTATGGCACCCGTCGCGGGCTCCAGAACGCGCCGGGCAGACAATGCTCCGCCAGATGGTACTGGATCGTCTGCCCTGCCGTTTTCGGGATGTGCAGGATGAAATAGACCGCCCTAGTCGCCTCGGCCCTATTCGCGTCGATTGCCAAACGAACGGCCCTTCTGCCCCGGGGATCGGACGGCGCAGCTTAGCAGCAGCAAGGCGAGCATGCCAAACCGGGCGCGCCGGCTATAGCGGAATTCAAGCAGATTGCATCGTCATTCCCGCGCGATCCCCCGGACAAGCCCGGGGAGGAATTCAGGATGACGGGCGTGCCGCTTGCCCTGGCCCCCGCTTGCGCGCAGGGCAATCGCATTTGGCTATCTTCTCCCTCCCCCTTGATGTCCCCTTGATGGGGGAGGGCCGGGGTGGGGGTGCACCGGCCGCTCCGCGACCGCGGGAACGGGGAGAGAAGCGGCATCACCCCCACCCAAACCCTCCCCCATCCAGGGGGAGGGCTTCCAAAATGCGATACCCCTGCGCTTGCGCGGGGGTGACGCGAACCGCTTCGATTCTAGGGGATCAGGCTCTAGGGGGGCCGCTCATGATATCGTCCCCTTTGAAAGGATCCCGCCATGGAGTTGGTTTTCAGGACCCCGCCGCCCCCGCAATCGGCGCTGCGCGCACAGATTGGCGTGGCGCATCGGCAGGGCGAGGACGATGCGGTCAGGGCGATCCTCGCCGCGGCTGAGCTCCCCGCCGCTGCGCGCGACCGGATCGCCGCAACCGCGCGCGGGCTCGTCATGGCGGTCCGCCGCGAGCGCCTCGGCAAGGGCGGGCTCGACGCCTTTCTGCAGGAATACAGGCTGTCCTCGCCCGAGGGCGTCGCGCTCATGTGTCTCGCCGAGGCGCTGTTGCGCATCCCTGATTCCGAGACCGTCGACCGGCTGATCCGCGACAAGATCGCCTCGGCCGATTGGCAACGCCATCTCGGCCATTCGGGCTCGCTCTTTGTCAATGCCTCGACCTGGGCCTTGATGCTGACCGGACGATTGCTGCGCCCCGACGGTGTTGCGCCCGGGGTTGGGCCGGGGGGCGATGCCGATCTCGGCAGCATTCTGCGCCGCTTCATTGCGCGCTCGGGGGAGCCGGTATGGCGCCAGGCGGTCACCGCTGCGATGCGTATTCTCGCCGACCAATTCATCATGGGGCGGACGATCGAGGACGCCTTGGAACGGGCGCGCGGCGCCGAGCGGCGCGGCTATCGGCATTCCTTCGACATGCTCGGCGAGGCGGCGAAGACGATGGAAGATGCCGAGCGTTACCATGCTGCCTACGCCCGCGCGATCGCGGCGATCGGCAAGGCAGCTTCCGGGCGGCCCATCGGAGAGGCCCCCGGGATCTCGGTCAAATTGTCGGCGTTGCACCCGCGTTATGAATTGGCCCAGCACGGCCGGGTGATGCGCGAGCTCTTGCCGTCGCTCTCCGCGCTCGCCGGCGATGCCCGCGCCGTCGGGATCGGCTTTACCATCGATGCCGAGGAAGCCGACCGGCTCGAATTGTCGCTCGATCTCGTCGAGGCGCTGGCGCTCGCCCCCGATCTCGCCGGATGGGATGGGCTCGGCGTCGCGGTCCAGGCCTACCAGAAGCGCGCGCTCGCGGTCGTCGATTGGCTCGCCGAGCTGGCGCTGCGGGCGCGGCGCCGGCTGATGGTGCGGCTGGTCAAGGGCGCCTATTGGGACAGCGAGGTGAAGCGCGCGCAGGAGCGTGGCCTCGACGGCTACCCGGTATTCACGCGCAAGGTCGCGACCGATGTCTCCTATCTCGCCTGCGCCCGGAGAATGATCGACGCTGGCGGCGCCTTCTATCCGCAATTTGCGACGCATAACGCCCACACGCTCGCGGCCATTCTCGAACTCGCCGGCGGGCGAGTTGACTGGGAGTTCCAGCGCCTGCACGGCATGGGCGAGGCGCTCTATGGCGAAGTCGTCGGCCCCGACAAGCTGAACCGGCCGTGCCGGGTCTATGCGCCGGTCGGCAGCCACGAGGAATTGCTCGCCTACCTGGTGCGGCGCCTCTTGGAAAACGGCGCCAACACCTCGTTCGTCAACCGCATCCAAGACGAGAAGGAACCGATCGACGACATCATCGCCGATCCGATCGCCCAGCTGGCGCGGCTGCCGGTGAAGCGGCATCCGCGCATCCCCGTGCCGCGCGATCTGTTCCAGCCGGTGCGGCGGAATTCGCGCGGGCTCGACCTCGCCGATCCGCACGCCCTCGGCGAGCTACAGGGCGGGCTGGCCGAGGCCGTGCGGCGGCCATGGCATGCCGGGCCGATCGTCGGCGGGATCGAGCTTGCCGGGGCGGGCGAGCCGGTCCGGGATCCGAGCGACCGCCGGCGAGAGATCGGGACCGTCGCGAACGCGTCGCCCGAGGCGGTCGACGAGTCGCTCGCCCGCGCGGTGCGCGCCGCGCCGGCCTGGGATCAAACCCCCGCCGATTCGCGCGCCGCCCTGCTGGAGCGCGCTGCCGATCTCTACGAGCGCGATCGCGCCCGCTTGATGGCGCTGATCATCCGCGAGGGCGGCCGGACGATCCCGGCGGCGCTGTCGGAAGTGCGCGAGGCCGCGGATTTCTTGCGCTATTACGCGGCCCGCGCGCGCGCCGATTTCGCGGTTCCCGAGCGGCTTCCCGGCCCAACCGGCGAGCGCAACGAATTGGCGCTGCACGGCCGAGGGGTTTTCGCCTGCATTTCGCCGTGGAATTTCCCGCTGTCGATCTTCACCGGGCAGGTCGCGGGTGCGCTCGCCGCCGGCAACGCAGTCGTCGCCAAGCCGGCCGAGCAGACCCCGCTGGTCGCCGCCGCGGCGGTGCGCCTGATGCTCAGCGCGGGGATTGGGGCAGATGTGTTGCAACTGCTTCCGGGTTCCGGCGAGAGTATCGGCGGGGCGCTCGTCGCCGACCCGCGGATCGCCGGGATCGCCTTCACCGGCTCGACTGAAACGGCGCGCGCCATCAACCTCGCGCTTGCCCAGCGTCCCGGGCCGCCCGGACCGATAGTGCCGCTGATCGCGGAAACCGGTGGGCAGAACGCGATGATCGTCGATTCGTCGGCGCTCGCCGAACAGGTCGTCGCCGATGTCGTGATTTCGGCCTTCGACAGCGCCGGCCAGCGCTGTTCAGCCCTGCGCCTCTTGTATCTCCAGGAGGACGTCGCGGAGCGGATACTGGCGATGCTTCGGGGCGCGATGGCCGAGCTCCAGATCGGCGACCCGGCGCTCCTCCTGACCGATATCGGCCCGGTGATCGACGACGAGGCGCACCAAAACCTGGAGCGGCACGCCGCGCGAATGGCTCGCGAGGGCCGCCTCATCCACCAATGCCGGCTGCCGCCAGGCACCGGGCACGGCAGTTTTTTCGCGCCGCGCGCCTTCGAGATCGATAGGGCGGACCGGCTCGAGCGCGAGGTGTTCGGGCCGATCCTGCACGTGATCCGCTGGCCGGCCAGCGGGCTCGATGCTGTGCTCGACCAGGTCGCCCTGACCGGGTACGCGCTGACCCTCGGCATCCACAGCCGAATCGACGACACCGCGCGCTACATCCTCGACCGGCTCCCTATCGGCAACAGCTACGTCAACCGCAACATGATCGGCGCCGTGGTCGGGGCGCAGCCGTTCGGCGGCGAACGCTTGAGCGGCACCGGGCCGAAGGCCGGCGGACCGCGCTATCTCCATCGCTTTGCCACGGAGCGAACGGTGTCCGTCGACACCACCGCGGCCGGGGGTAATGCCACCCTCTTGTCGCTTGACGATGCGCCAGGCTGATCAATCGACGATGAACGCCGCAGCCGGGCGTTTCGCATTGCCGATTCGGCCGTTTGCGGTTTGCCCTCCCGGTTGAATCACCTATTATCGCGCCGGATCCGGGCGGTTATCTGGATTCGTGCCAGCGCTGGCTGCGGTAATTTCCCGCGCCGAGATCGCGCTCACCCCAGGATTTATCGGGTGTTGCGCAAATGTCTCTGCGGATAAGGCCGAATTTGTTGGTTTGTGGGCAAACCGTTGCATGAATGTCGCTGTCCGCCGCGTTCTGCGCCGCGGACCCGATTGACGGGGTTGGCGAGCTAAAAACCCATTGCCATCGCAAAAGTGGTTGGTAATCATGAGCGCAACGATGGTGGCGCAACCATCGTCAAACGCGTTTTTTGCGGCCGGAGGTATGGAATGAGAAATCGCTTTCTGCTAGGCGCCGGTGTCGCGCTCGCCGTGGCGTTGAGCTGGGCGGACGCGCGGGCGCAGCTGCTTGTTCCGCCTAGCGGGCCGGGCACCTGGTATTTCGGTGGTCAGGTTGGCTGGACCAACCTTGATAACCAGGGCGGAGCGGTCGCAGGCACACCTTTTAAGCTGAGGGAGAGCTGGAGCGACGGGATAAACACCGGCGTTCGCGGCGGCTATGAATGGGGCCCGTGGCGCTTCGAAGAAGAATTCAGCTACCAGACGAACAGTCTGAATAGCCTGTCCCTCTTGCCTGCGGGGGTGCCGCTTGGCGGCGGCGGCGTCAGCGGAACATCGAAGCAGGTCGGCGGCAATCGCGACGCCTATGCGTTCATGACCAATGCCATCTACGACTTTAACGTCGGTTGGCCGGTCACCCCGCATATCGGCGCCGGTGTCGGAGCGGTGATCCTTCATGATGGAGTCACCATCCAGCCGGGCTCGACTTTGTTCCCGAAGGGCACCCACGTGGCGTCGAGCTCGCAAACCGAGTTCGCTTATCAGGGGATCGCCGGGATACGCTACAACATCAACCCGGCCTTGGCCTTCGACCTTGACTACCGCTATCTGGCGGCGGACAGCGCGAATTTCGCGTCGGTTATCGGGAAGTATAAAAACGGGTACAGCTCCAATAACCTCGTGGCGAGCCTCACCGTGCGGTTCGGCGCGGCGTTGCCGATCATCCCGCCGCTCGCACCGCCCGCCCCGCCGCCGATCGCGCGCAGGGTGTTCCTGGTGTTCTTTGATTGGGACAAGTCGACGATCACGCCTGAAGGCATGGCGATTATCCAGCAGGCGGCCGCGGCGTTCCGCGCCGGCGGACCGGTCACGATCCAGGTCACCGGCTATACCGACGCCTCGGGTTCGGCCGGCTACAACCAGCGGCTCTCCGAGCGGCGCGCCAACGCGGTCGCCCAAGCCATGGTCGGGCAAGGCGTGCCGCGCCAGCAGATGGCGGTCAGCGGTCGTGGCAAGAACGACCAGCGCGTACCGACTGCGGACGGCGTGCGCGAGCCGCAGAACCGTCGCGTCGAGATCGTATTCCCGTAAAGGGAGGGGTCTCGCTCATAGACAAAAGCCGGGGCCTAGAACGGCCCCGGCATCCTCTGACCGCCGCGCGTCTCGCGCGGCGGGTTTTCTTTGTCCTCGGGCCTCCGGCTGCTTTCGTCCGAGCCGGGAGATCTCTAGGATCGCGGCCTTCCGCAGCACGCCAGGTCGCCATGCCCGATTCCCCAGCAATGCCACTATCCCGCTTCACCGTGCTCGACCTGACCCGGGTTCGCGCCGGCCCCACCGCGGTGCGCCAGCTTGCCGATTGGGGCGCCACGGTGATCAAGCTCGAGACGCCGCCCGTAGCGGGCTCGGGCGAAGCTATGGGCGGACCGCGTCACGGGCCTGATTTTCAGAACCTGCATCGCAACAAGCGCAGCCTCACCCTCGACCTCAAATCGCCGGAGGGGATCGAAATCTTTCGGAAATTGGTGGCCCGCGCGGATGTCCTCGTTGAGAATTACCGTCCCGATGTCAAAACCCGACTCGGCATCGATTATGCCGCGCTGCAGCCGCTCAATCCGCGCCTTGTCTATGCGAGCATCTCGGGCTTCGGCCAAACGGGGCCGTACCGCGACCGCCCCGGTTTCGATCAGATCGCCCAGGGCATGGGGGGCCTCATGTCGATCACCGGCCTGCCGGGCCAGGGGCCGGTCAGGGTCGGGATCCCGGTCGCCGATCTGTCAGCCGGGATTTTCTGCGCCCTTGGCATCCTGGTCGCGCTCTTGGAGCGGGAGGTTTCCGGCAAAGGGCAATGGGTCGAAAGCTCGCTGCTCGCCGCGCAGATCGCGATGCTCGACTTCCAGGCGGCGCGCTGGCTGATCGCCCGCGAAGTGCCGCAGCAGGCCGGTAACGACCACCCAACCAGCATCCCGACCGGGGTGTTCAAGACCAAGGACGGCCATATCAACATCGCCTCGGCCGGCGACGAGATCTTTCGCCGGTTGTGCCGGGCGCTCGATATGCCGGATCTCGCTGACCATCCGGATTACCGCACCGCCGGCTTGCGCTCCAAACATCGCCAGGCGCTCAACGCGGCGATCGAGGCGATCACAAACCAGCTCGACAGCGCCGAATGGATCGAGCGCTTCAATGAGGCCGGTGTGCCGGCGGGTCCGATCTACGCGATCAACGAGGTCTTTGCCGACCCGCAGGTCAAGCATCTCGGGATCGCGCAAGCCGTCGAACATCCGGCGCTCGGGCGGGTCGAGCTGGTCGGTCAGGCGGTGTCGCTGAGCCGCACGCCGAGTCGGCTCACAACCGCCAGCCCCGACCTCGGGGAGCACACCGACGCAATTCTTGCTGAGCTCGGCTACGGGAAGAGCGAAATCGCCGGGCTGCGCGACCGCGGGATCGTCTGAGAGGAGAAGCCATGCCGGTGATCAATCGCATTGCCGACTTCCAGGCCGAAATGGCGGGTTGGCGGCACGATCTCCACAGCCATCCCGAGACCGCCTTCACCGAACACCGCACCGCCGAATTGGTCGCGCAGCTGCTCCAATCCTTCGGCATCGCCGTCGAATGCGGCGTCGCGCGCACCGGGGTCATCGGCACGCTCACTGGATCGGGACCGCCGGCGGGTGGGCCGGCAATCGCGCTGCGCGCCGATATGGACGCCTTGCCGATCGAGGAAAAAAACCGTTTCCCGCACGCCTCGACGCACAAGGGTACCATGCACGCCTGCGGCCATGACGGCCACACCGCGATGCTGCTCGGCGCCGCCAAATACCTCGCCGAGACGCGCAACTTCGCCGGCACCATCCATTTCATCTTCCAGCCGGCCGAAGAAAATGAGGGCGGCGCCCGGCTGATGGTCGACGAGGGCGTCTTCGAGCGCTACAAGGTCGATGCGGTCTACGGCATGCATAACTGGCCGGGCCTTCCGGCCGGACAGTTCGCGATCCGGCCCGGCGCGATGATGGCCGCCTTCGACATCTTCGAATTGACCATCGCCGGACGCGGCGCGCATGCAGCGATGCCGCATCTCGGCATCGATCCGGTCGTCGCCGCGGCGGCAATCGTCACCGGGCTGCAGACGATCGCCAGCCGCAACATCCATCCGCTCGAGGGCGCGGTGGTCAGCGTGACGCAAATCCATGGCGGCGACACCTGGAACGTGATCCCCGATGAGGTCGTGCTGCGCGGCACCACCCGGTCGTTCAGCCCAGCCGTGCGCGATGCCCTCGAACCAGCGATCCGCCGGGTCGCCGAGGGCGCCTGCGCCGCGCTCGGCGCCACGCTGACGATGCGCTATGAACGGCGCTATCCGCCGACCGTCAACAGCGCCGCCGAGGCCGAGCTCGCCGCTGCGACCGCGGCCGCGCTGGTCGGCAGCGGCAACGTCCGCCGTGACCTGTTGCCGAGCATGGCGGCCGAGGATTTCGCCTGGTTTCTCGAGAGGAAGCCCGGCGCCTATATCTGGATCGGCAACGGCGCCGGGGCCGATCAGGCGATGCTGCACAACCCGCATTACGATTTCAACGACGAGATCCTGGCATTGGGCGCCAGCTATTGGGCCCGTCTCGCCGAAACCGTGCTGGTCGCAAAGGGCTAGAGCATCATCCGATCGGGTTGAATCACCCTCTTTCCGCCATGGCCGGGCTTGACCCGGCCATCTCTCGACGCCCCCGCGAGATCCCCGGGTCAAGCCCGGGGATGACGAATGGGGGGTGATCGGACTTGAACGGAATGCCGCTCCTAAACCCGCGCCGCCGCGCGGTGATCGAAGCGCTGTTGCAGCGCGTCGCCGCACAGATTGCAGGCGATCACGGTCAGGAAAATCATCGCTCCGGGATAGATTGCGAGCGAGGGGGCCGAGGTGATCAGCTCCTGCGCATTGCTCAGCATGGTCCCCCAGCTGGCGAGCGGCGGCTGGATGCCGAGGCCGAGAAAGCTCAATACCGATTCGAGGAGGATCACGTCGGCGACGTTCAACGTCGTCGCGACGATCAGCGGCGCCAGCACATTGGGCAGGATGTGCGTCAGGAGGATATGCGGCACTCCGGCGCCGAGGCTCTGCGCGGCGCGCACGAAATCGCGGTTGCGGGTGACCAGCGTCGCGCCGCGCACCAGCCGTGCCGCCGTGGTCCAGCCGACCAGCACCGCGAGCACGACGATGCGCAGGAGGCTGATGTCGTCGGAGCGCGCGAGGGCGGGTGGCACGCCGAGCTTATTAAGGTCGAGTGCAGCGAGGACGATCAACAGCGGTAAGAGCGGGAGCGCGATGATGGCGTCGGTCAGTCGCATCAGCACGCGGTCGGTCCAGCCCCCGAGATAGCCCGCGACCAGCCCGACGAGGGTGCCAAGCGCCGCCGCGGCCAGCGCCGCGGCGATTCCGATGGTCAGCGAGACCCGCCCGCCCGCCAAGAGGCGTACGAGGACGTCGCGGCCCAATTCGTCGGTTCCGAGGGGGTGCGGCGGCGAGGGACCGGCGAGGCGGTCCAACAGATCGACCGCGTTCAAGTCGATGTCGAGCGCGGCGCCGAGCGGCGGCCCGGCAAAGGACAAGGCGGCGATCGCCAGAAGCAGCAGAAGCGGCCCTCTCACCGATAGGAGACCCGCGGGTCGAGCCAGCCATAGGCCAGATCGGCGGCAAGATTGGCCAGCATCGTCGCGATGGTCGCCAGTAGGAGGGCGGCCAGCGCCAGATTGTAGTCGTTGCCCATCACCGCATCGAAGATGAGCTTCCCCATGCCGGGATAGGCAAACATCGTCTCGGTGACGAGCGCCCCCGAAACCAGGCCGCCGAAGGACAAGGCCAGGATCGTCGTCACCGGGATCATGGCGCCGCGCATTGCGTGATGCAGGATGATCCTCGTTTCGCTCGCGCCCTTGGCGCGGGCGGTGCGGACATGGTCCTGGGCCAGCGCCTCCTGCATCGCGGCGCGGACATAGCGCGTGTAGCCGCCGATGCTCGCCAGGGTGAGCGTCGCCACCGGCAGCACCAGATGCGACAAGCGGTCGCCGAGACCGCTCGTGCCGGCCGTCGCGATGCCGCTCGCCGGCAGCCAGCCGAGCCCGGCGGCAAAGACCAGGATCAGAATGAGGGCAAGCCAGAAGGTCGGCATCGACACGCCGGCAAAAGAGAACAGGTTGATCGCGGCGTCGAGGCGGGAATTCGGCCGTCGGGCGGCGGCCGTTCCGAGGCCCAACGCGAGCCCCAGCGCCAGAACAAAGCTCGATCCCATCAGCACGAGCGAATTGCCGAGCCGCGGCAGCAGCACCGACCACACCGGCGCGGCGAACAGGCGCGAATATCCGAGATCGCCGGAGAGAGCCTGGCGGACCCAGCCGAGATATCGGGCAAAGAGCGGCTGATCGAGACCGTAAACCGTCTTGAGCCGCACCACGTCCGCCGCGCTCATGCGCGGGTCGGCCTGACGCATCAGGTCGATCGGATCGCCCGGCATCAGCCCGATCAGGGCATAGATGACGAACGACATCACTAAGAGCGTCGCGGCGATCTCGATGAGCCGGATGGCGGTGAAGCGGATCATGCCAAGGCGTCGAGGCCGGGGGTGACCCAGCCATCCAGGAATACTCCTTGGCCGGGCTTGACCCGGCCACCCACGTCTTCTTTGGCGAATTCGTGTCGGTAGCAAGACGTGGATGGCCGGGTCAAGCCCGGCCAAGAGGAAATTTGTGGGGTAGAGGGATGGTTCAATTTCGAAGGAACTCTTACGGCTGCGCCGCCCAATCGCTGATCCACAGCGTCGTCGGGTACTGGTTTCCGGTCGGCCGGACCCCCTCCAGCCATTTCGGCAGGATGAAGACGTCCGAGCGGAAAAACAGCGGCAGCGAGGGAAGCTTCTTGGCATAGAGGTGCTGTGCCTCGGTCCACAGCGCCTTGCGCTTACTAGGGTCGAGCTCGACTTCGAGCGCATCGATCAACCGGTCCATCTCGGCATTCTTGAAGCCGGCGGTGTTCTGACCGGCAAAGCCGTTCGCCGGATCCGGGACCTCGCTCGAATGGAGGATCGAGCGCGGCACGTCCTCCGGCGCGCTGATCCAGGCGTACATCGCCATATCGAAACGGCGATGCGGCATGGTCTCGCCGAACAGCACCCGGGCCGGTTCGTTCTTGATGCGGATGTCGACGCCGATCTGGCGCCATTGGCTCTGCAGGACCTCTTCGACCAGCTCGCGCGTGCGGTTGCCGGCCGTCGTCATCAGCTCGAGCGAGAGGGCTTGCCCCTCGGCGTTGCGCCGGATCTCGCCCGGCTGCGCCTGCCAGCCCGCCGCGTCGAGGAGGATCCCGGCCTGTGCCGGATCATGGCGGTAGCGCGGCGTCTCGGCGCTGTACCCGGCATCGAGCGGATTGACGAAGCTGTCGGCCACCTTCTGGCGGCCGGCAAACAGCGACTTACTGATCCCTTCGCGGTCGAGCCCGAGGATCAGGGCCTCGCGGACGCGCCGATCGGCCAGGGCCGGGCGATCGAGATTAAGGTCGATATGCTCGTAGACCAGCCCCGGCTTATAGATCATATGAAACTGGTCGCCATGCCGCTTCTCGAAGGCGAGCGCTTCGTCGAGCGACAAGCCGAGCTCGCCCGCCACCATGTCGATCGTGCCGGACAACAGATTGGCTTCGAGCGCGGCGGTATTCTCGATCGCGCGCACCGTGATCCTCCGGAAATGCCCCGGCGGTCCCGCCCAATAGGGGTTCGGCTCGAGCAAAACATGCGAACCGGCCGCCACCTCGCTGACGCGATACGGCCCGTCATAGAGCCCGGGATTGGTCGGCTCGGTGTTGTAGCGCGTTTGCACGCGGTATTGCGCCGGGTCGGCAAACGCCGCGCGTTCGATGTGCGCCGGCAACAGAACGAAATCATTGATCGCGGCATAGTCGAAGGTCAGCTTGTCGACATGCAGCGTGAAGGTCTTGTCGTCCTTCAAATCGATGCTGGTGATGCGGCGATAGAGCTCGGCATTGCCGACCGCGCTCTTCGGGTCGCGGCCGACCTCGTAGGTGAACTCTACGTCTTTCGTCGTCACCGGCACGCCGTCGCCCCATTTTACCTCGGGGCGGATCCGATAGGTGATGTCGACCCCTTTCTTGCCGTCGGCGAGATCGACCGGGACCGCCAGCCCGTTGTCGATCGACGGCAGCGTGACGCATAGGAGGCAGACGAGCCGCCAATCGGCGTCGTAAACCGTGAATGGCCGCAGCGCCATCCCCAGCACATAGCTCTTCGCGGCCATTGCATCGATGTTCGGATTGAGCGTCGATGGGAATTGGGTGATTCCGATCGTCAGCGAATCGCGCTCATCACCGATCGCCGGCGAGGACAGCATGAGGGCGACGGCGAGTGCCGGCAGCCGGCGGCGACGGGGGTGCCCCGATAACCATCGTATTGCGCGGAAAACGTTAGTCAGTTGCACAGAAATTGCCCCAAGTGCTTGAAAGCGGGCGGCCACCGGTCATATTATCTGCTACCGGCGAGGTCGGATACGTGACCCAAAAAGTTGCGTGTTCGCGGGAACGGAACAGCAATGCGGTTGTTCTTGGCCCCGAGGCCCGCATCGGTCGCCCGCGGGCGTAGCAAGCCGTAGCAGCGTATTGTCCAAACCAAGAACCCCATAGAGGACAGAGGCATGAAGCATCTCTTGAATGGCGTCGCGATCGCTGCGGCTCTTGCGATCGCCGCACCGGCATGGGCGCAAGCCCCGATGACGCCGACATCCCCAAGCAAAGCGGCACCCAAAGCCACCGCCCCCGCGACCCCAGAGGCGGGTGCGCCGATGAAGCCGATGGCGTCCAAGCAGCGCCATAAGCGTGGCTCGCACCGCATGGCCCGACGTGGCGGCGCGCCGAGCATGACCGATCAGCTCAACCGCGAGGAGTTGGCTCGCATTCAAGGCGGTGCTCCCCCGATGCCGCCGCAGGGCGTCGCCGGCCAGCCTAACGAGTTGCGGGGAATTCCTGGTGCGGGTGAGCCCTCAGCCAGTTCGCATCCAGGACAGCCGCGCTGAGTCTCTTCAATCAGTAAGCGGTCCGAGCAGAGGATTGATCGCGAGGGGGCCTTTGGGCCCCCTCGTCGATTCTGTCCTGAAGATCGCCCGGATTTTCGGTGGCACCTCGCTCTCGCCGGAAGGGCGTAACGGGAAACCCTAGACCGGGGATGCTCGTGCTCCCGGAACTTGCCGGCTATGTCACCGACATCCCGTATGTGGCCGGCTTCAAGCCGATGCTCGCGCCGGCCTGGCTGGATTTTGTCGCCCTCATTGGCGGGGTGAGGCCGCCGCCGCGGATCGGCGGCTTCGCCTGGTGCGATCTCGGCTGCGGGCAAGGCGTGACCGCGGCGGTCCTCGCCGCCACGCACCCCAGTGGCGCGTTCCACGGCGTCGACGCGATGGCGGTGCATGTCGATCACGCGGCGGCCCTCGCAGAAGAGGCCGGGGCGGCCAACGCGCATTTCCACACCGCCGATTTTGCCGGCGCGCTCGCCCGGCATCTGCCGCCTTTCGATTACATCGTCGCGCACGGGGTCTACACCTGGGTCGATGCCGAAATCCGGGCCCACCTACGGAATTTCATCGATTCTCAGCTCAAGCCCGGCGGGCTTGTCTATGTCAGCTACAACGCCCTGCCCGGGTGGACCGGCGACCTGCCGTTTCAGCACCTGGTGCGCGCGCTGGCGGCGGGCGCGCAGGGCGACAGCGCCCAGCGCTTTGCCGCCGCGGCGCGATTGATCCAGCGGCTCGCCGACGGCGGCGTCGCGGCGCTGGCGTCGAGCTACATCGTCCGCGAGCTGCGCGAGCGCCCGGACGATTACCGGCCGGGCTATCTCGTTCATGAATTCCTGCATGCCGGCTGGCGGCCCCTTTATGTCACCGAGCTGCGCCGCGACATGGCCGAGATCGGCCTCGCGCCGGTCGGCTCGGCGATCCTCCTCGAGAATTTCGACCAGTGGGTCCTCGGGGCCCAAGCGCGGGCGCTCGTCAGCGAAATTGCCGACCCCGATCTCAGGGAGCTGGTGCGCGATTTCTGCATCGACCAGCGCTTTCGCTGCGATGTGTTCGCCCGTGATGCGGAGAGGCTCGACGAGGCAGAACAGCGCCGTTGCCTATTCGCCGCCGGGCTCGCGCTGGTCCGCCAACCGGCCGCGATCGCCTATCGGGCGGCGACCCCGGCCGGGCAGCTCGATTACGCCAACCCGGCGGCGCGGGCCGTGGTCGGCGCGCTCGCCGCCGGCGCGCACAGCCTCTGCGAGATCCCACCGGGCGGCGCCGCGCCCAAAAATCTCTTGGCCAATGCGCTGGCGCTATGCGCCGTCGGCGATGTGCGGCCGGTCGAAAGGGCACGCCTTCCAGTCGAGGCGCTCAATCGCGCGCTGCGCCGCCGCCTTGGCGGCGCGCAAGAGACGCCGCTGATCGCGCTGCCGTGCGGCACGGCGCTGGAGCTCGATTACCAGCTCTTGGGGCTATTGAGCGGGGAGATGAACCCGGGCTGGCGCGATTTCCTCGCGCTGCACGGGGTGTGAGTACCCGGCCCGCGGTCCATGGCGTCCGTTCGGCGTTAACGGGCGGCGATGCGGCGGCGCTCCTGCCGCACCATCAGCCAGAAGGCAAGCGCCACCATCATGAAGACGACTGCGAGGAACAATGTCGCCAGCGCGTTGATCTCCGGGGTCACCCCGATGCGCACGCTCGAATAGACCGCCATCGGCAGGGTCGTCGCCGAGGGTCCCGAGACGAAACTCGCGACGACGAGATCGTCGAGCGACAGGGTGAAGGCCAAGAGCCAGCCCGAGACCAGCGCCGGGCTGATGCCGGGCAGGGTGATTTGCCACAAGACGGCAAACGGCCGCGCCCCGAGATCGAGCGCGGCGTCCTCAAGGGTTTGGTCGAAGCTCGCCAGCTGAGCGCGCACCAGGACCGCGACAAAACAGGCGGCGAAGGTCGCGTGCGCGATCGTCACCGTCAGGACGCCGCGGCTCGCCGGAACGCCGAGCCAGGCTTGCGCTGCAACGAACAGCAACAGGAGCGAGAGGCCGAGGATGATTTCGGGCACCACCAGCGGAGCCATCAGCATGAAGCCGAACAAGAGCCGCCCGCGAAACCGCCTGAAGCGGTTCATCGCGAGACCGGCGCAGGTGCCGAGCACCAGCGCGATCGTCGCCGCCATCACGCCAACTTCGAGGCTGGTCAGCGCGGCGGCGCGGAACTTGTCGTCCTCCAAGAGCACGCCATACCAGCGCGTCGACACCCCGGCCCAGATCGTGACGAGCCGCGAGGCGTTGAACGAATAGGCGACCAAGACTGCGATCGGCAGATAGAGAAAGCCGAAGCCGAGGGCGAGCGCGCTCAGGCGAAAGACGGCACTGCCGCGCCCGCCCGTCACGCCGCTCGCTCAATAAGGCGCTGCGCGACCAGGAGCGGCAGGGTCAAGACGGCGACCAGCGCCACGGCGACCGCCGAGGCGGCCGGCCAATCGGCATTGTCGAAGAACTCCTGCCACAACAGCTTGCCGATCATCAGCGTATCGGGGCCGCCCAGGAGGTCGGGGATCACGAACTCGCCGACCGCCGGAATGAAAACGAGGAGCATACCGGCGGCGACCCCCGGCAAGGTCAACGGCAGGATCACGCCGAGAAACACCCGCCACGGTGGCGCGCCCAGATCCGCAGCGGCTTCGAGGAGGGCTTCGTCGAGCCGCGACAGGCTGCCGTAGAGCGGCAGGATCATGAACGGGAGATAGGAATAGACGAGCCCCAGCTCGACCGAAAACCCGTTATAGAGCAACGGCACCGGTGCTTCGACGAGCCCTGCGGCGAGGAGCAGCCGGTTGATGAGGCCGCTCGGCTCTAGAAGCGCGATCCAGGCATAGACCCGGATCAGAAAGCTGGTCCAGAACGGCAGGATGACCAGAAACAACAAGAGATGCCGCCACACGCCGGGGGCGCGGGCGATCGCGAAGGCAACCGGATAGCCGACGAGGAGGCACAACAAGGTCGCCAGCGCCGCATTGCCGAGCGAATTTGCATAGACCCTGAGGCAGCCTTCGGCGAGCTCGCGGTAATTGGCCAGCGTGAGGTGGCCCTCCCACCCCGCCGCTGTCCGGCTGAGGAGCGGCCGGAAGGGCGGGATAGAATCGGCGCTCTCGGCGAGGCTGATCCCGGCCACGAGGGTGAGCGGCAGCAGAAAAAATACCGCGAGCCACAGGAACGGAAGCCCGATCAGCACCCGCCGCTCCCAAATGCCGAGCCCGATCATGGTTGGATTGTCATTCCGGGGCGTGGCCGGAGGCCGCAAGCCCGGAACCGATAAACACCGGCGTCGCCAAAAACGCTCAGGCGCTGGCGTTCCAAACTTCGCAGCCCGTGTTTATGGGTTCCGGGCTCGCCACGGAGCCCTGTCCTCGGGCCGCGCGGAGCGCGGACCCGGGGGGGCGCCCCGGAATGACGCTCTAATTTTGACAAGCTGATCAAGGTCATTCCGTCAGCACCACGGCGTCTTCGGGCGCCCAGCTCGCCCACACGGCGGCGCCGCGGTCGAGGCCCTGCGCCGCGGCGCTCGGCAGATGGGCGCGCAACGCGAGTCCGGAATGCGTCGCCAGATGCACAGTCGACTGCCCGCCCTCGTAGCCGATCGTGGCGATCGTCGCGGCGAGCGCGAAGCCGGCGGGGCGCTCTCGTGACAGCCGCAATTTTTCCGGGCGCAGCGCCAGCGTGAGCCCGGTGCCGGTGGCCAGGCCGACCATTGGGCCGGTTGCCGGCCTGGCCATCGGGATCGGCTGCTCGGCGCCGGCAATCGCCAGCGCAGGGGCGTCGCGCCAGTGGACGAGCTCGCCCTCGAACAGGTTCACCGCGCCGACAAAATCGGCGACAAAGCGCGAATTGGGCCGTTCGTAGATCTCAGAGGGCGGCCCGATTTGCACGAGGCGGCCCCGGCTCATCACCGCGATCCGCGAGGCCATGCCAAGCGCCTCCTCCTGGTCGTGGGTGACGACGAGAAAGGTCGTGCCGACCCGTTCCTGGATGCCGGTCAGCTCAAGCCGCGTCTCCTCGCGCAGTTTACGGTCGAGCGCGGCCAACGGCTCGTCGAGCAGCAGGAGCTTCGGCATCTTCGCTAGCGCGCGGGCGAGCGCGACGCGCTGCTTCTGCCCGCCGGATAATTCGTGCGGCCGGCGGCGCGCATAGTCCGACATCTGCACGAGCGCCAGCATATCCCCGACCCGCGCATCGCGGCGGCGGCGCTCCATCCCCTCCTGCCGCAATCCGAACGCGATATTGCCGGCGACGTCGAGATGGGGGAAGAGGGCATAGGACTGGAACATCATGTTGACCGGTCTTGCGTAGGGCGGCACGGCGCCCATCGGGGCGCCGTCGATCAGGATTTCGCCGCTGTCCGGGGTCTCGAAGCCGGCGATGAGGCGTAATAATGTCGTCTTGCCGCAGCCCGAGGGGCCAAGGAGGGCGAAAAATTCGCCCTCCTCGACACTCAAGGACACCCGATCGACCGCCGCGGTCGCGGCAAAGCGCTTGCTGGCGGCGATGATTTCGAGGAGCGCCATCGCCGCTCAGCAGCCCGATTTCATCCGGTTCCACGCACGCATCCGCGCCCGCTCGTAAGCGTGCGGCGCCGGCCGGTCGATATAGAACAGACGGCGTACCGCATCCGGCGGATAGATCCCCGGGTCGTCGCGGATCTCGGGCATGACAAACGCGGTCGCCGCGCGGTTCGGGTTCGGATAGGAAACGCCGTTGGTGATGGCCGCGATGATCTCGGGGCGCAACACATAGTCGATGAAGCGATGCGCGTTGTCGGGGTGCGGCGCATCACCCGGGATGGCGAGCATGTCGATCGACATCTGCGCGCCCTCACGCGGCACGCGGAACGCGATCTCGACCCCGCTTTCGGCTTCTCGCGCGCGGTTGCGCGCCTGGATCACATCGCCCGAATAGCCGAGCGCGATGCAGATGTCGCCCGAAGCGAGGTCGTTGATGTATTGCGATGAGTGGAACCGGCGCACAAACGGGCGGATCCGATCGAGCACCGCCGCCGCCCGCCCGAGATCGGCAAGCTCGCGGCTCGTCGGATCGATCCCGAGATAGAGAAGCGCCGCCGGGATCACCTCCTGCGGTGTGTCGAGGAGTTCGATGCCGCACCCGGCGAGCTTGGCGGCGAGCGTGGAATCGAACAACAGCGCGAGCGAGTCGCGCGGCGTTGCCCCTCCCAGGGCGCGCTCCACCATCGCGACATTGTAGCCGATCCCGGTCGCGCTCCACAGATAGGGCACGCCGTGCGCATTGCCGGGGTCGGCGATGGCGGCGAGCGCCATGAGGGAGGGATCGAGGTTCGCCAGATTGGGCAGCTTCGCCTTGTCGAGCGGGAGATAGGCGCCCGCTGTGATCTGGCGCGCCATGAAGGGGCTCGCCGAGGGAACGACGATGTCGTAGCCCGAATGGCCGGCCAGGAGCTTCGCTTCGAGCACCTCGTTGCCGTCATAGACATCGTAGGTGACGGCGATCCCGGTTTCCTTCTCGAAATTGCGGATCGTGTCGGGGGCGATGTAGTCGGACCAATTGTAGATGTGTAGCCGCTTTTCCTCAGCCCGCGCGCCCGCCATCAGGACCCAGAGCGCGAGCCCGATCAGGCAAAATCGGCAGATCAGCGTCCCCCCAATCATGCCGCGCATACAGCAGCCATGTGCCCAATTGTCAATCGGCGGTGCTGCGCCAGGCCCCCACCCCAACCCTCCCCCGCAGGCGGGGGAGGGAGCGCGCCAGAGCCTGAAATACCCTCCCCCGCAAGCGGGGGAGGGAAGGGTGGGGGCTCGTCCGCCGCGGTGGTTGGGATGGAGCGAACCGCCGCCGTAACCGGTGATATCGCGGTGGAGTGGTTTCCGGCTATTTTGTGCCAATGGCAGCCTGTCGTCGAAATGATCCGATGCGCTCGGTCCTGACCGTCGCCTCTGTCTTTCTGTTCGTTGTCCTCCTCGCGGGGTGCGTTCCCGAGCGCGCCGGGAGTCCGGCCCATCCCAATCCGATCATCGTGCGCGAATTCACCGTCTCGCCCGGGGTTGTCACCCTCGACCCGAGCTTTGGCTTCTCGCTCAATCGCGGCGCACCCGGGGTGCCGCCGAGCCAGCGCGCCTCCGGGGTCGCCCGCGCCGCCGCGTTCAGCCTCGCCGACGCGATCGCGCAGCAGTTGAGCCTCATGGGCTACGACGCGATCCGCTCCGACACCGCCGCCCCGGAGCCGGGCGCCCGGGCATTGATCGTCACCGGCGCCTTCCGCCATATCGACGAGGGCCGGCGCCGGCAAGTCGGCGCCGAGAACCCGGGCATCGCCGTCGATGCCGAAATCGACCACCAGGTCGAAGCCGCCGTGCCGCAGCGGATTACCGAGCTGCACCTCGATTCGCGGCAGCTCCCGCACGATGCGATCGTCGGGGTGTCGGCGCGGCGCGGTGTCGACGTCAATCTCGCCGCAACCCGGGTCGGCGGCGCGATCGCCCGCTATGTGAGCGAAACCGCCCGGCTCAACAACTGGCCGACGGCGTCCCGCTGACCAATCATGGACCGCGGCCGTCTCGCCCGTATGCGGCCGAGACGGCCGCGGTCCAAACCCTACAGCTCGCCCTCGGCCTTCAGCATCCGCAGCGTGTTGCGCAGCGCGACGACGGTGTCTTCAAGCTCGGATTCGTCATGGGTCGCCGAGATGACGCCGCCGGGGTGGCTGCTCAGATCCACCCCGTGGATCATCATGCCGAGGCGCAGCTTGTGGACGGCCCCGGCGTTGCGCTCGCCCTTTAGGCTGGCGGCGGAATAGTTGAGCGGATCGAAACGGGTCGGGGTGATCGCGACGCCCTCGGGGTTGGTGAACAATTCGAAGGACGAGAAGGTGCCGTAGGCCGCCCACGCCACCCGCTCCTCCTCGAAAACCTCGTTGAGCCGCCGCCGTAAATCCTCGCCAAAGCGGTTGGCGCGGGTGCAGGCGTCGGTCTCGCGCACGATCCGCAGCGCCGCGATCCCGGCCGAGGCGGAGAGCGGGTTGGCGTTGAAAGTGCCGGGGTGGCCGATCTTTTCCTTGCCCGCCGCCTTGGTGACCTGGAAATCCAAGAGGTCGAGGATGTCCTTCCTCCCAGTGACCGCGCCGCCCGGCAAGCCGCCGGCGAGGATCTTCGCCAAGGTGGTCAGATCGAGC
>Ga0210394_10002629_pt1 | contig 24289 bp, 22 predicted proteins | sample IncBWC12MmetaG_FD_160121 | JGI IMG/M metagenome (GOLD analysis project Ga0210394, IMG submission 160121) | Forest soil microbial communities from Barre Woods Harvard Forest LTER site, Petersham, Massachusetts, United States - Inc-BW-C-12-M | ecosystem: Environmental > Terrestrial > Soil >... | reverse complement strand
AGCGCTCCGGCGGGCGAGCCTCGCACGCGGGTTTTCTCAGCCCTATGGAGCCAACCACAATCTGCGCGGGCGGCGCCGGCCCGGATCGTTCGTCGAAAGACGCCTTTAAGTCACTCGATCCTGCGTGTGCGCTTCCGCTGTGCCTCTGAGTCGTCCGCTGCGCGCTGGATGTCGGCTTTGCGGCGAGCTACCATTGCGACCGATCGGCCATCTGCGGTCGATCGATCAGCCCGCGAAACTGCGGCCGGACCGGACATTGCTGCCGCACCGGGGTCGGTTTCTTCGGCGGCTGTGACGTGACTCACGCGTTAGCGAGCGATCCGCGAGGCCAACCGGTAGAAGGACGAATCTCTGTTCAGACGGAATTTCGCGGGCGTAGGCGACTCAACGGAAAATATTTTCAAACTCTCAATTGGTCTCATTGCAAGCCGACTGAATATGGCGGAGCATGATCGCGGTCGCCCATCAGCTGACGTAAGCGTGGGTTGGTCCGTCTTGGCGTCGCCGCATGATGGTCAAAGAGGTTGATGATGATCGATCCGTTCGACGATGTGGACGATCCCTGCGACATCGCGGATCACAATCACTGCGACATTGCAGATCACGGTGGCTTCCTGCGTCGGCTCGGCAGAACAATCTGGCGTGAGATCCTGGATCGCCTCGATTCGATCGGGGAAGAGGATCCGGAAGACTCCGAGTCCAAAAAGCGTCGTCCCCCGCCCGGTGCGTCCGAGCTCAACTAGCTCGCGGCCGTACGGTTTGCTGTCGCGGTCATGCCCGGATAGGGTCGCGAGAGAAGAAATCGGTCCGGTCTCAAGGCGGCGATGTTTGGTCGGCTATCTGATGTCGAGCTGTCATCGACGCGGCCGGGCGGAGTCGGCTAGAAGCGACGGGTTACCGGGCACATGGGACTTTGAGATCATGCGAAACCTAGTGGCTGCTGCCTTCCTAACAATGTCAAGGCGCTTTCTCAGCAATGGCGGATCGCCAAGATTAGCGCGTTCGAGATGAGAGTGGCTATGGTGACTGATGCGAGTGAGTTGTAGCTAGATGCGAAGCCCAACTTTTCGTCTGTCGGTGATCAACTGATGTCTGCTTTGGGATGGGCGGGTTGGCCGCTATGGGTCGTTTTTGCCAATTCCGACTGCCCGCTTCCCGGCGATCACTAACTCTTGGCCGGCCGTTCGCGCTCTCTCACTTCGTCGCAGGAACCCCCGGCACGCCGCGGATGCTTTCCCACAGGTGCCAGCCGAGCAAAGCCGGCAGTCCAAACAGCACTTCGCGCATCCGCTTGGCCAGCGCCAGTCCGATCGCGAGCTGCTGGTCGAGGCCAACTGCGGCGCAGATCAGCACGATGCCGGCCTCTTGCGCTCCCAGTCCGGCGGGAATCGCGAAGGCCAGGTTGCGAACGAACAGCACGACGCTTTCGATGATCAGCGCAGCCTCGATGCTGACCGGATGCCCGAGCAGGCGCAATGCCAGCCACACTTCGGAGGCTCCCGCCATCATTCCAGCCAGTTGAAGCAGCGTCGCCAACGCCAGGCGGCCGCGGCGGCGCGCCAGCGCCGACAGCTCCGTCTCGAACGCCGGCATCGACGCGAGCCAAGGCGGCGCCTGCGAGCTGGCACCGGAGACGAGCGACGCCAGCCGCCCGAGCCAGGCCGCGAGCCGGCCTTCGCTGATCAGCCACAGTCCCGCGAGCGGGATTGCGAGCGCAACCAGCACGCTGAGCTCGAGCCCGTTCAAATCGACGCCGTGCGCGGTCAACGCAAACAGCATCGCCAGGCCCAGCGCGGCGAACAGCACCAGGCTGAGCAGCGTCAACACGACTTCGGTGACTACACTGGCGGCTACCGGCGTCGGTTCCAGTCCGCGGCCCGTCACGATCCGGACGCCGACGAGCTCGCCGCCCACTCCCGCAACCGGCAGCAGGCGGTTCACGGCCTCACGCACCATCGCGACCAGCAGCAGAACCAGCCAGCGCGCGCGTGAGTGCGGATCGCGCGGCGCCAGCAGCACGCGCCAACCCAACGCGTCCAGCGCGAGCGGTACGACATGCAAGGGCACCAACCACAGCAGCGGCCAGCCGGCGGCGGCCAGCGCGTCCAGCACCGCCTGCCAGCCGGCGCGCGCCACCAGCGCGATGGCTGCCGCAAGCCCTGCCAGTCCCAGTAGGTACGCGACCCGCTTCATCCCACCGCCCAACCTCGTTGCGCGCTGGCCGGCCCCGTGATGTCGAGGAAACCGCCCACCGACGCGCGCGACCGCTGCAGCCGATCACGCGCCCGCGGACTCATCAAGGCATCGAGCTCCTCGGTCGCGCGCGCGCCGACCCCAGCCGCCCTCTCATTTGCGCCGCTGCGGGTGGCTGGATGCAGGTACACCTCGGCGATTCCTGGTCGAAGTCGCTCCAGCGCTTCGCACAACGCCGCCTCGTTCAATTCGCCACTGCAGCGCAGCCCGAACAAGTAGTCGTTGCAGGCCAGCCCCTCGCGGCGCAGACGGCGGCGCATCCAGCCTGCGCCCAGCGCCCAGCCGAGCGCGGACCAGCGCCCGGCGCGCGAGGCACTCGCTGAAACCGCGCGTGCCAGCCACAGCGGCTCGAACGGCAGCCTCACCGCGCGCAGCCCGAAGCTGCGACCGACGGTCACGATCCGATCCAGCACGAACGGATGCATGTGATAGTGCTGATGTCCGTTGGCATGGTCCAGCGTGAGACCGGTCCGGGCAAATGCGTCGAACTGCGCACGGATCTCGTCCTCGGCCTGTCGGCGGACTCGCGGGCTTGCGGCCAACCGCCAGCCCAGGCCTGCCAGATTCTGCGGGAGTCGGCCTTGCCCATCGACCAGATCGGGAAGCTGCTGCGGGGGCAGCACGGGCCGCATGCCCCCGGTCAATGTCACATGCAAACCGACTCGCAGGCCGGGCAGTCGGCGCGCACGTTCAACGGCGTCGGCCGCGGCCGGCTGGCCCACCATCAGGCTGGCGGCCGTCAACACCCCTTCGGTGAACGCACGCTCGACCGCTTCGTTGATCGCCGGATCGAGGCCGAAATCGTCGGCCGTGACGATCAGGTGACGCATCGCGTGGACCCTCACCCCTTTTCCGGCCTGCGGCCGGAAAAGGGCTCTAGGAAGAGAACGAGGGGGCTCGGCTGGCCCCCTCGTGCTCCCCCAGCCAATTCGTTGATGCGAAGAATCGCCTCAAGCGGCGTGGCGATTCAGGAATCGCATGAACTCCACGCCCTCGCGCAGGCGGCGTTGCGTCATCTCCCAGCTGGTCGACATCTCGGCCACCAGCTCGAAGATCTTGCGAGGCCGGAAGTAGAAGCTCTTGTAGAAGCGCTCGAGTGCGTGGTAGATCTCGTCGGCCTTCAGATGCGGATAGCTCAACGGGATCAGCTGGGTGCCGGACGAATCGACCAGTTGCGACGGATCCGGGTTGCTGAGCCAGCCGCTGGCAACGGCCTCGCGATACAGCTCGGTGCCAGGGTACGGCGCCGCCAGCGAGACCTGAATCGTGTGGGGATTGATCTCTTTGGCGAAGCGAATCGTCTGCTCGATCGTTTCGCGCGTCTCACCCGGCAGGCCCAGAATGAACGTGCCATGAATCGTGATGCCCAGCGCGCGGCAATCGCGCGTGAAGCGGCGCGCAAAATCGGTGCGCATGCCCTTCTTGATATTGCGCAGGATCTGATCCGAGCCGGTTTCGTAGCCGACCAGCAGCAGGCGCAGCCCGTTGTCGCGCATCACCTTCAGCGTGTCGTACGGAACGTTGGCCTTGGCGTTGCAGGACCAGGTCACGCCCAGCTTGCCCAGGCCGCGCGCGATCTCCTCCGCCCGCGGCAGCAGATCGGTGAACGTGTCGTCATCGAAGAAGATCTCGCGCACCTGAGGCAGGTTTTTCTGAATCCACGCGACTTCCTCGATCACGTTGGCCGGGCTTCGCACCCGGTATTTGTGCCCGCCGACCGTTTGCGGCCACAGGCAGAACGTGCAACGCGATTTGCACCCGCGGCCGGTATAGAACGACACGTATGGGTGCTTCAGATACCCGATGAAGTAGTTCTCGACCTTCAGATTGCGCTGGTATACGGGCGATACCCACGGCAATGCATCCATGTCCTCGATCGGCGCGCGCGCCGGCGTATGGACCAGCTTGCCGTTCGGGCCGCGGTAACACAGCCCTGCGACCTCGCTCAACGGCTTGCCCTGCGACACCTCCAGGCACGTGTAGTCGAACTCCTCGCGACAGACGAAATCCACCGCCGGCGCCGAGGCGAGCGACCCGTCGGGATCGACAGCCACTTTCGCGCCCACGAGGCCAACCAGCATCCTGGGGTTGAGGGCCTTCAACTGCTCGGCAACTTTCGCGTCGCTCGCGAAGGACGGCGAGCTGGTGTGCATGATCACCAGATCGGCATCCTGCACGCGCGGCGTCACGTCCGCGAACGTCAGGCCGTCGGTCGGAGCATCGATCAACTCACTGTCCGGCACCAGCGCAGCCGGCTGTGCCAGCCAGGTCGGGTACCAGAATGAGCGGACCTCGCGCTTGGCTTGATAGCGCGCGCCGGCGCCGCCATCGAATCCGTCGAACGACGGGGGGTGCAGAAATACGGTCTTCAATGTCATTCGGATCCCATCCTCGGAGCGACCGAGACGTGACTCCCGGCGAGTGCTTCCTTTTCAGCCGCCGAGCGGCTCAAGGCGCCGCCGCTGCCGACTCGATAGCGCCGGCCCCGCCAAGTAATACCTCGGCCCAGAAATCCCGCGATCCACACCGCCAGCAGGAGGCCGTCGCGCAGCGGGATCAATGCCCAATCGTACCCCACTCTTGTTGCGCCGCGGCGACGCTGCTGCCGATGGATGTCCAGGCGACTCGCAAGGGTCAAGCCGGCCGGAGCGAGCGCCCACACGGAAGGCCAGGCCAACAGTGCTCCCAACAAAGCGAGCGGCAGAAAGATCGAAAAGCCCATGAACGCATAGCCGAGCGGCGCCACCGTACGAATCGTGCGCATCCAGCGCAGCTCACGGTGCGCGTGGGCACGGAAGGTCTCCTCGGGAACCTCGGTGTCGACCACCACGGGACTCAACACCGTCTTCAACCCCAAGCGGCGCACGCGCTCGCACATCAGCCAGTCGTCCGCCAAGTGGTCCGCAATCACCTGCAAGCCTCCGATCGCTTCCAGCGTGCGCCGGCGCAGCGCGATCGTAACGCCCGATGCGAACGATCGATTTCCCAACGCCTGGGACACCAGCACCGCCGGAAAGTACCAGTCGTTGATGAACAGCGCGGCCAGGCGCGAGCGCAGCCCAGGTCCGGCACGTCCGCGATACAGGCAGGTGACCGCGCCCACATCGGGTGGCGTCAGGGCCGACACGATCGCCTCCAGATAACCGGGGCCGACTCGCACGTCGCTGTCGGAGATCAGCAGAAGCGGATGGCGCGCACTCGGCAGCATGTTGATCAGATTGCTGGCCTTGAGGTTTTCCCCATGAACACGTGGATCAACCACGAGCGTGGCATCGAGGGCGGGGAACTCCTGCTGCAACTGATGGACCACTTCGATTGCAGGGTCGGCCGCATCGCGGACTCCGAACACGATCTGCAGCTGCGGATACTCCTGGCGCGCGAAAGAGCGCAGTCCTTCCAGCAGATGGGGCTCTGCGCCGCACAGCGGCTTCAGGATCGTTACCGCGATCGGGCGTTCGAGGCGTGCCACGGGCGTCTCGCGACTGCGACGCAGCAGCAGCGCGGCGAAGGTCGAATACGCGCCTGCGATCAGGGCCAGCGCCGCGCCAGCGTGAGCGATGAACTCGGGCATCTTCCCTGATCGTTGCGAATCAGATTTCGGACGGACGGTCGGATCGCGGTCGCGACACTCGTGACATCGATCTGTCCAGAACGCACCACGACCGATGGCTGCTCGAAGCGGGTGTCGTTCGACGCGGTCGCCCCAGCGCGATCGGTACGGGCCGCACCGGTTTCAAGATGGCGGCATTCTACTGGCATTGCTCCTCGCTTTCTGTGACCCGCGGCAGCCGGCGGACTCATCCCATTGGTTCAGAACGGGTAGTAGATGCCCGTGAAGACCGCCGGGCCTTCGCTGCCGAAGCCGATGTCGACGTAGCCCACGACAAACGGGCGCGCGATCGCGCGGAAAGCCATGCCGCCGACTTTGTGCAGCTGCGTGAACGGCGAGGTGCTCATCGGGAACACACGCCCGACATCGAGGAACGGCGCCACTTCCAGTTCGACATGGGTGGAGGCGAAGTTGAAGTCCCATGCCCTTTGCCGCACCTCGACGCTGGAGGAAAAAGAGTTGCGATCGGTGAAGCGGCCCTCGCCGAAGCCGCGCAACGGCTGAGCGCCTCCGATTTCGCTGCGCGCCCCACCCAGGCTGCTGAGTGCCCAAAATGGTGCGTCGTTCAAAGTCGGCAGGTAGCGCAGTGCCGTGTGCGCGACCAGGATCGTGGTGCGCGCGATCCGGAAAAAGCCTCGTCCGTCAACACCGGCTTCACTGTAAAGCGAGTCGTTCAGCACCCCGCCCCGACTGTCCAGGCCTGCGTACGCAACCCACTTGACACCCCGATCGGGCACCGTTGCGTCATCGCGCGTGTCGTACACGACCGCGAGGCGATCGAGCACCTCGTGGCTGGCTCCAAGCCGGCCAACGTCCGCAAAGCGGGTCTCGATCGAGGGAATGCCCGACAGGGTCCCTGGCAGCACGTCGAAAAAGCGCACGCGCGCGGTATACAGGATCTGCCAGGCTTTGCTCACGTTAAGGCCGATCTGCGCCTGCGCGAAGCTTTGCTCGGCGGTGAAGTTCGTTTGCGCGCTTTGCTGGGACTGGTTGCCAGTGCCATAAAAGCGAGGCGTTCCGTCACGGTCGTAAATCAGGCTGCCGGCGAACGACCACAGGCTCTCGCGCAGACGCCCCCGCTCGTACTCGGCGTCGAACTCGCGCTCGACCCGCTCCTTGGCGCCTCCCAGCAAGGACCACCGCTCGTCCTGCGACGGGTAGGAATACATCCGAGCGTGAAAGCCCAATCCGAAATAAGGGCTGTGCAGGAAGTCCGGCGCGATGATCTGTCGAATGATGTGATCGTCGTCGGTGCGCAACCAGACCGGAAGAAGGCCGACCGTGGTGCCGCCGTTCGGATTGGTCGCGACCTCGGGAACCGGAATGAAGGGGGCCGTGGCGGGGTCGAACCATCGCGCCAGGCCGGTGGGCGGCGACCCCGCGCCGGCGGTCGGCGCGGACGCGGGCGCGGGCGCGTCGCCTGGATTGTCGGAATCCGACCAGCAGGGGGCGGCAATCAGCAGCGCCGCCAGCAACGCCCCGGATCTGACGAGCACCGGGCGGGTCGCGCGCCTCACCGCACCAGTTGGCCAAAGCACCGCACGAACCGGGCCATATCCTCCGACGTCAGATCGCCCATCGTCGAGATGCGGAACAGCGTCCGCGACAAATCGCCCTGTCCCGCGTAGATCACGAAGCCTTCGCTCTTCAAACCATCATGCAGCGCGACGTAGCCCATGTCCGGCGGCAGGTGGTACGCACGCAAGACCACCGAAGACTGGGCCGGCGCCAACACCGACTCGACTCCGAGTTCGGCGAGTCCCGAGCGCACCTGCTCGGCCAGCGCCGCATAGCGGCGATGGCGTGCGATCCGGCCGCCCTGCTCGGCGAACTCGCGCAAGGCCTCGACCAGGGCATAGGTGGCGTGCACCGCCGGGGTAAACGGCGTATCGCGCCGATCCTGCAAGCGCGACAGCCGGCCCAGGTCCAGATAGTAGGAGCGCGGTGCTGCCTGCTCGAGCGCGCTGCGGCGCGCGACGACAAACGACACGCCCGGCACGCCGTGCAGACACTTGTTGGCCGTGGCGGCCACCGCGCATACGGTGCCGTCGGCGAAGTCCAGAGCCTCGGCGCCGAAGCTGCTGACGCCATCGACCAGCAGACTCACTCGATAGGCCCGGCACAGTTCGCCGAGCGCATGCAGGGCATTCAGGCGACCGGTCGTGGTCTCATGGTGCACGATGGCCAAGTGCGTGAACGGCTCGTTTGCGTGCGCTGCCGCCAGGCACGAACGCACCGCGTCCAGGTCGACCGGGCTGAGCCAGGAGACTGTATTTCGAGCATGCGCGATTCCGTACCGAGCGCAGATCTGCGCCATGCGCTCGCCGTACACGCCGTTTTCGACGACCAGCACGCGACCGGATCCCGGCACGAGCGACGCGAGCATGCTTTCTACCGCGCCGGTCCCGGACGCGGTGATCAGCACCGCGCGCCATTGGCTTGGATCCAGCGCGTAGACGGCCAACAGCCGTTCACGCGCCTCGTCCTGCAGGTCGAAAAACTCGCTTTCGCGATGGCACAGATCGGCCTGCGTCAGGCTTTGGCGGACGCGCGCCGTCACGTTGACGGGACCGGGATTGAGCAGCAGCATCAACGAATGGCCGCGGCCAGATGCCGCACCAGACGCGCCTTGACTTCCACCGGAGTGATGGACGGGCGCGGCAGATCGTCGGGCGTGCCCGCGCGCGTCAGCAGGCGCGCAAAGCGCGGTCCATCGAGGGCCGGAGCGTCGAGCCAGGCGGCGATGTGCGCGAGATCGTCGGTTTCAATCGACGAGGCGTAGCCACAGGCGGCCGCCACGTCGGCGAACGAAACCAGCGGCGAGACCGTTGCCTGGCCGCCGGTCGACTCGTGCATTCCGTTGTCGAGCAGCAGATGCAGCAGATTCGGCGGGCCATAGGCGCCGACCGTGGCAAACGCGCCCATCCGCATCAAAGCCGCGCCGTCTCCATCGAGCGCGATCACCTGTCGATCCGGACGCGCCAGGGCCAAGCCGAGCGCGAACGGTACGACGCAGCCCATCGAGCCGACCATGTAAAGATGATTGGCGCGGTCGTCGACGGCATACAGCTCGCGTCCGCAAAATCCGGTCGACGCCAGCACCACGCTGGTCGCAACCGGCGAACGCGCCACGATCTGGCGCAAAGCCTCCCGCCGTGAGGGGCGCGCCTGCGGCTTTTCGCAGCGCGCCATCCGGATTGCCGGGGCAGGCGCCCTGGGGTCGCTGGCGCCAACGGCCCCGGCCTCGATCGGATGGGGCGCAACGCACCCCTTGCGCATCACGAGCGCGTAGGGCAGGCCGGTGTGATCCATATGCGCCGTCGCGCGATCCAGCGCGGGGCCGATCGCGTCGGCTTCGGTCGGAAACAATTCCCACGCGATCTGCATCGTCTGCAGCATGTCCGGGGTGATGCCGCCCATCAGCTGATGCTGGGGCTCGTCCGCCTCACCTGGCCGGCCGCGCCAGGTCACGATCAGCAGCTGCGGGAGGCGGAAGGTCCAGGTCAGCGAGGTGAGCGGGCTGACGGCATTGCCGAGCCCGGAGTTCTGCATCATCGAGACGCCGCGGCGATGGGGCGAGCTGGCCGCGCCCGCCAGCGCCGTTCCGGCGATCAGCGCCACCGCATCACCTTCGTTGGCCATCGAAAGGTAGCGCAGCGATGCGTCCTGCAGCACGTAGTTGATGAAGGGCGTCAGATACGAACACGGGACACCGGCGTACCAGTCGAAGCGCCGCTCGCGCGCCGCCTCGACGAAGTCACGCGCCTGGATCATTGCCCGGATCCGGCAACACGGCGTCAGCCGAATGACCGTACGGCATCTGCGCGTGCGCGAAATCCACCGCGCGATGAAATTCCTCCAGGTCGTTGACACCGCGCCAATGCCCGTGCACGTACAGGACCTCGATCGCCGCGCCATCAGCGGTCAGCGCGTTCATCAGCGCAGGCACGTCGAGTCTGTCGAAGTCGGGCCGAGCCCGCAGCGCAGCCCAGACGCTCTTCAGCCTGGCCAGCCCGCGCTTGCTCACCTTCAGCAATCCGATCCAGCGACCGTGGACCGGATCTGCTTCCGTGACCGCGTCGGCAGCCGAGCGCCCGGCAGCGGGCGCGCTGGTGATGCGACGCAGAAGCACGGGAGTCCCGAACAGGCCGCGGTCGTCGCCCCGCGAGCAGCAGGCGAAATCGCGCACGGTCCGATTGCTGACACCGGCCGGGGACGAGTCCACCACCACGGCGAAATCGGCTCGGCTCTCGACCAGGTCGCGCAAAACATAGCTGCGGAACAGCAGGTCGCCATACGAAATCACCGTGTCGGATTCGAGCGTATCGAGCGCGTGCGCCAAGGACGCCAGTTCCCCGGTGCAGGCGTAGCGCTCATTCAGCACGAGACGGATCCCCGCCGTATCGATCGCGTCGGCGCAATAGCCGCCGACCACCGTGATGTCATGAATATTTTCCTTCTTGAAGCCGTCGACCAGCCAGCGCAGCAGTGGCTTGCCCGCGATCGGCAGCATCACCTTCGGACGATCGGTCGTGACCGACTCCAGGCCCCGGCCCCGGCTCGCCGCCAACACCACCGCGGATCGCGCAACTGCGCCGGAAGTCAGATAGAGCCGCTCGGCCGCCGAATACTCATCGGCATCTTGCAGACGAAAGATCTCCTCGACCGATGCGATACGGTCCTCGACATTCACCAGCGTCTGGCTCTGATGGATCTCCTTGGCCACGCTTTGCATGGCGGCAGCAGCCGAGCGCACCAGGTGATTGGCCCAGATGACGACGCTGATGCCGGCCTGTCGGAACACATCGGTCGGGGTGCTGTAGTAGCGGGTCGGCACGATCACCAGCGGGCAGCGGCGGCCCCATTGCCGCGCGAACGTCAGGATCTCGTCGGGTTTCGAAAGCTTGCTGTGGATCAGGATGGCGTCGGCGCCTGCCAGCCGATACGCCTCTGCCCTGCGCAGCGCCTCGTCCATGCTCCAGCCGGCGATCAGCGCCTCGACCCGCGCAACGATCGAAAAGTGCGGATCGGTCTGGGTGTCCTTGCCGGCGGCAATCTTGCCGCAGAACTCACCGATGTCGGCCAGCGGCTGGCGCTCCCCATTCAGGAAACTGTTGGCTTTGGGAAACTGCTTGTCCTCGATGCACACCCCGGCGATCCCGCGCTGCTCGAGCTTGCGCACCAGGCGCCGCATGTTGTTGAAGTTGCCGTAGCCGGTATCTCCGTCCAGCAGGATCGGCAGGTCGCTGGCGTCGGCCATGAACTCCAGCATGTCCACGACCTGCGTCCAGCTCGCCTCGTTGTTGTCCCGCACGCCGAACTGCGCCGAGATCGCGAGGCCCGAGGCCCAGATCCCGCCGAATCCCGCCTCGTACACGATGCGCGCGGACAGACCGTTGTGGGCCTCCATCAGGAACTCGAGCTCTTCGCTCTGCAGCATCCGGCGCAGCCGGCGGGTGCGGGTGGGCGCGCCACGCTCGCCGTCCGTTCGATCCGGCACGCCGACCACGGGCGTGCCTTTGACGTCCATTTTCATGATGGCGGCAACGGTTGAAGTCTGGGCAGCACGTGCTGCGTCGCGCGCGTCACGTCGTCCGGAAAATCGATCTCGATCCAGGGCGCTCCCGTGACGTCGGCGATATCGAAGACGTGCTGTCGCTCGAGCAGCAGATCGCGCAGTGCCTCTTCGTGCGGGGCTGCTGCGCGCCCGCTTCCGACGTAAGCCGCCGCAAGGTCGGCCAGTCGGCGCGCGACGGTCTGATTCAGCCGAAAAAACCCGACCGACTCGCCCACGCAGTCGTAGCCGAGGCCAGGCGGAATCTGCTTGCGCATTTCGATCGCCACGCCGTCTCGGACACAGACCTTGACGGGTTCGTCGCCGGCCTCGAAACCGCGATCGATCAGCAAGCGGTTCACCGGCGAGCCGCCCGCGACGAGCGGGGCGAGGGTGCGCCCGTCGTACAGCACATCGGCGTCCATCAGCAGGATGTCGCCCCCGCGTGTGAGGGCGTCGGCGGCCGCATGGACCGTCAGCACGCTGCCGAGCTCGTAGCGATCATTCACGACCACCTCAGGGCGCGGGCGCCAATCGATGCGATCGAGCTCGCTCACGATCAGATCGCGGCAAAAGCCCAGCGCCAGCACGACCTGATCGACGCCCGCGTGCTTCAGCAAGGTCAGATGCCGCTGCAGCAGCGTCACGCCGGCAAACGGCAACAGGCACTTGGGCAATTGCTGCCCCTGTGCCTGCTGAAGGCGCGAGCCGCGTCCCGCGGCCAGGATGATGGCGCGCATACGGATTCCGCATTCCCAATGGTTCGGATACTACAAAAAATGTTGCTGAAGGGCTGCCGGATGCGCCGATCGATCGGTTGAGGCAGCGTCCTGTTCGCTCGACGCCACGCTCGCCGGCCGGCGACGCCACACCTGTTCGACGCGAAGCCACCAGGCCAGTCCCGGCACGGCCCAGACAATCTCGCGCACCCTCTTGCCCAGCGATAACGCCAGCGCAACCTGGCTTGGCAGTCCCACCAGCGGCGCCAGCAGCAGATACCCTCCCTCTTGAACGCCCAAGGCGCCGGGAATGGCGAAAGCGGCGCCACGCACGGCCTGACCCAGGCTTTCGAGCAGCAGCGCATCGCTCCAGCTGACTGGATGCCCGAGGAATCCGAGCATCCAATAGACCTCGCCAGTGCCGACCAGCCAACCGGCAAAGCTCAGCAGGAAGGTGGCCGCGATCCGCCCCACCCGTGCGTGGGTGTCGTCGATGGCCCGGTCGATCGCGTCGGCACGATCGATCAAGCGGGAGCGGTCGACGCGGCCCGACAGGCGTGCGATCAGGCGCGCCAGCCGAGCGAACAATCCACGCCGCTGCAGGCGATAGAACAGCGCCAGCAGCAAGGCCAGCAGACCGCCGCCGATCAGCAACGGAACTGCCAGCGCATCCGTCGCGGACCGGCTGGCGCGCGATGCCAGCAGCAGCACGCCGATCAGGGCGAACAGCAGCTGTGCCAGGGTCTGAAAAGTCGTGCTGACGGTGATCGCGGCCACTGCCTGTCGCGCCAGCACGCCCCGCTGAATCAGATGGCGAACCATGAACACGGGTCCGCCAATCTGGCCGGCCGGCATCACGCTATTGGCCGTCTCGCCGACCCAGCGCGCCAGCAGCGCCGTAAGCCGGGTGCGGCGCGCCGCCGAGGCGTCCAGCAACACCTGGATGGCCGCCGCGTCGATCACGAGCGGCAGCAGGTGAAACAGCGCCACCAGCAGCAAGCCCCATTTCGCCAGTGCCAGCGTCTCGAGGACGGTCACGACCCCCTGCGAGGCCAGGATTGCGGCGAACAACAGCAAGCCCGCCGGCAGCAGCCACGTCGCCCTTCGTGTCACGCGCGCTCCCGTCCAGAACGCAGCCCGCTCGGCGGGCGACGGCGGAATACCTGGCGAAAGCCGAAATACGCCAGCGCATCCTTCATGTTGGAGATCCAGCGCGCGCCGTTGTTCATCCTGGCGTCGGTCACGTACTCGAACGTCAGCGCCACGCGCCTTTCGCCCTCGCCCAGCGGCGTGATCCGGTGGCGCAGCCGGTCGCCATCGAAGAAAACGACCCCGCCTGGCGCAATGCGGGCGGATCCGGCCACGACAGTGGCGCCTCGCTCGCGGGTATGCAGCTGGTAGTCGAGGCGGCAGGAGGATTCGTCGATCACGCCCAGCAGCAGCGTGTAGCGACGGCCGGCGTAGTAGGAGGTGTCGTAGTGCCAGCCGATGTGGTCGCCGCGCCGCGTGTAGAAATAGAACGCATAGGCGTGCGGATCGCCGGCCGGCGCAACCTGCAACGACTCTCCGGCCAAACGCTCCAGCCAGCCGATCAGAGCGGGCGAGCGATACAGTTCGGCCACCGCCGCGGCGCGCTCGTCGATCGTATGGCGGCTGACGCTGCCGCCTCGCTTGTGAGCAGGCAGGTAGTTGCGGTTGACGAAGCGCTCGACTGCCCGAGCCGAGTCGATCAGGCGCTCGGTGATTTCAACCGGCAGAAACTCCGCCACATGCAAAAAAGCGCCCTGCTGCAGGAACTGGCTGCACAGCGCCGGCGCATCGAAGCGGGCCAGGCGCGCGCTGATGGCCTCGTTCATCTCGAAAGAGCGAGTCAGCGACGAGACCGCGCCGTGCGCTGCCATCACGCCATCCGAGTGGGTCGCGGATTCGATTGTCAGCCCACCGTGGCAGCCGGCAATCTGGGGCGCCGCCCCCGCAGCACGCGTCGGTAGTCGAACGCGACCCAGACGGCAAACAGTGGAGCGCCGATCGTTGCGGCGATCAGGAATGGCTCCACAACATCGAACAGGGTCACCAGGGGCAGCAGGTACAGCACGTCCTCCGTCTCGAAGCCGGCCAGCGACGCCTGCTTGCCGGCCGCTTTTCCTGCCAGCGACTCGATGCGCATGCGCAGATAGAACGTCAGCGCGATGGCGGCGCCGGCGAGGGCGCCGCAAGCGATCGGCGCCAGCGGCAACACGCTCTCGGCATTGCGGCCGACGCCCGCTCCGATCGCAACGAACAGGAGGATCGTGACCGCCGCGTCGCTTGCCAGGTCGTACCAATGACCGACCTTGCTGCTCTTGCCGCTGATCCGCGCCAACTCACCGTCAGTGTGATCGAGGAAATTGGACAGGATCAGCAGCAGCGCGCCCAGGTTCGCCCAGCCATACGTTCCCGGCAGAAACGCGGCCGCTGCGGCCAGGCCAACCGCGAGGCGCACGCTCGTCAAATGGTTGGGTGTGACCTGACTGTCCTTCAGCGGGGTGACCAGCCGGCGCGCCAGCCGAGCATCCCACGGGCGCGACAGAGAAGAATCGCAGGCGGGCGAGTGCCCGGTTTTCGATAGCAGGCGGTACATAACGTGAGGCGTCGGCACTCAAGGCGGACCGGACGATTTTACGCACGGGCCGGTGCGTGCAAGCGCGAAACGACCGCCACGATCCTTGTTGCGAACCGTTTACAGCGGCGACCGGAAACGGAAACGAAGGCCGCTGCGGCGTAGGAAACTTCCTACCCCTACCGCGCTGAAGGGAGAGGGAGTACCAGCAGGCGGGCAGGAATTGCCAGCTTAACTCGCACGGCGACGGCGCGGCATGTCGCGTGCTGCGCGCTGTTCGGTGCGCGCCGGCAGCGTCACCGCGCGCTCGAGGTTCGGAAAAGACGCCCGCGCGTGTGGAATCGCCATGGCTTCGACGAAATGAGCCTGGAACTGCGGCTCGATCGCCGTTTCGATCTTCTCCACGCTCCGGACGACCTGTTCGATCTCGCGCCGGCTCGCGCCTGACAAGAGAGCGATCAGCGCTCCGGTACCGGCGGCGTTGCCGGCCGAGCTCACCTTGGACAAATCGCAGTCCGGAATCATCCCGAGCACCATCGCGTACTTCACATCGATGTGGCTGCCAAACGCCCCGGCCAGCCGAATGCGGTCGACTCGCTCGCAGCCGATCCGATCCATCAGCAGGCGTATGCCCGCATACAGGGCGGCCTTCGCCAGTTGAATCGCGCGCACGTCGCCCTGCGTGACCCGCAGCGTGCGAGCCCCGTCCTCGTACAGCGTGTAGGCGAAGGTGCGGCCATCGGCCCGGATGCGCCCGCTGCGTTGCGCGGCGGATCCGACGATCACGCCATCGGCGTCCAGAATCCCCGCAAGGAACATCTCGGCGATCACTTCGATGATGCCGGAGCCGCAGATGCCGGTCACGCCGAGCGCTGCGGAGGCCTGCGTGAAACCAGGATCGTTCGACCAAAGGTCGCAGCCGATGACCTTGAAGCGCGGCTCGAGCGTGTCGCGATCGATTCGCACGCGCTCGATCGCGCCCGGCGCGGCACGCTGACCGGCGCTGACCTGAGCGCCCTCGAAAGCCGGTCCGGTCGGGCTGGAGCAGGCAAGCAGCCGATCTCGATTGCCCAGCACGATTTCGGCATTGGTGCCGACATCGACCAACAGCGTCATCTCGTCATTCAGGTGAGGAGCCTCGGCCAGGATCATGCCCGCGGTGTCGGCCCCGACGTGCCCCGCGATGCAGGGCAGTACATAGATCCGCGCGTTCGGGTGCACGCGCAGATCCAGCTCGGTGGCCCACAACGTTACCGATTCGTCGGTTGCCAGCGTGAAGGGGGCTCCGCCCAGCTCGATCGGGCTGATCCCGAGCAGCAGGTGATGCATGATCGGGTTGCCGACGAAGGTGAGCTCGAGCACGTCGCGGGTCTCGATGCCGGCGGACGCGCACACTTCGTGCGCCATTTGGTTGATGGCGTCGCGTACGGCGCGCGTGAGATCGTGCTCGGCCTCCGGATGCATCATCACGTACGACACGCGGCTCATCAGATCCTCGCCGAAGCGGATCTGCGGGTTCATGATCCCGCTCGAGGCGACGACGTCGCCCGAGCCCAGATCGCACAGGTGGGCCGCGATCGTCGTCGAGCCGACGTCGACCGCCATGCCGAAGATCCGGTCGCGAAATCCCGGCCACACCGCCAGGATCTGCTTTCCCTGGTGGACGGCGACGGTCACCGCCCAGTTGCCCTTGCGCAGTGCTGCCTGCAGCTGCTGCAACGCGCGCACGTCACAGTCCAGTCCCGACAGCCGCCATTCGAACTCGAGCGCATCCTTCAGGCGCCGCAGGTCGCCCGAGGGGTCGTGCATGTCCGGGCCCTGCACCTCGACGTAATACGGGCGCACGACCGGATCGCGCGCCATCGACCTGGCTTCGACGCCCTTGCGCACCAGCTGGCGGTGCACCTGCGATTCCGGCGGCACATCGATCACCAGGTCGCCCAGCACCTGGGCCGAGCACGACAGGCGGCGACCCTCGACCAGCCCCCGCTCGGTGCGGTAGCGCGCCTCGACCTCGGAGACCGTGCTCAGGTGGGTGAGGCTGGACGTGACGCCATGCTTGGCGAACTGCCCTTCGCTCACGGTGATCTGGCAGCGACCGCAGAGGCCGCGGCCGCCGCACACCGAATCGATGTCCACGCCCAGCGACCGGGCCGCCTGCAGCACGGGCGTGCCGATCGGGAAGCGGCCGCGGCGGCCGGAAGGGGTGAATACGATCAGCGCGTCGCGGCTCACGGTTGTCGACTCACGGTTGTCATTTGCATTGGCTCATTCCCTCACCCCTGCCCCTCTCCCGGAGGCAGAGGGGCAATTGCTAAGCGCGGCGCCGGCTCTCGCGCCGCCCGCGCGCGCCCTGTGCCTCGGCCCCTGCAGCTGCCGGATCGCGGTAACGCCGGATCCAGCGCGAGCATTGCGGATCGTGGCCCATCAGCACGTCGGCTCCCATGATCGCTTTGATCAGGTCCTCCTGCAGCGGATTGGTGATGGCGGAGGTCATGCCGGAGGCGATCGCCATCGGCAAAAATGCCGCGTTGATGCCCTCGCGGTTGGGCAACCCGAAGCTGATGTTGGAGGCGCCGCAGCTGGTGTTGACCTTCAGCTCGGTGCGCAAGCGGTGCACCAGCCGCATCACCTGGCGCCCCGCCTGTCCGATGGCGCCGATCGGCATCACCAGCGGGTCGACGACCACGTCGGAGGCCGCAATCCCGTAGTCGGCGGCACGGTGCACGATCTTGCGCGCCACCTCGAAGCGGACGTCCGGGTTTTCAGAGATGCCGGTTTCGTCGTTGGAGATCGCGATTACCGCCGCACCGTATTTCTTGATCAGCGGCAGAACGCTCTCGAGGCGTTCTTCCTCCCCGGTCACCGAGTTCACCAGCGCCTTGCCCTTGTAGACCTTCAGCCCGGCCTCCAATGCGGCGACGATCGACGAATCGATGCTGAGCGGCACGTCGGTCAGCGACTGCACCAGTTCGATCGTGCGCGCCAATATCGCGGGCTCGTCGGCCAGCGGAATGCCCGCATTGACGTCGAGCATCTGCGCACCGGCTTCGACCTGGGCCATCACATCGGTCTTCACGCGTTCGAAATTGCCCGCCGCCATTTCGGCCGCCAGCAGCTTGCGGCCAGTCGGATTGATCCGCTCGCCGATGATCACGAACGGACGCTCGAAGCCGATCACCACCTCGCGGGTGGACGAGCTCACCACGGTATCGGTCACTGAGAAGTCTCCTGTTGCGTTTGTTGATCCCGCTGCGGGAACCAGGGCACCCGACCTCTCAGCACGCCTGAGCGCTCGATGACCTCGGCCACGGATTCCTCCTGTCGATAGGCCATCACGTGGACTCCGTGGATGCCCGGTATCTCGCGCAGCTCGTGAATCAGGTCGATGCACAGCCGTCGGCCTTCCTGGGCCTGGTCCTGCGCGCCGGCCAGGCGCTCGATCACCGGATCCGGAATGTGCGTTCCGGCCACGTGCGTGCGCATCCACTGGGCTGACTTGGCCGATTTCAAGGGGCCGACGCCCGCCAGCACGAACACTTTTTCGAGCACCCCGAGGTCGCGCGCACGCTTCATGAATTCGCGCATCAGCGGAACGTCGAAGCAGTACTGGGTCTGAATGAATTGCGCCCCGGCGGCAATCTTCTTGGCCAGGCGCTCGGCGCGCCACTCGAACGGCGGCGCGAACGGATTCTCGGCCGCGCCGAGGAAAACGCGCGGCGCGTAGGCAAGCTTGCGTCCGCTCTGAAAGCGCTTTTCATCGCGCAGCATCCGCGCGATCTGCAGCAGCGACAAGGCGTCCAGGTCGAACACGGGCTTGGCCTGCGGATGATCGCCCGATTGCACGCCGTCGCCGCTCAGGCACAGGATGTTGCACACGCCCATCGCGGCACCACCCAGGATGTCGCCCTGGATCGCGATCCGGTTCTTGTCGCGACACGAGATCTGCATCACCGGCGCGTATCCGACCCGGGTCAGCAGCGCGCACACCGCCAGGCTCGACATGTGACAGTTGGCGCCGCTGCCATCGGTGGCGTTGATGCCATCGACGTAGCCGTCGAATACGCGGGCCCGCCGATACACCTCTTCCGGATCGGCCGAATCGGGAGGATCGAGCTCGGTGGTCACCGTGAACACGCCGGCGCGCAGCAGGCGCTCGAGGCGACCGGGTGAGGAGTGGCCGGCCAGAATCGGCAATGGATAGCCGGGGACCGGCTCGTCTTCGAAGATCATCGGTCGACTTATCCGCGAGCTGCCCCGGCCCGCTCACGGGCCACCGCGAGCCACGACGAGCGACCCTGCAGGCGGCGATCCACAGGGGCCTGAACCAGGCGGATCGCCGCCCGGCCGTCGCGCATCCGGAGGCTGCCCTCGAACGCGAGCACCCAGACACACGGCATGTCAGGGCGCACCTCGCAATTTCCGTTGGCGCGAACTCCACCGCAGGGGCCGTTGCGCAGGTTCTTCGGACAGTTCATCGGACAGGACATGCCGGTGCTGCTGAGCGCGCACTGGCCGCACATCTGGCAATCGAACAGCACTGCCTTCACGGCCCGTTCGACCGCTGCCACCGGCGCGTCGATCCGTTGATAGCCCAGCCGACGCCACAGCGGATCCAGCGCAACGAAGACGCGCTCCAGCACCTTGTACGTCGTCTCCAGTCCACGCGCGTGGCGCACCGACCATCGGCGCATGGCAATCACGGAGCAGCCCCCATGGTCCCTCTGCCGGGGCGAGCGATGAGCTCAGATCGTCGCTCTCCCCTCTCCCCTTGGGGAGAGGGGCGGGGGTGAGGGGCCGTTCGCGTCTCGCTAACGGTCGCTCTCCCCTCTGCCGATTCCTCACCTTGGCTGGGGGAGCACGAGGGGGCCAGCCAAGCCCCCTCGTTCTCTTGCTCCGCCCCTTTCCGGCCAAAGGCCGGAAAGGGGTGAGGGGCCGTTCGGGTCTCTTCCACCTAAATTCACTCCTCTCCGGGTTGAGCCGGGCCGTCCAGTCCGCGCGAGCGGATCAGCCGCTCCAGGTCCACGTCGCTGTAGCGCGCCTCCAGGCGCTGGGCTTCGGCGCGCGCCTCCTCCTCGATGTCGTCGCCGCACGCGCGCGGCTCGCTGCGCTTCCAATCGGCCAGGTAGGCATCGGAACTGCCCTTGCCGGCACGCATCGCGGCCCGATCGATCGCCATCTGAAATCGGTCCGACAGCGGAGCGCGTGCCGTATCCCGCCCGCGCTTGACGATCACCTGGGCGGGAATATCGCGCCAGGTCACGACGATCAGCCTGCCCATGCGACCGCCTCCCGTTTGACGAAGGTCAGCGCCTGCGCCAGCGGCGCAAGGCCGGTATGACGTGATTCGAACTCCAGTCCGAGGCGCCTGGCGGCCGCGCGCGCAGCTTCCAATCGCTCGACGGTCGGTTCCTGGGCCAGATACACGAGCCGCCGGTAGTTGCCGAAGTAGGTCTGGACCAGATGTGGAAAGCGGTCGAGTCCCAGACCCTGGATCACGATCCGCTCGAAGTGGCGCAGCAGGAAATCTGTCAGATAGAACGTTCCGGGCTCCTCGTCGCTGAGCTGCTCGAACACCGAAGAGCCGGACAGGAATTCATAGCAATGCGCGCCCGCGATCCGCTCGACGCCTTCCTCGGCCAACATCCGATCCAGGGCTCCGCCGGTGCCGCAGTCGCCATAGGCGACGAACAACTGCGAGAAGCGTCCGCGCGCGGCATGAATCTTCTGTCGCACCGCCTCGGTGATTCGCTCGGGCCGGTTGTGCAGATCGGCCGGCAGGCACTGCACCTGCAGATGCTGCCACCCGCTGGTCCGGATCACGGCCATCAGCTCGCGCGCGAGCGCGCCGCAAGCGATCACCAGCGTGCGCCCTGGCGAGGCCATCGAGCCCTCAGGCGGCGCGCGCCACGCGCGCCTGGCGGCGGGCGTGGATCAGGGCCTTGGCGGTTTCGACCGCGACGGCCGCGTCGCGACAATAGGCGTCGGCGCCGACCGCCTTGCCGAATTCCTCGTTCAGCGGAGCACCGCCGACCATCACGATGTAGTCGTCACGGATCCCCTTTTGCTTCATCGTGTCGATCACGACCTTCATGTAGGGCATCGTGGTCGTCAGCAGCGCCGACATGCCCAGGATGTCGGGCTGGTGCTTTTCAAGCGCTTCGAGGTATTTGTCGACCGGATTGTTGATGCCGATGTCGATCACCTCGAAGCCGGCGCCTTCCATCATCATCGACACCAGATTCTTGCCGATGTCGTGAATGTCGCCCTTGACGGTTCCGATCACGATCTTGCCGATCGGCTCCGCGCCGGTTTCCGCCAGCAGCGGGCGCAGAATCTCCATCCCGCCCTTCATCGCGTTGGCCGCTTGCAGCACTTCCGGTACAAACAGGATGCCGTCGCGAAAATCCACGCCGACGATCTGCATGCCGCCCACCAGAGCGCGGTCCAGCACCACATCGGGCGTCCAGCGGCGCTCCAGCAGGATGCGCGTGCCCTCCTCGATCTCCTCTCTCAGACCGTTGTACAGGTCATCGTGCATCTGCTCGACCAGTTCGTTGTCGTCGAGCGTTCGCAAATCGAGTTCGTCGGTGTCGTCGGACATTCGGATCTCCTGTCGAAAAAGATCCTACCGACGGGTATTGGGCGCTGCTGACAGCGTGGCGACGCCAGCGTGTCGGTAAGCGACACGGGGCGATTGCGGGCTTGCCGCCGCGCCCAGCCTCTACCAGGCGCAGCCGATTGCCGGCTCGGGAGACTTCAGACGCGGACCGGGTGTCCGCACCAGACCTCGTCGATGCGCGTCAGGCCCCAGGCGGCGGGGTCCTCGCGACCCAGGATCCGCAGCCCAGTGCGTGGATGCGCCAGATCGACCCGCTCGGGAGCGATCCGACTGTGCGACGAGATCGAGTAGAACGTCTTGACGGTCGGCTTCAGCAGCGCACGCTCGTTATGCTCGACCACGACGCCCAGGCGCCCGCCTTCGAGTCGAACCAGGGTGCCCACCGGATAGACGCCGACGGTCTTCACGAACGCGTGGAACACTTTGCTATCGAAATGGCCGGGCGCCCATTCGGCCATCTTGCGGATTGCGTCGGCGGGCAGCCACCCGGTCTTGTAAGGACGATTCGACGTGATCGCGTCGTAAATGTCACAGACGCTGGCCATCCTCGCGAACAGGCTGATCGAGTCGCCCGTCAGGCGGTGCGGGTATCCGGTTCCGTCAACCTTCTCGTGGTGGTGCAGCACGACGTCCATCGGGATCGACCCGAACGAGCTCTGAGACAGGATCGAATGGCCGATTTCGGGGTGAGCCTTCACCTTGACCCACTCGTCGTCGGCCAGCTTGTCGGGCTTGCGCAGGATGCGGTCGGACAACTTCGACTTGCCGATGTCGTGCATCAGCCCGCCCAGGCCCGCCTGGCGCGTGTCCTCCTCGCAAAGCCCCAGCTGCCTGGCGAGCGCGATCATCAGGCCGCACACGGCGACGGAATGCATATACGTGTAATCGTCGGCGCGCTTGAGCCGCGCCAGGCTGATCAGGGCGCCTGAATTGCGCTGTACCGAGTCGAAGATCTCGTCGACCAGCTCGGAAGCGGTTTCGGATCCGATCGCGCGCCCCAGACGGGCGTCGCTGAACATGTTCAATATGGCGGGACGGGTGCGCGCGTACACCGCCCCGGCGCGCTCCAGCTCCTCGTTGAAAGGGACCGAATCGGCAACCTGTACCGGCTCCTCGGCCGCCGATTGCAACAGCCTGCGCTCGATCTCGGCGTCGGCCTCGGCGCGCATCGGAGCGCGCGCGGTCTGCAGGTCGGCGTCGAGTCCTTTGTCGGTATCGATCCAGGCTTCGCGAATCCCGCTTTCGGCGATTCGACGTACGTCCTCGATGTCTTTCAGCGCGAAGCGCGTGCGCCAAAATGGATGCTCCATCCACGAGCCGCACAGCTCGTCGATGTACATGCCGACCCGTAGTTGGGAGACCGCAATCCGCTTCAGCACGATGCCTAGATCCTGTTGCCCTCACCCCCGCCCCTCTCCCGCATGCGGGACAGAGGAGGTTCGTGCGGGAAAATGGCCGACGACCATTGCCCGAGGAATCGAATGGAAGGTCAAGCATCGCCCGAATGTGGTCGCGGCAACGCGGCGAAATTGCAGCGGAAATGCCGCCGCCTCGGCGATTCAAACGAGGCGGGCGACCCTAAAGCTTCCGTGCAGGCTGGTCGTCAGGCGGCCTTCTTCAGCCCGGCCGCTTCGCGCAGAACAGCCACCTTATCGAGGCGCTCCCAGGTGAATTCGGGTTCGTCCCGACCGAAATGCCCGTAGGCGGCGGTCTTGGCATAGATCGGCCGCATCAGATCGAGCATTTGGACGATGCCTTTGGGCCGCAGGTCGAAATGCTCGCCGATCAGCTCGGCGATCCGATCATCCGGAATCTTGCCGGTCCCTTCGGTGTACACGGTCACGTTGATCGGCTTGGAATAGCCGATCGCATAGCTGACCTGGATCTGGCACTGGCGCGCCAGGCCCGCCCCCACCACGTTCTTGGCCACGTAGCGGGCCGCGTACGCGGCCGAGCGGTCCACCTTGGACGGATCCTTGCCGGAAAATGCGCCGCCACCGTGCGGGCAGGCCCCGCCGTAAGTATCGACGATGATCTTGCGTCCCGTGAGCCCGCAATCGCCGTGCGGCCCGCCGACGACGAAGCGGCCGGTCGGGTTGATCAGGTAGCGGGTCTGGTTCAGCCATTCCTTCGGCAACACGGGCTTGACGATCAGCTCGATCACGGCTTCCTGCAGCGTCTTGTAGTCGACGTCCTCATCGTGCTGGGTGGACACCACGACCGTGTCGATCGAATTCGGCCGGCCATCGACATAGCGCATGGTCACCTGGGACTTGGCGTCCGGCCGCAGCCATGGCAGGCGCCCATCGCGACGCACATCGGCCTGGCGCTCGACCAGCCGGTGGGCGTAGTAGATCGGCGCCGGCATCATTTCAGGCGTCTCATCGCAGGCATAGCCGAACATCAAACCCTGATCGCCCGCTCCCTGGTCAAGATCCAGCCCCCGCCCTTCGTCGACGCCCTGCGCGATGTCCGGGCTCTGCTTGTCGTACGACACCAGCACCGCGCACCCTCTGTAATCGATGCCGAACTCGGTGTTGTCATAGCCGATGCGCTTGATCGTTTGGCGCGCGACGTTGGGATAGTCGATGACCGCCGAAGTCGTAATCTCACCGGCCAGCACGACCAGGCCGGTCGTCACCAGCGTCTCCGCGGCCACCCGCGCGCGCGGATCGTGGGCCAGAATGGCGTCCAGGATGGAGTCGGAAATCTGGTCCGCCACCTTGTCCGGGTGGCCTTCGGAGACTGATTCGGAGGTAAAGAGAAAGTCGCTCGTCATGGATCACACTCCAGTTAGGCAGCGCGCCACGACCGCGGAGGAAGGGGGTGACGCTTTAGCAGAATTTTTTCGCAAACCCAAGCGCCGATTCGCGAAGTCGCCCTGCAAGTTGTACGTTAACTCGGCAGTTCGAAGTATACGGGATCGCCGCGC
>Ga0210394_10002628_pt1 | contig 24290 bp, 36 predicted proteins | sample IncBWC12MmetaG_FD_160121 | JGI IMG/M metagenome (GOLD analysis project Ga0210394, IMG submission 160121) | Forest soil microbial communities from Barre Woods Harvard Forest LTER site, Petersham, Massachusetts, United States - Inc-BW-C-12-M | ecosystem: Environmental > Terrestrial > Soil >... | reverse complement strand
GGTTTGCCCACATTGCGGACACCGATTTATCCCCGCGATAGTCTGGATCAGCGTCATGGCAATCATCTTTGTGGTGCTTGTGGGCGTCGTGATGTTCGCAACGAGGGGGCGATGAATTTAAAGGCCAGACAGCAACTTCGATATCGAAATGCCGAAGGTCGTCGCTAGCAGTTCCAGATTTCGAATGCAGATTTCCTTTTTTCCGTTTTCCAAGTCAGAGATGAAACTGCGGTCCATCCCCACATGCTCCGCCATGTAGACCTGTGTCCACTCTCTATTCTTGCGCAAGCGGCGCAACCGCTTCCCGAGTCGGACGCAGATATCAGTGGACACGCCCCAAATTATGGCTGTAGGCTTTGGCCGATAAATCGGCTATAGACGACATAGGGACAGGACGGCTCGGTTGGCGATTATCTATATGGAGGACTTTTGGAATGAGGATGGCGTTGATGCTGTTGATTGCAGTCTCTCTTGTGGCGTGCTCCTCACAACCCCGGTTCGTTCCTATCGGCGGTAGTGCAAACACTTATGTCATGTTCGACAACGAGACGGCTCAGGCTTGTTATTCGGGACCTTCGGACGCACTTTACATCCGACAACACGCAACTCACGCGCTGGCAAATCTGACCTCATCATTAAGCACGCCGCACGGTACGTTGCCAATTATTTCCCTGAAAACAAGGGTAGCGCATTTACTCCCGCAGAGTTTTTGGAACTCACCAGGCAATCGCTCGAATACTACAGGATTGCGATGGAAGAAGACCGCGAAGTCGATGCGTTGGAGGAACTGACCAAATTGCCCACGTGCCATAGTTTGCTTGAGGGTGATAAGAAGCATAAAAATCGTGACCCTCAATCCAATACTGGAGATGAGCGGTGAATTCCGATAACCAGTCGCACGACGGTCTCTGTGTTCACCCGATCCCCCGAACCAGCATGACGGTGATATGAGCATGTATACGATATGTTTATTTAACGATATCGGTATATAATTTCGTTTCCCTTGGACGCTCGTTGTGGCAAAATCGCCACGGCGGTGTGACATTGCCGCAAGAAGCGTGATCGTGATGGCGAACGGAAGTCAGATCAACGGTTCTCCAGAGGTGCGCACAGGCATCGGCCAAACGGCCTACAAACGTGAACTAGCCTATCGACGCCTTGGAATCTCACCGCAGCAGGTCCAGCGCATACCGTTTCTTCGCGCCGATCTGGTACGGATTGCCCGACTTTTGAATAAGGGCCGCGCCAACGACGAATCACCTGTACGTCCTCTGGACTTGCTTCAGTATTCCGAAAATCCGGAAGCCGTCAAAGTCCTTAGTGTTTACCGTTCGGTTCCAGAATCCTATCGGAAGCTATTACCGGCGGAGGCGTTCTGCTGTGCGGCTGGGGTATCCCCCTATCGAATCCTGGAGTTCGTCGCGGCTGCCGCTGTGCGCCAAGGTGCAATGGCTTCTGCCGTCATCGCCGCGATCCAGCACCCGAGCGTTGTGGCAAAGACCATTTACCGGGCGCTGGAACCGGATGGCGTACAGGACCGCATGATGATCCACAAGGCCATGGGATTCCTGCCGATTCGCGGTTAGAAAGCGGGTTCCCGCCGAGACGGGAATGAACAACTGCCAACAGAGATTGCACATGTCATAGATAAAGTTGGATGAGGTGGGACATCCCAGGCTCTGGGGTAACTATGGGCTGCAACCTGGTGCGAGATGCCCGTCTGACTTTCAATTGACCTTGTTGTTCTCCTTGCACCAGAAGGCAAACTCAGTGTCCGTGGCGCGGTCCATGAGTTGCCAGACTTGCTGCCCGTTACGCAAGAGAGGTTCACCGGATGCGTCCAGGGCCTTGACAATCTTTCCTTCTCTATGCAGCTTATTAGCGATTATTTCCATAATCAAAAAAATCGGTTTCATTGCGGCCCTCCCGTTGGTCGGTCCTTTCTCGCATCCTCATCGGATGCTCGCCACCTTTTATATCTTTGGGGATGCAGGTTACGGCCACGTCGGTTGCGAGGGCCGCGTCCCCTTAATCAGGAGTCGTCAATGTGGTAGACGTTGCTCCCACTGGTCACGGCCCTTCGCTATTAGGAAACCAGAAACGTCCATCGGGAAGTCATCCCGAACTCACCCACGACATCTAGGGCAGGCGTTTCTGGAAGAAAAATGCTGGAGTCCGGGGCGAACATTTTTACTCTTGCTTCTACCTTGCGCCCCTCCCGGACGCATTGCAGGCTCTAGCCGCACAACCCGCAAAAGGCACCATAGATTTCTGAAAACGGTACCGAATCCTTAACAATTTAGGTGTTGTGCGTCCTCTGCGCTTGTGCGCCAGCAGACTCATCCTCCCTTCTAAATCTATAGGTCTTAGCGGGATAGGTGCCTCCGCCGTCGTGGCGTTCGATTTCGCTGTCATGACGGGTGACCGTGAAGGAATCCAGGCTCAGGGAATCACTGGCCTTAAATAAGCGTGCCATGATGGAACCGATTTGGAGCTTGCCTTTGTCTTGGTCGGGTTCTCGTAGCCCCGGGATGTCCACGTCCGCGCTTTCGGCAATCTCGTACAATTTGGAGGCGGTCAAAGATTCTTCGAGCCGATTTTGGTTTGTAACTGCCAGTGTCAGTTTCCGCAAGAACGTCAGGTCCGGATTGCTGACACGTTCTTGTGCGGATTGGTGGCCGTCCATCAATGGTGCCGCGTGAAAAATGTTCTGCATAATCCAGTCGAGCTTTTGCACCCATTCACGGAAATCGTGCCTGGCCTCGTCTGAGCATGGGCACCCTCGATTAATCCACTCACGGACGATGGCGAACACTGCGCCCAAGAGCCGAGGCTGGTTCGCCCGAACGTGTTCAAGCAGGTCGCCTTCTGCATACTTACGAAACTTGTGGCCATCGCGCTTCCGAATGCGCACGATGCTGCTACGGTTGGCGAAGTCCCGGGTTGTCTCGACTCCATTGCTTGAAACCATCAAAAAAAAGCGACTGGGATCAATCATGACTTCACGGCCGTATGGTATGCGAACTGGGAATAATCTTTCCGCCGTCAACAAGGCTTCTATGTGAGGCGAATCAAGTTTGCCTCGGAAATTGTCCAATTGGATGAACGGATGCCCAGCGATCAAACAAGAATTAAGACTCTCGTCCACGGAGCCTACGCCGCCGGTGCGACGCGTTACCAATGGTGCTTTCTCGTTGTACACGGCAGCTACAAGCCTTTGCCGATAGGTTTTGCCAGATTGCGATTTATCCGCTTCGGCAACATCCGCAGGGATATTGCCGTGTATGTGCCCGCCTAATTTCAAAGCTGGAGTAATGAATGATGCTAGGGCACGCGACCGATCGCCGGGCGATTGGAATTCAAATTCCTCAATGAGTTCCAGAAGGGCTGCAATAGCGTCCGAAAGTTCGACCATCGGCGGAGGGTGACCGCCAGTAATGAACAACCCGGTGGCGGGATGGAAGCCGGGTGGGACCACCTCGACACCATCGCTAGTTCGAATCACCACAGGACAGTTAATTAAGCCCGTGATCGACGGCAGAAGCATTCGGGCCTCTTCGGATTCGAGTAGCGCCGTCGCCATCTGCTCCGCGATGATGGCTGGCTTTAAAACTGAAATGCCGCCCCGGCCCGTCCGCCAAATCCAGAACTCCGCGTAAGACTCAAAACGGGAACGCGCAGCGGCTGGCTCCAGAACTTCCATGGCTAAAACTCCATTGTTATTCACGATGACCACGACCGCGCCGCCGCGAATGAACATTGTTTTCGTCGGGCGTATACGCTTGAATAATTCTTCCGCCGTCGCTTTGATCTTGACGCCCATGCCGGGCAGGATTATTGCGTTCATGTCGGCGTTTGTGCACTTTGCCTTGCCCGTCATTATTTGCCGCTGGGCCCGGGAGGCGCGATTCGATCACGCTCACACTGTTCAAACGCTTCCCCCACGCCAAAATCCAATACGTCAACGTCTTCGTCTCGAATAAACAAACACTCTGGAAGTGTTTCCCAATCCCGCATGACGCAACGCTTATCGGCGCTGGTCCCCTTCCCATTGCATGAATGCAGCGAGTACCTTGTCCTCTGTCTCGCGTTGCAGGGACCGTGACAGGACAACCATCGGCTGGTATTTGAAACTTCTACTCGCCGGAAGTGCAACTGCCCGGGATGGGGCAGCGACCCACAGATTGCCCTGTTTGTTCCGAAGAACGCGGAAATCCACAATGGTGATTTGCGAGTCGCCGTTCACAGTGATTTGCACTGTGGCTGAAGCCAGAACATTGCTCTTTTCCGATTTCCCCAGTGCCAAAACTTCGACAGTTACGTTCATGTTTTCTGTTCCGTGTGTTCTTCGTTTATGCGGTTGTGAGCGGCTACGGTTGCTGTTTCGTTCGGTGGTTGCTGCGGGTGAATCGCTCAATTTCCCGTGCCTCAAACAGCACACGCCTTCCTATGTGGCGGGGAGTTATTTCCCGTATCGCTACTAAGTTTTCTAGTGTCCTTACGCTAATGCCCAACTTCGCTGCTGTACTGCGTTTTGAAACCAAAAGCGGTTCGCTCACAGTTGCTATCCTTAGCGGAAGAGTCCGCAAATGCGTGCATTATTAGGTAGGCGCAACCGTGTAGCCACCACACAGCGACGACAGTTTTTGTCTTAGTGTTGTTACTTTTTCGAATCAAAGCGGCTGCGCAGCATGGCCAGCGCCTTTTGGTCAACTTGTAGATCATCACACCCGATAGCTTGATAGCTTGCGTTGAGAAGAGTAGTGACTTCGGGCCAGTGAGGCTTACCCGTGCAGGCCTCCACGAACCTGAAAAATTGGACCGGCCACACGCGACGGCTCAAGTCCATTCGACCGTATTGGGCTGCCATTTTGACCCGTGTGGCCAGATCGTCGGCATAGGCCCGCAGCGATGTCGGCAGTTGCGCCAGCCTTGACACTCGCTCCTGTCTGTCTTCCAACTCTAGCCCATCCCGCACCGAAAACTCAGCGGCGGTTTTTGGCGTAAGGAAAAGAGGAAGGAACTCAGTCACCGTGGCGTAAAACTGATTCGATTGCATTTTGCGTTCTAGATTCTCGATTTCATCGGCCATGCGACGTACCTTTTGAGGGAATCGCCGCAACGTGTGGGGAGGCGAACCAGGCAACGCTGCATCAATGGGAGGCCGTTTTTGAGCGCGCTTTTTAGCCAACCATGCCAGTCCCCAGAGGTGCCGCCACAGTGCGTCCTCATTCAATCCTTTGCTTATCAACTCTTCCAATGCAGCTTTGGCTCCGGCGTAGCGTCGAACTTGCTGTTTGAACGATTCCGTTGGAGCAGGCGAGTCCCTTGGTACGAACCATACTGTGCGTACGCCGAAGAGTTCCTGTGCGGTCATATGCGCAGTCTAGCAGGGCTGTTTCTTCTTTACAATCCCAGCACGTTGGGTTATTGTGAAGTTCATGAGAATTCAACCCAAATGCATGATTCATGGAGTATCTCTCGTTTGTTTTTGCCCTGCGTGCCGCGGTTCGGCGTGTTCTCCGCGTAAGGCCAGCGCATCACGCCGCAACGGGAAACTGGGCGGACGCCCGCGTAAGAAAGAAACAAGACCATGAATGACCAACAACATAACCGTCGGAATGACCGGGTCTCCTCCCTCGAGGAAACAGCTAGAATCGTCGAAACAGAACTTGCCCGACAGACTGAACGGGTGAGCGGAACCGGAATTCTGCAGGTACCGGAAAAGCCGCGCCATAAAAAGCAAGGAAAGCGTGAGCGCGGAATCTTCGAGAAAGCGGTCGGCTCAGGCGTGTGGTGGATTCGTTATGCCGATGCAACAGGTCGGATTCGGCGTGAGAAAGCGGGTAGCAAGGACAGTGCGGGTAAACTTTATCGGAAGCGCAAAACCCATGCCCTCGAAGGCCGTAAGTTACCGGAGAAACTGCGCTCTCCTCGTGTGTCTTTCGCCAGCATCGCTCAGGACGCTTTGGATCACTCCAAAGCTTATAAGGTGCAAGAGGCGTACAGAATTGATCGCTGGCACATGGAAACTCTACTTAGGTGGTTCCGCGACCGAATTGCCGAAGAAATTACGCCGCAAGACATTGAACGCAAGTTGAACGAGTTAGCGGAGGATGGACGGAAACCTGCTACCGTGAACCGGTACCGAACGCTGCTTAGTCTGGTTTTTTCCTTAGCAGTGCGAAATGGGAAATTGTCGGCCAATCCCGTGAGACAGGTAAAGCCGCGAAAGGAAAACAATGAGCGCGTCCGCTTCCTAGAGCCCGAAGAGGAAACAAAATTGCGCAAGGAAATCAGGGAACTTGGCGCGGAGCGTGAGGCCGAGTTCGAGCTTGCTTTGAATACGGGAATGCGACGCGGTGAACAATACCGCCTGCGCTGGCAGGACGTGGACTTAAGGCGTGAGGTCCTCACGATTCCACGGAGCAAGCACGGTGAGGCACGCCACATACAGATCAATTCCACAGCCCGAGCCGCGCTGCTCATACTCCGTGGCGAACGGGACCGAATAGGTTACGTTATCCCGTCCTGCGACGGGCCACGCACGAGGGATTGGAGGCATTGGTTTGAGGAGGTGGTAAAGAAGGCCGGACTTCAGAACTTTCGTTGGCACGACCTTCGGCACACGTTCGCAAGTCGGTTAGTGATGGCTCGTGTGCCCCTGCGGACTGTACAGGTCCTGATGGGCCATAAATGCATTGAAACAACGTTGCGATATGCGCATCTAGCCGAAACTCACCTTCGTGAGGCTGTCGAACAACTTACGGCGGAGGAAACTGACACCAGAACTAGCACCGAACAAGCAAGCACATCCGCGAGGCAAGTCGCAGCTTCAGCGTAAATACTTTAGAATGAATGGTGCCCAAGAGAGGACTCGAACCTCCACGACCGTAAGGCCACTAGCTCCTGAAGCTAGCGCGTCTGCCAGTTCCGCCACTTGGGCACTAAGCGATTCTAGCATGAACTTCGCAAAGGAAAGCAGGATCACGATTCGCATGGATGGGAAGGAGATTTCCGTCCGCGCGGGCCATTCGCTAAGCGAAGAAATTGCGGAGGCTGACATCGCAGCGCTCGTAACACACGCTGCGCAAATTGGCTGCCAGCTTCAGCGAGGCACGGCAATACTATGGAGAGTGTGGCGATGCGCACGACCTATGCCCAGGCCATCCGCTTTAGACCGCTACCTTAAAGGAACCGCCGTTTCCGGCCGGCTCCGCGTACGCGGGTTGGGGCGCGAGCCATGATGGCAACATGAGGGCTGAGATGACATCCAACAATTGGTCACGCTGTTTCGCGATCGCCGCGCTGGTGCTCTGTTCCGCACATCCTTCGCCTGGCCAAGTGGGACAGACTGAAATCACAAAGTGGCAGTACGGGAAGAACGGGGCGGTGTCGTTGACGTACGATGATGGAAGTATCAATCAGTTCAGAGTGGCAGTTCCCATCATGGACAGCTTCGGGTTTCCGGCCACGTTCTTCATCATTACCGGCCAGATTCCAGGTTCTCAGTACCACGGTACGTTCATCGGCAGGCCTATCAAGACGATCATTGCAGAGACGGCCACCGTACCTACGAACAAAGACAACTTTTTCGAGCGGGCATCCGCGTTACCTTTTCTTGGCTACCAAGGGACCGGCGATTACCATACACGGGCCGGCGAAACATACGACGAAGAAAAAAACTACGCCAAAGCGTACGCGATTGTGGACGATGCGTATGCGAAGGTGCGTCAGGGAGCATTTAAACCCGTGGCGCCGCGCGAAGCCTCCACGAATCGGGAAGGTGGCATTACCTGGGAGGAGTTGCGCGCGCTATCCACGCACGGATATGAATTTGCCAGCCATACGGTTACTCATCCGCGTGTGGCGGCCCTTGATGATGCCAACCTGATCTACGAACTAGAAAAGAGTCGGCAAGAGATCTTCGACCAACTCGGTTTTAAGCACACATTTTCGGTTGAGTGTCCTTACGGCAGCGAGGACTCTCGCGGCGTAGCCTTCGCGCTGCAACGTTATCAAACCGCGCGCAATCGCATCCCCGATTCCTTCGTGGAAGACCTTGACCGCGACAGTACCGAGGATCCCAATCTCTCCAAGAAAGAGTACGTCCGCTGGCAGCGTGGGGTGCTGACGAAAACGCCAATGGAACTGATCAAGTCATGGGTGGATACGGCCGCTACCCACAACAACATCTGGCTGGTTTTCGTTTCGCACGGCGTCGATGGCATTGGCTGGGAGCCAAAAACACACGAGGAAATAAAAGAATACCTTGAATACATGAAGTCCAAAGAACCTTCGTTGTGGATCGCCACGTTTCAAGATGTGACCAAATACATGCGGGAACGAGCGCACGGCTCGGTTCGTTCGTACCAGGATGGCGACACACTCTCGGTGGTTTTGCGCGACGATCTGACGGACCTAAGCTACGATCTCCCTCTCACATTGAAAACTTACGTACCTATCGATTGGCGCGTCGTTGAAGTGTGCCAAGGGAAGCGCACAACGCGCGCAGAAGTCATCCATGATCAGGACCGTGGTTATGTGCTGTACCAGGCTGTTCCAAACGCGGCCGTCATAACGCTTATTCCCGCTCAGCGATAGAAAATTATTTAGATGTTTCACCTCCGTGAGACGGCCGCATCTCACCTTACACCCAATTAGCCGTGGCGGCCGATGATTGAAGAGCGTGTCAAAGCCGGATGAAAATTCCCCATTTTGCCGGTCGAAAATTCCTATGAAAGAACTTGACGACGATCCGTTTGCGATCAGCTTCGCAGTACCCATTTGCCGCGCAGGACTTGAATCCATGCAGAGACAAATACCAGGGAGGTGAGCAGGATGACCCCTACTTAAGGTAGGTGCGAACGATTTGAATCATGTCCTCCGCGGCTTCCTCGGCGGATTTTGAATTCTTCGGCATGTGGTTGAGGATGTGATCCTCCATGAGTTCCCCCATCAGGCTGTTGATCGCGCCACGGGCGGCGGCCAGACGGCGGAGAATCTCGGAGCATTGCTCGTCGCCATTTAGTCCCTTGAGTACCGACTCGAGTTGCCCGATGACTTTCTTGGTGCGATTGACCAAATCCAATTTTTCTCGCGAAGTATGCGACATTCTGCTTGACTATCCTATCCTGGTAGGGTATCCAATGCATATGCCTACCCAGTAGGGGTATGGTACATGGAGCAACGCTAGCATAGATGGCAATGAAACCACAAGAACCGGAACCCCCAGGTAGCAGCAACCACCTGGAACTCCACAACTGGCGAGCCTAGCGTAACGCACTTCCAAACACTGCTCGCTTCCGTGGAGACACAAAAACACGAGCGAGTGGGAGTCTTCGTAGCTGCTGTAAAGATCCCCCACCCACAAATTGAAGACAGCCTTGCGAGACCATTCCTGCGCGATCCGGACGGGTGTGTCTCGCGGCGAGAAGGAGGGGACAATGCGCGGTTTTTTACCAAATTTCTCGAACTCTACGACCGGTTCCAGCCTGTACTGCGTTTGGGTACGCGTCCACAACAGTGGACGAGACCGGCTCGTTTCGATCTGGATTGATCCAGCACCGACCGCGTTCAAATCACGACTTCCGGAAGCATCGCGTGGAATCGACCCGGCTGCGACTCCTTTTGGACGACAGAGCCTGCTTGATGCGGAAGATCTGGATTACGTTCTTCCGCTTTGCAGCTGAGGAATGCAGGAATGCGAGGAGAGAAAAATGCTTTGGCATCACTTTGCAATTCGATTGGGACTAGCACTGTTCCTCGGGGCCTTTATCGGTGCGGAACGCCAATGGCGGCAGCGTATGGCTGGGCTGCGGACAAACGCCTTGGTGGCCGCAGGTGCGGCCATGTTCGTCATGCTCTCGACCCTTGCCGTTCGTCCGGACGATAGCTTTCGCATCGCAGGACAAGTTGTTTCGGGGATCGGCTTCCTAGGCGCAGGGGTAATCCTGCTCAACGGGTTGAACATCACGGGACTGAATACCGCGGCGACCCTGTGGTGTTCGGCGGCCATCGGCACGCTGGCCGGATATGGAATGTATGGTTCCGCGATCACGGGTGCAGTTGCCGTGATCGCCGCGAACGTCTGCTTGCGGCCCATCGGGAAGGCGCTCAATCGGGGAATGGGCGCCGCCGATACGGATATTACCTATCTATTTCGGATCACCGCCCGGATAGATCAGGAAGCTCACATGCGTGCGCTCTTGCTTCATTCGCTAGGCGGGCAGCCTCTGCTGCTCAAGTCGCTGAAGAGCGATGACCTGGAGCACACGGACAAGGTCGAGGTCGAAGCCATCCTGACAAGCACTGGCAGGCAGAACTTGCTTCTCGAACAAATTGTCAGCCGCTTGAGCCTGGAGCCGGGCGTCAGTGGGGTTAGCTGGGAGATCGTGGCCGAACATGAATAGGAAGAGGAGGAAGAAATTTGGAAATCCATTTGAGTAATGACGACGAACCTAGTCGTAGATGTGACATGCCACTTGTCGTTCGCAAGCACTGGTCGCTACCAATTCGCGAGTAAAAAAAGGAGACAATCATGCATGGCGTAAAAGAGAGACTCGTATTTTTGCTGATTGCCGTTTTTGTCGTTGCCTTCGCCGCGTACCCGGAGGTTGGGGGAAAGATTACAGGTGTCGTCAAGGACCAAAGTGCTTCCGTCATAGCTGGAGCGACAGTGGTCATCACGAACACGCAAACCGGAACGCAGCTAACCGCGATCACCGATCAGGGTGGCGTATTTACGTTTCCTGTTTTGCCTGTGGGGCAATACCAGATCGATGTAACTTCCGATGCGTTCCAACCCTACCGGAAAACGGGCCTGGTGATCGACATCAACAGTGCGCTGGTGTTGGACGTGACGTTGCAGGTCAAGCAGCAGGATCAATCGATCGTGGTTACCGAAGACGCTGCGCAAGTGGAAACGACGGACACACAACTCGGGCAAGTCCTGGGAAGCAAGAAAGTCACCGAGATTCCCCTGAACGGCAGGAGTTATACGGACCTGTTCGCCACACAAGTGGGTGTCACGCCACTAACGACGAGCGGCGCAGGGAACAGCACGTCCGGTGGTGGTTTTGGGACGGTTCCGGTGGCAGGGACCACGAATACCGGCCAGTTTTCCATCAACGGCCAACGCGAGGACGCCAACGGGTTTTCCATCAATGGGGCGAATGTCCAGGAAGGTATTGGGCAGCAAGCTGGAATTATTCCAAACCTCGATTCCATCGCCGAGTTTCGCATCCTGACCAGCAATACCGACGCGGAGCGTTACACGCCCATCAGCGGCGCCGGGAGCGTATATCCTTACAACAAAACGCCGTACACAATGTCGTCGAATCTGACGATTGAGCGTCGACTTGGTTCGAACACGCTGTTGAGCACCGGCTACATCGGTTCCCTCAGCCGCCATCTATTGGCGGTTCACTCGGTCAGCCCCGGAAACCCGGCGCTCTGCCTGAGCTTGAGCCAATCCCAGGATGTGATGCCGCGAACTCCGACCTGCGGGCCGTTCGGCGAAAACACGGTGTACACGCGCGCGAGCGGAACGGTTGTCAACGGAACGCGTTCCCCGTATCCAAACACCATTGGCACGGACGCGGTGTACCAGAATATGGGGAATGCCAACTACAACAGCCTGCAAACGTCGCTCAAACGAACGGCGGGACGCTTCACTTTCCTGGCGAGCTATACGACACTGACATGTCGAATCTCACGAAGACCGAGGCGGGTCGGGAGATGACGCTTGGAATGCAAGCACTGAAGCGAATCGGCAAGCCGGAGGATGTTGCCGACGTCGTCGCGTTCCTAGCGTCAGACGCAGCCCGCTGGATAACGGGAGCGAGTATCCCGGTCGACGGTGGGTCGAAGCTCTAAGGAACCGCGTCTTGTCCGCGTCAGATGGAATTGTCTCGATGAGAAGAGGGGGCTGGCAAATGGCAAAAATGGAAGCGGCGAGTGAAAAGATCGAATCGAAAAATAAAGCTCTTGTTCTAGAAGCCTTCGACACGCTGTTCAACAAGCGTGACTATGCAGCCGCTGAGCGCATCTGGTCGCCTGACTATATTCAGCACAGCGCTCACATCGCACCGGGCCGTGAAGGCCTGTTCGATCTGATCAAGAGTCTTCCGCCAACACTTAAGTATGAGCCAGGAAGGATCGCGGCAAACGGAGATTTTGTAATCGTGCACGGGCGATTTTCGGACTTCGGCCTGCCCGTGAACTGGATTGCAGCGGACATTCTGCGTGTTCAAAACGGACTCCTTGTCGAACACTGGGACGTCATTCAGGATGAGGCCACGGAAGCGCAGTCGAAAAGTGGCGCTCCAATGTTCGGAAAGACTTTCCCAAACTACAAATGAGACCGACCGCGAAAGTTCGTTTGAACTCAGCAAGAAGAGGTAAGACGATTCATCTCAAGCGCGGTGACGTCGTTGTGCAAAACGGCACACGGCACGCCTGGCGAAACAAAGGCTCAACTCCAGTGACGATGTTGTTCTTTCTGAACGGCGCGAAGGAGTGACGCCAAAAATGATTTGGGTAGGCAGTTTCAAATCCCTGCACTCGGCGCTACGCAAACCTCGTTTCTCTGAAGATCGCCTAGAGGTGCACACCTGGCTGCGGAGCGAGATCGCCCTGATCTCACCTTTCACGGACTGGCTCATGAATCTCATCGCGGGATCCCGTTGTGTTCGAGGAAAGGAGGAGTTCGTTGAACTTGCGCTTCGGGAAGCCATGAATAACGCGATGCTCCACGGCAATCGCATGGATGCTCGTAAACTGGTTCATGTCCGCTGCTGCTGCGAAAACACCAAGGGCGTGTTCATCGTCGTCAGGGATCAAGGACATGGATTCGATCCCAATACTGTTTCTAATCCTCTGGCCGCCGAAAATCTGCGTGCCGAACACGGACGCGGTATCCACTTAATGAAATGGGCCATGGACGAAGTTTCTTTTAAACGGGGGGGAACTGAGGTCCATATTCGCAAGGAATCGGGAAATCAACAAAAAACAACCTCCCAGCGCATCCAGAAGCGCATTGTACGGCGACTTGTTATAAGGCCTTGGCCCGGCGTCCGCGCTGTCGAGTTAGGTTGACACTCGCAGCGCTCAATACGCACGTCCACATCAATGCGGCGGCGCATTGCTGATCTTCGAGCGCGGAAATTGCGAACGGCCGCAGTGCGCTGAAATGTCTTCGAGCCCAGTTGAAATATGCCATGGCGGCGTCGTTGAAGAGCACGTCGATTCGCCCAAAAGTGCCCCCGCAAAATCGACCAGCGCCTGAGAGTCACCCGGCTTCGTCAGGTCGCATGGCTGCATGGAGACCATCGTTCCACCGGCAGCGCGAACTGCCGCAACTGTCGCTGCCGCTTCCTCGACGAACAGACTACAACCAATGACCAAAGCGCCCTCTCGCGCGAAGGTTAAGGCGGCGTCACGGCCTATTCCGCCACCTGTGCCGGTGATAATGCAAACTTTTTCTGAAAGCCTGTTCGACATGGTGCTTCTCCCAGACTGGCGCTGCTGGCTCAGGCGCCTATTCCTCCGCTGCAGAAACTGCTGGCGTATGCTCGCGAACAGCCGGCGCAACTTGTGCACCGAGCAGTTCGATCGCGTGCATGCGTTTGGCGTGCGGCAGCGAAGCGATGCTCATTTGAAAGCTAAGTCTTTCGATTCCTCCGAGCGCTTCACTGACCGAAAGGATCTTGTCGGCTACCGTTTGAGGATCGCCAACGAGCAATGCACCTTCTGGCTCAAGAAGCGCTTCGAACTGGCGACGCGTAATCGGGGGCCAGCCGCGCTCCTTGCCAATCTCGGTGAAGGACCGGGCGTAACCTGGGAAGAATTCCTCCGCGGCTTGCTGATCGGTATCCGCAACATAGCCGAGCGCGTGAATTCCGACCTTCAACCGGTCCAAAGGATGACCGGCGCGACGGCCCGCCTCGCGGTAGAGATCAATCAAGGGGCGAAACTGGCGCGGTTCACCGCCGATGATGGCCACCATCAGCGGAAGGCCGAGTGTGCCGGCGCGCGCAAACGAAGCCGGCGTGCCGCCTACCCCGAGCCAGATCGGAAGAGATCGCTGATATGGCCGCGGGTACACCGCTTGCCCCGTTAGAGGCGCTCGGTGTTGACCAGCCCAATGAACGTGACTGTTGTCTCGAATTTTCAGAAGCAGTTCCAACTTGCTCGCGAAAAGAGAATCGTAATCGGCGAGATCGAGGCCGAACAAAGGAAAGGCTTCCACAAACGATCCGCGCCCCACAATCATTTCGGCGCGTCCGCGTGAGGGAAGATCGATGGTTGCGAACTGCTGAAATATGCGCACGGGGTCATTCGCGCTCAGAACGGTGACGGCACTGGTGAGACGGATTCTTTCGGTCCTGACTGCCGCTGCGGCCAAGATTGTTTCTGGGGCCGAATCAAGAAACTCCGCCCGATGATGCTCGCCAATCCCAAAGACATCCAGCCCAACGCGATCCGCAGACTGGATTTCTTCGAGGAGGTGGCTCAAGCGATCTGCCGGGCCTAGATTCTCACCCGTCAGGGTGTCCGGTACCGCGGCCACAAAACTATCGATTCCGATTTGCATAACCCTGCTCCCGTCATTTCTTCAAAAGGTCGCGTCGATGGCTGTGCGCCGAGGTGCGGTCTCGCCTTCGCCGAAGACGTCGTCAGATTGCGGGACAGAAAAGTCGCTTTGCTGTGTGACATGCTTGTCTCCTCTCGGCTTCGCGCTATTTCCGCCATTGCTTTTTAACGTTGAAGGATCCCTGTAAAAGCGGACCGTACTCTCCAAGTCGTAAGGAACCACAAGACCGTAACGACCACAGCCAGCGGCAAACCCGCAGGCGCCATGAAAATGTGAAAGCAAAGTATGTTGACAATCACGGCCCCCAGAATCGTGAGAGCCAAAGGCACGTAGCGGTTCGCGAGCAGCAGGACTGCGGGTACTATCTGCAACAGAAAAATCACCACGTAAAACCGGGACACGAAGAGGGCTCCGATGAACTGCGCTGCAACGCCCGTGGGCGGCGGCATAGGAATAAAGTGAAGGAACCCATTGAGCCCAAACGTCAAAAAGATAAAACCAAGCAAGTACCGTGCGATTGTAGAAGCGATCTTCATGCTCATCTCCTCGGTAACCCGAGCCGTTTAGGCCAGGCCGTATACATTGATGCCAAGTATATTAATATAGATACATTTAGGTGGACAACTAATCGGAGAAGCCTCAACATGAAAGAGCCGTGGCGAAAGAGCCTTCAGACCCGGCGCATTGCTGGCTCGTTTGGAGAAAAGCCCACGAGGCGGCCTCCGACTATCTGTACACAGGAATCGAGGAGACGGGCATTTCCGACACGGACTTCCGCGTGCTTGAGGCACTTCTGCATAAGGGTCCGCTGTCTGTGAACACAATCGGGCCGAAAGTCCACCTCACTCCCAGGGGTCCATCAGCGTGGCGGTCGATCGCCTGCTCGAAAAAGGACTTGTCAGCCGGGTGGAAAGCCCCGGCGATCGGAGGGTACGAATCGTCACTCTTACAAAAAGCGGTAAAGACCTGATTGTTCCAATCTTCCGTAAGCATTCCGGAACTCGCGGGAGTGTTTGCCGGTGCTAACCCCAGAGAGCTTCAAATCCTCGAAAGCCCTCTTAAGAAGGCCGGCAAGCGCGCCACGGCCCTTCGTGAGGAGAGAAGCAAGACGAGAAGTCGCTAAGCATTCCTCGCACCGATTTCAAACCATCTCGCAGTTCGGGCTGCTACGCTTCATTAATCCGCAGCGGTTTTTTAAACGGTTGTAGCAAGGGCTGGCTCCGACCAGAAGTCTCGTCGGAGTCATGAATTCGCACGGGCCGCCACCTTGCTTAATAGTCGCTATTCGTCGATGTGATTTCGGTCCAGAGTAAGCCCGTCTTATCGCTGCACGAAGATACTCTCACCGCGCTAGACTGCGCACAGTCGATTGCTGCCCGAGAAGGCCAAGGCAAAGGAGGAACATGGCTACTTGCAAACACTTGAACCAAATTCGAAAGGTGACTTCGCATGCGAAGGGTTGTGAGGAATGCTTGAAAGTGGGAGACACGTGGGTGCACCTGCGTCTTTGCCTGGATTGCGGTCACGTGGGCTGCTGCGATTCTTCAAAAAACAAGCATGCCACCAAACACTTTCAGCAAACACAGCACCCGATTATGAAGTCTCTGGAACCCGGTGAAACTTGGGGCTGGTGTTATATCGATGAACTGGAGCTGGAATTCCCGTAATCGGAACGGCCGCATTGCTTCGGTCTATCTCTTTTTCGACAGTCTTCCTTAAAGCAAAATGCGCTACCGCTATAAGATCGAATGCTCACTCTTGACGACTAATGGCAGTCAGACTTTCGGATGCTGACCGCATAGGGCCAATTGGGGTATATCTACGACACAATGTCAATAAAATCCGTGCCAAGCCAAAAGACCCAGGCCAACAGCGAATATGCCCAAAGAATTAATCGGGTAATTGACTATCTTCGCGGGAATCTGGATCGCCAGGTAAAATTAGAGGAGCTGGCTAAAGTTGCCTGCTTCTCGGAATTTCATTTCCATCGGATCTTTCGTGTGGTTTCGGGCGAAACCCTAAATAATTTTACGAACCGGCTTCGACTTGAAAAGGCTGCTCGTCTTCTTCGTTATTCCGACCAAAGCCTGACCGATATAGCCTTAGAGTGCGGTTTTTCGTCATCGGCCACGTTTTCACGTGCCTTCCGGTCCGGCTACGACACTTCGCCAAGTCAATTTCGAAAGAGCGGCAAGATCAAAAAGAGCAAGATTTGCAAAGAACTCTTCCCCGAAGAAAAATATGGTCTCCCCATGAGCGCGGAAGAAAAGAGAGCTGCTTTTCCGGTGAGATTGATCGACATTCCCGAAAGGCAAGTCGCCTATATTCGGGTTACGAATGCCTTTGAACTGGACAGAGTACTTGCCGCCCTCAAGACAATGATCGAATGGGCCAAATCCCAGGATATTTTTTCGGAAGGAATTCTTTTCGGAATGACAATAGACGATCCACACGTGACCCCAAAGCATCTTTATCGATATGAGGTCTGTCTTGCGTCGTCTTTTCCTTTCGAGTGCACGGAAGGAATGTCGAAATTGAAAATGCCAGCTATGCGATACGCCGTCATAAAGGTTTCCGGCGATATCCATAAGGTAGCTACGGCTTGGGACTACCTTTACAGACGTTGGCTTATCAATAGTGCCTACGAGCCCGAGCACGCACCAGCACTTGAGATTTTCTTAGACAAAGAAAGCGCGACGGATTGGTCGCATTTTGAATTGGAACTATGCCTGCCGGTTCGGAAACCGGCAGAGATGAGGAGTTTGAGCTTCGGGAGCCGAAAATCTGGAATGATCGAAACAAAGGACAACAAACGAGTCACTGCTTAAGGGAGGAACTGATGATCGACGGAATTGGCGGCGTTTTTCTGTTTTCTAACGATACAAAGCGATTGGCAACTTGGTATCGCGATTGCCTCGGAGTAGTTCCTGAGGGCGAAGACAGTGAATGCAATTCAATCTATAAATCGTTTGAATGTAGGGATATTGAAAATCCGGAGATCAAAAGAACGATAGCGTGGGCGATTATGTCCACCGACCAAGACATCAAAGATAAGCCACGAACGGGTAAGATTAATTATCGAGTGAAGAACTTGGGAGAAGTCCTCAGCCATCTTAAGAGTAAGGGCGTGGCAATCGAAAAGACCGCGGAATATCCCTCCTACGGGAACTTTGCGTGGCTTACAGATCCAGATGGCAATCAGATCGAGCTTTGGGAGCCGTCCAAGAGTGAATAGAAAGCCGTAATTTGTGAAGCCCCAAGGGCCGTCCCCCAGGCCCCCTGCGCTGCCGCCCGCATTGCCAGGTCTTGCCGCCGGAAAGCAACGTTCGCGGCGACCAAGCTAGCAAGTGTGATTACCTCCGCTAACTACGTGGGCTGTACTGTGGGTTGGACAAAGCGTCCTGACCGGATTTCATCCCTTTTGAATCTGCGGGTGAACGCCCACGGCTGTCGTGCCCGCATTTGCCGCGCCCAGGCAGGCTTCCGAATCCGCTCCGCTCTCTCATCTGCGGCTCGGACGCTACGTACGTTTCCCGTGGGGCAGCGAAGAGCTACTTGAGTGGCTGAATCGTCAACGGGTGAGCACGGGCCGGGCGCGGCGCTTAGGTCCGTACGATTGGAGCACAGTTTTCATTCCAATTTCCTCACTTACTTGCGAAACGGATACAGAGTGTGTTGCTGAAATTCTTTTGGAAGGGGCAGCAATTCACCCGCATCCCTTGATTGAGTCGCCCAGTCAACCAGATCCCGGTATTGCTCGAATTCTTTAATCTCCCCAAACCACTGTGTCCCGTTCCCGTTCGAGATAGTGACCACGTTGGGAAGATCACACGGTCCCAGGCAGCCGCTGATACTCAGTTGAACGCGCTTCAGCAAACCCCTGGAACGCCATTCTTTTTTGAGCCACTCGACGGGAACTGGAGGTCTCCCGTTTTCTGTGTTTCCACAGCAACATCCCTGGCAAACCGTGAGATGTCCGATAACGAGCCTCTTCGTGGCCAAAGGATGTGTCGAGTCGGCAGGCATAAGTCCTCGTCTAGTCCTGCGCGACCGCGGACGATTGGGAAAATAGTCCTCGCACCAGGCCATGAGCTGAAGAGACCGGGGGCAGCAGCCGGGCGGAGTTCAGGATGAAAGTCATTTCCGAGGAAACGTGGATGAAGGCCGCCAGCAGTGGATTGAGAAATCCGAACGCGGCCAAGCCGACCCCGATGCTGTCAACGACCAGCGTTCCGACAAAGTTCTGCATGATCGTGCGACGGCACCGCCGGGCGATGGACAGAGTTTCGACAAGTTTCGAGAGATCATTGCCAATGAGAACGACGTTTGCGCTCTCTCGCGCAACGTCCGTACCGGCACCCATTGCTACTCCAACAGTAGCCTTCATAAGAGCGGGAGCGTCGTTGACTCCATCACCTACCATGACAACATTGTGGCGCGCCGCGGTGAGCCGGCTAATGAATGCAAGCTTGTCCTCTGGCAAGAGTTCGGCGGCAATCTCGTCCACGCCCAGTTTTCCTCCGATGTCTTCAGCCACGGCCTTGGAATCTCCTGTGAGGAGAACGGTCTTCAATCCCATCGATTTGAGATCTTGTATCGCCTTTGTTGCTTCGGGCCGAAGTGTATCGGCGACGACGAGAGTTCCGAGGAACTTGCCTTCTAGCGCCACAAAAATCTCCGAATCTGCCTTCGCGACTGCGTTCGCTGGGAGTGCAATCCTGTGTCCTTCAAGAAAGAGCCGATTGCCGACGATGATTTCCATTCCGGGACGAGCCGCAACGATTCCTTTCCCAGGCGTGTAATCGAATTTTTCAGGCTCTTCAGCGGAGATTCCCATGTTCGACGCCTTCTTCAGAATGGCTTTCGCGACCGGATGCTCGGACCGCGATTCAGCGGTCACCGCCGCTTGCAGTAAGGAAGCAACCGGAACCCCTTCGACGGGACGAACATCGACCACTTCGGGGGTGCCGTAGGTCAGAGTCCCCGTTTTGTCGAGAAGAACCGTATCGATGGCCGCGAGTGATTCCAGGTAGAGGCCACCCTTGATGATCGAGCCGAGTTGCGCGGAGCGTCCGATCCCGCCCAGAATCGCCAAGGGTGTTCCCGCAGCAATGCCGCATGCGCCGGCAACGATGACGACAGAAATAGTCGAGCGCACATTATGAGTGACCAAAAATGTAAGAGCAGCGGCTCCAAGCGCGAAGTAAACCAAATAGCCCGCGAGACGATCTGCGATTCCTTGGATCGGAGCACGCGACTTTTCCGCCCGTTCCACCGCGTCTATGATCTTGCCAAATGTAGTATCGCGTCCCATCCGGTCCACCCGGATTTCGAGCGCGCCGGACTGATTGATCGTTCCGGCATAGACCGACGTTCCCTTGCTCTTCTCCGCGGGCATCGATTCGCCGGTGATCGTTGCCTGATCGACAAAAGAGTGGCCTCCCGCAACAACGCCATCCACCGGAATTCGAGTTCCAGGCTTCACGAGAACGATTTCACCAACTGCGATTTCCTTCGTCTCAACCTCCTGCCAGGATTCCTTTCTACGCACCATGGCGGTCGTGGGCAAAAGACCGACCAAATGACGGATTGCCGTACGCCCGCGCCCGACCGTCAGTCCTTCAAGAATTTCGGCGACCAGAACGAATAGCGTGATGATCAGGGCCGTGAAGATTTCACGGATGGCCAGGGCAGCCACAATGGCGATGGCCATGGAGAGCTCCATCGTCATGCGGCGCTGAACGATATTTTCGTAGGCTTCGTGAAAGATCGGGAAGCCACCAACGACCGCACAGATTACGCCGATACCTGTTATATAGGGATTCTGTGCGCCACCGAGAAACCAAATGGCCCCTGCCGCCGCAGCCACAAACAGCACCCGGTTGATCTCCCGCCAATTCAGCGCATGCTCGTGCTCGTGGCCGCCTTCATGGTCGTCGTCATCTAACAACCGGAGCTTATCGGCTTTGTCGGCATTCCTAACAACTTCCGCATGTTTCAACTGCGCTTGGGTCATGATGGAGTCACCTTTTCTGAACAATCCTGGCTTTTGCGCGACTACTTTAGGTAGGTCCGCACTACGTCGATCAGTTCTTCGGCCGCTTCCACCTGGGGAGCGTTCTGGCCAGACTTTGGGTCAAGGACGTGGAATCGAATATGACCCTCCAGCACTTCCGCCATCAGGCCGTTCAACGCGCCACGACAAGCCGCCATGAGCTGAAGCACGCTGGAACATTCGTGCTCACCGTCGAGCGCCCGTTCGATAGCTTCCACCTGTCCGCGAATCCGCCGAACGCGACTCAAGAGTTTCGCTTTGCCTTTTGTTGTGTGCGCCATTCGCTCCGTCCTTTTAAAAATATAATATACCCTAGTACAGTATAATGTGGAAGGCAAGCAGTGAAGCAACGCAACAACGTTGCAGGTGCGTCGGCGTCGCGGCGGGTTTCACTTCCAGGCATTGCACCCGCACCGAACGCGCGACGCTAGACAAAGCTTGCGTTCGTTAACCGGACTGGAATGTTCCCTTTTCTATACGCTTTACGAAAAACACGGAGCATCCAAGCGAAATCCTTGTTGTCGCTCGACATTCCGGGAAGCATTCTCTTTGAGGGGATTTAGGCTTTATTCAAGGCTTCGCGAGGCGATGCCCGTTCGAAGAACAGGCAATCTAGTTTAGAGTAATGGAAATAGCACGCTCGGCTCGACTAAGCATCGCCGGGCCAATTGATGAGATTTTGGACGCAGTTTCGGTTGGTCTATGAGCTGACGTCTGGCATGATGTCCAACAAATTTCAAATCCGCGAATCGCGGGTAGGCACATTGGAAGTCGTACCTGGAGTGGAGCGGGGGAGGGTTAGCGATGAAACGAGGCTGGAACTGGGCAGTGTGGACCGGCGCGTCGCTGGTTTTTCTAGGAGTGGTTAGCTATCCGCTCTTCTTCGTTCGCTTCCCTGGGCTTCGCGATTTTCCGTGGGCGAACCTGCCGATGATCGCGCTCGGGTTGGTGCTGCTCGCCTTGGGGCTTGTGCGCGCATTCAGGCATCCGGATCTGTGTCGCGGCAAAATCTTCGGCAGCGTCCTCGCGGTGCTGGCGTTGGCATTCAGCGGATTTTTCCTCTATGGCATTTTCATCGGCGCGCGGCATGTGCTACCCGCTTCGCACGACGCGCCGCGAGTGGGCCAGACGGCGCCAGATTTCACGCTGCCGGATTCGCAGAATCACCCAGTGAGTTTGACGGGTGCGTTGAATTCTCCGTTCACTCCAGAGAGTGTAACCGGCGCGGAGAAGGGTGCGGCCCAAGCAGCTGGCGTGGTTTTGATTTTCTACCGTGGATATTGGTGACCGTTCTGCAACTCCGAGTTACGGAGTTTCGAGAAGGCGCTGCCGGAGTTCGATGCGCGGAAGATTCGAGTGATCGCAATCAGTGTGGACTCTCCCGTGGATTCCGAAAATCTTCGCCGGTCGCAGGGCTATACGTTTCCGATTCTTTCGGACGCACATGAGGATGTGATCCGCAGGTGGGATCTGGTGCACGTGCACGGCCGACGCGACGGCGGGGACATCTCGCGACCAGCAGAATTCCTAATCGATTCGTCTGGGAAGGTGCGCTGGGTGAATCTCACGGAAGATTTCGTGGTCCGCGCCCGGCCAGAAGGGGCACTCGCAGCGTTTGACGCGATGAACAAATCATCGCATTCCGGAGAGTAGTGGCCCTAGGCTTCTACTGCCAAATCCCCGATTAGCACGGGAAACCGGTAAATTCCCTGCGCTCAAATCAACTTCGGCGATTAGCGCGTTCGGTACTAATCCGACGGTACGAGTCAACTCGCATCGGCGCGCAAAGATTTCTTAGCCCGACCTAACTTTTAGATCGAAAGAGTCAATTGAGTGTAATGGCGCGTTACTACTGGCGGATGCAGATCAACGCGGTGGGTGATTCAACTGAGTTGGTCGGAGGCGAGAGGACACCTTAGGTCAGGCGTTCCGCCGTAGTAGTTTGTTGGCCGTCGATACCCATTCATCCGATGGCCGTGTACACTCTTCAACTTCGGAGTCGCTCAACCACACAGCAGGAAATATCTCAGCAAACCGAACATCCTGTTCCAACAGGAGGCTAACTTGACCCGCATCGCAACGTGCCGCCTTGATAGTTCCAATGGTGTACGGTGCAGATATCATCCGAACATATTGACCAATCATCATTTTGTACTTCTCAACCGACAGCGACTTGCACCAGGTAGCAAAGGTATCGCCAAGGCGAGAGGCAATTAATGGGCCATCGCCAATAGAGTGCGGTCCGTTATAAACACGCGATTTGGATCGTTACGCATGCGTTTGATGGGTGGAAAGCCACAAAACACTCTGCCGAAGCGTGAAAAAACCAACCCAAAGGGATAGACGGGGATGCCAAAAAGATAGGCGGGGATCGCAAAGGCGGCTAGTACTTCTTCGCCAAAACTCGTCACAAAAAATAAAAAAATGTCCCGGTGTGGGTGTGGTGTGGAGGCGTTCGCGTTCACAGCGATCCATTCTGCGGACAACTCGGGACACTTTGTGGTGGTCACAAGAATATTGCCGATTCAGTTGGAGGAGTCTTCGAAATAATGTATAGTCAACTCACAGTCACCACTGGACCACCGCTATCGTGGTAAGTGGTTTGTTCTAAACAGCGGAGAGGTGGCCGAGAGGCTGAAGGCGGCGGTTTGCTAAACCGTTGTACGGGCTAAAACCTGTACCGGGGGTTCGAATCCCCCCCTCTCCGCCAGATTTCTACAATCATTGGAGTTAGAGGAGTTTCGTTTTCGGTTTACGCGAGTGATTGCGCAGCTCTTTATCACAATCTTATCCCACACAAAAACCAATCTACTGCCGTACTTCGTAACCAACTGGTTTGAAAAGTTCTTCGACAAGGGTCATGGCGTTCTCAGTTACCTGTGGAACGTCTTTGATGTAATGCGTGAGGGTTGTGTTGACGCTCTTATGGCGCAGCAAGCCCTTCGCGGCCATTGGATCGCGTGCTACTGAACTCGCGAGAGTCGCGATGCCACGGCGGAAAGCGTAGTACCCGTGCCAAGATACGCGTTTGGCGTCAGGTTCGTAGTTCTCCGGGTTGCGAACGGCGGGTAGGATTATTTCCCGAGCCAGCATATCGAGGTTGAGAGGTTTGCCACATACGCCTCTCAGAATTGGGCCGGAAGTTGGATTATCTTCCAGGCAGCGCAACTCCGCTAGAAGTTCTCGCAGTGGTTCAATTACGGGAACGGAGTTTGCAGCGCTCTCCGTTTTCGGCAGGGTCGTGTGCTTGCGCCATACGCTTTGTTTCACGCGAAGGGTTTTTCCGTCATAATCCTCCCACCTTGCGCCGCGAGCTTCCCCCGGTCGCAGTCCAGCGAAATACACCAAACCAATTGCGGCTTGCGCTTGGAGACCCTGACGGGGTTTCACGCCTTTTGCGCGTTCGAGGAGTTCGAGTATCTCTGTGACCTCTTCGGGCGTGGAAGCGTGAGTGTCAGCGGGAGCAGCAGCTTTGCGAGGAATCATAGTTCCCTGGACAGGGTTGATTCCATCGTAAGCGTCTGGTCAATACATCTGGACGAAGTGTGTGTTGATGTGGAAGATGGCCCGAAGTGGACATCTACTCGAGTGTCCACTTGGGGAATAGATGGACACTTCAGAACGGGCAGTTGCTAAGAG
>Ga0210394_10002627_pt1 | contig 24294 bp, 27 predicted proteins | sample IncBWC12MmetaG_FD_160121 | JGI IMG/M metagenome (GOLD analysis project Ga0210394, IMG submission 160121) | Forest soil microbial communities from Barre Woods Harvard Forest LTER site, Petersham, Massachusetts, United States - Inc-BW-C-12-M | ecosystem: Environmental > Terrestrial > Soil >... | reverse complement strand
AATCGATCTGCAACATGCCGATGGCCTGGATACAGGACTTCTCGCCCAACAAACCCCGTACCGTCATCTTTACATCCGGCGATGACATCGAAGCCAAGCAGCTAGTGATCGAGTTGGTCAACAGCACGGGATTGATCGCGATTGATCTCGGATCACTGGCAATAGGCGGTGCTATGCACGAGGTCGGCGCTCCTTTATCCGGGCTCGATCTCCACTTCGTCCGCCGACTGCGGTGAGAGCGGCTTCAACACCACGGCCAAGGCTCTGGTCGCCGTCTTCTACATCTTCGCTCTGTGGGGGATGATACCGACGCACGTATTAACAAAAAGCATTCCCGTGGCAAGCCTTACAAAAGTCAGTGTAGAGCTTCTCTTGCTACCCGTAACACTAGTATCCACGTGGCTCAAAAGAATCGAAAACGTCGATTACTTCGATAAAGGTACGAACTTTAATCCATTGAAATTCTAGACTCGCCGCCCTCTCGGGTCTGCGGTCGGCGACCGAGAACTCCAAATGTCGCATTACGTTTCTGTGACAGCGATTGTTGGCTTTGGACACGCTTCTCCGGAAGAACTTTCCCAGCAACAACTTCCGCACCATTGAATTACACTCCGCATCTCAAGCATTCGGTCGGTAGCCGAACAACTAACTTCATCAGAACTTGCCGGAGTTGGCCCTAATCGAAGGAAATCAGCTAGTTGCGACTAAATCTGACGAATCACTTTCTCCTTCTTTCTTCACCTTTCGTTCGCATTTTGCCGCCATTCACCACCATTAGTATTACGAATCTATGACGGCAAGTCGATGGAAACGCTCTCACCAGGGCGGCGGTTTGCTAATTTTCCTGCCCTGTTCGTACACACCACGCTTCATTTGTTTTGAATGATTTAGAGTGTCCTTAGTTGCGTAGAATGACCTCATTTGCAGGTTATTGTGCACCAGCTGTGCACCAAAATTTGGCCCCTGTCCCCCCGAGTTGAACATTCCTGGCATCCCATCGGCGGGCCCAAATATCTTTGCCGACGACGCGACACAGCCCTTCGGCCAACGCGTATGCCTGCGGCAGCACGACACTCGACTCCAACAACTCCATCCATCACTTCTAACTACGAACGTTTCCAACAAATCGGGGAATCTGCTTTTCGCTCAACCGTAACTCGAATGCGTTGAAAACGTTGGATTCTGGCACAGTTCTGGCACAGCAATTCTAGAACGGAATAGAACGTCTGCCTATCGCGCAGGGGGCGCGGATTCGAGTCCCGTCGCTCACCGGACGATCTCGCTGCGGTGGCTTCAAAAACACCTTCGGCTGACAGCCAGGAAACCAACTTAATTCGAACTTGCCGGAGTTGGCGTCGAGCAAAGGTATTCAGCAAGTTGCGATCAAACGGGACGAATCACTTTCTCCTTCTTTACTCACTTTTCATTCGCATTTTGCCGTCATTCACCGTCATTACTATTACGTTTTTATAATGGCTCATCCCTACGTAGTTGCCGGCCTACTTGCCTCGTTCCGGATCCCCTGGCGTCAACACCGGACGCGCCGTTCCGTTGGAGGGGGCCCCACAGCCGCATAAATATTGTCTCGCCATCTGCAACTCGTTAACGCTTGAGACAGCGACGTTAGAAAGGGCTCTAAACCTGCGAGCATGCCAGCGGACGAAGCACCAGGCTCGTAATGTTCGAGACTGTCGGCGGATCCAGATTGAACTTTGGATCATTCGACAGCTTCTTCCAGTCCGGATCGGCGGCAAACTTGTCCCATGCGGACTCCAGAGAAGCCATATCCGAGAAGCTGAGCATATAGGTCAGGTTCGGCAGCCGCGGCCCGATCAGCGAATCCGCATAGAACACCCCATGCGCTCCCGCCTTTTCGAAGATCCCAAATTCGCCCTCGTGGAACATCTCCACTTTGCGCACATGGTCCGCGTTGGTCGGCGACTGGTACTGCCGCAGTTGATAAATCCTCTTCCCCTTGGCCGCCGCCGAAGCTGGAGGCGTCACCCTCGGATACCCCTCGAATGCCCGCAGTAGCGAACTCTCAATCTGTACGTAAGGTGGCGATCCGGCGGGCGCAGCCCAAAAGGGCGCAGCCGCCTTCACGAACGCAGGATCCCTCGCGAGTAAAAGATCCGCCGTCACCAGCGTCTCCAGTTTCGAGCTAGGCATCAGCAGGTAGTAGGCCGGCGTCTCTGGCCCAAAGTAAACCGAGAAGGCGCCCACCGGCCCGATACCCAGCCGGTTCAACGCAGGAATCAGAGCGTCGGCAAAATAGTTATCGGTAAGCTTCGTTCCTGGCCCGTTTGTCAGCTGATACCGACGCAGATCGTAGTACTCGGCCGTTGCGGAAGCGGCCCCAGTCTGGCCGACTCCTTTGGTTGAGCCGGCGAGCGAAAGAGCTGAGACGGCAAGCGAATCTGAAACAAATTTGCGGCGGTCCATGTGGTCTCCTGAGTGGCGCGAAAGATTCTATCTGAATGAACTCCGTGAGGATAACAACGCCTCCTGTCTCCGATACGAGCGCGCCGGTGCACATTGTGCAGGTCCTAGTTGCGATGAAGCCTTCGGGATAGTGCAAAATACATTGAGTGAGTCACAATTCCCCAGTGATGAATTGGGCCCGGCCGTTCCCGAAGCTCCAGTCCGCTGCGGAGTTCGTGACGATAGAGACGAAGACATCGGTTGGATCAATGGCCCAGCTCTCCTTTAGTTCGCGGCAAAGTTCCGCATAAAACTTTTCCTTCATCTCTTGGGTTCGTTCTCGGCTGGTCACACTCACCAACACCAGATTCTTCGTGCGTCTGATCCCGAGCCCGGTGTCTTCCGCGATGAGACGGGACGGCGAGTGCTCGTGATAAATTTGGTAGCGGTCACTTTCCGGCACATGAAAGGCGGAAAGCATGGCACGGTGTGCAGCATCGAGCAGACGTTTAATTTCGTTCTCGTTACGCCCTTCTACGACATCAAACCGAACCAAAGGCATTTTGTGTGGTTCTCCAATCTATAAGGTTAGTGTGCCGGATCGATGAAGCAGGCTAATTCCGATTGGGCGGTGTGGGATGGCTTAGGGCCCACACATACGCTGCGACCGCTGCTACCTGTTGGGGAGTAAGCTGCGCTCCACCCATTGGCGGCATGGCGCTGCGATATTGTTTTGGCTGCGAAACACCTTCGGTGATCGTTTTCTTGATTCCAGTGTAGCTGCCATCGCTCCACAGCCATTTCTTGCCCGTCAGATCTGGACCTAACGGCGTGCCCTGCCCGCTATCACCATGGCAGCCTGTGCACGCCGCTCCGCCCACTTGGCCGCGGTAGATGCGCTCACCGAGAAGGACCATTTCTCGGGTCGCACCTTCTGGAACCGGAAGATTGTTCGCGGCGGCACCAGCGTCTGGATGCGTGCCCTCAGGCGGTTGCGCGGCTACCGCCACGGGATTTCCCGCAGGAGCCGTTAAGCTCGGACATGGGGTGACGTTCGCGACGCCGCTTTCAGAGCCGCCTTGATAGACAATCCGGTAGATTCGTCCTCGTATATCGTCGGAAACATACAGCGAACCGTCCGGTCCCACCGCCAAGCCGCTGGGACGATGTTCGGCTCGGGCTGGCGACTTCACCCCTCCCGCGAAACCATCCGCAAATATCTCGCACTGGCCCGATGCGCGATCCCCCGCGAGTGCCTGAAAAACCACGTTATAGCCATCTTGCGCATAGGGTGCCCGGTCCCATGACCCGTGGAAGGCGATGAAAACGCCACCACGGTAGTGCGCCGGGAACTGCTTCTTGTCATACAGCGCCATGGCATTGGGCGCCCAATGAGCCGGAAATGCCGCGATGGGAGCAATCTTGTTCGCGCAGACGCCGATCGTCTTGCCACCGTCGCCACCGTATTCCGGCGCCAGAACCAACTTTTGGACGAACGCGTCGTAGTAGCACTCAGGCCAGCCGTAGTCCTCTTTTGCCTGCAAAAGCAACAATTCTTCAGCTGGTTGCGTGGCCTCTTGTTCGGGCTTATACAGATCGGGCCAATTCGCGTGCAACTGGTCGCGCCCGTGTTGGGTCACAAATATTCGGCCGCTGGAGTCGATTGCGAAACCTTCGGTGTTGCGAATTCCTGTAGCGAAGCGTTCAGCCGTTGAAAAAGCTTGGTTCGTCTTGTTCGCGTCGTAGCGCCAGATGCCCCCGCGGGTCTCAAGTTCCGTACAAGGTTGCACGCCCGGCGACTTGAGTGTCCGATTTTTTAGCTGGCAGGAATTGGTCGCGGTTCCCAGGTCAACGTACATCGATCCGTCGCCGTTGATGATGAACGGGTGCATCGGATGATCACCACCTAGAGGCAATCCGGAAACGATCGTGTCGGCCAGGCCACTCGGCACAATAGAACCCTCGGGCAGAGAATATCGGACGATGCGATCGTTGATCTCGGCATAGATCCATCCTTTATATAGACCTATGCCGGTTCCGCCTGCCCCGCCGGTTTGGACGGTTTCACCAAAACGCTCAATCACATCAGCCTTTCCGGCACCGCTCTTGTCCCGCAGAGCGACGAGGAATCCACCGGCATGTGGCGTGTCGTTGCCGTAGTACCTGCCCGACCAGGTGTTGACGTAAAGAGCGCCGTTCGACGCAACCACCAAGTGGCGGGCGTGACCAATGCCGTCGGCGAAGACAGTTGCGCAAAAACCAGCAGGTAACTTCAGCCCGCTTTCATCGTGTGGGCACGCTTGGCTCTGGGCTTCTTCGGCCGAATTGGATTGATTGTGAGCCGGTAACAGTGAGCCACCCAAGCACAATACGCCGAGAGCGGCTAGGGCAGACACCAGAGTTCTATTTTTTATGGTAGTCCGCATCGTGTATGTCCCCTCCAATCTAATTGTCGTCCGTACCAAAAACTGTTTTCACCGTTGCAACAGACGATGCACCCTGAATGCCAAAGTGGGGCATGAGCGAGATTCTCGGGAAGCTATGGGAAACGGGTAGCCTACACAGAGAGACGGAGATTCAGTGCGAGGGATTAAACGCTAGGAGCCCAGCGAATTGAATGTTTTTCAGCGAGATTAGAGGGTATCTCCCTGCAAAAAGAATAGGAATCTTGACGGCCCTGCGAGGGCCCGACAACGCTGGAGGGTTATACGCGAATGCAATCCAATTTCCAGCAGGCTGACAGTGTCCAAGGGGTTCGACAGACTACTCTTACCATCTGAGAGTTGAGTCTCCTTGCTTGCCGCCCGCATTCTCCATGCTACCAACATCTTCCATGAACACTTGGCCCCGTCCGCGAAACGGTGCAACACGTGCTTTTACCCAGGTGGAAGTTGAATCTGTAGGTCAGTCTAAAGGCGATTCATCATGAAACCAATCACGCAGGAAAACAGCAGGCTTGGATTTATCGGTATCGGCTACATGGGACGGCCGATCGCGCGGAGGTTGCTTGAAGCCGGTTTCAAGCTGACAGCATTCGATCGGGACCAGAACAAGGCGAACGAGCTTGTTCGATACGGCGGAATCGTCGCACAAAGCCTTTCGGAGCTTTCTTCTAGTTGCAACGTCGTGTTGTCGTGCGTACCTAGCGATCAAGCTGTCTTGGACATTTATGGAGGACCAGACGGCGTGTTTACCCACGCGCGTCCCGGCTCGGTGGTCATCGATATGAGCACGGTATATCCGGAAACCTCGCAGGAACTCTCAAGACGAGGAGCAGAGCATGGAGTTGAGGTTCTCGACGTGACAATGTCCGGCAGCACTCCTGTGGCCGAAAAGGGATTGCTAACTCTGTTCGGGGGCGGAAATAAGGAACGCTTCGACAGCGCCGAGTCCCTCTTTCGCGTTATCGCCCAAAAATATTTTTACCTCGGGCCGAGCGGCTCCGGAGCGACCATGAAACTTGTGGTGAACGCCCTACTGGGAATCGGAATGCAGGCGATTGCCGAAGCCGTCGCGCTCGGTGAGAGGGCCGGACTCGATCGCAATCGTTTACTGGACGTGTTGTCCCAGACTGCAGTGGTCGCTCCGGCACATTTGGGCAAACTGCAAAGAGCGAGGAACCGCGATTACAGCCCGCAATTTCCGATTCGGCTAATGAACAAGGATTTCGGGTTGATTTTCGATCTTGCGAATGCTGTTGGCGCACGAATGCCCGCAGCGCGAGCCGCTTTCGAAATCAATGCGAGGCAATCGGACGAAGGACCAGAACAAGATTTTTCGGCGGTGATTCTACAAATGGAAAAGCAGGCTCATTTGGGTTCCACAGACAGAGGGCAGACTCGAGTCGGTGTCGCTTCGGCGTAGAGTAGGTCTACTTGTAAGAAGTTTATCGCTTGTGTAGCCGTCTGTGCGGAAGCATGAAAACTCTTTCACTGAGGACTAACGGAATTGAACAGCCGCTTGGTGACGAGGCTCAGCGAGAAGGGCAATTTGAAGACTCTTCGAACATCGGGGGCAATGCTATGAATAAGATGAAACGACTGGGTTGTGCATTGATGTTGGTGGTGATCGCCGGTTTGACGGCGTATTCGCAAGAAAAGAAAAGCGAATACGTTGCCCCGTCAGAAGCCATTCCAAGGGGCAAAGCGCCCAAGATGCAGGTTCGATTGCTGAATCCTGGGGAGACGACGAAACAGTACGAGGTCATTTTCTACCAGGGAGACGAGGCTTTCTCCGGACTGGCGGAGTTTGCGGAGAAATATCACGTTACGAGCGCGCATTTCACCGCTATTGGAGCGCTGAATGGAGCAGTGTTGGGCTGGTTCGATCCCGAGCGCAAAATGTATAAGAAGATTCCCATCAACGGTCAACAGGAAGCGATTGGGATGAGCGGCGATATCGCCTTGTATAAAGGAAAGCCCATAGTTCATACGCACATGGTGGTAGGGAGTTCAGACGGAACGGCGCACGGTGGTCATGTTCTCGAGGCGCATGTGTCGCCGACGCTAGAAGTAATGGTTACAGTCGATCCAGTAACGATGCAAAAGCGCTTCGATCCGGAAACAGATCTGACGTTAATTGATCCAGCTATTAAATAGCAGCTTAGTGTGCGGCAAATGCAAAACAACTATGCATGGAGGAGGTTGAGCAACCATGGCTGAGATATATGTGATCGCAAGATCTGTGGCGCGCAGAGGAAGGGAAAACCAGCTGAGAGAACTCCTGCGCGGTATGTTAGTTCCAACCCGCGCCGAATTGGGGTGCAAATCGTATGAACTCTATGAATCAGACTCGGAGGGGCGCTTCTATTTCTACGAATTATGGAAAAGTCAAGCTGCACTCAATCAACACGTAGCCAGCCCTCACTTTAAGCACTTGGTGCAAACAGTCGGGGAACTAGTAGAGGAGCCCTTCGAGGTAAATATCCTGGAGCGGATTCTGACCGGCGCAGCAGCAGCGTGAAGTTTGCAACCTGCGCCAGAAATGGAAAACGAGAAGAGGCAAAGAGGAGGAGGCAGAGATACGTCATGAGCGATAAGAATGCGCCATATCGGCGAGAGGCTTCACTTGATTCAGATCTCGAGCCGGTGTCGAGAGTTCACGAGGCAGCGGATGCCGGAATGTCGCGCCGCGGATTCCTGGGGTTAGCGGCAGCGTCTATTCTCGTGGCGCAAGCTGGGCCACAGTCCCCGCGATCGGAATCCAGGAATGGCATTCCCTATCGAACACTGGGGCGCACCGGGGAAAAAGTCTCGCTCATTGGCCTCGGTGGCTATCATCTTGGCAAACAGACGGATCCCCAGGAGAGCATTCGCATCATCCGCATGGGTCTCGACGAAGGAATCAATTTCCTCGATAACTGCTGGGACTACAACGACGGTGAGAGTGAAATCCGCATGGGCAACGCGTTACGCGACGGCTATCGCCAGAGGGCTTTTCTCATGTCCAAGATCGACGGCCGCACCAAAGCCGCCGCTACAATCCAGATCAACGAGTCTCTGCACCGTCTTCAGACCGACAGGATTGATCTCCTCCAGTTCCACGAAGTGATTCGCGACACCGACCCTGGCCGCGTTTTTGCCGCCGGTGGAGCGCTAGAGGCCGTGTCGGAGGCACAAAAGGCAGGCAAGATCCGCTACATCGGATTCACTGGCCACAAGAGTCCGGACATTCATTTGCAAATGCTGGCTACCGCCGCCAAACACAGCTTCACTTTCGATACTGTTCAAATGCCCTTGAATGTAATGGACGCGCACTTCAGCAGTTTCGAGAAAAAGGTTTTGCCTGTCCTGCTCAAGAGCGATATTGGCGTGCTGGGCATGAAGCCCTTTGGCGACCACTTTATCCTGGATAGCAAGACGGCGACCGCGGTGGAATGCTTGCACTACGCGATGAATCTTCCTACCAGCGTGGTCATCACAGGCTGCGATTCTCTGCCGATTCTCCAGCAAGCGCTCGCCGCCGCCCGCAGTTTTCAGCCGCTGGATTCTTCCCAAGTTGGCGTGTTGCTTGCAAAAACTGCAAGAGCAGCGGAAACCGGCCAGTTCGAGCTCTATAAAACCAGTCACCACTTCGATGGAACTTATGCGAACCCGCAGTGGCTTGGCTAGAGACACAGGGAAAGCGTTTTTTGTGAGGACTGGGTTTCGGAGTCTCATTCCCAATTTTGTTTCATTGGGAGAATGTTGAATTCTTTAGTCTGGGGCAAGAGGTAACGTTTTCCCCGAAGCCTGTAAGTGGGACGAGGTTAAGAATTTTGGAGGGCAATGATGAACAATAAAGAAGCTTCTGCAAGTTTGGCAGGAGATATTTCGCTGGGCGGAGAAATTTCCGTACACCGCCTTGGCTTCGGTGCGATGCGCCTTACGGGCGAGGGTATCTGGGGTCCGCCAAAAGATCGCCTTAAGGCCTTAGCGGTTCTGCGCCGAGCCGTGGAGCTGGATATCAATTTCATCGACACCGCGGATTCCTACGGCCCAAACGTGAGCGAAGAACTCATTGCCGAAGCGTTGTTTCCCTACCCGGCAGGCCTTGTGATTGCCACCAAGGGAGGCTGGAACCGTCCCGGCCCGAATCAGTGGACCCACGATGCATCTCCCACGCATCTTCGCAAAGCGGTCGAGGGAAGTCTAAAGAGACTGCGCCTAGACCGTATCGACGTTTATCAACTTCATATTCCGGATCCCGCCATATCATTCGAGGCATCTGTGGAAACTTTGGCTCAGTTGCGAAACGAAGGCAAGATTCGACTGGTCGCGTTATCCAACGTCACGCAAGAGCACATCGAGCGAGCGCGCCGAATTGTGCCAATCGTCTCCGTGCAGAACCGCTATAGCTTTGCGGACCGCGAATGGGACTACGTAGTGGATTATTGTGAGCGCAATGGAATTGCGTTTATTCCTTGGTATCCGCTGGGAGCAGGTAAAGTTGCGGGCGAAGTGCTTGAGCGAATCGCCCGGGCACACAGTTCGAGCTCCACCCAAGTAGCGCTGGCCTGGCTCTTGCATCGGTCTCCCATTATGCTGCCCATCCCCGGGACTTCCTCGATCGAACATCTCGAGCAAAACGTTGCAGCGGCTTCCCTGCGCTTAACTGACGAGGACTACCGAAATCTTTCTGGAGTTTCCGCGCTGGCCGCATCGCGGTGAAAGGGTTTGTCACTTTTTTTACATGTTTGCCAAAGGTTTTCTCGATGGAAATATGACCCGTTGACCTTCCATCGCGATTAGTGAATTTCAATAGCGGGTCCACAAACTCCGCTGCACGCAAGCCTCATGGACTCGACGTGAGCGTGTGAGCACACGAATAGTCGCGTCGATATACCGCCCGAATGCGAGGCTCAGGGGAAATGCGCGAGGTACGAGGCAGATATCCCAATTTGAAATTTCAGACAAAAGTAATAGCGACAATTTGCGACGAAGTGCACCGATGATTCGAAAATCGGCCTGCATCAAAATTATCGCTAAAAAAGAATGACCTATTTTTTGCATGCTGATGTAACCGCATGGGCCCGCAGTCCATCCAATGTTATGTAGTCAAATAATAAGTCTCTGCGGAGGGAAACGCATTTTCCGCGTCTCAGTTCCTGGAGATGACAAAAGGGAGTTGTATATGAAAGTGTCGAGGGTTTCATCGCTGTTGCTTGGAAGTTCTTTGTTGTTTGCTGCCAGCGTCTTCGCAGGAAACACGATCAAGAAGTCGCTTCATTTGTATGAGAGTGTCACCGTCGAGGGAACGAAGTTGATGCCCGGTGAATACAAGGTCGAATGGAGCGGTTCTGGTCCGGACGTGAAGCTAAACATTCTCAAAGGTAAGGAAACCGTGGCTACCGTGCCCGCGCGAATCGTGCCAGAGAGTGCTTCGAATACCCAAGATGGCTATGCGGTCACGGCAGGAGCGGACGGCGGCCAATCTCTCAGCGAGGTTTTCTTCACCGGCGAAAAATACGACCTGGAAATCGGCCAGGCGTCGAATCCAAACGCCACCCAGGGTGCAAATCCCAGCGGCACAAACTGACGATTCCTAAAAGTTGGATACGAGTCGAACCTGAAAGCGTGAAAGGGGCCTTCTTCAGGCCCCTTCACATTTCTCCAGCGAGAAAAATCAAAAAACGAGTTCTGGTGCGAGAGCGGGACGCCAGTGCTTTAAGGTCAGTTCGCTGATCCTACTCAACTCTGTTGATCGCTATTGAACAGAGGGACGAATCGTACCTGAGGCGTAAGGTGAAGGAATTCTTTGCGTCATTCATCGGAATCCGTCATCCGCTCCGTTAAGTCGAATCTTAGCCTGCCGGTTCGAATCAGTACCACTGCAGAGGGTTACGGACGCGACTGTGGCCGGCCACATTCTTATCAAACCTAAGAACGGAAGAACTTGTTCGACCAGCACCTCGGGGGATGACTGGCTGCAATAGTCAGCAGCGTTATGCTTCCGCCCGGCCGTATGCGCAGCCGCGAGGAAAGAGCCGTAGGCTTATGCTTCGGCGCAGCTTGCGGCGTCCATGGAAGACGCGTGCTTTCACAGCGCCGATGGAGGTACATAGAATCTGAGCCGTTTCCGCGGCTGATCTTTCTTCCATGTCGCGAAGCAAGATCGCAGTTCGAACTCTCGGCCTCAGGCGATTGATCGCCGCAGTCAAGAGTTGCGTGCGCTCGCAGCGCCAACAGGACTCTTCGGGATTGGGCTTCTGGTCGACAAATGCCTCCGAGTTGGACTGCGTCCCATCTTCATGGCCGTCTGGCAACACTTCGATACCTCCCCGCCTTCGGCGGAGCAACATGAACGCTTCATTCATGGCGATCCGGGTCAACCAGGTAGAAAACCGCGACTTTTCTTGAAAATCGCCAAGATGAACGAAAGCCTTGTGTAAACTCTCCTGCGCCACGTCTTCGGCATCCTCGCGGTTATTGGTTATCCGTTGCGCAACGGCGAGCACTGTCTGCTGGTGACGCAGAACCAAAGTCTCGAACGCGTGCGTATCTCCGCGCTTCGCGGCAGCTACCAAAGCCTCGTCGGAGTCTTTGTATGTACTTGTTGCGTGGAACGTTTTCATGAATCCAATCCTCCGGCGCCGATGCGACGCAAAGTAAGAGAAACGAACTAGCGCGCTAGCCACAGCGCATATCGAATAGCCTGGAATATCGTCCACTGATGCTGCGTCCGCAGGACGCGGTACCAGTCAAGAAGGGATTGAGATTTCATAATTGCACTCTTGCCTGCGTCCTCGTCTTCCAGTCTGGCGTCTCTGCGAGGTGGGCGCTTGCTCCCCGCTGCGAAATCCATTCAATGCGGAAATGCCCACCGCCACTTAGAAAGGCAATTGGAGTGCCGGAGACTTCGGATTGTGAAGACAACCTGGAACTGACTGGCAGAATGAGAGATAGCAACGTTTCACGCGAACCATGGCGGCGTTACTCTATGCCTAAACTGTCAAAGTGTTGGCATTACGCCTATCCGGTTGGACGAACCGAGGAGACCACCTCATCGCGAGAGAAGGCTGACACGCGCCACATGGCCGACCTGGCCCGAGCAGGACACATTCTGATGTTAAGATTCGGATTGTAGGGAGCATTCGGCGGAATAGATCCATGCCCACGTCAAATCCTTTTGTGTGGCTCAAACCGGCCGCGATTTTGAGTTACGGGATTGCTGTTTCATCGGTCCTGGCGGCAGCGATCATTTCATTATGGCCGCCGTTTCATTTGCAGAGCGCTCCCGCGTCGCTGTTTCTTTGTGCTGTTCTGGTCAGCGCTTGGTTTGGTGGAAGCCGCCCAGGGTTGCTTGCTACGGCTCTTTCCGCACTCGCTTTCTATTATTATTTCCTAACTCCGATCCATTCGCTGGCTGCTAAACCAGAGGGAATTCCCCGCTTTGCGATCTTTATAGTGGCAGCCTTTTTTGTCGAATCGCTGAGTGCCTCGCAAAGGAGGAACACCGAATCGCTCAGACGCGCGCGCGACGACCTGAAAGCTACAGTTCAACACCTCCGGAATACCAACGAGGCGTTGCAGGCCGAGAGCCGTGAGCGCAAATCTGCGGAAGATACATTGCGGCGCACTGAGGGCTATCTGGCAGAAGCGCAGAGGCTGACCCATACGGGGAGCTGGGCCTGGCGGGTGCCGGGAAGAGATGCTTTGCATCTCTCCGAGGAATGGTATCGCATTTATGGTTTCGATCCGCAAGATGGCTTGTCGGCTTGGGAAAAACGTCGGCAGCGCATGCATCCGGAGGATCGCGAAAAGTGGAAAGAGACAACTGATCGAGCAATCCGAGAAAAGTCGGATTACGAAGTGGAACACCGAATACTTCTTCCGGACGGCACTCTTAAATACACCCACACCGTTGGCCATCCCGTATTGAGCGCATCCGGGGATGTGGTGCAATTCGTGGGAACCATGATGGACGTCACCGAGCGTAAGCGGGCCGAGGAAGAGCGCGAGAGATTGCGCCAAGCACAGATGGATCTCGCACACGTCAACCGTGTGACCACCATGGGAGAGTTGACGGCTTCCCTGGCACACGAAGTGAATCAACCGATTGCCGCTGCCGTCACCAGCGCCAATAGTTGTCTCCACTGGCTGGCGGCCGACGTTCCAAATCTCGAGAAGGCGCGCGCGGCCGCCGCGAGGATCGTGAAAGACGGGACGCGAGCGGCGGAAATCATCAGCAGGATTCGCCTCCTCTTCCAAAAGGGTACACAGCAATTGGAATTGGTCGACGTAAACGAAGTCATTCAAGAGATGATCGCTCTGTTACGCGGCGAGGCGATGCGATACTCGATCTCCGTCCAGGCGGAACTCACGGCGGATCTTCCGCAGGTCATGGGGGATCGCGTGCAATTGCAACAGGTCATGATGAACCTCATGACGAACAGCATCGATGCAATGAAGAGTGTGGGCGAGATGCGGGAGCTCGGCATCAAGTCGCAGCGAGCAGAAAACGAGCAACTATTGGTGTCCGTGAGCGATACCGGCGTGGGGCTGCCTCCCGAACAGGTGGACCAGATCTTCAATGCGTTCTTCACCACCAAACCTCACGGTACCGGGATGGGACTGCGAATTTGCCGCTCCATCGTTGAATCGCACGGCGGCCGCTTGTGGGCTGGCGACAACTCCCCCCGCGGCGCAAGCTTTCATTTCGCTCTACCCACCAAAATCCCGGGAAAGGAATGAGTCCCGACGGTTGATTCGTAATCTGAATTACAATCCGATTCAGGATAGGAGAGTGCCGGAAGTCGAAGGTTGCAGCCTCATGCTGGACAAGTAATCCCGATAGTTACTGTCGATTTTCTGGCTAACCCCCGCGAGCGGTGCCATGCGGGCATCTTCCAACTTTCCCTCAAACATAGGAGCAAACGCTTGCAAGGCACGAGCAGCGACAGGATGCCACTTCTCGATCCAGCCTTGAATGGTGCTGCCGTTCTGCGAGTTGTCCTCGATTAACATCCGAGTCAGAGCCTGGCTCCATTCCCGATGCCACCTGCAGTCTTCGTTGAGCGAATAAAAGACTTGGCCGAGCAAATAGTCGCCCTCACGTAGCGCGAGATCGCTAAGGTGGTTCATAAATAGCTCGTCTATCAAGGGCTTGAGCACGAGGTTCAGTCCAACGAAAGCCTCAGCCCAGTCGAAACAAATCAGCAATTTCTCAATTGCGATGCGCAAAGGCTGCCACAGAATATCGGCTTGCCAGCGCGCCCTGCTATCGGATGCGAAACCAGGATAAAGGAGTTGAAGCTGCCGGACTCGGTAGGCAATTCGCTGCACGCGGCGCATTTCGTCTCCCGCCTGCAGGGTTGCCGTAATGACAATGCGCCCGCTCGGAGCCATTTGTCCAACATAAGATGCCAACATCTGCAGGCCGTGTCCTGGATATCGCAGAGGAGCGATAATGCGAGAAAGAACCTGCAGCCAGCCAGGTGAAAGCCGGCCATCGTAACCACTCAGTTCGATCTCTTCGAGGATGCCGTCGACGAAAATTTCCTTATCTCTTTGAATCTCGGTGTACTTTGTGTAAGTAGTCTCGCGCGGATCTCGGAATTTTTCCCACGAAGTGCAGGTGAGAGGCGAGTCCTGCTGGAACCGTTTGTACCAATCCAGTAGAGGTACGTCGAGTTCGAATCTCTTCCCCGTGAAGCCCTCGCCGGTGTAACAGAGGAGCTTCGAGGTAACAATTTCATATTCAGTGGGCATCCGCCTTTGCGGCAGTAGATGCCAGTATGTTTTTTGCTCCGGCATAATGCTCTCTGCAACAGAAAAAGGTCCGTTCAAGGGGAAGTTTGGGCCTGCGCAAACCGCCATGCCGCATCATCCTGATTCAGCTGAAGTGAACCCTTGAAGCCTGACATGACTATCTCCAATTCCCCTGGAAAACGAAACGAGCGACCTAGGTGTGTTTCAATTGCCGAACGCGTTACGACACAGCATCGGGGCACCAGAACTCTTACGTAGGCACCTCGGTCGACGATCATCACATCTTCGTTCAGATCCTTGATCGCAGCAATGATCGCATGAGCGACAGGTCCCGACTGGAGAACGGGTCCGACGCGATCATAGGTTTCTGGCATCTGACCACTCATCCTTGATTCCCTCTGTCTGCAGAACTTTCGGCGGAGCCCGGAGCATCCAGATCGAGAAGAATGTCGGTGCTCTCGATGCTTACGGGGAATACCTTCAAGCAGGCGCTCTGAGGATTTATGCCACGTCCCGTGCATACATCGAACTCCCAATGGTGGCTCGCACAACGGAGAGTTTTTCCTATCAGGCTGCCCTCGCTCAACCTGCTTTTTTGGTGGGGACACGCGTCAGCATATGCATAGACGCGGTCATCAAGGTTGACCAGCAGAACGCTATTTCCATCCACGTCCAGACCCATCATTTCCCCGCTCCAAAGGTCGTCTAATGACGCGACTTTTCTGAGGCTCATAACGCATGCCTCCTAACCACGTCAAAACGATCCAACGCCTGCAACCCTGCCTGTGCGACTGTGAGCCCGGGATCAATGGACTTGCCATCGTAAAGGAAGTCGACATGATCGATGTGGGAGACTCGAATGTTCGCCGCGTCCTGAAGTTTTCGCGCGAGCTGCAGAATTGTGTCTCCCTCCTCAGCCAGCATGAGGAGCCCAAGGGTGTCACCTTCCAGGAAGCCATAGAGAGGAATGGACATATACATGTTTCCCGTTGCCGCTAGGATACAGATGCTTTTTTGGTTCCGAGCCAATCATAGGCGCCTTGATAGACGTCTTTGCCCCAGGTGTCGGGGGTAAGACGGAAATACTCTGTCAGTAAGTCAGGAAGGTGAGCCGGGGCTTCTCCCGAAAGAACACGCTTTACGAGGTCCTTATGACTGGCGTATCGCTCTGGCTCCCGCAAGAAGATCCAGCGACAGGGTTCGGAGCAAAATATATATTTACGCCCGTTTTGGGCGAAAACATTCGCGGTATTCTTGCGCGGAGTGCCACCGCTTAATGGCAGCTGACACAAATCGCAAAAGGTTGGCATGGCGGTGCCATGCACTGCTTGCTCATTTGCGACTCCGGGACCAACCGTTCTCCAACGCTCAGCCACCTGCTCCCAGACGGCGTCCATATCGTCCCAATATTTGGGATATTTCTGGCGCAACCATTTGCGCTCGGCGGGACTCGGCATCGCGAAGTCGAACCACAGAGTCGCGCGATAGGTGTAGGCGCTGGCATAGATCATGTGATGATAGATATCAAGTTCGTCCTCAAAAATCTCCCAATACCACGGTTTCTTCAGGCCAAATTCGTCAAGCGTCCGCAGATACTGATCGATGATCCACTCTTGCATGAATTCCTTGAATGAGTATGGGCGTTGTTCCAGCGCCGTCAGATAATCCGTGGAGAGTCCGGTTAAAATCGAGAACATGCGCCAGCTTCGCCAGAACCATTTGTCGAGGAGGTATTGCACGTACTCGGGATCGTGTTTCATCATCACTTCGAGCACGGGGTGCCCAATCTGGGCATGCCGAGCTTCATCGGTCTGAATGCTAGTGACCATCCTCTCGAACATGTGGTCGCTAGATTCGCGAGCGAGCGAAGCCAATCCAATAAATTGCAGATTGGTGAACCCGGTTTCCAAAACGAAATTCGTGCCGATGGCGAACTCGATTGCGTTTTGGCCCAGTGTCAATTCATCGAAGAAGTGCCGGGCGGCGATGGCGAACCAATTATTAGTGTGGTAGAACTTGTGCGCCCAATCGAACTGGGAGTCCCAGCGCACTAACGGGTGGAAAATCAGCAGTGGAATCTGAGTATGGCGATATTCATCAAGCGCCCCAAAAGTTGACATGGTTCGCCAAGCGCTGTCGCGGCCAAACCTCGCACCTCGCAGACTGCCTATAACGCCGGTAAACTCCGCTAGCGGCAGTGCGGCTGCATGCACTTTTAGACTATTCATCCACGGTGCAGCCAACTTCTGAACATTTGCCAGGCGGCCGATCGCGTCGCGTACCGCATAGACTGCCATGTCTTTTTCGTATTGGTTGTCGACGTATTCGCGATAGGAAGTCTTGAAGGACTCTTCCCATTCTTTCCACTCTGAATGAGGAAGCCAGGGGTGCCCGCTGATTACCTGTGGGAAGACTTCGTCTTCTCGCACATAGCTGTAGTCCCAATCCAGCTTACGGGCCAGAGGCAGCCATTCCTCTCTGCTAAGCATGTGCGCTCCTCAGAATAGCGAGGTCGGCCGCCGGTCGTGGACAGTGAACTACCACGTGGTCCTTGCATCTGCAAATCGGAAAGGAATCGCAGTATACTCACGTGGCAGCAATCACGTCAATATGCATAGCGGCTCAATTTTTGACTTGCGTTATTTTCCTCAGCTTCTGGTTCGGAACTTGAAGGCCGTGGTCAAGAGAGGGGGACGCCGATGACACAGTCACCGTCCAAACAGCCCCTCGGGCAAGAGTCCGCCTCCACACAAACTCCCTCGGATCTACAAACAAGCGAATTTCACTTCGGCAGGGTAATCGATGCGATTCCGGGATTCGTGTGGAGCGCCTTCCCAGATGGCGACGTCGAATTCTGTAACCAAAGCTGGCTTGACTACACAGGAAAGTCTTTAGACGAGGTAAGAGGCGAAGAATTGGCCGCAGCCATACACCCCCAAGACAAAGCCGATTTTGTGGCGAAATGGCGAGAGGCCTTGGCGCAAGGCAAGTCTTTTGAAGCCGAGGCGCGGATCTGCCGAGCCGACGGATGCTATCGATGGTTTTTGATTCGGGCGGAACCTCTACGCGAACCCAAGGGAGGAATTAGCCGCTGGTACGGGACCAACGTCGACATCGAAGACCTGAAACGGGCTCAAGATGAAATCATTGAACGAAAGCACTCCTCAGAACGACTACTCGAGAGCGAGGGTCGGTTCCAGGTGATGGCCGATACGGCGCCAGTGTTGATATGGATGACCGGAACGGATGGCCTTTGCAATTATTTCAACAAACCGTGGCTCGAGTTCACTGGGCGAAGTATGGAGCAGGAAGTCGGCACAGGATGGACGGAAGGCGTACATCCAGACGATGTGCAAGGATGCTTCGATGGCTTCCTACCTGCTTTCCATGCCCGAAGGCCTTTCAGAATGGAATATCGCCTCAGGCGTGCTGATGGCGAATACCGCTGGGTAATTGAAAGTGGGATTCCGAGATACACCGGGGACGGAGAGTTCGCGGGTTATATCGGCTCAAACATTGACATTACGGACCTCAAGGGCGCAGAACAGGAGCGCGAGAGATTGCGGCAGGTACAGGCCGATCTCGCACGCGTCAACCGTGTGACCACTATGGGCGAGCTGACCGCTTCCTTGGCACACGAAGTGAATCAACCGATTGCCGCTGCTGTCACCAGCGCCAATAGCTGTCTCTACTGGCTGGCCGCCGAGGTCCCAAATCTCGAGAAGGCCCGCGCAGCCGCCGAGAGGATCGTGAAAGACGGAACGCGGGCGGCAGAAATCATCAGCAGGATTCGCCTGCTCTTCCAGAAGGGTACCCCTCAAGAGGAGCGGGTCGACGTAAACGAAGTCATTGAAGAGATGATCGTCCTGCTGCGCGGCGAAGCAACGCGATACTCGATCTCCGTTCGGACGGACCTGGCGGCAGATCTTCCCCATGTCGTGGGGGATCGCGTGCAATTGCAGCAGGTCATAATGAACCTCATGACAAACAGCATGGATGCAATGAAGAGCGAGGACGGGACGCGGGAGCTCGCCATCCAGTCGCAGCGAGCGGAAAACGAACAACTTCTGGTCTCTGTCAGCGATACCGGCGTGGGGCTGCCTCCCGAGCAGGTGGACCAAATCTTCAATGCGTTCTTCACCACCAAACCTCACGGCACCGGGATGGGACTGCGGATCTGCCGCTCCATCGTTGAATCGCACGGCGGCCGCTTGTGGGCCGGCGACAACTCTCCCCGCGGCGCGAGCTTCTACGTCAGCCTACCCACCAAAGTCGAGATACGTGAATGAGGTCCGCAGGTGCTCCTACGGTGTTCGTCATTGATGACGATGCCGCCGTACGAGCGTCCATCCAAGACCTTTTGGAGTCGCGCGGGTTGCATTCCGAGTGCTTCGAGACGGCGGAACAGTTTCTACAAACCAAGCGGTCGGAAGGGCCAAGTTGCCTGGTCTTGGACGTAAGCCTTCCCGGAATCAGCGGCCTGGACTTTCAGCGCCGGTTGGCAGACGCAGGTTTTCAAATTCCGATCATCTTCATCACCGGCCACGGAGACATTCCGATGACTGTGAAGGCCATGAAATCCGGCGCGGTAGAATTCCTGACTAAGCCGTTCCTAGACCACGACTTGCTAGCTGCCATCCACCAGGCATTGGAGCGCGACCGGGCCACGCGACAGCAGCAGAGCGATGTTGCCGGATTGCGAGAATGCTACGAGACGCTGACCGCACGCGAGCGCGAGGTCATGGGCCTCGTGGTTTCGGGCATGCTCAATAAACAAATCGCTGGTGAACTCGGAAATAGTGAAGTTACGGTAAAGATCCAACGCGGCCGGGTGATGAAGAAGATGAAAGCTGGATCTTTGGCGGAATTGGTAAAAATGGCGGGTACATTGGGAGTTCCCGCCGCCAAGAAATAGCATAATACCAACGTGTGATTGCGCCGTTTTCCGCGAAGCTGGTAGGTTTCTGACATGGTTACTCAGAACAAAGCCAAGTTTGTCGTAGTTGTCGATGACGATGATTCGATGCGCAGCGCAGTGCAGGACTTGCTGGAGGCAGTTGGGTTGCCGGCAAGAGGCTTTTCGTCCGCCGAGGAATTCCTAAGGTCCGGCAAACAGCACGAGACTGCATGCCTGATCACGGATATCCGCATGCCGGGAATGTCCGGTCTCGATCTGCAGGCGAAGTTGAACGCCGAGCGTTGCAGGATTCCGATCATCTTCATTACCGCGCATGGCGACGAAAAAATGCGGTTGCAGGCGCGAAGAGAAGGCGCGGTAGAGTTTCTGTCAAAACCGTTCGACAACGAAGTCTTGCTTGATGGTGTTCGAGCCGCTCTGGAAAGCTAAGCCCCCAGGGAGAGGTGCGCATCAGTGCGCACAGGAGGTCTCGCGTGGCAGCTGTTGTAAGATTCGGATCCGTCGACCAAGAGGCTAAGCAGCGCAGATTCGAGCAGATCATAGGCAGGAGTCCTGCTCTGGAGTCGGTGCTCGAACAAGTTGAGCAGGTCGCGCCCACGGATTCCACCGTTCTTATCCAGGGAGAAACAGGCACGGGGAAGGAGCTGATCGCGCGCGCCGTCCACGACTCGAGTTCACGGTTCAATCGTCCGTTCATCAAGCTGAATTGCGCTGCCATCCCGTTCGATCTACTGGAAAGCGAACTATTTGGCCACGAGCGAGGCGCATTCACCGGAGCCATAGCGCAAAAAATTGGCCGTTTCGAGTTGGCTGACAAAGGGACACTCTTCCTGGACGAGGTAGGCGATATTCCTCCGGGCCTGCAGCCAAAATTGCTTCGTGTACTGCAGGAACAGGAGTTCGAACGCTTGGGCAGCACGCGGACTCACCGGGTGGACGTGCGGCTGGTGGCTGCGACCAACCGGAATTTGGAGCACATGGTGAAGCGCAACGAATTTCGCAGCGACCTCTATTACCGGTTGAATGTTTTCCCGATCTCGCTGCCGCCGCTGCGCGAGCGTCGCGCAGACATTCCCGCGCTGGTCACGCATTTTGTGGAGCTGTATGGCCGCCGAATGGGTAAGCACATCGAACATGTTCCTCCAGACACGATGTCCGCGCTCATCTCGCATCTGTGGCCGGGAAACATTCGCGAGCTTCAGAATTTTATCGAGCGGAGTGTGATCGTTACTTCAGGCAATGTCCTGCACCCCCCTCTCACAAGTTTGAAGATCGCCGCAGCGGTGGAATCGATCGGGGCAATCACGTTGGAGGACGCGGAGCGCGACCACATTCTCAAGATTCTCGAGCAAACTCGGTGGGTGGTCTCCGGTCCCAACGGGGCGGCCTCCCGTTTAGGAATCAAGCGCTCTACCCTTTACTTCCGGATGCAAAAGCTCGGCATTTCACGCACCAACAGGAATGCCCTTTCCTCGTAGCGGAGTCGCTATCGTCCAGGGCGGGAATCAGTCCTCCAATCGATGGACACTTTCCATGCAGAAGGCACAACGCATCAGCACTAACCTCTCCAGTCGACCAAGATCTGAAGCTGTTTGAAATTCAACGAATAAATGGTCCCACTGAGCCTGTCGGCGTGACGGACGCCGTGTATAGCGGGCTGGCATCGCATCCCGCGCCATTGCTTGCGTGGGTCTCTGCTTTCAGTCACTTACGCAATCAACATGTTTGGCAACCGTCTTGCCTTTTTAGTCGTGTCACACGCCGCACCGAATCGTTGCGTGGCGGGCCAAAAAGGAGAGACCGTGAAATTTAAGAGGTAGTGTTCGTTGGCTTTTGTCTAGCGGTGGTTGCCGGGGCCATTCCATCGTGTGCGGGCAACGGGCCGAACCCAGGGACGGACCGCGAGAGCAAGGTGGTCTGGACCAACGACGACCTCGACAAATTGCATGATCTCGGCCTGATTTCCATCGTTGGCCGAGAGGACGACGAAAAGCCAGCTTCGGCGCCTGCTCCTGCACAGTACCTGAAAACCCAGGATCCCAACTGGTATGCCGCGCAAGCAGCAAATTTGCAGGGCGAACTTGAATACCGGCAGGCGCAACTTCGTGAATATCAGCAAGCGCTTGAGGATGCGCGCAGTCTTAGGGAATCAACCGGCGGCATAGATCTGGTCGGGAGAGACTTTGCCATTACTCCCGAAGGCGGCATTCAGATCCCGCAGCAACGCGTGAACGAAACGCAATCGGAGCTCGACGAACTGGACGACTTGGCCCGCCGTAATGACATCGAGCCAGGCACGCTTCGCGGGCAGTGAGATTCCATAACGCTTTTGCCGCCCGGCAAAGCTTGTCGTGAATTCAAGAATGGAGAGGAATACCATGCTGCACAGCATTTCGATTTTTGTTCCAGTTGGCTGCAGGAGCTTTGTTCGATTTGCGGTGTCTGTTCTGTTCGTACTTACCTTGGGGTGCTCATTAGCACCAATGTTTGCCCAGGAGCCTGGACAGAGAACCTTTTCCTCTGTCCAGGAAGCCAGCCGCGCTTTGTTTGCTGCAATGCAGGCACAAGACGATCGATCTGCCTTGAGGATCCTCGGGCGAGACGGAAAGGATGTTCTTTCTTCAGGCGATCCAGCGGAAGATGCTGATGCACGCGTCGGCTTCGTCGTCAAATACCAGGAGATGCATCGGTACGTGACTGAGGCGAATGGAACTGTAACCCTTATCGTCGGCGCTGAAAACTGGCCGTTTCCGATTCCCCTGGTTAACAACCACGGCTCGTGGTATTTCGACACGCCGGCAGGCAAAGACGCGATCCTCCTTCGGCGCATAGGCAAGAATGAACTTGCGGCGATGGATGCCTGCCGCGAATTGGTCGATGCGCAAAAGCAATATTTCGCTCGCCCGCCAGGTAATCTGCCCCAACAATTCGCGCGGAAACTTGTCAGCGATGAAGGCCGGCACAATGGTCTCTACTGGGACGGCGCTTACAATCAATTCGACAGCCCGATCGACCCTCTCATCGCGTATGCGTATGGAAAAGGTCCGGGAGACCAAGTCGGCGATCAGGTTCCGTTCTACGGCTACTTTTTCCGGATCCTCACCAGCCAAGGGCCTCATGCACCTGGGGGAGCCAAGAAATATGTGGTGGACGGAAAGATGACCAAAGGGTTCGCCTTCGTCGCCTACCCGGTCGATTACCATTCCTCGGGAGTGTTGACTTTCATTGTCGACGAATCCGGATCTATTTACGAAAAAGACCTTGGTCCCGACACAACAAAACTTGCGCAAGCGATGACCACCTACGACCCGGATTCCACTTGGCACAAGGCGGATTGACCCAGGAGGTCCAGAGTCGCCGATGTCACGCACCGCACCAGCTCTTCGAACGCCCTACCCACTGGGTCCGCCCGATCGAGAATCGGCGCCTACCAGGTCGCGCCATCTATGCGAGCCCGTACCGTTGCTGTCTCTTCTGCGGCGGGATGTCGCTTCTACTGGACCGGCGTGGCTGCCATTCGTATTGGTCTTAGCGGCGATTGCCGGAGTCGCGTATGCAGACCATCTCGTCGCTTCGCTCTCGCTTGTTTTCCTCTATACACTGCCTCTTACTGTTGGCGCGATTTTCTTGCGCAAGGAAATCAGCTACGCCCTGATCGTCGCCTGCATCTTGTTCCACTATTCTTTCCACTATCTTGATTCCCCGCGGCCCATCCACTTGGGACTCCGCATCTTCCACGATCTCTCTGCGCTGTTCTGTCTCACCTTCGTTGTTTATGTGATCCAGCGTTATATCGATCGGCAGCAATTGCTTATACATACCGTTGAGCAGCAACGTGACAGCCTCCTCAAGGACGTAGAACTGGCCGCGGAGGTCCAGCGCTTATTTCTTCCCGCGGGAAAACCAACCATCGCTGGACTCGAAATAGCTGGCATGATGCAGCCCGCGCAGGGCGTAGGCGGCGATTACTACGACTATTTTCCCATCGATGCGCACACCACCCAAGTTATCGTTGCCGACGTAGCCGGAAAAGGCGTTCCCGCAGCCCTCTTAATGGCTGCTACGGCCGCAGCCCTGCGGCTTGAGGCGCATCATGATCGAAATATGCTCGAGCAAGTGGAACGATTGAACACAGGAATCCACTCCGTGTCGGAGTCCGACCGCTTCGTGACATTGCTGGTCGCGGAGATCGATGCCCAAAGGCGAACGCTTCGCTATGTCAATTGTGGCCACAATCCCGGGCTTCTGTTTCGAGCAAAGACAGGCACGCTCACACGCTTGAACTCGTCTTGCCCACCCATCGGATTATCTGCAGAAGAAATTTGTGAACTGGCCGTAGAAGACCTAATGGCTGGCGATGTTTTGGTGTTCTATACGGATGGGGTCACTGAGGCAGAGAACCGGCTTGGCGAAGAATTCGGCATGGAGCGCCTGTCCACAATGGTGCGCCGCGGTTCTTCTCTGCCTGCCGAGGATCTCATGACCAATATCTATAATGCTGCAGCAGATTTCTGTGAAGATGACTTCAACGATGATGTGACCATTCTCGTCGTCAAATGCAACTTCGACCGCTCCTCGAATCCTCCCTCGTGAAGCTTTCTTTAAGTGAGCACATTACGTCCCCGGGGGGACCAAGACCCGAGGATACCCTTCGATCACGTGCGTTCTCCCTCGTTCGGTAGTCTCCCTCCGTCCCGAAGGACACGTTGTCAGTGTGCTGACAATCATCCAATGCGCTGGACTCCGCGATCTTCGTCCGCCGTGTCT
>Ga0210394_10002626_pt1 | contig 24298 bp, 23 predicted proteins | sample IncBWC12MmetaG_FD_160121 | JGI IMG/M metagenome (GOLD analysis project Ga0210394, IMG submission 160121) | Forest soil microbial communities from Barre Woods Harvard Forest LTER site, Petersham, Massachusetts, United States - Inc-BW-C-12-M | ecosystem: Environmental > Terrestrial > Soil >... | reverse complement strand
GAATGTTCATGATTCCTCGCATAAAATTTCCCTGCATTAGTTAGTGGCCTTTCAAAACGTAGCCGGGATCGAAGGGCTGCTTATCATCAATCTTCACTACCTTCACTCCACTGGTGATGTTGTAGACGTCCACCACGCCAATCGCTGCGGAGTTTGCTTCCACCACCCTCACCACTTCCTCGTCACTCGAAACAAAGACCACCGGCACGGTCGTCTTGCGGCTGGGCTCGTTCAGAATGGCTCGTCCCTCTTCCGCGCTGCCCCCCAACACCTTCTCGATCACGAATTTCATTCCCGGCGAATCTGGCTCGCGCAGCACCACGGTGATATTTCGTCCGTTTGGCCACGTGGCTGTCTTCGCTCGGAAAATTTTGCCCAGGTCAGCTAAGGTCATCGCCTTCACGGGATTCGACGAATGCACCACCACGGCAAAGTCTGTCGCGAATGCCAGTGACGCGGCGCAAACGAGCGAGACACAAAGGATCAGTAATCGATTTCGCATTCTGTTTTACCCACAGCTCGATTCCGGAAGTAGTCGGAGCACGAAGCTCGCCTATGAGCGAGGTTAGCCATTCCTCCTGGCGTATGAAAGTATCGGAACGGAACACGTTGTCCTGCGGTGTAACTGTACGAAGGGACAGTGCGCGAGTTCGAGGCTTCTACAAGCCTTTCGCCCCCCATCTCTGTAACCCGGGGGCTTGGCGATTAGGAACACACCATCTTGATTTTCCGGAAGCCCTTGGCGGCGGCGGAGTATCTTATTTGCGGGTGCATCCTCCGCACTCGCACCGCGGCGCCAGCGGTAACCCCACGAAACGGGGATGGCTTGGCATGACCAAATTGCAAAGCCCGGAGGATACAATGAAGCGTTTCATCAGTGTTTGCGCAGTATTGTCGTTTTTGCTCTGGCTCACACCCGCGGTATACGCTCAACAATCGAATGCCATACAGCCCGGCACTCAGGTTCGTCTCACCATGTCCAGCGGACTCAGCACGAACGTCGCCCATGATGGCGATCCTTTCACTGCTGTAGTCGCCGAGCCCGTTTTCATCGGCAACCAGCTCCTATTGCCTGCCGGAGCCAAAGTTCACGGTACGGTAACCGGCGTCACCCGTCCGAAGTTCTTCGGCCTTTTCCGCGGCGGCGCTTCCTTGAATCTGGTATTCAATTCAATCGAAGTGGAAAGCCGGATCTTCCCCGTGCAGATGAGCATTCTTTCGCTCTACAGCGGCGGTCCCGAAGCGCAGAAGAACCGCAAAGACGTGAAAACCACCGAAGGTGTCGTGTTGGAAGAGAAGCGTGACATTAAAGGCGACATCATGACCGCCGGCCTGGGCACTGGAGCTGGTGCGCTCGTAGGCGTGATTTTCAGTAACGTCGCGCGCGGAACCGTCATCGGTATCGTCGGCACTTCGGCCTACATCGCAATCAAGAAAGGCAAGGATCTGGATCTTCCAGCGCAAACTGGCATGCTGGTCCGTATGGATTCAACGATCGCGCTGCCGGCATCGTTGCTTCATAACGCCGCTTACACATCCAGCGGAAAGTAGAGAAGAGACAGAAGGTGAATGAGCGCGTTGCAGGATGATCGTCCGGGCCTGCGATTTTGTCGTGGTTCTCTTGCGTGACGAAAAGGACTTGGTGCGTGGTTTTTCCAGCCGAGCCATGCGCCGGGTCCGCGTTACGACGCGTCCTTACGTTACGCTCCCGAGTCACTCAATCTCAGTTGAGCATCGGGATCTCCAGGTCCCAAATGTCGCCCTCGTGTTGTCGAACCACCGAATGGCCAGCACAGCTTCTTCCGACACTTCCATACGTAAAGGGAACTGGCACCCCCAGCCGCGTACATTTCGGGTTTCAGTGCGTTCGGTAAAAAAACGCAGGAAAGAAACTTTGCTTCTGAATCAGGTCGGAAGGGAGATATCGAGGAAGCTGTAACGCTAGCCCCAATGCGAGCCGGGATACAGCACAGCCAGAGCAAACCTGAAGATGTAGGGAAACATTTCATCGTACAAATACCAGGCCAGCAGCAAACCCAGCATTCCGAATCCCTGCCGATGCGACCAATCAAGGAACCTCAACGCGGTCCCTTCGCTCATGAACAAAGTTATTCCCGTATTACCATCCAAAGGCGGTACCGGCAGCAGATTGAACGTCCCCAGCAAAAGGTTCAGCAGGAAAATAATGCTCAGAAAAGTAGCCGCGAACCCCGCTATCCCCGGCCCGGAAGCTTCCGTGACTCGCGTGAAGCCAACGTACACGGGCATGCGAAAATACCCCAGAAGCATTCCAATGCGAATCCCCAACGCGGAAAGGATCACCAGTGTGAAATTTGCTGCCGGCCCCGCCAAAGCCATCCACGCAGCACGCCTCGGGTAGCGTTCCTGCCATGCCGGATCGTAAGGCGCGCTAGCCCACCCAATCATCCAGTGCGCCAAAAAATACGAAATGATCGGTACCACCACCAAGCCAAACGGTGACCGTCGTATATGCGGAATCGGATTCAGCGTTACCTGTCCGCCGTGAAACGCCGTCGTATCTCCGCCCAACTTCGCAGCCAGCGAATGCGCGCCTTCGTGACAAGTCGTGGAGAAGAGAAAAACGATATACCAGATAACTCCCAGGATCAGGAATTGAGGCGTAATCTCCGCTGCGCTCGGCATGCTGGCGCATAGACTAGAGCCTCGCCATCTTTTCCGCAAGCTTACAAAAGAGCCGGCGTTCTATTCGCTTCCCGACTATTGCATCAGCGCCAGGCTTGAACGTCAGAGGATAAGAATATGGCTCCCCGAGTTGTACGACTTGCGAACTTTGAGATTTGAGGTTGGCTGGAGCTGCTCGCCAGCCAGATCTGTCTCCCCGATGATCAGGCACTTGATTTGTGGGTGTGCCAATCCACTTCGGAGAGCCTTGGGGAGGTTGGATGGCTAAGAATCCCTGGGAATCGGAAAGGGCCGTTCCGGTACGCAATCAGGAGTTGTCGTGAAACTCAAACAGAATCTCGCTTCTCGCGGCTTCTGATTGCGTCTAACATAGCCGTAGAATTGAAAACGCGGGAAGAAATTGTCTTCATTCGAAGATACATAGCTTATGACAGACTGGTTCGCGCGCCCCGTCCTACACGTGGCCGACGTTGAGGCCTCGCTCCGCTTTTACGTTAACCGGCTCGGCTTCACGAGCCCCTGGCGCTACGACGAGGACGGCAGAGCGCGCATCGCACAGGTCGACCGGCAGGGCTGCGCGCTGATCCTGGCCGACACGTGGCCGGAGAAGATTGGCAAAGGGCTGATGTTCATTTCCCTGAACGTCGAGCCGGAAATGCACGAGGCCGCAGTCGCCGCGTTGGACGCGCTGCGCGCGGAACTCGAGGCCAAAGGCGTTCCAGTCAAGGAAGGTTCGTGGGGCTACCGCCTCCTGGTGGTCGATGACCCCGACGGCAATCAGCTCTTCTTCAACTACCCGAAAGAGACTGCATCCGGCAAGATTGTTTAGTCAGGCGTAACCAATCAACCAAATCTGTCTTTCGCCGTTAGCGACCCCCATACGTTCTCCGACAGACACTTTGCGCGAGACCAGTTTCGCTCTACTCCGGCAGCCTTGAGTCCCGATTAACGTTAATCAGCAGTTAGGTTCTAAAAACTGCTGATTCTTCACCGGACTACTCGGAATGGGAATTTTGCTCTTGCAGCGATACCAAATCCAGAACGCGAGTGTGGTCGAACCCATCACCGCAAGATAGCCGACGGTTCTGACGAGTTGCGCGCGCCCTTGCTGTCCGTCCTCGACGACTGCTCTCCAAATCCCAGACGAGCCCTTCCCACCGAGCATCCAGTCGCCGAAATTCCATGCCGCGTGCAGACCGATCGGCAGCGCGAGCCCTCGCGTCGCGATCGCGGCCATGCCAAAGGCAAGCGATCCCACACCGGCACCGAACAGGGCTAGCGTCCAGGGCCAGCCTCCGGCCATGTGTTCGGCGGCGAAGACAACAGCAACAATAATCTGGGCGCTCCAAAGGCCAAAGGACCGCTGCAAGCATCGCAGCGGGTAACCGTGGAAACTCAATTCTTCCCGGCATGACAACGCGATAAAAGTGACGAGGGTGATCGACGTCTCAGGGAAACCGACTGCCGGTGCGCGGACAAATCGCACATGGCTGGCGACTGCCGAAATTGACGCGCAGAGCGTGACCAGAAGCAGACCCATGAGAAACCCCATGGCAAAACGCGGCAGGCTACTGCGGACCGGCGCGGCCCCGACGTCGCCCATACGGAGCCCATCCCAACGAACGAACAGTACGGTCAAAGCTAACGCCCCGAAGCTCGCTATCGCGCCTAAAACGAAATTCGGCCAGAGCCCCGGAATTTTCGACGTTAGCGGCGCCGTCATTGCCAACACCGCCGCACAGCCTAGGAAAAAAAGCACGATGCGGCCAAGTACGCGCCATCGGAGAGACTTTTTTTCGCTCGCGGCGGGTTTCAACTCAAAGGCTCCTTCGATGCAGTGCAGGGCCGAGGCATAAATTCAGGAAACAACAGTTCTGTCGGGCCACGAGCTGACACTTCATTAGACCATTGCAGTCAACTCCCGATTACCGGACAGAACGGTATGCTTCGTCCGCTAAAGCCGCCTGAAAACTGATTACGGGACGAGGAATGCATTGGTGTGCACGGCCCTCGAAGATTCGAACTATTACGGCGTATCCCCGAGCTGTTTCAGTTTCTGTTCGGCATTGGCCCTAATCGCATTGCGGATCTGTTCGTTGTCGGTCGTGTCGGAGGATAAAAATTCCAGCGCTTTCTTGGCGAACTGGCGCGCCAGATCCTTCTGGCCGTTCGAAAGATAAGCATCGGAAAGACTATCGTAGACATTTGGCGAATTCGGATAAGCCGTAAGGTTGAGTTTCATGATTTCAACTGCGCCTTTGGCATCGCCGAATTGAATGTGCTCGTATCCCACGAAGTTCACGGTAGCCTCGGAAAACAGGATTGCTTTGGGATCGTGTTGGCGCGTTTCTTCCAGAAGCTGCCCGACTTTGGCCGCGCCCCCCGGCTGATCTATCTGATCCAGGATGTGTACCTCCGGAGGGATTGCGGGAGCATTCTCAGTAGCAGGTGCTCGTCCTGGAGTCTTAATCAACGTAGTCACGTACCAGTCCACGATAATTCCCGGCAACTCCGGATGCACTGCAAACATATCCGCCCCGTGGCCGCCTGTGGCGTAATGAGCGAACGTTTTTCCTGGATTTGAGGTGAGGCTATAGAGCCACTCAATCGCTAGCACGATGGTTGGGAATTCATCGTCATCGGCGACGGAGAAAAACACTGGCACTTTTGCCGAGTTGCGCAGGAATTGGCGCCCACTTAGGTCGGTAATCCCCGAGAGCAACACCAATGATCTCACCTCCGGATGGCGACGCGCTATCTGCACGGAATTGTTGACCCCGCAACTCGCGCCACCCACGCCGATCATGTCAGGCGTGACGCCCGGCTGGGACACCAGATACTGAAAGGCGGTGTCGAAGTCACTCGGCCACTTTTCGGTTTGAATCTGCGCCATTTGCTGCGGCGGCAGCTTATCGAACGGGTCACCACCGCTCTCCCCAAAGCCGCGGTAATCCAGCGTGAGCACGTTGATTCCCGCTGCCGCGAGCTGCTGGGCCAAGCCGTCCCAAACCTTGCGCTGGCGGTTGCATTGATGCAGCAGTAGGACTCCGGGACCCGGCTTGGCTGCGGCAAAATAGCTCGCTTTTAGTTTGGTACCGTCCGCAGCGGCCAGGGTCACGATACGCTGGGCGCGTAACACCGGCGCCACATAGGTAAGGGCGAATAGGAGCACGGCGAGGACACGGGAACAGAGACGTCCACCCACCATTGGGATCTCCTCAAGCTGCAATATCATACAGAACCATACCTTAGTGCGAGGAATAATAATAATAGTCGCCCACAGACAGCTCGGATGCAGGGCGCGTTGTGGAACCGACGCAGCCGTTGCTGAGCTTAACAGTTTCCTAGTGCCCGATTAGTTCGGATCATCGGGTAAGTTGATCTGGCAACGGGCTGAGTTGCTCGTCATTCGGCAAAAAGGACATCGCTTCCAATCCATAAGGGCGCGAGAGACCGCAGGTTTTGTTTATATGCCCTAGAAAGCGATACTCCTTGCCGCCGCGTGTGCAGAAACAGACAATACGCGCTGCAGGCAACAACTGGATGACCTTCAACGGAAGATACGTACCCTAGGGGACTTCCGAAGCGCCTTTGCTGCTCTCACGGCTCCGGAGAAATCCGAAGCCCTGCAGTGTGTCCTCAAGAGCTTGACCGTGCATCCCCAGAAGCTAGACCTGGAAATATTTGAGCTACAGGAGTTCTTGCCAGGTTCTCAAAATCGTAAGGAATGGCTCCGGGGCCTGGACTCGAACCAGGATAACCAGCTCCAAAGGCTGGCGTGCTACCAATTGCACTACCCCGGAATAGGGAAGAAAAGTGTAGCAGACCTTGCACTCATTTGTTATTCCCGGAAGTCGTATATATTTTGCTCTCGACAGACTGAAGGGAACTTCGCCGCTGCGAGTTCAGGATTTGCTATCGATGCGTGAGGATTCTGGCACGGGCTTGTTAAGCAAGCCCGGTCGCAATTTTTCTAGCAGAATTTTCACGATTCTTTCCGCCGCATGTCCATCCCATAGCTCTGGAGCTTTCATTGCACGCCGCTCCGCCCCCAGCACCAGCGCCGCGGCTGCCAGAATTTTCTTCGGATCCCTTCCCACAATTTGGTTCGTCCCTTGCTCCACGGTAACCGGACGTTCCGTGTTTTCCCTGAGCGTCAGGCAAGGAACGCCCAAAATCGTGCTCTCCTCTTGAATGCCTCCAGAATCAGTCAAGATCAGCCGCGCATGATCCATTAGGCACAGAAAATCCAGATAGCCGAGCGGAGGCAGCGGCACAATCCCTCGCGCCGCCGCACCCGATTTTTCCTCCGCCAAATACGATCCAAGTCCAAACTGACGAATGCGCTCCAGCGACCGCGGATGCACCGGAAAAAATACCGGCATTTTTTCAGCCAGCGTGGCGATCGTCGAAAGAATGTCGCGCAAAACTGCTGGATCATCCACATTGCTCGGCCGGTGCAGTGTCAGCAAGCCGTAAGCTGACGCCTTGTCGCCATCTTTCTGCAGGCCAAGCCGCCGCAGAATTTCAGATTTCTCCGCAATTTTCCGATGTTCCACCAGACAATCGATCATCACATTGCCCACTAGAAAAATCCTGTCCTGCTCCACACCCTCTTTCCGCAAGTTTTGAATCCCGCTCTGTTCCGTGACAAACAGTAAATCCGAAATCGCGTCCGTCAATTTGCGATTAATTTCTTCCGGCATGCTCATATCGAAGCTGCGCAGCCCCGCTTCGACATGCGCCACTGGAACGCCCAGCTTTGACGCCACTAACGCCGCCGCCAAAGTTGAGTTCACATCCCCCACCACGATCACCACGTCCGGCTTCCACTCCAGGACGACCGCTTCGAACCTCTTCATCACCTCCGCGGTCTGCCAGGCGTGACTCCCCGACCCAACCTCCAAATTCACGTCCGGCTTCGGTATATGCAATTCCTCAAAAAACGACTCTGACATTTGCTGGTCGTAGTGCTGCCCCGAATGCACCAGCCTGTGCTCGATCCCGGCGGTCCGCTGAATTTCATGAACGATCGGCGCGATCTTCATGAAGTTCGGCCGCGCTCCCACCATGCTCGCAATGCGCAGATTTGACACCTAGTTTCCCCTGGTTCCTAGAAGAATCGGTTTAGGCAAAACGTGATTTCCCGGCTTTGTTGTGGGCGAAATAATGTTCACGAATTACGCTAGCATTTTGCTTGGCTGAATTCCAGTTGACCTTACATCTACGCGCTACTAGTAGCCAATAGAAGTCGATCTTTGCGCCACATCAGCTCGTATGCCAACTTCTGCTGCTTACTATCGTGGTTATGCACTAATTATGTACTTCAGTTCACCGCTGCTCTTGCTTCCGAACCCGTACTTCGCTACAACTGTCCCGAACAGTCGGGATTTCCCTGTGAACGTAGCAGGAGGTAAGGCAGCGAGAAACGGGCGCCTCGATTCGTTTTTTGATGAGTGGGTTTATGGCACGGAGGTGCCGCGTTATGCTTTCAAGTATGAATTGCAGACCGCCGAAGGCGGAAAAGTGAGGATCCATACCCAACTCTCGCAGAGCGAGGTGGGCGACCATTTCGCCATGTTCGTCCCCGTCTTCGCCGATTTTGGAAACGGTATGGTGCGCCTCGGTCAGATTGGGATTGCTGGAAATTCCACTCGAACGGTGGGTTTTGTTCTGGACCGCCAGCCCAAAAAAGTGGCCCTAAACGCATACAAAGATATCCTGGAGCGTTGAAGCAGCGGTCTTTGTTTCTTGAATGCGACTCGCGAGTAAAGCCTTCGACTTCCCGCGAAGTCTTCTACTGCGTCGCCAACGTGCCCCAGATTTGCCGCAGTCTTGAGGCTTCGCTTTCTTCCGCCGGTTTCAGCCGCGCAAGTTTCGTGCGCAACTGTCCAACATCCAGCCCCGCCGACTGGCACACCATCGGAAAATCGCGCTGGTCTTTAAAGAGGTATTCTTCCGCTTCACGTTTGCGTCGAAGTGGGCCGGAGATCCATTCCTGAATCGTGGTTACAATCACAGCCTGCCAAAGCCGGACTTCCATCAATTTTTGTTCATTGGCGATTACAGAAAAAGTTTTTTGCATGGCCCATCCCCAGGAGATTGATTTCACTAGGGGTCCAAGCAATGACTATGCCGCTCCGGCATCCAATCTTCGTTTTTTTTCTAAATGTGCTTTGTTAGTGAAGTCGGAAGCTACCAAAAGCACAGCACTTAGACGAGACCGCGCGCCCTGGTCCAATCCTCGCGCCGACAGCACACGCTCCGCAGCGAACTCTACGCGAAATAATTCCCGATGCCCGGTAGTTTTTTCATCGCCGAACGCACTGCGGCTCACATTTCTCACCAGTTAACTTCAAGCGGCAGGATTGTTACGAAAGAAATCGGCGCGTTTCGGACCGCCCACAATGGGTCGGTCACCCGCGGGGCAAGGCTTGCCGTCATGCCCGGTCAGCAGATGTCTCACCAGCTCATCAATTTTTTTGTGCTCGCTCCGCGTCAGCTCGGCGTCTTCGGAAAACGAAAGGTCTTTCGATCTTCGTATTTTCCTCGCCTCTTGAAATGTGCAAATAATCTCTTCCCGAAGCTGTTCGAGTAGCGAACATCGCGGCCTTGTGGCCATAGCGCACAAATTCTACAACGGCACACCCAGCCCGCAATGGTACGGACGTACCGCTTTTAGAGGCGAAGATGTTGCAAAAGGATGCAGCTATTATCCGCGACTAGCCGAAAAGCGCTCACTGCACGGGCGCGCAGTGTACCGAACCGCTCGTATTCCTTTTTTGCGACTAGCTCGTTTTTCGCGGTACCTTTGCGCCCTTCTTGCGCGCTTCCGAAAGTCCGATCGCGATGGCCTGCTTGCGCGAAGTTACTTTGCCGCCTTTTCCGCCTTTGCCGGAATAAAGCGTGCCGCGCTTTTCTCTGTGCATCGCGCTCTTCACACTTTTTCCCGCAGCCTTACCGTATTTTCTTCGCGAACCTTTTTTTGTTGGCATTTTCCACCCTCCTGCAGAGTTAGATTAACAACTGCGTCGAAAGTTACTTCGCCCGGGCACTTCTGTAACTCACCTTCAGTTGTGAATTTTTTGCCGCTCAAGCAAGTGCCCGCGCGCAACATTCTCCATTCGGCTTCTTTTTTGGCTTGCGGTGTTTCTTTCGCCCCAGGCTTCAGGCAGAATATGGCCCGAATCGAGGGACCATGAATCGCAAAGCGCTCGCAGCAATCTTCCTACTTACAACTCCGTTCGCAGCCGCCGTCACATACGTTCTTGCAGACGACGCGCCGCTCGTGGGCTACTCCGCCGAATCCTCGCGCACTGAACGCGACTGGGAACAGAAATATCGCGCCACGCCTGATCCCGCAAACCTTCGCTCGTACATGCAGCGTCTCTCAGCGCATCCTCACAATGTCGGCTCGCCCTATGACAAAGACAACGCCGAATGGATTCTCTCGAAGTTCAAAGAATTTGGCCTCGACGCGCACATAGAATCCTTCAACGTTCTTTTTCCCACCCCTAAAGAACGCCTGATCGAACTCGTCGCAGGCGGCCCCCACTTTGTCGCCAAACTCCAGGAGCCAGCCCTGCCCGAAGATCCCACTTCGAATCAGCAATCCGAGCAGCTTCCCACTTACAACGCATATTCCGCCGATGGTGACGTCACCGGCCCCCTCGTTTACGTGAACTACGGCATCCCGGATGACTACCTGACTCTCGAGCGCAACGGCGTATCGGTAAAAGGCGCCATCGTCATCGCGCGTTATGGCCATTCCTGGCGTGGAATCAAACCCAAAGTTGCCGCCGAACATGGCGCCATCGGCTGCATCATTTATTCTGACCCGCGCGACGACGGTTACTCCCCAGGCGTAACCTATCCCGCCGGTCCCTATCGTCCGAAAGACGGCGTACAACGTGGCAGCGTGCAGGACAGCACGGAATTCATGGGCGATCCTCTAACCCCCGGAATCGGCGCCACCGCTGACGCCAAGCGTCTTCCCATCAAAGATGCTCCCAGCATCACAAAAATTCCGGTCCTGCCCATTTCTTATGCCGATGCTGAACCTCTCCTTGCGTCCATCGAAGGCCCGCTCGTCCCAGGTAACTGGCGTGGGGGCCTTCCTTTAACCTACCGTCTCGGCCCAGGCCCCGGAAAAGTCCATCTGAAAGTTTTTTCGAATTGGGACATCAAGCCGGTCTACGACGTCATCGCAAAAATTCCCGGTTCGCAATATCCCGATGAGTGGGTTCTTCGCGGCAATCATCACGATGCTTGGGTAAACGGCGCCGAAGACCCCATCTCCGGCCAGATGGTCCTGATGGAGGAAGCGCGTTCGCTCGGCGCCCTGGTGAAATCCGGCTGGAAGCCGAAGCGCACGATTATTTATTGCGCTTGGGATGGTGAAGAGCCCGGCTTGCTCGGTTCCACCGAATGGGCGGAAACTCACGCCGACGAACTTCGCAAAAAAGCTGTCGCCTACATCAATTCAGATTCAAATGGACGCGGATTCTTCGACGCCGAAGGCTCGCACACTCTGGAACGGCTCGTCAATGAGGTCACCCGCGATGTCCAGGATCCCGAAACTCAACTTCCCGTTTGGAAGCGCTGGCAGCTTCACCGCCTCGACGAAGCCACTTCCACCGAAGACCGCCAGGAACTGCGCCAGCGTCGCGACCTTCGCATCGGAATTTCCGGTGGCGGCTCCGACCACGCTTCTTTTCAGAACTTCCTCGGCATTGCTGTCGTGGACATGTCGTTCGGCGGTGAAGACGGCGGCGGAGTCTACCATTCCATTTATGACGATTTCTATTGGTACACCCATTTTGACGACACGGACTTCACCTATGGCCGCGCGTTGGCCCAAGTAGCCGGCTCTACAGTCATGCGTCTCGCCGATGCCGATTTGTTGCCCTATGATTTCTCCGATTTTGCCGACACCGTACAGACTTACGTCCGCGGGCTCCAAACATTCTCCACGAAGTTGCGAGACGATATTCGCGAGCGCAATCTGGAAATCGACGAAGGTGTTTTCGCCGCCAGCGCCGATCCCAGGAAGCCCTATTTCCCGCCGAAGAAGGAAGACGTCCCCCCGTATCTGAATTTCGCGCCCCTTCAAAATAGCGCCGACGCACTCTCGCGCAGCGCCGCCGATTATCAGAAAGCTCTCGATGCCGCCGAAGCAAATGGCGGTAGCGCGCTCGCGTCTGCCTCCATCACCGAGATCAACGTCATGCTGATCCAGAGCGAGCGAAAGTTAACTTCGCCGGAAGGTCTGCCCGGCCGTTTTTGGTACAAACACCAAATCTATGCTCCCGGCGTTTACACCGGTTACGAAGCCAAGGCCATCCCGGCCGTCCGCGAAGCCATCGAGCAGAAACAATGGAAGCAGGCCGATGACGCCTTGCGCCGTGCCGCCGCCGTCCTTCAGGACGAGGCCGCTCTGGTTTCATCAGCGGCTGCGAAATTGTCGGCCGCATCCACTAACCCAAAATAGTCGCGCAAAATAATCCGCCTAAATTATTCGTTCCGGAAGTTCGCGGTGATCGCCCTGCCTTCTGAATGTCACTTTTCCAGCCGCAAATCATCTAAAGAAAAGGCTCAAGAATTTCGAGCCCGCTCTTTTAGCAAGACCGTGCAGGTAAACGCTGTCTAATTCTTACGGAGGCGACACAGATGAAAACAGTCAGATTCATAAGCACTATTCTCGGTACTTCGGCCATGTTCCTGTTGTTCTGCATTACGACTCCTGTATTACGCGCACAAGAAGAACATCCGCAGGACGCCAAGCCTGCGGAACCACACGATCAGGAAACCAAACCATCCGAAGAGGCCAAACCGCCCCATGACGAAACCAAACCGTCGGAAGCGAAGCCGCCAAAAGATGAGAAGGCTCCGCGAGACGAGAACGCGCCGCGGGACAATAAGGCCCGACCGGAAGATCGAACAGAAACGCGCACGCAGACCGAGACGAAGACCACGGTAAAGCATGGTCCGATCGAGAACGGCCGAATTCCCGATGCCGACTTCCATTCGCACTTTGGCCGCCAGCACCATTTCCACGTCGGTCATCCGCAGATGGTAAGCGGCCAATACCGCTTCAACTACGGCGGCTATTGGTTTACTTATGCTGAACCGTGGCCAGTAGGCTGGGGCTATGACGATGACTTCTACATCGACTTCATCGATGGTCAATATTACCTGATCGATTTGCGCCATCCGGAAGCGCGCCTGGCGTTAGTGGTCGTACTCTAAGTTGCATCTCGCTTTCCACAATATAAAGCCCCATCTTCTTTCAACTGAAGATGGGGCTTTTCTTTTATCGCGTTCCATCACACGGGGCTTGGATTACAGTCCGTAGTTTGGTCTGAAAAAAATCTAAACCACCGTGTATTGCAATACCGCCTGCATCTCCACATCCCCGCCTACTCCCGCGTGGTCCATGTGAAACGTCAAGTAGTCGCCTTTATTCAACGCCAACGACGGTTGCGCATACACTTGCCGCGAAGTGTAGCCGCCCGTCCCATCGGCCGGCACCCAGGTCTTCAAAATCACGTTAAAAAATAAATCCTGCACCACGCCTCCTAATCCAATGTTCAATTTATTGGGATTGTGTGGCGTCAACTCTCCGAAATTCGCGCTTGGCGGCAAATTCAAGTACGCCGCGGGAGAAGTGTTGAAAGTCGGCTTGGCTCCGCGCGAAACGCCTCCATCGCATAATATTTCCGCAAAACCAGCCTGAGCCGGCGCGCTTGTAATCATGAACGACACATCGATATTGATCGTATTCAGAATCATCGTGTCGCGCACTTCAAAGAAAACGTCTGCGCCATTATTATTGATGTTCACGATCTCCCAACCGAATCCCGCCACCGGATCCTGAGCTACCGTAGCTCCCGTCACTGCTACGGCCGGGGACACCGCCGTCAAAAACTCTCGCCGCCCTCGCACCTTCATCGCCGCCTCCAGCGGGGTAAAAGTCCCCGCGCTAATTCCGCTCAATACCAATACACCTTGGATTAGAAACGTCCTTCGATCAGACATATTTCCTTCCACCAACATTCCCATCTCGAACGCCAAAGCCGGTGATATCGTGTCTCGCTTGGCCTCACCAGCGGTTGAAGTCTCGCACCTCCGTATTTCTGGCGTGTTAACGCCAACCGCCGAGCCAAACTAAAACTCGCGATGTCTAAACTCACCGCCAGGAATAAAGTTGCGCGATAAATACACCCTGCGCTTGCCGGCTCGAGCCTTCCTCGTGCTCTGCCTGCTCTACTGTACGTATCTCGCCGTGCGGCAGGGAATTGCGGCCTGGTACTTTCGCAAGAGCACTCCTCAAGCTATTCAGACAGCTATCAAATGGGACCCCGGAAACCCTGAGTATTACGACGCACTCGCCACTATCACTCACCTCTACGCCACCGGAGGAAATCCTCACGAGGTCGTTCGCCTTTGCGAGAAAGCCACAGAACTTAGTCCGTACAACGCCTTCTACTGGGCCGATCTCGGGGCAGCCTACGAATGGGTCGGCCGCAAGGATGAAGCTCTCCGCGCCTTCACCCGCGCCCACGCCCTTTTCCCCAGCTCACCCGAGATCAACTGGAAAATCGCAAACTTCTACGTCCGCACCGGAAAACTTTCAGACGCACTCCAGTCGCTCAAAGAAGTATTGCTCGAAGACCCCGCCAAGGAACGCCAGGTATTCTCTCTCGCCTCGAACGCCACCGGTGACGGCCAGCAAATCCTGCAACATATGCTGCCGCGCAGCACGCCACTATTGCTCGACTATCTCGATTTCCAAGTCGAGAACAATCGCATGGAGCCCGCCGCTCAAACCTGGGCCACCCTGCTCGAATTAGACTCACCATTCGATCCAGCGCGAACCTTTCCTTACCTCGACGCGTTGATCCAGCACAAAGATGTGGACCATCTCACAGAAGCGTGGGCCGCCCTCACCAGCCGTTTCCCCCAGGAAATCGGCGCTCGCCAATCCAAGCCCGACGTAATCATCAACGGAAATTTCAACTTCGCGCCTCTAAATGGTGGCCTCGATTGGCGCATCATTCCGGCACCAGGAGCCACTGCCACCGTGGACGCATCCGCAGTCTTCGATGGCAGTAAATCGCTGCGCATCAATTTCGACGGCATTCAAAATCTGGAATACGCACATGTCCTTCAATACGTCCCCGTCACGCCCAATACGGCCTACAAATTTTCCGCGTACCTGCGCGCGCAGGGAATCACCACCGATAGCGGCCCCAGGTTCCTTCTGCAAGACGCTTACGATCCCGCAGAACTCGTAGATGTATCGAGTAAGGCCGCCAATCCGACAAGGTTTTCTATCTCCACCGAAAACGTAACCGGCACCTCCGACTGGTCGCCGCACGAATTGGAATTCAAAACCCCAGGCAACACTCGCCTGTTGATCGTAAGAGTAGCCCGCCCCGCCAGCCACAAATTCGACAACAAGCTAGCCGGAACAGTCTGGATCGCCCGCGTGTCCCTTCTGCCCAAATAAACTCTGCATACCCCGCGCCGCCTTTTACTTCCATCCAAATGTAATTCGCAAAAATCCCAGGCCGTGTAAACTTCGTTTATGTTCATCGGTCACTTCGCCGTAGGTTTCGCCAGCAAGAGATTTGCGCCGCGCACCAATTTGGCCGTCCTCCTCGCCGCGCTCTTTTCCGTCATCTATTACCTCATCACGCGCTACCGGGCCGGCACAGTCGTCGTCTGGATCGGCGTTGTGAGCCATTGGGTCCTCGACTGGATCACCCACCGCCCGGACATGCCGCTATATCCCGGCGGCCCGCGCTACGGCCTCGCCCTGTGGAACTCCATCCCCGGCACTCTAATCGTGGAGTTGCTGATGTTCGCCGTAGGTGTCTGGATCTATGCTCGGACTATGCGAGCGCGTGACCGCATCGGCGAGTACGCCTTTATCGCGTATGTCGCCCTGCTTCTCGTTCTTTACATAGGCGACCGTTTCAGCGCCCCGCCCGCCAGCGTGTCCGAAATTATCTGGCCCGGAATCATCGCCGAAGCCATCTTGCTTTTGTGGCCATGGTGGTTCGACCGCCACCGTGTCCTACGCGCGCGAACCTAACTTGCCCTCTGCGAAGCAAAACTGCTGGAACGGCTCGGCGAAAGACGCCGCAAGTGATATTCTGTGGGCGGTCGCATGCGGCTCCTCAGGCTGTGCCAGCCTGCCCGGATTTGGGAAAAGATTCCTGGAAGATTTTGAGAGTGGGCCGCATTTCTGCGTCTCGCGATTTGCCGCTAGCTTTTAGTATGAGAGAACTGAAAATGTTCGCTGCTGCACGAGAGTGGAATCGTTATTGCACGGGCCGCAAGCACATTCTCCGTCGTACGAGTGGACCTGCGGTTCTTTGCGCCATGCTCAGCGTCGCGAGCGCAGGTTTCTTTTCTTCTCCGGCCAGCGCTCAACAGATTGATTCCGCCTCGTCCCCCGTCGTAGTGCAGCCCGGCGCGCCAGGCAAGCCGACCAAAACTCTTCCGCCTTCAACGAGAGCCACGCCGCCGCAATGGTCGCAAGCCGATGTGGAGTTCATGCAAGGCATGATCATGCATCATTCGCAAGCCGTGGAAATGACCGCCCTCATCCCGTCGCATTCGGAAAACAAAGATTTGCAGACCCTGGGTGCGCGAATCAGCAGCTCGCAGTCTGACGAGATCAAGCTTATGCGCCGCTGGCTAGCCGCTCGCGGCGAACCCATTTCTCTACCCATGCCCGGCATGCCGGACATGGATAAGTCCGGTCCATTGATGCCGCTGATGCCCGGCATGCTCACGCCTGAGCAAATGGACGCGCTCCGCAACGCCAAGGGTCCCGAGTTCGACAAATTATTTTTGCTGGGAATGATTCAGCACCACAATGGGGCGCTGATAATGGTGAAGGATCTCTTCGACACTCCGGGCGCAGGACAAGACGCCGACGTGTTCAACTTCGCCACCGATGTGGATAGTGGCCAACGCGCCGAGGTCAGAATCATGCAGTCCATGTTGGACAAGAAATCAAAGGAGAAATGATGAACCGAGTGCAGCGTGTTGCTTTCCGTCTCGCCGCCGTGGCTGCGATTATTTTATGGTCCAGTGTAAGTGCAATACGGGCGCAGAAGCAGGCGCCTCAGTCTTCAACTCCTGCGCCGGATGCCGCCAAGGCGCCGGACGCAGACAACGATCCCTTTGCCGCGAAGCCGGCCCCTCCGCTTCCTCCGGGTATGACCGGGTCAGACGTAAACGACCCGCGCTTCAAGCTGACGCCTGGAGTGTATGACGCCGGTGAAGTGTCCATGGGCATGAAGCATCTGCTGCTGCTCAAGAAGCCTGAAGCCTTCCAGCTCGGCACTACCGATCCTGACGATCCGAGAGTAGAGAAGACCGTCCGCCAACTCGGCGTCGGCAACATGCTTTCCAAGATGCCGAAGTCGCTTCAGCTCGAGATCGCCCAACTCGCATTCGCCAACTCCGACCTGGCGTTTCAGGGCAACCACCTTTTCCAGGGAAACTTCTACGGCGTCAATATCTACGACATCTCCAATCCCGCGCAAGCCGCGTTGGTAACTTCCATGGTGTGCCCCGGCGGGCAGGGCGATGTCTCGGTTTACAAAAACTTGCTGTTCATGTCGGTAGAGATGCCCAACGGCCGCCTCGATTGCGGCACGCAAGGTTTTCCGCCTGAACCCCCGCCTGCCGCCGGACATGAGAAGGAACGTCGTCGGCCCGCAGCGCAAAAAGATCGTTTCCGCGGCGTGCGAATCTTCGACATTTCCGACATCAAGAGCCCCAAGCAGGTGGCAGCGGTGCAAACGTGCCGCGGCTCGCATACGCATACGCTGGTAGTAGATCCGAACGATAAGGACAACGTTTACATCTACGTCTCCGGTACTTCCTTCGTGCGTCAGGCAGAAGAACTAGCCGGGTGTTCCGGCGACACGCCGGATAAAGATCCCAATACCGCGCTTTTTCGTATCGACGTGATAAAAGTCCCAGTCGCGGCCCCGCAGGACGCCAAAGTAGTCTCGAGCCCGCGCGTATTTATCGATCCACGAACAGGCGCGCTCAATGGTCTGAGCAACGGCGGCAGCCATGGCAAAGATGCCGAGGAGAAAAAGCCGACTGACACCGACCAATGCCATGACATTACGGTGTACTCGGCGATCGGCCTTGCGGCCGGCGCATGCTCGGGCAACGGAATTCTCCTCGACATCAAAGACCCGGTACATCCGAAACGCGTAGATGCAGTCAACGATCCGAACTATTCTTACTGGCACTCAGCTTCGTTCTCCAACGACGGCAAGAAAGTTGTTTTCACCGACGAGTGGGGCGGCGGCTTGGGCGCGCGCTGCCGTCCGAACGATCCCAACAAATGGGGCGCGGACGCCATCTTCCACCTGAAAGACGACAAGCTAACTTTCGCCAGTTATTACAAACTTCCCGCCGCGCAGAGCGACACGGAAAACTGTGTGGCGCACAACGGCTCGCTCGTCCCGGTTCCCGGCCGCGATATTGAAGTGCAAGCTTGGTACCAGGGCGGCATCTCCATAATGGACTTCACCGATGCCGCTCATCCTTTTGAGATTGCCTACTTCGACCGCGGCCCAATTGATCCGAAGACGCTTGTTCTGGGTGGCGATTGGTCGGCGTATTGGTACAACGGAAACATCTACGGCTCGGAAATCGCGCGCGGCCTCGATGTCTTTGAACTCACTCCAACCAAGTTCCTCACGCAGAACGAAATCGACGCGGCCAAGTCGGTTCGTGTGTCGGAGCTGAACGTTCAGGACCAGCAGAAGATCGATTGGCCTGCGCAGTTGGTTGTGGCGAAGGCCTACGTGGATCAGTTGGAGCGCTCGCAGGCTTTGCCCGCGGACCGCATCGCAGCTCTGCGAGCAGCCATCAACGCCGCCGAAACTTCGCACATGAGCAAGAGCGATCTTGCGAAGTTGAAGCACATGGCGCCGTCGGTACAAAAGAGCGCCGCCACAGCAAAAAGTCCAAATGACTCCGAGCGGTTGCAAACTTTGGCTGACATCCTGAAGCATCCGTCAGCATAGCGCCATTGCAAAGCGTCGACGTTGGGTAGAAATGAGAAAGGCGAGTCACCATCTGACTCGCCCGTCCCTGCAAATCTCGCTATATTGCTTGTCCATCATGCCCAGCTCGCCTCGTGGCTAGAACACGATCACCGTAAAGTTGGCGGCCTGGACACTACCTCCAGTGCTCGTGGCAACGAAAAGCGTGTCAGGAGCCAGAGCCTCAACCTGAATCGATGACGCACCATATTTACTCGCTACCCAGAAGCGGTCATCCACTTCGAAGTTGAAGGTAACCGTCCACTCTCCGGCCTCTGACGATTCAGCTACCGTGATGCCACATGGTGGTGTCGTGGCTGCTGCATCGGCGAGGGTGGAATTAAAACAACGCACGATGCTGTATGGGGGGGCGCCTTTTCTCTAATGTATGGACGCACCGAGCAGGATTGTATGCGGAGTGATCTGGCTTAATGATTGGCGAAGCAGAAATTGAGCATTTGGAAGCTTGCCCTGCCAGTGGTTCCAGAGTTCTGTCCTTTGTGCTTCAAGCCGCGCGGCTTCGTCAGTTCGTCCGACTCGTCGTAGGAGATTGGCAAGTGCCGTCCAAGTGCGCGAAACACAGGTGGCGTCGCGGAGATCGTTTTGAGCATCGGCCTTCCAGGCCGTGAGCTCATCCAACAATTCCTGGTAGGCTTGGACTGCCTTCATCTCTTGGCCCGTTTCAGCATATGCATCGGCCCGGGCTCTAAGAGCGTCATACACATCGCTCATCGGCTCGACTTTTTCTGCCGGCAATCGATGAGCGTCGCTCAGCAACTGGAGGGCCCGGTCAATGCGTTGCTGCGCTTCACCGTTGCGACCCACCCAGCGCAGGGCGTAGGATGAGGCAGCCAAGAGTTCAGCTTCTTTCCGTTGTGTGTTGACATTGCTCCTTGCCTCGCGCATGCGTGCGAGTCCCTGATCGTAGACCGCCAGCGCAGCTCGCGGATCATGATGGCGCAGGACATTGCCAATTTCCAAACTTACGTCTGCAGCATGATGGCGACTAAGAAAATCATTCGCGTCCTTTTGTGCGAGATCCAAGGCAATATCCAGCCCCTTCTGAAAATCGGCGAGCGCCTCGCGACTGCGGCCTAGGCTCGGTTCTGCATCCTCGCGGCCGAGGATCATACCTTGAAGTTCGTATCCATTCGCCAGATTCATGCGCATAGACGCGTGTCCATCTGCGGCTTCGGTTTTTTCGAGCTCAATTGCCTCAAGAGTGGTCTTCAGAGCGCCATCCAGATCCCCGGACTGCCAACGCGCAGCTGCCGAAGTCGTAAGGTTAAAACCATTTCCTTTGGCGCTCGGTAATGGGATGTCCAAAGCTCGCTGGCAATATCGAATTGCGTCATCAAAATGCCTCGCTGTGTAATATAGGCCAGCGACGTTCGAATAGAAATATCTCATACTATAAAGGTCGTGAAGTTCGGTTGGGCGAGTACTCATGAACCGCTCGATCAGCGAAGCGGTGGCGGCAGCATCGCTCAATCCTTCATCTTCGTCGCTTCGGTTTTCGGCCAAAATCATGCGATCGTGGGCGATTGTCGTTGCAATGAACAACGCTCGGCGATTCATGGGTTCTGCTCTAAGGACTGGATCCACGAATTTTTCCGCGTTGTTCAAGCTTACTTCTGCTTCTGCGAACTGACCCAAATTCGGCGAGGTTGGGTCACCTTGAGCATGCGCCACCCGTACATAAGCATAGGCAATTTCGAGCGCAAGGTCCTTTTCAGCGTGAGCTTCGCTGCCCAGCAAAGTCAGATACTGCAAGGAATCAGTAACCATCTGCATTCTGACCTTCGTCGAGCCCGGTAAACCTCGGATATCGTTATCGAGTTCGATAAATTTATTGGCCAGTTGACGGACCTGCGCGAAACGCTGCTCGGCGATCTTTCGTTGCCGGTTCGCCACGTACAGGCCGGTAGACAGGCTGCCAATCACAAGCACTATGGCGGTGGCTGTTAGCGCCACCACCGTGCGGTTACGGCGGAGGAATTTGGCGGTGCGATAGGCGAGTGCGTCCGGTCGCGCGCTAATCGGTTCGTGCTTTAGGTAACGCTGAAGATCGTCGGCAAACCCAGTGACTGAGGCGTATCGCTCTTGCGGATCCTTCTTCAGAGCTTTGCCAACAATTGTGTCCAGATCTCCAAAAAGTTCGCGGCGGAGTTTATCTGGGGTGGCGCCACGTCTTTCAGCGATGAGCTTGCTGTTATCCGCAGTAGTTGCGTCCGAGGCGTGCGGAGGCTCACGGTCGAGTACAGCCTTCACCAGTTCCGCCGGGGAGTGCAGGCCTGAGCCCGCGGGATGCCGGCCACACAATAGTAGGTAGAGCAACACGCCCAGCGCATAAACATCGGTGGCAGTCGTGACTGGCTGGCCGGTAAGTTGCTCTGGCGCAGCGTACTGGGGAGTGAGAGCCGAACCGCCTTCGTGCGTGAGCATGGTCGCGGCGCCCGTCTGGCCTTCGCCCTCCAGGAGTTTGGCAATCCCGAAGTCCAGCAGCTTAACTTCGCCGCCGGTGGTGACCAGTACGTTCGAAGGCTTGATGTCGCGATGAACGATCAGATTCGCATGGGCGTGCGCCACTGCCGCCAGCACATCCAGAAAGAGGCGGACGCGCGCCTCCACATCGAGCTTGTGCTCGTCGCAATACCGATCGATCGCTTCGCCATCAACGTATTCGAGGATGAGATACGGCTGGCCATCGGGGGAAACGCCGGCATCGAGGAGGTCGGCAATATGCGGATGAGTGAGCCGGCCAAGGATGCTGCCTTCGCGTTTGAATCGTTCTTCAGTCGCGCGCCCGGCGAGCGCAATGTTTACGAATTTCACCGCAGCTTGTCGCTCGAACCTGCCGTCACTACGACGGGCGAGCCAGACGCTTCCCATTCCGCCTTGGCCAATCTGCGAGATCAGCGTGTACGGACCAAGCGTCTGGCCCGCGAGTCCTGTGGCATTCGGCAACTCGAACCGCCGATTCTCCAGAAAACCTTCCTGCGCCAGCACCCGGTGTTCTTCGAGAAGCCGTCCCAACTGCGTAGCCAGTGCGGGATCTTGCTCGCCTAGCGAGGACAGCCACGCGGCCCGCACATCGTCTGTCATAGCGAGCGCCCGATCCAGATATGGACTTAAAGCCTGCCACTGATCGGGGCTAAGTGTGGACATCGCGATTCCTCAGAGCGATAAATCCGTGCGAAGTTTTCGGTGCAAATAAATGCGGGCTTTCTCCCAGTTTCGCTGCACCGTACGCTCCGACACGGCACGCATGGCGGCGATTTCAGCAAAGGAGAACCCGCAGAAGAATTTCAAGTCCACAATCTCAGCGAGAGCAGGGTCCACCCGAGCAAGTTCTTCGAGCGTCTCACCGATGCCCTTAAGCTCCTGGTAATCAATGCAGCCTTCGAGGACGTCCGTGCGGAGCGCAGTGATCTCGAATTGACCACCGCGCTTCAGGGCTTGGCGGTTTCGAGCATGATCGATAATCAACCCGCGCATCACCCGAGCTGCATAGCCCATGAACCGCGCGCGATCGGGGAATGACGAGCCCTCGCGTTCGGCCATACCGAGATAGGCTTGGTGCAGCAGAGTGGTGGCGCTTAGGGTTACCGGGAAACTTTGCCTTGCCAGTTCGCGTTTGGCCAGCCGGTGCAACTCGGAGTAGAGTGTGGAGAAAAGAGCGTCCGCGGCCGAGCGGTCACCTCGGTCGGCAGCGCCAATGAGCAACGTGACCGTGGAGAAATTCGCGCCCGACATACTTACGCCCGACATACTTACACATCCGTGGTAAATGCGGGGTCCGTTGCGCCACAGCCTGTCGTAATTCGTTTGAATAGTCAAGCTGAAAGCTGATCGATCAAGACAATCGAAGCGCGTTGTTCTGAGGTGCCACATCACAGGATGAAAGAAAGGCATGGTTGGAGAAGCCATGTTTTCGGGCGTCAAAAGGGGCGTCAGATACCTACCAGCAATTCATTCGCCGATGCAGGCTTTAGTCCTTTGGCATTGGGCACAACGGGTCCTGACGTTAGTGCACCATATAGCCTTGCATGACCGCGCTGGTCGCGGGGTTGCACGAGTTGAGGTCGTAGGTGATGGATTCCCAATTTGGGGTGGCGTTGAGGACCAGCCCCGATGTGAAGTGGTCTGCCCGCCCCCCGACAATACCGGAGGCGTCTAGCACCGCGACGCCTGCGTAAAGAGTACCGAGCGAGTTCGTGAGCTCCACGAGGACTGTGTTCCCGGGGGAGCCACTCTGTTCCCCGCAGCCGAACGTCCAAGATATGTCAGTGACCACGAAGTTCTCGCCTGAGGGGAGGGGAAAGACGGTGCTGCCCAAAGACACGTGGGCTGGAGGGGTGCCAGCTACATAGATGCAGGAAGATATCACGTAGATAGGGCCAGGGCAGGAGACCGTCACGTAGTTTGCCGTGGCCTGCGTGACCGTCTGAGTCGGCAGTGGGGTATTTGTGACATGGACGTTCGGCGTATTTGTGACAGTCACGGGGGTGGCTGGAGTCTCACTTGCAGCAGCGACTCTAGGGCGCGGAAGTAACGACACAACAACCACGACGACGCCTATTCCCAACGTCAAAACCATGAGCTTGGCAAAGTGTTTCATGGGAAATCTCCTCTAGAGAGAAATTTAGAAGCCAAGGGATTAGAAATCGGGATTTTCCATTTTGAACCCTAGCGGTGACGTTCTTTCCCTCTAACCATGAAATCGGAAACGGCGGGTGAAAGACGACAGGGTGGCAAAAAATTTATTGGGGTTCAGGTACGTCGGATACTATGGGCTGCGAGTAACTGAGCAGCGAGGGCAACAGAAGGCACGTCCCGTTGTATCTTGGGGAATCGAAGGGCTGAATCTGAACGGTCTGATACACGCAAGCGAGACCTATTCCTATAGCGCAAAGTTGCATTTCCGAATGTGGCGGTTCCTATTTCTATGTGTCTTCTCAAAAGAGTGCATCCAGTAAATCGCAGGATTGGGACGCGCTGAGGAAAATTGGGACACGTTGAACGGAAAAGCTAACGTCGCAGATGAGAAATTTGCTGCCCCGGATATTCGACGTTCGCTACCCAAGCAGCACCGCCAAATCCGATATAATCCTTAACTGAACACATCTTATCGCGCTTATCTTGTAAGCTGGTTAAACCCGGGCGTATACTCATTTAAATAACGGGTATCGGGTGATATCTACTTAGATATCGTTCGTGGCAGCGCGCGTAAAGGAAGTCATGTCGGACCACCTGCAAGCCGAGAAACCCCTCGCTATTGGAGAAAGGCGTCTCCACACGCGCACCCCTGTCACGCCTCAAGCCTTTGTAAAGTTTGGCGCTAATAACTACGGTTTTGTCTTCAATATCAGCGAAAACGGATTGGTTTTTGCGCCCACCGGAACTCTCACCTTGGCCGTCGGCGCCGTCGCAAAAATGCTTTTTCAACTCCCCGACTCCAAGGAGTGGATTGAAACGAGCGGGGAAGTAGCCTGGATCGCGGAATCACAAAAAGAGGCGGGCGTTCGCTTTGTGGATTTAATGGA
>Ga0210394_10002623_pt1 | contig 24307 bp, 23 predicted proteins | sample IncBWC12MmetaG_FD_160121 | JGI IMG/M metagenome (GOLD analysis project Ga0210394, IMG submission 160121) | Forest soil microbial communities from Barre Woods Harvard Forest LTER site, Petersham, Massachusetts, United States - Inc-BW-C-12-M | ecosystem: Environmental > Terrestrial > Soil >... | reverse complement strand
GGCGCGCAGCGGCGACTGGAGCGAGCCGACATCGAAGATCACCCCCGCAGGCCGGCGCAGCGCCAGGTCGCGCAGGATCGCATCGGTGATGCCGAGCGGCGTCGCCAGCACGATGAAGTCGTGCGTGAGATCGATGCTGCGCCAGTCAGCGACGCGCGCGACGGCGGCGGGAGCCGGCGCGGGATCGGCCACCTCGACGGCGAAGCCCTGCGAGGCGAGGAAGCTCACGAACCAGCCGCCCATCTTGCCGGCGCCGCCGATGACGAGCGCACGCCGCCCGGTGCCGGCACCGCGCGCGACCACGCTCGCCTGCTCCTGAGTGGTGAGCGACGAGCGGATGAGGAGCCGCAGCAGCTGCTCGGCGAGCTCCCCCGACACGCCGCGCTCGGCCGCCATGGCGCGCACCCCCATGATGACCTCGCGCTCGCGCTCATAATCGCGCGTCGGCTTGCCCGTGACGCGCTTGACGCGCGCGACCTCCTCGCTCACGGCCTTGCGCTCGGCGACCAGCGCAATCAGCTGGCGGTCGAGGTCGTTCACTCGCTGGCGCAAATCCTCCAGCGTCGGGTTGTCGCTCATGGCAGGTGCCTTTCGAAGTCTCCGCTCCTTTCTATCGGGGCGCGGCGGGGGGTGCAAGGGGAACGGCGTACCGCCTGCGCGCGACACGCAGCCGTCAAACCCTCTAACATCATCGCATGGCCGCGCACATCGAGGTCCTGCCCGAGCCCCTGCCGACCGATCCGCTCGCCGTCGTGAGCCGGTGGCTGCAGGAGGCATGGGCCGCGCACGGCCAGCCGAACGCGAACGCCATGGTGCTCGCCACCAGCAGCCGCGCCGGCCGCCCGAGCGCCCGCGTGGTGCTGTGCAAGGACATCGTCTCGCCGCCCGGCTTCGTCTTGTTCTACACCAACTATCTGTCCGCCAAGGGGCGAGAGCTGAAGGCCAATCCGCGCGCCGCGGCGGTCATGCACTGGGACGCGCTGCAGCGCCAGGTGCGCATCGCGGGCCCGGTGACGCGGGCGCCTGCCGCCGACAGCGATCGCTACTTCGCCGAGCGCGCCTGGCAGAGCCGTATCGGCGCGTGGGCGAGCGCCCAGAGCGCACCAATCGCCTCGCGCGCGCAGCTGCTCGCCGCGGTGCAGAAGGCGGCGCGCCGCTTCGGCGCCCCGACGCCCGGCTCCCCGCGGGCGGATGACTCGCTGACCATCACTATCCCGCGCCCGCCACATTGGGGCGGGTACCGCCTGTGGGCCGAGAGCGTCGAGTTGTGGGTAGAGGGCGCGGCGCGCGTTCACGATCGCGCGCTGTGGAGGCGCAGGCTGAAGAAGGGCGCCGGCGGTACATTCGTGCCGGGTCCGTGGTCGGCGACTCGCCTGCAGCCATAAGTGACGTCGCAGCGCCGCATGGTCGGCTCCCGTCCCGCCGCGCAAAAGTCGCACCTGTGGCGCAACGTGCGCATCTTGCTGCTGCTGCTGGTGCTGCTCGCCGTGGCGCTGCGCACCTGGCTGGACAGGATCGAGACCCAGAGCTGGCAGACAACGCTGTGGGTCGGCATCTATCCGTACAACGGCGACGGCAGCGCCCAGACGCAGCGCTACGTCGAGGCCTTGAGCGTGCAGGACTTCACCGACATCGAGGAGTTCTTCTCCCGCGAGGGACAGCGCTACGGGCTCTCGCTCGAGCAGCCGGTGCACGTCGAGCTCTACCCGCAGGGTGCGAAGCTGCCGCCGTTGCTCGAGCCGGGCGCAGGTCCCCTGGGCGTCGCCTGGTGGAGCCTGAAGCTGCGCTGGTTTGCGGCAACCGCCAGCGCCGTTCCGGGGCGCGCGCCGCCGCGCATCCGCATGTTCGTCCTGTTTCATGATCCGGCGACACTGCAGACGGCGCCCGATTCGCACGGACTGCAAAAGGGCCTGGTCGGCATCGTGCATGCGTTTGCGGATCGCAGCATGAACGGCCGCAATAGCATCGTGATCGCGCACGAGCTGCTGCACACGGTAGGCGCGAGCGACAAGTACGACTTCGCGACCGGCGCGCCGCTCTTCCCCAGCGGCTACGGCGATCGCGAGCAGCGGCCGCTGTTCCCGCAGCAGCGCGCCGAGATCATGGCAGGGCGGCGGGCGCTCGCGCAGCAGGAATGGGAGATGCCGCCCAGCCTGAAGAGCGTCGTGGTCGGGCCCGAGACCGCAGTGGAGATCCGGTGGAGACGCTAGATCCGGTGGAGACGCTGCAGGGCAGCGGCAACGGCGCCGCCGCGCAGGGACTCGCGGCTTGCGCCCTGAGCGTGCACGCCGGCTCGCGTGAGCTGCTGCGCGAGTTGTCGGTGCAGTTCGCACCCGGCGAGGTCGTGGCGGTCCTCGGACGCAACGGCTCGGGCAAGACCCTCACGCTGCACACGCTCGCGGGACTGCGCGCGCCGGCTTGCGGCACGGTGTCGCTCGACGGCACGCCGCTCGGCGCGCTCAGGCGCCGCGCGCTGGCGCTGCGACTCGGACTGCTGCCGCAGGATCTCGAGGAGGGTTTCGTGACCAGCGCGCTCGAGACGGTGCTGATCGGGCGCCACCCACACCTGGCCCTGTGGCAATGGGAAAGCGCCGCGGACGAGCGCCTGGCGCGCGACGCGCTCGAGCGCGTGGGCCTCGGCGAGTTCGCCGCGCGCCGCACCGACACGCTCTCGGGCGGCGAGCAGCGCCGCGTGGCCGTGGCGGCCCTGCTGGTGCAGCAGCCGGCGATCTTTCTGCTCGATGAGCCGACCAATCACCTCGATCCCCATCACCAGCTCGCGGTGCTCGGCATCTTCCGCGAGCTCGCCGACGCGGGCGGCACCGTCGTCACCACGCTGCACGATCCGACGCTCGCGGCGCGCTTCGCCGATCGTGCGCTGCTGCTGTTCGGCGATGGCCGCTGGACGCTGGGTGAGGTCGGCACGACGCTCACCGCCGCATCCTTGAGCGAGCTGTACCTGGCGCCGATGATCGAGCTCGGCCAGGACGGGCGGCGCGTGTTCGTCAGCGCCTGAGGCACACGCTCCCTACAGGGGCACACGCTCCCCAAGAGGGGCCCACGCTACCTGAGGTGAACCAATCGGGGCTGCCCCGGTCGAATCCTATTTTTTGCGACCCAGACACCACCGGAGAGGCACAGTCGTGAATACCAATGCGATCGACACCCAGGAACTGGTGCAGCTGCTGCAGCACCTGTCCCCCGCAGACCAGTCGGTTCTGGTGGCGACCCTCGAGACGCCCGACAGCCAGATTGCCACCGTCAAGGACACGCCCAACGACGTCCTGTGGTCGAAGCTGGTCGAGCTGGGCCTCGCGCAGGAAATGACGCTCGAGCTCGATCTGCCGGCCGCGTTGCGCCACGTCCAGCCGCGGGCCTTCGCACTGACGCCGCTCGGTCGCACCAGGTTGCCGGAGCTGCTGCCAGGCAAGCGCCCTTGCTAGCCGCTGCCGCGCCGGCGGCCGACTTTGGCTAGGATACGACCATGGGCAACCGGCTGAGCAGGATCTACACGCGCACCGGCGATGACGGCACCACGGGTCTGGGCGACGGCAGCCGCGTGGCGAAGGACAGCGCGCGCGTGGAGGCTTACGGCACGGTGGACGAGCTCAACAGCGCCATCGGGGTGCTGCTGGCGGTTCCGGCGCTACCCGAGAGCGTGGCCAGCTGCCTCACCCGGATCCAGCACGAGCTGTTCGACCTGGGCGGCGAGCTGTGCATCCCGGGGCACCAGGTGATCACCGCCGCGCAGGTGAGCTGGCTGGAGAGCACGCTCGATGACTTCAACGAGCCGCTGCCGGCGCTGAAGGAATTCATTCTTCCCGGCGGCGGCCCGGCGGCGGCGGCGTGCCATCTCGCCCGCACCATCGCGCGACGCGCGGAGCGGCGCGCCTGGACGCTGGCCAAAGCCGAGAGCGTGAATGCCGAGGTGCCAAAGTACCTCAATCGCCTCTCGGACCTGTTGTTCGTGCTGGCGCGCGTGCTGGCACGCCACGAGCGAGGCGCCGAGGTGCTGTGGCGTCACGACCGCGGCAAATCGTAGCTGGCGCGTAGCTAGCGCCCCTGCGCCTGCGCCTTGATGCGCGCCGCGAGCAGCGCGCGCAGGCGCGCCCACTCGAAGGCAGGTCCCGGATCGGTCTTGCGGCCGGGCGCGACATCGCTGTGGCCGACGATCGCCGCGGCCGACATCGACGGGTAGGTTTCGAGCAGCGCCGCCGCGAGCGCGACCAGCGCTGCGTACTGCGCATCGGTGTACGGCACTTCGTCGGCGCCCTCGAGCTCTACGCCGATCGAGAAATCGTTGCACGCCGGGCGACCGCGGTACTGCGACACGCCCGCGTGCCAGGCGCGCGCCGCGAACGGCACGTACTGCACGATCGACCCGTCGCGCCGGATGAGTGCGTGCGCCGAGACCTTGAGGCCGACGCGCTCCGGGAAGGACGGGTGCGCGTCCGCCGGCAGCGTGCCGGTGAACAGCCGATCGATCCACGGACCGCCGAACTCCCCCGGCGGCAGGCTGATGGCGTGCACCACCAGCAGCTCCGGCAGCGCGCCGGCGGGGCGCTCGTCGTAGTGCGGTGACAGCACCTGGCGGGCGGCCGCCAACAGGCCGGTGGCGGCATCGATCCGCAATGGCTGCGGAGCGCGCTGGGGACCCTCACTGCTCACGGGCGTCAACGGGCGGCGTCGCGATTGCGCAGCGCGTGCTCGCGCAGGTAGTCGCTGAAGCTCTTGGCCAATGTCACGAAATCCGACGGGATCATCAGCACCGTGGTGCTGTTGTTCTCCGCACCGACTTCCGTGACCATCTGCATGCGCCGCAGCTCGACCGCCACGGGATTGTTGGCCATCTGCTCGGCGGCGTCCCCGAGCTTGCGTGAAGCCTCCAGCTCCGCTTCGGCCTTGATGATGCGCGCACGCTTCTCGCGGATCGCCTCGGCCTGCATCGCCATCACCTGCTGCATCGCCTCCGGCAGCTCCACGTCCTTCATCTCGAAGCGCTCCATCTCGATCCCCCAGGGCACGGTCGCCGCCGCGGTGCTCTCGCGCAGCAGGCCGTTGATCTTGTCGCGCTCCTGCAGCACCTCGTCCAGATCGTGCTGCCCGATGATGTTGCGCAGGCTGGTGAGCGCCAGCTGGTAGACCGCGGCGGCCGCATCCGTCACTGCGATCACCGACCTGGCGGCGTCGGTAATGCGATACCACAGCACCGCGTTGACCTTCACCGTGACGCTGTCGCGCGTGATGGTCTCCTGCCGTTCGGCAGAGACGGTGCGGGTGCGAATGTCGATCGTCACCGCGCGCTCGATGCCGAGCGGCATGATCCAGTAGAGTCCCGGCCCGCGCAGCGTCAGGTAGCGGCCGAGGCGAAATACCACCCCACGCTGGTACTCCTGTGCGATGCGCAGGCCGCTGAGCAGAATGACCAGGATCACGATGCCGACCAGCATTGTCATGGGAGTGTCCGCGCGGCGCGACCGCACCCGCACTTCATCACTGCGCGCGCATTGCGTCAAATGACGGGGCATGCGTGTCATTACGCTGCCATGCCACAATCCCGCCATGAACGCCGCAACCTCCGCCAACTCCGCTTACGTCGCACGCGACCTCGCCCACGTGTGGCATCCGTGCACGCAGATGAAGGACCACGAGCAGCTGCCGATGGTGCCGGTACGGCGAGGCAGCGGCGCGTGGCTCGAGGACTACGACGGCAAGCGTTACCTGGATGCCATCAGCTCCTGGTGGGTGAACCTGTTCGGCCACGCCAACCCGCGCATCAACGCCGCGGTCGCCGCGCAGCTCGAGCGGCTCGAGCAGGTGATCCTCGCCGGCTTCACGCACGAGCCGGTGATCGCGCTCTCCGAGGCCCTCACCACGCTCGCCCCCGCGGGGCTGACGCGCTGCTTCTATGCCGACAACGGCTCCGCCGCGGTCGAAGTTGCGCTGAAAATGAGTTTCCACTACTGGCGCAACAGCGGCCGCAGCGCCAAGCACCGCTTCATCACGCTCGCCAACAGCTACCACGGTGAAACGCTCGGCGCGCTCGCCGTGGGCAACGTCGAGCTCTACAAGGAGATCTACCGCCCGCTGCTCATGGACGTCATCACCGTGCCCTCGCCGGACTGCTACCAGCGGGTCGCCGGCGAGAGCTGCGAGCAGTATTCGCGGCGCCGCTTCGCCGACATGGAGGCGGCGCTCGCGGCGCACGCCCACGAAACCTGCGCGGTGATCGTCGAGCCGCTGGTGCAGTGCGCGGCCGGCATGCGCATGTACGACCCGGTGTACCTGGCGCTGCTGCGCGCGGCCTGTGACCGCCACGAGGTGCACCTGATCGCGGACGAGATCGCGGTGGGCTTCGGGCGCACCGGTACGCTGTTCGCCTGCGAGCAGGCAGGCATCCGTCCGGACTTCATGTGCCTGTCCAAGGGACTGACCGGCGGCTACCTGCCGCTGTCGGCGGTGCTGACGACCGAGACGGTGTACCAGGCGTTCTACGACGAGTACGTGAAGCTCAACGCGTTTCTGCACTCGCACAGCTTCACCGGCAACCCGCTGGCCTGCGCGGCGGCGCTCGCGAGCCTCGCCATTTTCCGCGAGGACCGCACCCTCGAGCGCAATCTGGCGCTGGCCGCGCACCTGGGCAATCGCGCCCGCGAGCTCGAGGATCACCCGCACGTCGCGGAAGTGCGCCAGCGCGGCATGATCCTCGCCATCGAGCTCGCTGCCGACAAGGCGACGCGCGCCCCCTATCCCTGGCAGGAGCGCCGCGGGCTCACCATCTACCGCCACGCGCTCGAGCGCGGCGTGCTGCTGCGGCCGATCGGCACCGTCGTCTACTTCATGCCGCCCTACGTGGTCACCACCGAGGAGATCGACCTGATGGTGGACGTGGCCCGCGAGGGTATCGAGCGCGCCACGTGCGACTGACGCGCGTGCATGTCGACACGCCGCTCGCGAGCGGTGCGCGCATCACGCTCAGCGGCAGCGCCGCGAGCCACGTCACGCGCGTGCTGCGGCTGCGGAGCGGCGAGGCGCTCACGCTCTTCGACGGTCGCGGCGGGGAATACGCCGCGCGCATCGAACAGGGCGGCGCCGCGGTCGCCGTCGCCGTCGGCGAGCACCGCCCCATCGAGCGCGAATCGCCACTCGCCGTCACGCTCGCGCAGGGCATCTCGCGCGGCGAGCGCATGGATCTGGTGGTGCAAAAGGCGACCGAGCTCGGCGTCGCGCGCCTGCAGCCGCTGCTCACCGAGCGCAGCGTGGTGCGGCTCGACGCGCAGCAGGCAGAGCGCAAGCACCGTCACTGGCGCGCCATCGCCATCGGCGCCTGCGAGCAGTGCGGGCGCAATCGCCTGCCGGAGCTCTCCCCTGCCCTGACGCTCGCCGCGTTCCTGGAGGCGCAGCGCGCCAGCCCCCCAGCGGGGCACGCGCGCGTGTTGCTCAGCCCCGACGGGCAGCGCGCGCTCGAGGGCTGCAGCGCTCTTACCAGCGTCAGCGTGCTGATCGGGCCCGAGGGGGGGCTTACCGAGGAGGAGCGGCAGGCCGCCCTCGCGGCGGGCTTCTGCGCGCTGCGCGTCGGGCCGCGGATCCTGCGCACCGAGACCGCAGCGCTCGCAGCGCTTAGCCTGCTGCAGCGGCAGTTCGGCGACCTGTGAGCGCATCCTGCGCGAGTTGACTTAACGCGGCGGCCGCCGGCGTGGCAGGCGGCGCGCGCTCGCTTCATACTCGCTGCAGTGACGCGTTTCGCGCGAGGCGGAGGCCGCGGAGGACGCATGCCAGGCTCATCGGTTCGCTACGGGGCGCTCGCCGGGTTGCTCATCGCCGCCGCGGCCCACGCCCAGACGGTCCTGCCGGCTTACGGCATCACGCTCATTCCCGCGCCGTCCGGCTCCGCCGGCATCACCGCCGCGGCGATCAGCTCGGGCGACCAGGAGACCGGCTCGATCGCCTACTTCGCCGGCCAGGCCGCGCATGCCTTCCTCTATACGAGTGGCACCGTCATCGACCTCGGGACCCTGCCCTACCCGGGCTCGACCAACTTCGGCTCGGCGAGCGGCCAGTCCATCAGCAACGGCGGCGTGATCGTCGGCAACATCACCGACACCGGTATCCCGCCGATGTGGCAGTTCGGATTCATGTACACGAACGGCGTGCTCGCGCCGCTCAACATGCTGACCGGCTTCCCGTTCTGCACGGCGAATGCCGTCAACAATTCCAATCTCATCGTCGGCAGCTGCTCCAACCTCACCGAGTCGGTCGCCGCGATGTACGCGAACGGCACGCCGCAGCAGATCGGGCCGACGGGCGCCGCCGCGAATGCCGTCAACGACTACAGCCAGGTGGCCGCACGTGGCACGCCCGGCTTCATCTACGACAACGGCACCGTTACCAACATACCGCTCCTCAGCGGCGGCTCCGCCAGCACGCAGTCGAGCGCCACCTCGATCAACAACGCCGGCCAGGCGGTGGGGTGGCAGCTGAACGGCGCCACCTACCAGACCTTCCTGTACAGCTACGGCGCGACCACCGCGCTCACGGGTGTGCCCGGCAGCGGCGTGCAGCCCGCGGTCAGCATCAACAACGCCGGCCAGATCGTCGGCTACACCGCCGCCAGCAGCAGCGCGACCGCGGTGCCGTTCTTCTTCGCGCACGGCCTGATGAGCAACCTCAACGCGCTGGTGAGCGCCACCGATCCGAGCAAGCGCTACGTCACGCTCACCCTCGCCTACGGCATCAACAACAGCGGCCAGATCATCGCGAGCGGCACCGACAGCCGCACCCCCGGGGTGACCAACGCCTACCTGCTCACGCCCACCAGCCCCTTCAGCGCCAGCCTGGACCTCGAAGCGAGCGCCACCACGGTCGCGGTTGGCACGGCATTCACGCTCTTCTGGACGGCGCAGAGCCTCTCCGGCTGCACCGCCTCCGGCGGCGGCGGCAGCGATGGCTGGCAGGGGCCCATGCAGGCCAACGGCGGCCAGCAGCAGGTCAAGGAGACGATGGCCGCGAGCTACGATTTCACGCTGAACTGCAGCAGTGCCGGCGGGGCGATGCAGGACTCGACGGTGACCGTGATGGTCACCGCCAAACCTACGATCGCGCCGCACAGCGGCGGCGGCGCGCTCGATCTGGTCACGCTCGGCGCGCTGCTCGCGCTGGCGCTGGCGGCGCGACGCATCGCCCGCGTGCGGCGTTAGGCGCCGATACTCGTCTCTTCGGCGATCATCTCCTCGAGGCGCTCGAGGTCGGGGACGAGCGGCGTCTCATTCACCATGCGCACCTGGCAGATGACCGGCATGCGGTCGGCGAATACCCGTGAGTTGTCCGGGCGTACGACGTCGGAGCTGACGCGTACCAGCTGCGGGAAGCCCTGCGAGATGAGCGCGAAGTGACCTCCCTCGACCTGTGTGCCGAGGGCGTGCAGGATTACGATGCGTGTGCGGCCGCTCGCCGGCGGGATCATCTGCCCGCAGGCGCCCTCGAAGGAAATGAGCGGCACGGCCTTGCCGTTCCACGGCACGGTGCCGACGTACCAGGGCGGCGCCCCGGTCATCTCCGAGGGCATCTGAAAGCCGATCACCTCGGCGACACAGGCGCGCGGGATGATGAGCCGGCCGTCGACCAGCGGCACCAGCAGGCTGTAGATCTCCGCGACGCGCTCGGCCATGAGCTTCAGCTCCCGTAGGCTTTGGTGCGCGCGCGGCGCCGTTCCACCAGCGGCGCGATCGCGTCGAGCAGCTGCGCCTCCTGGTAGGGCTTGCCGAGATAATCGTCGACGCCGAGCTCGATGGCGCGCGCGCGGTGCTTCTCGCCGACGCGCGAGGTCACCATGATGATCGGCACGTCCTTCAGGCGCGCGTCATTGCGCACGTGCGCAGCGACCTCGTAGCCGTCCATGCGCGGCATCTCGATGTCGAGCAGGATCACGTCGGGAACGTTGTCCTGCAGCAGCGTCACCGCGTCCATGCCGTCGCGCGCGGTCAGCACGCGCATGCCGTTGCGCTCGAGCAGGCGTTGCGTCACGCGGCGCACGGTGATCGAGTCGTCCACCACCAGCGCAAAGATGCGCCGGTCGCCGCGCTCCTTGGGCGGCGCGGCGGGCAGTGCCCGCGCGCGCCATTCGGCGCGCACCAGCGCCCCGATGTCGAGGATGATGACGATGCGGCCGTCGCCGAGGATGGTGGCGCCGGAGATGCCGCGGATGCTCGAGATCTGCGGGCCGACCGACTTCACCACGATCTCGCGGCTGCCGACCAGCTCGTCGGTGACGAGTCCGGTGGAGTGCTCGCCGGCGCGTACCAGCACCACCGGGATGGTGACGTCCTGCGAGGGCAGCTCGGACGGGGTGAGTCCGACGAAGGTCGCGAGGTGCTGGAAGCGGTATTTCTGGCCGCCGTAGTCGAACGCCGCGGCGTCGCGCCCGAGGTGCGAGATAACTTCCGACTTCGACAGGCGCAGCACGCCCTCGACGGTCGGCAGCGGCAGTGCGTAGTACTCCTCGTCGGTGCGCACCACCAGCGCGTGGCTGATGGCCAACGTGAGCGGCAGGCGGATGGTGAATACCGTGCCCTCCCCCGCCTTGGTCTCCATGTGCAGCGCACCGCCGAGGCGCTTGATCTCGGTGGCGACGACGTCCATGCCGACGCCGCGGCCGGCCTGCTGGGTGATCGCGCCGGCGGTGGAGAATCCCGGCTCGAGGATCAGCTGCATAGCGTCCTCGTCGCTCAGGGTCTGTCCGGGGGCGATGAGGCCGAGGGTGATCGCCTTGTCGCGGATCGCCTTCAGGTTCATGCCGCCGCCGTCGTCGGTGAGGCGCACCATGACCTCGGCGCCCTCGCGGTGCAGCTCGAGGAGGATGTGCCCGGTATCGGGCTTGCCGCGCTTGATGCGCTCCTCGGGCTTCTCGATGCCGTGCACGACGGCGTTGCGCAGCATGTGCTCGAACGGCGGCAGCATACGCTCGAGCACCTGGCGGTCGAGCTCGCCGGAGGCGCCCTCCACCGTGAGCTCGGCGCGCTTGCCGGTCTCGGCCGCGGCCTGACGCACGATGCGCGCCAGGCGCTGCACGTGGCGCTGGAAGGGCACCATGCGCGTGCGCATCAGGCCGTTCTGCAGCTCGGTGATGGTACGGGCCTGCTGTTGCAGCAGGTTCTGCGTGTCGCGGGCGAGGTTCTCCAGCAGCTGCTGGATACTCGCCACATCGTTGGCGGTCTCGGCGAGCGCACGCGAGTACTGCTGGATGGAGGAATAGCGGTCGAGCTCGAGCGGGTCGAACTCGCTGCGGTGCGAGCCCTCGTCCTCGTGCTTGTGCAGAATCTGCGCTTCGGTCTCGATCTCGAGACTGCGCAGCTGCTCCTTGAGGCGCGTCACGGTGCGCGACAGCTCGCCGAGGTTGAAGTCGAACGAGCCGAGCTGCTGCTCGAGGCGGGCGCGCGCGATGCTCGCTTCGCCGGAGATGTTGAGGAGCTGATCGAGCAGATCCGCGTCGACGCGCGCCATCTCCTGCCGCTCGCCGGGCGCCACCGGCTCGCGTCCCGGCGGCACCGGTTGCGGCGCGGCGAGGCCGTCCTCGGCGTGCGTCTCCGGCGCGCGCAGCCGGGCGAACGGGGACGGCGGCGCAGCGGCCGCGGCGGTGATGCCCACGCCCTCTGCCGACGGCGCAGCCGCCGCAGCGGGCGCAGCCGCGCCCGGCGCCGCAGCGCTCGGCGCATCGACGGCCGCGCCCGCGGGCGCCCCCGCCGCTTGCGAAGCGAGCTCGATCTCGCTCGCCATGCGCAGCTCGGCGTTGAGGCGGGCGAGCGCGGTGTCGACGTCAGCTTCGGGCGCACCGAAGCTCTCGAGGGTGGGCCGCGCGGCCGCGGCGGGAGCCGCCACGGGCGCCGGCGGCGGCGCGGCTGGAGGCGCTGGCGGTAGCGGCGGTGCCGCAGTGATGCTCGCGGGCGGTGCCGGTGCGGGCGCCACCCGGACTGGCGCGGCCGGCGGCGGCGGCGCCGCTGCAGGCGGCGCGGCGGCCGGCGGTGACGGCGCGGCGCGCGGGGTTACCGCCGCCGGGCTCGCTGCCGCACCGCCCGGTCGAGCCAGACCCTGGAGACGCGCGATCACCGCGCGTGCGGGCACCACGCGTTGCCCGGTGGCGACCTGCTCGCGCATGCGCGCGAGCTCATCGAGGCTCGCCTGGATCGCATCGAACAGCGCCTCCTCCGCGGTGAGCGTGCCGGTGTCGACCAGCAGGACGAGCGACTCGAGCTCGTGGCTCAAGTCCCCCATGGGCGTGATGCCGGCCATGCGCGCACCACCCTTGAGGGTATGCAGCGGCCGCTTGAGTGCGAGGCGATAGTCGGCGCTCCCCGGTTGCGAGCGCCAGTCGGCGAGTGCCTGCTCGGATGCGTCGATGAGCTCGGTCGCCTCGTCGGTGAAGATCGCCGCGACCTCCGGATCGAAATCGAGCGCCTCGGCCCCGTCGGCGGCGGCGCCGGCAGCCTCGGGAGCGGGCGCGGAGGGCTCCGCGTGTGCGGCAGCGGCGGCGATGCGCTGGTCGAGGCTGCGCTCCGCGCGCTCGATGCGCTCGAGCAGCTGCCAGTGATTTACGAAGAAGCCGGTGGACTCATCGAGGTGCGTCGCCACGGCCTCCATCGCCACCATGCAGTCCTCGAGCAGCGTCAGCTCCTCGCTGGAAAGCCCGACGCTGCTGCCGAAGGCGCGGCGCAGCCAGTGATCGATCGGCTCGGCGAGGCGAATGCCGTGGCGCGCCTGCGCCATCTTCGAGCTGCCCGAGAGCGTGTGGCAGGCGCGGTAAACCTCTTCGGGCAGGGCGTGCGGCTCGGGCAGCCGCCGTTCGCGTGCCAGATACGCCCGCACCGTGGCCACGTGGGCGGCCGTCTCGCGGGCGTAGATGTCGCGCAGCGTGTCATCCGCCAGTGCCGCCCTGGGCGCGGCGGCCGCGGGTGCGGCAGCGGGCGCCGCCGTGGCGGGCGCGGCGGGCATGGGAGCGGCTGGGGCGCGCGCCCCCGGCGCCTCGGGCGCGGACGGCGCGGCAGCCGGTGCCGCCGCGTGGAGCGGTGGCGCCTGCACGCCGGTGCGCGTCGGCGAGATGACAGTGGTGCCGCCCGCCGGCGCGCCGGCGTCCTCTTCGGCAGCTTCCGCGCTGCGCGGCGCCGGCGCCGGGCGGCTGGCGGCCAGCGCGTGGGCGCGCGCGGCAATGCCATGCACGTCGGCCTTGACCTCCGCACCCGTGGCGAGCTGCGCAACCAGTTCGGGGAGCGCTCTGACCGCCTCGCGCAGCGTCTCGAGGATCGCGGCCGAGCGTGTCAGGGTGTTGTCGAGCAGACGATTCAGCAGGTTCTCGATCGACCAGGCGAACTCACCGAGCTCGCGCGCGCCGACCATGCGGCCGCTGCCCTTGAGGGTGTGGAAGCAGCGGCGCACCGTGACCAGCGCATTGTGCTCGAGCGGGTTCTGGTCCCACACCGGGAAGCCGGCCTGGATCTTGGCGAGCTCTTCCTGCGCTTCCTCGATGAACAGTTTCAGCAGCTCCGGGTCCGCGGGCTCGAGCGGCGGCGCGGCGCGCGACGCGGGGGAAGCTGCGAGCGTCGGCGCCGCGGCGTCGACCGCCTTCAGGTCCGGGTGCGCCGCGGCCGGGCCGGGCGCGAAGCTCGGGATCTGCACGGTGCGCGCATAGGCCTCGGGCTCGAGCGCCGGCACCGTGGGCGGCGCGGGCGTCTCCTGCTGCTCGAGCGCGGTGACGCAGGACTGGGCGTTGTCGAGCATGTACCAGGGGTCGGAGCGCCCGGCCTGCAGCGTCTCCATGTAGTACTCGAGGCTCACGATCGCATCGGCGAGGCGGTCGATGAAGCCCGGCGGCAGCACGTGCACGCCGGGCTGCATGACGCGCTTCAGCTGCGTGGTGATGCCCTCGATGATCTCCACGGCGCGCGCCTTGCCGAGCAGCAGCAGGCCGGCCTTCATGCCGCGCATCAGGTCCTGCCAGCTGTCGAGCCCGGCGGCATCGAGCGTGCCGCCGACGCTCTGCGTGACCGCTTCCTTGATGCGCGCGAGATTGACGATGCATTCGCGCAGCACCGCGGCCTGCACCTGCTGGAACTCGGTGTCGTCGGCGGGTCGCTCGAGCTGGTCGTCCTTGGGCGGCAGGATCATGCCGACCAGGCTGTCATCGAGCCGGTCCTCGACACCGATCAGCGTCGCGGCGATCTCCACCAGCGTCGCCTCGTCGGCCTTGAGCGCGCCGCTCACGATCCTGCCGAGGCGCTCGGTCTCGGCCTGCACGTGCGTGCGCAGCTCACCGAGACCCAGCACCCCTAAGGTGTCGCCGATCTTGCGCAGCATCTCGACCTGGGAGGCGAGCTCCTGCGGCTGCCCGGCGCCACGGCGCACGAAGATGTCCAGCACGTCCTTGACCTTGGAGAGATCCTCGCGGATCGCCGCGGCCACGGTCTGCATGAGCTTGACCGAGGGCGCGGAAAGATTCTCGCGCTCCTGCTCGATGCTCTCGTCCACCGGCAGCAGCTCCGCGAGGCGGAACGAGGCGCGCACCGCGCTGATGCGCGGGCCGGCGCACTCGGCGCGGCCGATGTAGTAGAGCATGTTGTTCAGCAGCTCCACCGGCGGGGTCTGCGCGTAGCGCGCCTCGCCCTGCTCGTAGAGCCTGCGCATCTCGCGGTCGCCGAGGCCGAGCAGGCGCTTCACCGACTGCCCGCTCTGCAGGCCGCTCTGCTGCAACGCCTCGATCACCGCGCCGGTCACCCACCACAGCTGGAACACCGGTTGACGCGTGGCGATCTGCTCGAGCTTGTAGGCGACGCCGGCCAGGATCTCGAGGTTGTGCTCGATGCGCTCGCCGCGGATCCAGCCGATGAGCCCGAGCTGGTAGCGGGCGCGCAGGCGCCGCGCCCACTGCTCGACGGTGAGCGGCGGCTCGCCGGCGGTGACGGCAATCGGCTGCGCCTGCTTGTCGGACTTCAGGTTCAGCAGCAACAGCGTGCCTTCCGACAGCAGCGAGTTGCCGCGCACCGCACGCAGGTCGTTCAGCAGCGGCAGCAGCACCAGCGCCAGGTCGCGACCGCCGGCGAGCACGCGCTCCAGATACGAGGGCAGCTGCACCATCGCGCGCATCAGCGCATCGAGGCTCTCCGCCTGGCTCTTGCGCTCGGTATGGGTCGCCAGCAGGTACTGCGCGACGTGCTCCATCTCCTCGGCGAGCAGCGCCGCGCCGTAGATCTCCAGCACCCGCAGCACGCCCTGCACCTGGTGCAGGTCCTGCGCACAGCGCTCGAGCAGCGCCGCGTTGTCGGGCTGCTCGAGGTAGCTCTCGAGGGCGCCGCGCGCCTCGGCGAGCGTGGTGTTGATCTCGCGGCCGACGAGGTCGAGGGTCTGGGATGCGACTTCAGGCATGCAGTGCTCGTTCCTGGGAGCTCACGAGCCGCCGAGGGCCGATATCTGCCGCACCTTGGCGGTGGTGAGCGTGGTGTCCTCGAGGCGGCGCACGCTGCCGCTCGTGCCGGCGCGCTCACCGCTGCTGCCCGGCAGGCGGAAGCCCGCGGCGGACTTGCGCAGCCCGGCGGACAGCTCGGCGAGCTTGGCGATGGCGCTGGAGGTGGCCTGGGTCGATTCGGCCGTTTGGGCGCTGATCTCCTTGAGAACCTGCATGTTGCGGGCGATGTTCTGCGCGGCGCTGGTCTGCTGGCGCGCGCTCCCGGAAATGTTCTGCACCAGGCTCGCGATCTGGTTGGATACCTGCTCGATCTCTTCCAGCGCGGCGCCGGCATTCTCGGCGAGCAGCGCACCGCCGACCACGTCCGTGGTGCTGCGCTCCATCGATACCACCGCCTCGTTGGTATCGGTCTGGATGGTGCGCACCAGCACCTCGATCTGCTTGGTGGCGTTGGCCGCGCGCTCGGCGAGGCGCTGCACCTCGTCCGCTACCACCGCGAAGCCGCGCCCGGCCTCGCCGGCCATGGAGGACTGGATCGAGGCGTTGAGCGCCAGGATGTTGGTCTGCTCGGCAATGTCGTTGATCAGCTCGACGATGTTGCCGATTTCCTGGGAGCTCTCGCCGAGGCGCTTGATGCGCTTGGAGGTCTCCTGGATGGTCTCGCGGATGGTGTTCATGCCGTCGATGGTGCGTCGCACCGCATCGCCGCCCTTGTGCGCCACTTCCACCGAGTGGCGCGCGACGTCGGAGGCACGCTCGGCGTTACCCGACACCTCTTCGACCGAGCCCGCCATGCTGGCGGCGGACTCGGTGGCGGAGGCGATCTGCTTGGATTGTGCGCCGGAGGCCTTCGCCAGGTGCTGCGACAGCGCCTGCGTCTGGCGCGTGGCGGAGTCGAGCTGGATGGCGGAGCCGTTGATGGTGGTGACGAGCCCGCGCAGCGCGTCGACCGCGTAGTTGATGGAGTCGGCGATCGCGCCGGTGATGTCCTCGGTGACGGTGGCCTGCACGGTGAGATCCCCGTCGGCGAGGCTCGACAGCTCATCGAGCAGGCGCAGGATCGCCTGCTGGTTGCGGTCGCTCTCCTTGCGCTGCGCGTCGGCGGCGCGGCGCTGGCGCGCCACCCCGGCACGCATCAGCAGCGCCGTGACCAGCGCGCCCAGCAGCAGCAGCACCCCGACGGCGAGCAGCGCGAGCGGCACCCAGGCAGGCAGCGTGCTCACGGCGCCCGGGCCGCCGGAGGCGGCAGCCTGCGCCAGCGCGCGCGCGTCCGCGGCGATGGCGCTGGCGGCGCCCTGCGCCGCGGCAGCGCTCGCCGCATCGCCGGGCGTGGCGCGCGCGCGCAGCACCGTGGCGGCGTTGGCCATCAGGCGCGTGAAGCGCGCATCGCTCGCATAGGGTGCGCCGGCATCGCGCGCCGCGGCCAGCTCGAGCGCCTTCTTGCCGTGCTCGAAGCGCGCCAGCGCCGGCGCATCGCCTGTGGCGGCGGCGGGGGCATCGAGCGCCAGGTCGTAGAGGGTAGCGACGGGTGCGGGGCCGCCGGCGCGCGACTGCGCCAGCCAGAATGCGGTCCCGGTCCCGAGCAGCAGCAGCACGGCGAGTGCCAGCATCGCGGCGAGCGTCCCGGGCATGCGTGCGTAGGCGCGCTCGTTCATACCGCCGCCTCCGCGAACGCGGGACTTTCGAGCACCGAGCGCAGCGAAAGGACCGGCCACTGCTCGTGCGCCCGGCGGAAGGAGCCGGCCAGGTAGCGCTCGCAGCGCGCCACGGTGGGCGGCGCATCGCCCGAGAACTCCGCCTCGCCGAAGCGACGAAAGCCGAGCACCTCATCCACCAGCAGCCCCGCCGGAATCTCGCGGTGGTTCACCACCACCACGCGGGTGTTGCGCGTGATCGGTGTGATGCCGCTGCCGAGGAAGTGCCGCAGGTCGATGACCGGCAGCAGCTGCCCGCGCACGTTGGCGAGTCCCCTGATCCAGGACTTGGCACCCGGCACGCGCGTGGTGGCAGCGGGCACGCCGAGCACTTCGCGCGTCTCCTCGCGTGCCACCAGGTACAGGTCCCCCGCCATGCGCAGCGCGACGCCGACCCATTCGCGTCCGTCCTGCGCCTCCTGGCTGGCCTGCGCCGAGACGGCACGACCGCGCCGCTCGAGCTCGGCGAGCAGCTCGAAGGGGCGGTCCCGCAGCGACTTGAGGGGTACTTCGACTGACTCGCTCATGTTATCTAAGGCGCGCAGCGTGTTCGGCACGCGGCAACGACTCTACGCCGACAAGGTCGCCTGGGCCTTGGCGACCAGTTGATCCGGGGACACCGGCTTCACCATGTAGTCGATCGCGCCCTGACGCAGCCCCCAGATGCGATCGGTCTCCTGGCCCTTGGAAGTCACCATGATGATGGGAATGGTGCGCGTGCGCGGGTCGTTGGCGAGCGCGCGCGTCGCCTGGTATCCGTTCATGCCGGGCATGACGATGTCCATGAAGATCAGGTCCGGCGCCATCTCGCGTGCCAGCCGCACCCCTTCCGCGCCGTCGGCGGCCGCAGCGGTGCGAAAGCCGTGCTTCTCGAGCGCCTTCTGCATGACGTGCAGCTCGGTCGGTGAGTCGTCAACGATGAGGATCAACGCCATGAACCATCACCTCGCGATATGGGTCTCGATCGCCGACAGCAGCTCGTCCTTGGTGAAGGGCTTCGTCAGGTAATGCTCGGAGCCGACGATGCGCCCGCGCGCGCGATCGAACAGCCCGTCCTTGGAAGACAGCATGATGACCGGGATGGAGCGGAACACCTTGTTGTGTTTGATGAGCGAGCAGGTCTGGTAGCCGTCGAGGCGCGGCATCATGATATCGACGAACACGATGTCGGGCTGATGATCGGCGATCTTGGCGAGCGCATCGAAGCCGTCGATCGCCGTGAACACCTCGCAACCCTCCTTGGCAAGCAGCGTCTCGGCGGTGCGGCGGATGGTCTTGCTGTCGTCGATGACGAGGACCTTCAGACCCTGGAGCTTAGTGTTGCCGGTCACGGTCGACAGACTCCTTCCTCGCAGGTAAGCGGCAGCGGGCCCTCCCGCCCCGCGCCACGGCGGACAAGAGGACCGGCACGAATTTCACGCGGCGCCGGCGCCCAATGGGCAAGCGCAGCGCGGGTTTTAACATATCGGTACACCCCCTGCTATGCCATGCACGTCACGTTTTTCGAAGCTGGTGGGGACCGCCCGCCGCGGCGCGGCGCGCGGGCAGACATATTGGCGCCGCCGACGAGCATAATCGCCTCCCGATGAGCACCCCGAGGCGACTGGGCGTGGTGATGGATGCCATCGGCGCCATCACCTACGCGAAGGACTCGACGCTGGCGATGTTGCTCGCCGCGCAGCAGCGCGGCTTCGAGCTGCTGTACCTCGAGCAGCGCGACCTGCTGCTGCGCGACGGCGTGGCGGAGGGGCACATGCGTCCGCTCACCGTGCGGGCCGACCCCGCCGACTGGTACACGCTCGGGCCCGCGGTTACCGCGCCGCTGCGCGTGCTCGACTGCCTGCTGATGCGCAAGGACCCGCCGTTCGACATCGAGTACATCTACAGCACCTATATCCTCGAGCGCGCCGAGGTCGAGGGCGTGCTGGTCGTCAACCGGCCGCAGGGCCTGCGTGACATCAACGAGAAGGCCTACACCGCCTGGTTCCCGCAGTGCTGCGCCGCGACCCTCATCACGCGCGACATGGCGGAGATGGGCGGCTTCCTGCGCGAGCACGACAAGGTCGTGGTCAAGCCGCTGGACGGCATGGGCGGGCGCTCGATCTTCGTGCTGGAGAAGGCCGACCGCAACGCGCGCGTGGTGTTCGAGACGCTCACCGACTACGGCAGGCGCTTCGCCATCGCGCAGCGCTACCTGCCGGAGATCGCCGAGTCGGGCGACGCGCGGGTGCTGCTGATCGAGGGTGAGCCGGTGCCCTATGCCCTGGCCCGCATGCCGTCCGCGGAAGACCACCGCGGCAACCTCGCCGCCGGCGCCCGCGGCGTCGGGCGGCCGCTCAACGAGCGCGACCGCTGGCTCGCCGGCCAGATCGGGCCGGCGCTCGCGCGGCAGGGCATGCTGTTCGTCGGCCTCGACGTGATCGGCGGCTTCGTGACCGAGATCAACGTCACGAGCCCCACCGGCATCAGGGAGCTCGACAAGCAGTTCGGCATACACATCGGCGAGCTGCTGATGGACGCCATCGAGCGGCGCCTCGCGGCGCGCCCGCGCGCCTAGCGGCGGTGGTGCGCTGATGGCACGGCGGGCACTGATGCTGCGGGAAGGCCGGGCCCCGGTCTGGGACCGCCTGCTCACCATGCTGTTCCTGGCCGGGCTGCTGCACGGCCTGATCATCCTCGGCCTCACGTTCAACGCCTCCGCCGGCGACAAGGGCAGCGCGCCGGGACTGGAGGTGCTGCTGGTTTCGGACGAGCTGCCCGAGTCCGACCGCAACGACAGCGCCACCTACCTGGCACAGCGCACCCAGGTGGGCTCGGGCAACACGCAGCAGTCCGTGGCGCCGCGCAATCGCGCCGCCGCCGTACCGGTACCGCACCACGCCGGGACCCCGGACGGCGACTCGCTCGCGGACGCGGGGGATGCGGCCGCCAGCCCCGACGAGCGCGTGCTGACCACCACGGCCTGGAACACGCAGGTGCGCTATCTGGGGGAAGACGGCAGCAGCGCGGCGCTGCACAGCCGCCCGCTGCTCCTCGATCAGCCCCCGGTCGCACAGCCCGGACCCGAGGACGAGGCCGGACCGGCAACCCTCAAGGGACCGCAGCGCGAGGAGCTGTGGGTCACCCCGGACACGCGCGCAGCGACGCTCGCGCCGTACCTCGATGCCTGGCGCCGCAAGGTCGAGCGCATCGGCACGCTCAACTACCCGACCGTGGCGCGGGTCGCGGGCGTGGCCGCGAGCCCGGTGGTGGAAGTCGGAATCGGCGCGGACGGCGCGCTGGATCGGGCCGTGATCAGCCGCTCGAGCGGCAACGCGGAGCTCGACCAGGCCGCGCTCGAGATACTCAAACTCGCAAGTCCCTTCGACCCGTTTCCGCCCGAGTTGTCCGCGCACTACCACGTGTTGCGCTTTGCCTACGAGTGGCAGTTCGTCGGTGGCCGCGTCGCCACCGGAAAGCTTTCAACCGTTCCTTGAGACTCACCGCCCCGATGCCCATACTTGTGACATGGCCGGCAAGCACAGCTCCCTGAGCGAGAGCGACGTCCCGGGCGATGAGTCCGGGCCGGCGCCCGGCGATGCCGGCAGCGGCAGCCTTACAAACCACCTGCTGATCGCCATGCCGCGGCTCGCCGACCCGAACTTCGCGCAGACCGTGGCGATCATCTGCGAGCACACCGACAAGGGGGCCCTCGGCATCGTCCTCAACAAGCCGCTGCCGATGAAGCTGTCGGACGTGCTCTCGCAGATGAAGCTCGAGCCGACCACGGCAGACATCGCCTCGCAGCCGGTGCTGCGCGGCGGACCGGTGCACACCGACCGCGGCTTCGTGCTGCATCGCCCCGGCGGGCAGTGGGACCACACCCATAAGGTCTCCGACACCATCCAGGTGACGACCTCGCGCGACGTGCTCGCCGCCATGGCGCGCGGCGAGGGTCCGTCGGACGCCTTCATCGCCCTCGGCTACGCGGGCTGGGAGTCCGGCCAGCTCGAGCGCGAGATGAAGGACAACGCCTGGGCCGCAATGCCGGTAGACCCGCGCGTGGTGTTCGAGCTGCCGTTCGAGGAGCGCTGGACGGGCGCGTGGCGCCTGCTGGGCGTGGACGTCGAGCGCCTCAGCCCCGAGGCGGGCCATGCCTGACGGCGACTCGTCCGCTAAGGCATGACGCGGGCTGAAGTTGTCCTCGCCTTCGATTTCGGACTGAAACGTATCGGCATCGCCAGCGGTGACACGCTGACGCGCAGCGCCGCCCCCCTGCCCGCCGCCTCCGTCGGCCGTGCCGGTCCCGACTGGGAGCGCATTGCGCACCAGGTGCATGCGCTCGCCCCCGCCGTGCTGGTGGTGGGCGCCCCGTATAATGTCGACGGCAGCGAGGGCGCGCTCCATGCGGCTGCGCGCGGCTTCGCGGCCGAGCTCGAACGCCGTTTTGCACTGCCCGTTCACCTGGTCGATGAGCGCTACTCGTCCCTCGAGGCGGCCGCCGAGCTCAAGGCCCGCCGCGCGAGCGGCGCGCGACGGCGGCGCGTACTCCGGGAGCACCTCGACAGCGCCGCCGCGGCGGTGATCCTGGGCCGCTGGTTCCACGGGGAGGCAGATTGACGCCATGACCGAGCAGCACCGGGCGGACGGATCGCTGCGTCACCTGCTGACGCTGGCCACGCTCCCGCGGGCGGAGCTCGAGGGCCTCCTCGAGCGCGCGCAGAGCTTCGTGCGGCCGCTCGGGGCGGTGCCGGCCATGAGCCGCACGCTCGAGTGGGCCACGGTGGCGAACCTGTTCACCGAGCCCTCGACGCGCACGCGCGTGAGCTTCGAGCTCGCCGCCAAGCGCCTGGGAGCCCAGGTCGTCAACCTCGAAGTGCAGCTGTCCTCGCGCGCCAAGGGCGAGAGCATGCTCGACACGGTCTATACGCTGCAGTCGCTGCACGTGGACGCGTTCGTGATCCGCGATGCAGAGGCCGGGGTGCCGGCGCTGGTGGCCGGGCACGTGGCACCGCACGTGAGCGTGCTGTCGGCCGGGGAGGCGCACCTGTCGCACCCCACGCAGGGATTGCTCGATGCGCTCACGGTGTACCAGCGCAAGCAGCGCTTCGCCGGTCTCACCGTGGCGATCGTCGGCGACATCCGTCACTCGCGCGTGGCGCGCTCGGCGTGGCATGCCTTCGGCACGCTCGGGGTCGGCGAGCTGCGTATCGCGGCCCCGGCGGCGCTGATGCCGGAAGCGCAGGAGTTCACCGGCTGCACGCGCTACACGCGCTTCGAGGACGCGCTCGCCGGCGCCGACGTCGTCATGATGCTGCGCATCCAGAAGGAGCGCATGACCGAGGTCGACCTGCCCGAGGGCCCACAGTACTTCGCCGCCTGGGGCCTGACGCGCGCGCGGCTCGCGCTGGCACGCCCCGATGCCATCGTCATGCATCCGCAGCCGATGAACCGCGGCATCGAGATCGCCTCCGACGTCGCCGATGGCCCGCAGTCGGTGATCCGCGACCAGGTGCGCAACGGCGTCGCCGTGCGCATGGCGGTGCTCGAGCAGGTGCTGAGCGCAGGAAGCGGCGAGCGGCGATGAGCTCCGCGACGCGCGCCACCATCTTCCTCGAGCAGGCGCGGGTGCTGTCGCACCTCGCCCATGACGCGGCGCAGTTCGTGCTGCGGCTCGCGGCGCCGAAGTGCGCGGCGCACGCCGCTCCCGGCAGCTTCGTGCACCTCACCTGCGATGCCGCCATCCCCATGCGCCGCCCGCTGTCGATCATGCGTGCCGACGCCACGGCCGGCTGGATCGAGCTGCTCTACAAGGTCGTGGGCCCGGGGCTGGCGGCGCTCGCGGCGCGGCGCAAGGGCGAGGAAATGAGCGTGCTCGGGCCGATCGGCCGGCCCTTCAGCGCGCACCCCGAGCGAGCGCGCACGCTGCTGCTGGGCGGCGGGGTGGGGATCCCGCCCATGGTGTTCCTCGCCGAGCGGCTGGCCGCCTCGAAGCAAACGCACTGGAAGCCGCTGGTGCTCATGGGATCGGAAGTGCCGTTCCCGTTTCGCGAGCGTCCCTCCACGATGATCGTGCCCGGCATGCCCGCCGGCAGCATCGCCTGCATGCCGTTGCTCGAGGAATGGGGCGTGCCGAGCCGACTCGCGAGCGGTGCGGATTTTCCCGGGTGCTTCCCCGGCTTCGTCACCGAGCTGGCGGAAGTGTGGCTCGCCTCGCTGACCCAGGCGGAGCTCGGCGCGGTGGAGATATTCGCCTGCGGCCCGACGCCGATGCTCAGGGCGTGCGCCGCTCTGGCACGGCGCTTCCACGTGCCCTGCCAGGTGTCGCTCGAGGAGTTCATGGCGTGCGCCGTGGGCGGCTGCGCCGGCTGCAGCGTCGAGGTGCGCACCGCGGAAGGACCGGCGATGAAGCGCGTGTGCGTCGACGGGCCGGTGTTCGATGCGTACGCCGTGTTCTAGCGCCGCTTGTCGCTTGCGGCTACGGCAACGCGGCACGCCGCCGCAACCGGACTTGAGAAGGGAGATCGAATGAGAGCTTTCTTCGCCACGACATCAGGCGCATGCACGTTGCTCGCGCTCGCAGCACTGACCGCCTCGTGCGCCAGCATGCATGGTGCACCGCCGACGCGTCAGCAGTGCCTGGCCGAGCTGACGAGCGCCGCTGACGTGGAAGGCGCGATCGACCGTGCGCACACCGAGTCTCTCGCTGCGGCGCACCGCAGCATTGAGCGCATCAAGAGTCAGTTTGCCGAGCAGCTCGCGGGCATGAATGCGCAGCAGCGGGAAAAATTCGACGCGGCCACGGACCGCTTTGCCATCGCGTCCCGGGCGACAGCGGACGCCGTGCAGGCCACGGCGCTGTGGGCGCAGGGTCTCGCGGCGGACCTGAGCGATGAGGATCTGCGGAAGATCGTCGAATTTTCCCGCACGCCGGCCGGCCGCCAGGCAATGGCGGGCAGTCTGACTGCGGCGATGCAACTGCAAACCTACCTCGAGCAGCAGAGCAGCGCCACGCTCGACAAGGCGACTCAGCAGTACGTCGCCGAGATCAAGGCCATCACCAATGGGATGGACGCCCCCACCCTCAAACGGCATCAGCGTGCCAAAGTGGAAGTGTTAGCAGCCACTTAAACGAGGATGGGAGCGTCCGTCATGAATATTACGACTGTCGGTATCGATCTGGCCA